>Ga0268299_1004147_pt1 | contig 11840 bp, 8 predicted proteins | sample NOBtaG_FD_193484 | JGI IMG/M metagenome (GOLD analysis project Ga0268299, IMG submission 193484) | Activated sludge microbial communities from bioreactor in Nijmegen, Gelderland, Netherland - NOB reactor | ecosystem: Engineered > Bioreactor > Aerobic > Activated sludge | place: Netherlands... | reverse complement strand
TTGCTGCTGTAAACTCTAACTCATTTCCACCATTTCCTTGTCCTTCAATTCGTGTAATTTTTGGTCCAGAACCATAATAGGTATTTTGAGCTGTTCCACCTGCTTCAGGTGAAGGGATATGAGGAATAGCATTGTGCACAAAATATCCATCAGCTTGCTTTCTACCAGCTATAAATGGTAAATAATCAAGTAATTGATTCAAGTTTACAGGAGATTGAGTTGGACTATATCCATACGCAATAATTGCAAAATAATATGTTTTGTGATTAACTAAACGATTATCTCCTGCAGCAAATTTATCTTCTTTTACAGAAATAGAGTGAACTACACCTTTATCAGCACCATTCACCATTTCTTGAGGGATTAAAGCTGTTAAATTTAAATCATTTGTATAGTTTACAATTTGTTTTACCCCATCCGCTTTATCGCATTGGAAAATCAAACGAGCTCTATCAGGATTGTATACCTCAGATGCACTTACTGTTCCATCTTTTAATTGATATACCATATATCCTTGGAAGCGGTACAATGAATCGGCACCACTTGCAGGATTATCATCTTCTGAATAATTTTCGTTATAGTTATTAGAATTTTTAGGATTTGTCCAATATAAAATCAACTCTTTATCCAATTCTTGGATTGATAAACTTGGAGCAGTAGGACCATCTAATGTTTTAAAACATCTGTCGAATAATTTTTGAGCTTTTGCATCGGCACCTTTTAATAAAGCTAATGAAGCTAAATTACCACCTTGTGTTGCTCTTGCCCAAACCACGCCTTTTGTAATTGTATTAACGGCACCTGGTTGTAAGGTAAACGGACCAGCACTTTGAATAAAACGTCTATCACCTACTGGATTACCAGAAGTAACCTCATCCCAAGCCACTTGAGGGATCATATTAGTACCATAACCCATTGGATCGGAAGAACCAGGGAACATATAATTACATTGAGTACCAGTATTATAACCTGTTCCACCATAGGTAATTGGTGAACCATCTCTCCAAACTCCTCTTAAATAGTTATAAAAATTTAAATCGCCTGCAGGATTTCCAGTAACAGATGCATCATTATTATAATAAACAAATTTACGCATACCAATACGCTCATCATCCACAACACCATTTCCGTAATTCAAGAAACTAGAAGGAACTGATGATGCTGCATCATCCAATCCATTGGCATCAGCATAAGGGCCTTCAAAAAAGTCAACTCCAATAGCTGGAGGATTTGTACCATATAATAATTGACCTGTACCACCCAATGCATCAATTGCATTACCATTGTAGCAGAATCCTAAACCTAAACCAACATCACAACCAACGTAATCATCATAAGCACCACCCAAATCAGCATCTACCCATACACCAAAATAAGTGTCATCTAAACGGAAAGAAGATTTATTGATGATTCTATAACGGTAAAAGGTCATGTTATTGATTTCGTCATTTGTCTCAAAAGCGAAAGCTTGAGCTTGAATTTCTAAACCAATACTAGGGCCACCTGTTTCACTATGTACATTTCCTTTATCATTAAATACCCAAAACATGTTTTGGTCACCAAATAATTTAGCATTACATCCTCTTAATCCAGTAACATCAAAATCAGGAACCTCTCCTATTTCAGGTTCATAAATTCCATTTGGATTAAAGTCATAAAAAGGAGCCAAAGGCTGACCATCAGTTCCTGTTACAGGCCATGTTTCAATAGTATTCATTGCAGAAGATCCAACAGGATTAGCCCCCACACGTCCATTCATTACCCAATTGTAATAATTTTCTACATCACGTCTGTTAATTTTAAAGTGTTTGTCATAAAATTCGCATGTAGTAGGGTCTGTAATACCTGCTGCATCTAGTGGTCCTGGCCAAAAGTCATTACCTGTTTGACGATACGTCATACCAGCCACTTTTAATTGTCCACCCGCATCATAACCACCAATCCAAAGTGATCCAGCAAACAAAGAAGAAGGACCTCTTGAACCAGCTGCAGGTTTTGGAACAAAGTAACATCCGTTATCTAAATCCCACCACATATCACCACCACCCATGATGGTAGCTCTTACGTTATTAATATCTAAATCTGTTTTCGAACGTGAAGGTGCACACTGTGATGCAACCGAACGAAGTGAATTGGTTTCACTCACGGGAGCAATTCCCCCACCTTGATTTTCTTTTGCCTGAGCCGACATAGAGAATGCAAGAACCGCAACTGCCGCTATTAATTTATTTCGATTATTTTTCATGATCATCATTTTTTGTAGCATTATTGTGAATATTCCGTTAATTAAAAGTCAAGTAGCAATCCTATACGGATTACGCGGGGACGTTGATAATTACTTGGATTATTAAGTTTTACATTGTATAAATCAGTGAATGATTGAGGATCCGTTTGAGCTGCAACTGTAGCTTGTCCTTGAACTGAAGCTAAATAACCATCATCATCAGGTGTACCTGTTGCTCTGTATACATTGATAATGTTTTTTGTGTTTAACACATTCAATACTTGTAAGTACACATTCAAGTTTGCTTTTTTCTTCTCTTGACCTTCTTTTTTGCCACCCCATGTTAACTCCATGTTTTTGTCAATTCTTAAGTCCATTCTAAAGTTCCATGGTAAGTTAGAACCGTTGATAGAACCATCCAATTTAGGATTGTTTGAAATTCCGAACTGAGCTTCAGGAATAAAGTTTGCTTGTTTGCTGTAAGGAGTTCCAGAACCAGCTCTGAACACGATGTTAGCTCCAACATTTTCTAATAAATTAGTCACTTTTTCTTTATCAGATCCTTTCTTACGTGTCCAACGTGGACCATTGTAATTTTTACCTGCACCAAATCTGTAGTCAACATTGATTACAATTGTATGACGTTGGTCAAAATCCAATGGATGTGTTGTTCTTAAATTAGGTTGACCAGATGAAACCAAGTTTACTCCATCAGAAGCACTAGAACCAGTTCCATCAGCAAACTGTAAGGTATAGTTTGCGTTCAACTGCACTCCACTTGACATTCTTCGTAAATCGTAAGCAAGTGAAAATCCTTTTACTGTACCAAAATCCACATTTGTAAATGTGTTATACGTAGCAGGATATGCTTGGTAAACAGCAGTAGTTTGAACCATATTACGTAACTCTCGGTAGAAAGCAGACAATGTAATAGATGAGTTTTTCTTTTCATTTAACACTTGAGCAAAACCTAACTCGTAATCAATCGTTTTTTCTGGTTTTAAATCAGGGTTGTTAATGAAACCTGCATTGTTCACCTCTGCATTTAAGTATTGAAGCGGATCTAATCTGTTATATGGATCATTTCCAGCTCTTGTGTAGGACGGACGTTGAGTTAAGATATCATAATGTGCAAAGAAATTTGCCACATCAGAAATAGGGAATGCAAAAGCAACACGTGGCATTAAATTAATTTGTGGTTGATAATCTTTAAATACTTTTGATGATAATTTTTGATTTGCAGGATCTACTAAGTATGGTTTAACACGACCATCTACAGTATTAGACCCTCCTAATGCAGTTGAAGGATCTGATACTTGTACCCCTTGAGCATTATACCAATCATCGCCATTTCTATAACCAACAATGGTAGGTGTAGAAGAATTAAAATCATTAACGTACACAACATAATCACTTCCAATATTTGAAGGGTGTGATACAGGAATACCATTACTTGTGGTTACTTCTCCTGCTGTTTTTGCTTCATAGAATAAATACTTGTCTTTTAACACTTGTTGATTCGCATCAAAACGGTCAACACGTAAACCTACGTTAAAACGGATGTCTTTAAAATCAAATTTATCTTGAATAAATCCAGCAATGTAAATTGGTTGGTAAGGAGCAATTTCATACGTTCTGTTTCCTTTTGAATCTACTTTTGTAAAGAAATCATCCAATGAAGAACGTCCACTTAATTTTTTACCAGTATGATCATATCCATACATTGTTGTAACAGATGCAGTATTACCAATATTCAATAAATCGGCAGCGCTAAACATATCTAAATTATAAGTAGAAGGATCGTATGAATCAATATCAATCCAATCAGTACCGTTAGGGTCGTAACCTAGAGCCTCTCGAATACTTTTTGCAAATTGACTTGCACTTCCATCATTGTATCTATCAAAACTATACACAGGTAAATCAAATCCTTGAACATTCGTTGTTCCTAAATAAATAGGATCATATAAAGAATCGTCTTTTAAATCTGAAATATGAGCATTCGCTAATTGACGCATGCGTGTCCACAAGCCAATAGCAGACATTGCATAAGCTCTTTCTGTTCTTTGCTCGTATTCAAATCCTAATTGAATAGCATGTTTTTTAATGTCGGCAGAGAAGTTTGCAAACACACGGAATTGAGATCTATCTGAATAGTTATATCCTCCGTATTGACGTCCTGTATTATACCATAATGAATAAATATTACGTGGACGATCACCGTTTACCATCCCTAAACCTTGTTGAACATCAATCCAACTAGTTGGATTTGGATTGTACTCATAAAATTGATTGGTATATGCTGCACCACTAGCGTTTAAATCACTCGGTGTAAAGGTTAAGCTTTCATTTTCAAAACCAGTTAACCAAACACCAATAGCAGTGTCAGCAATCCCGTCACCATTTAAATCGTATTTATCTCTAATTCCTGGCTCAAAAGTAGGAGTGATTGTTTGATCAAACTTACCAATGTAACCATAATCAAATGCTCTATCTTTATGTGTATCATCTTGAGTTCTAGATGTTGTTTTAGCATAACTTGCTTGTAAAGTAAAGTAAGCATTTTTAATTACCGAAGATGATTTCTCTTCTTCAGATGCCGAATTGGTATTAAATTTTTGGGTTACTTTAGCAAATACGCGCCATGTATTATCAATGGTTTGTGAGTTGTTGCTTGGGTTAAATAAAGCGTATTCATAAATAAAGTCGTGTTTTTTACCATAATCAACAGAACCTCCAAGAGTAATACCCATATTGGCTGTTGGTTGGTATTGTACTTTACCATTTAAACGTAATGCAATCTGCCCTACATTGTTTCTTGCTTTAATTTTTTCTAAGTCTTCTGCTTTTACATATTCTGAATTTAATACGTAACCAGAAGATTGTGATGAAGGACGTAAAGGGCGATTTTCTAATTCCTCTAATTTATCTTTTTTAACTTGGTAAAAACCAACCGCAGATGGATTAGGATCTTTTTCGCTTACAGCCTCACCAGAGATACTAAATCCTAAAATTGATTTTTTAATTCCACTTGCAGAATCTTTTTTAGTTAAAATAGGACCGCTTAAAGAGAAACCAACGAAGTTGTACCCGAACGCATCTAATCCTCTTGATTTGCCATCTTTTTCACCTAAACCAGAAGATATAATCTCAATCCCTCCATTGTATTTACTTGCAGGACCTTTAGTTGTAATAGCAATAATACCACCAGTAGCATCACCATACTCTGCAGGAGTACCACCTACAATGGTTGTAATCTGATCAACAGATGATTGAGGAACAGAAGAACTTCCAATTACTTTTTGACCATCCACATAGTAAGCAGTACCATCTGAACGAGCACCACGAACATTTAAATCTCCACCCTCATCTTGTTGGTAAACACCAGCAGTTGTAGCAGCAACAGAGTTAATGTTTTTAGTTGCCATATTTTTATACTCCTCAGCAGTAACAGTTCCACCCGATTTTGTATCTGGATCAATTAATGGTTTGCTCCATTCAACAATTTCTACTTCTTGTAATTGTTGACCTGCAGTCATTTCTAAATTTAAGTGAACTGTTTTACCAACGGTAAGTACAACATTGTCAATTTGTACTGATTGGTAACCAACATAAGTCCCTTTTACGTTGTATCTACCAGGGTTTAATGGCTTAATTAAAACCTCACCATCAATGTTGGTTGTTCCAACACCTGCTTGAATACCACCCATCTCCACAACTACGTTTGCAAACGGAATTGTTTCCTTAGTGTTTTTATCAATAAGTTTTACTTTTATTGCTGCCTCGTTTTGTGCCATTGTCAGACCAACTGACGCGACTACAATTGACAATGTAGATAGTAATTTTCGTAGCATATTAATTAATTATTATATTATTAAAATAAATTTCGTGCAAAATGAAGTGCGTAAATATAGGAATATTTAAATTTTATTTACAAATTTTTTTATCCTGATTATATCTATTTTTTCTTCTAAAAAGTTAAATCACTAAAAAAGAAGCAAATACAATCGATAAAAAAAGCATAAAACCTTTAATTACGCTAATCAAATCAAACATAAAATTTATTGGCAACCATTACAGGACTACTGTAATTTATAAAGAAGGGATGTTGTTCAACTAATAATCTGATGCAATTATACTACTTTTTTTTGAAATTGTTACATTTTTCAAAAAAAATTTCAAAATGCTTGCTAAAAACATTGCACATCAGTTCTTCCAACTAAAAGTTTTTATCATTTGATATATGTCTTTTTTCACAAATTCAATAGCAGGAGCAACTGAATCAATGTTTGGGACTGCATTAAAATAAAACGAAGCTCTCACAAAATGTGTTGTGCTATCTGTAACAAAAAAATTGATTGGAGATGCTGCATTTCCACCTATATCATATAATAATCCGTACACTTTTGATGTATCGTTGCTTATCAATTCTTCTGCTATACGTGATGCCTTTACTTGATGCTTGGTTGCTAATTCATAAGTAAGCGACATATATTCATCAAGGTTTCCATTTACTTTTTTATAACTAATGTGTAATATTCCATTTAGTGAAGGGTAAACTACATTAATCCAACATGGTTCTGCGCTTTTTGATTTATCATCCACTACAAATGCATAGCTTGGAATTTGAAATGTAAAGGGGCAAACAGAATCATAATTTTTATACTCTTTTTCAGGAAATGAAATTCGATAATATGCTCTGGGTTTTGGCGCCATTGCATCATCATCACTTCCACATGAGTAAAACCAAGGTGAGACAAATAGTATTATTAAAAAAAAAATGTTTTTATGATTCATCGTTTTCAGGATCAATAGTAATTTTAACTCGCTTTATTTTTCGGGTATCTGCAGCTTCTATTGTAAAATGTAAATTTTTAAAATTTATCTTATCTCCTTTTTTAGGGATTCGTCCTTCTATCTCAATTAAAAAACCAGCCAATGTATCTGCTTCTCCTTTTTGTTGTTCGAAATCTTCTCCACTAATTTCTAGAATACGGTAAATATCATTCAATGATACTTTCCCTTCAAACACATAATTAAAGTCATCTAATTTTGAATATACAATATCATCATCATCAAACTCATCATTTATTTCTCCAACTATTTCTTCAATAATATCTTCGAGTGTAACAATACCTGAAGTGCCGCCATATTCATCCACAACTACCGCCAAGTGTATTTTTTTAAATTGAAATTCTCTTAACAAATCATCAATTTTTTTATTCTCAGGAACAAAAAAAGGTGGACGAATTATTCCTTGCCAATTAAAATCATCTTCTTTATCAATGTGTTTTAGTAAGTCTTTAGTATAAATTACACCACTAATTTGATCTAGCTTTTGATTAAAAATAGGAACTCGTGAAAAGCCTGAGTTGGTGATGTCATCTAATAGTTTTCGGAAAGGTGTTGTGTACTCAAAAGCAACGACATCTAAACGAGGTTTCATGATTTGTTTTACATCTGTATTTCCAAATTTCACAATTCCTTTTAATATTTTATGATCTTCTTCGGTAATATCTTCATCAGAAGTTAAATCAAGCGCTTGTGATAAATCATCAACCGAAATATTATGCACTTGCGGTTTTATTACTTTATCTAAAAGAGAGGTTGTGCCAATTAAAAAAGAGCTGATTGGGTAAAACAAGCGTTGTAAAAATTGTAGAAAGTAAAACAACTTACGTGAAGTAGATAATGGATTTTGTGTTGCATAAATTTTAGGTATTACTTCTCCTAAAAGCAATATTAAAAAAGTAACACATACCACTTGAATTATAAAACCAAGTGTTTGGTTTTGACTAAAATCAAATAATCCATCCATTACAAAAGTGGAGAGTATGACAATTGCAATATTTATAAAATTAATGCTTATTAAAACCGTTGCTAGTAATCGCTTAGGCGATTCTATTAAAGCTTTTATTTTAACATCTGTTTTGTCTTCTGATGATTTTAGCTCTTCTAATTCTGTTGGAGACAATGAAAAAAAAGCAGTTTCAGCTGCAGATACAACAGCAACTAAAATAAGTAAAGCAAACATTATTAAAATTGAAATAAGAATGCCTAGGGTAAAAGGCTTGACAACAATGGTTGCAAAAAGTGTAGAAAAAAGAAAAGTACTCTGGACCTCCAAAATAGTTATGTTAAATAAAAAATGTTTGATCACAAAGATAAGAATTGTAATCAAACATTAAATGTCTTAAATAGAGTATCTGTTTAAAAAGGTAAATCATCACCCGTTTTAGGCAAAGAAGAATGATCATCTGTAGCTCCAGAACCGCTATTTTCTTTTTTACTCAATATGGTAAATGTTTCACCAACTACTTCGGTAGTATAGCGTTTATTCCCTTCTTTATCATCCCAAGAGCGTGTACGAAGTTTACCTTCCATATAAATAGTCATTCCTTTTTTTAAGTATTTTTCGGCAACATCGGCCAAGCCTCTCCAAACAACAATGTTATGCCATTCTGTTTGTTCTTGTCGATTTCCATTTTTGTCTTTGTAATTTTCTGTTGTTGCTAATGGAAAATTTGCAACAGTTGCTCCACCCTCTAAATGACGTACTTCAGGGTCTTTACCTAAGTTTCCTACTAAAATAACTTTATTTACACCAGCCATAAAATGAATATTATTGATTACATAACAAATATAACAAACAAACAATATGAATTCCAAGTATTGTTAATTGATTTTTTTTGAATTAAATCGATATTTTTACACAAAAAAAAGATGATACAAATTCAGTCATTTACATTTGGTCCTTTTCAAGAAAACACCTACCTACTTTTTGATGAAAGCAAGGAGTGTGTGATAATAGACCCGGGATGTTATGATAATCGAGAACGCAATGAACTTGCCTCCTTTATTGAACAAAACAAACTTATTCCAGTAAAATTACTCAATACACATTGCCATTTAGATCATATTTTCGGAAATGGATTTGTTGCTGATAAATATAAAATAGGATTAGAGTTCAATGAACACGATCAACGTATTTTTGATGCCTATTTAGCTACTGCTGATTTATATAATTTAAATGCAGAGCCTTCACCTCAAGCAACAAAATACATTGGTGAAAAAGATACTATTCAATTCGGAAATTCTACTCTTGAAATTTTATTTACTCCAGGACATTCACCTGGAAGCATTACCTTTTACAACAAAGAACAAAAATTTATGATTGCTGGTGATGTTTTATTTTATGGTAGCATAGGAAGAACCGATTTACCTGGTGGCAATTTTGATACGCTCATCCATAGTATTAAATCAAAATTATTTCCTTTAGGTGACGATTACAAAGTGTTCTCTGGCCATGGACCAGAAACCAATATTGGTTTTGAACGATTGAATAATCCATTTTTAATATAGAAGTACAAAGTATTAAGTATAGAGAACAATGCATAAACTAGGAAGATACAAACATTACAAAGGCAAAGAGTACGAAGTAATTGGTTTCGCAAAACATAGCGAAACATTGGAAGAGCTTGTTGTATATAAGGCATTGTATCAACCTGAAGGTGAGAACTTATGGGTTCGTCCGAAGAAAATGTTTTTTGAAGAAGTAGAAGTACAAGGAATAAAAAAGCCCAGATTTGAATATCTGGGCTAACTTTTTTATTTAATAAGTCTCTGTGTGCTTTGCGTAAAACCTTTGCGCTCCTTTTCGGTAAAGCTTTCGCTCGTTTCTCGATACTTTTTCTTTCAGAAAAAACTCGAAATGACTGCGCGCAGATTATATTACTTAATCACATCAAATCCGCAATACGGAATTAACGCTTTTGGAATTTTAATCCCTTCAGGTGTTTGATTATTTTCCAACATGGTAGCTACAATACGTGGCAATGCCAATGCACTACCATTTAAAGTATGCGCTAATACAGGTTTTGCATCACCATCTTTAAAACGCAACTTTAAACGATTACTTTGAAATGTTTCAAAATTAGAAACAGAACTTACTTCCAACCATTTTTGTTGTGCAGTTGAATACGTTTCAAAATCATACGTTAAAGCAGAAGCAAAACTCATATCACCTCCACATAATTTTAATATACGGAATGGCAATTCCAATTCGCGTAATAAACCTGCAACATATTCACGCATTTCTTCTAATACTTCGTATGATTTATCAGGATGAGCAATTTGTACAATTTCTACTTTATCAAACTGATGCAAGCGATTTAATCCACGAACATGTGCTCCATAACTTCCTGCTTCTCTTCTGAAACAAGGAGTGTAACCACAATTTTTAATTGGCAATTGCTCAGCTTTTAAAATTACATCACGGTAAATGTTAGTAATAGGAACTTCAGCAGTTGGAATCAAATATAAATTATCAATGGTTGAATGATACATCTGTCCTTCTTTATCAGGCAATTGACCTGTTGCATAACCTGATGCTTCGTTTACTAAAATTGGTGGTTGTACTTCCAAATATCCAGCAGCAGTAGCTCTATCTAAAAAGAAATTAATTAATGCACGTTGCAAACGAGCGCCTTTTCCTTTGTATACAGGAAAACCTGCACCAGTTAATTTAACACCTAATTCAAAATCAATTAAATCATATTGTGTAGTAAGCTCCCAGTGTGGTTTTGCACCAGCATGCAATGTAGGAATTTCACCTTCTTGGTATATATTTTCATTGTCTTCAGGTGTTTTTCCTTTTGGAACTTTTACACTTGGTGTGTTTGGCACTTGCACTAATAAAGAATGTTGCTCTTGCTCAATAGATGTTAATTGCTCTTCTAATTTTTTAGTACTTTCCTTTAATGCAGCACTTTTATTTTTTAAATCATCTCCTTCTGCTTTTTTCCCCGCTTTGTATAACTCACCTACTTGCTTTGCAATGGCATTAGCTTCGCTAAGAATGGTATCTAATTCGTTTTGTGTACGTCTGCGTTCATTATCAAGCTCAAGAACTTTATCTAATATAGGTTTTGCATCAAAATTTTTGATACTCAAACGTTCGATTGCCTGTTCTTTATTTTCGCGAATATAATTGAGTTGTAACATAATTTGGTTGTGAGTTGTTAGTGTTTAATTGTTGGTGTTTACGAATTCAAAACAATAAAAAATCTCCTAAACTTCGTTTGAAGCCAGGAGATTTTTATGAGTGTTTATGAAAACCTTATGCTTCAGCAGGGAATGGAACAACCGAAACATACGATTTATCATCGCGTTTTCTTTTGAATTCCACTGTACCATCTACTAATGCAAATAAAGTATGGTCTTTACCAATTCCAACATTTAAGCCTGGATTGTGTTTAGTACCGCGTTGACGCACGATAATATTTCCGGCAATTGCTAATTGACCTCCATAAATTTTAACGCCTAAACGTTTGCTATGTGACTCACGGCCGTTCTTGGAACTACCCGCACCTTTTTTATGTGCCATTTTTTTAAGTTTAAAGTTTTAAAGTTAAAAGTCAACCGTTTGACTTTCTAAATTGTTTTTCCTTTTTATTTCGCTGCTTTTTTTGCTGCTGCCTTTTTAGGAGCTGCTGCTTTTTTTGCAGGCGCTTTTTTTGCTGCTACTTTTTTTGGAGCTGCTACTTTTGCTTCTTTTTCAGCTACTTCTTTCGTTGCTTTAGGAGCTTTTTTTGTAATAGCGATTTCGTCTTTTTAA
>Ga0268299_1004146_pt1 | contig 11845 bp, 7 predicted proteins | sample NOBtaG_FD_193484 | JGI IMG/M metagenome (GOLD analysis project Ga0268299, IMG submission 193484) | Activated sludge microbial communities from bioreactor in Nijmegen, Gelderland, Netherland - NOB reactor | ecosystem: Engineered > Bioreactor > Aerobic > Activated sludge | place: Netherlands... | reverse complement strand
CGCTTCCTCTTCATGTGGCCGCAGAGCCGGATCTCCGTGATGGGCGGCGAGCAGGCCGCGTCGACGCTGCTCACCGTGAAGCTCGCGCAGCTCGCGGCGAAGCAGCAGACGCTGAGCATCGAAGAACAGCAAAAGTTCCAGGCCCCGATCCTCGCCAAGTACGACGAGGAAGGCAGCGCGTACTACTCGACCGCGCGCCTGTGGGACGACGGCATCCTCGATCCGGCCGAGACCCGTGACGCGCTCGGACTCAGCCTCGCCGCGGCGCTCGCGGCGCCGATCGACGCGACGTCGTTCGGGGTGTTCCGGATGTGACGATGCCGCCGGCGACCGCGGCGGCGCTGCCGCTCAGCGCCGTCGCCGCGACGACCCAGCCGTGGCCGGAGGTGCAGCCGCTCCTCGAGTCGCTGCGCGACCAGATCGCCGCCGTCGACGGCGAGATCGTCCTCGGCGACGGCAGCGCGGACGGTCTGCCGGCCGACGTCCCCGCGCGCTACCCGCGCCTCCGCGTGATCCACCGGCCGGGCGCCAGCGTGTTCCAGTTGCGCGCGACCTGTGTCGCCGCGGCCGCGGGCGCCGTCGTCGCGATCACCGAGGACCACTGCGTGGCCGCGCCCGATTGGTGCGCGCGCATCCTCGCCGCGCATCGCGAGCACCCGGAAGCGGCGGCGATCGGCGGCGCGGTCGAGAACGGCGCCACCGGGACGACGATCGACTGGGCGAGCTTCTTCCTCGTGAACGGTGCCAGCATGCCGCCCGTGCGCGACGGCGTGCGGCGCGCGATCGCGCTCCAGGCCAACTGCTCCTACAAGCGGTCCGCGCTGTCGAAGGACGCCGCCGAGCTGGGCATGATGGAGTGGCTGCTGAACGAGGACCTGCACGCGCGCGGCGCCGTGCTCCGAACCGACGGCCGCATCCTCGTCGAGCACGTGCAGTCGCTCGGCGCCGCCGCGACGTGCCGCATCCACTACGACGACGGCCGCACGATCGCCGCATTCCGGCTCACGCGCATGGGGGGCCTCGAGCGCGCCCTTCGACTTGCCGCGTGCGTCGTCATGCCGCCGCTGCTCACCGCGCGCGCCGCTGTTCACGTCCTGACGAAGCGCCGGCGCACCGGCCTGCTCCTCACGAGCCTCCCCTGGATGCTCGTGCTCACGAGCTGCAAGGCCTTGGGGAACTTCCACGGCTTACTGTTCGGCGCCGGATCGAGTCCCGCCCGCATTCGCTGACGATCACGGGCATCCGCGCATTGCTCTCGGTTTTTCGCGGTGGCAGACAGGGATCAGGAGGGCCTTCCATGCATCGGTGCGGACACAAGACCTGTGACTGCGACACCCAGGGCAAGGAATACTGTAGCGCCCACTGCGCGACGGCGGCCGCCATGGAGGAAGAAACCACCCATTGCGAGTGCCACCACACGGCGTGTCATCACGCCATCGAGCCGAAGCCGATCCCCCCGGAGTCGTGAGGGGCGCGTCAGCGCGGGGTCAGCACGAAGTCGACGTCCAGCACGTCCCCAGCGGGGACCGTGACGGTCGCCGACGCCGGCACGGCGCGGAACGCGCTTTTCGTCGGCTTGTCGAGCTTGACGCGATAGACGCCGGGCGCGACGCCGAACATCCGAAAGCGGCCCGTGGGATCGGTCCGCACGAAATGCGGGCCGCCGACCGTGCCCGTCACGCGCAGCACGGCGCCCGACACGGGGTCGCCGTTGCCGAGACGCAGCGTGCCGCCGAGCGCGCCGACGGCCTCGCTGACGGCGAGTGTCACGTCCTCGGTGACGCTCGACGTCCCGTCCGCGGCGGCGAAGCGGACCGGCGGTAGCGCGAGCCCGCTCTCGTCCGGAGCGGGCTTCCAATGGAAGGCGCCGCTCGCGGCGTCGAGCTCGGCGCCAGGCGGCAGCCCGGTTGCGGAGAACACCGTGCGCTCGGGATCGAGACCCGGGGCCGCCAGGACGAAGGCGACACGCTCGTCCTCGGCCGCCGAGAGCGCGCCGATCCCGCCGATCGGACGGGTCGTGAGACCGTCCTGCGGCGGATGCGGCAGCACGCGTTGGATCCGGACCTCGCCGAGGTCCTGCACCCCGCCGTTCTCGATCGTGTCGTTCCACACGAGGAGCGAATGGTCGCGCGTCGACGCCATCGAGGCCCGGCGTCCGCCGGTCCGTAGGGTGCCCTCGGGGTGCAGCAGCAAACCCTCCGGCTCGTCGTCGGGAACGGTGCCGTCGAGCGCGAGCCGGCCGGCGAAGATCTGCATTCCGGGGAACACCATGAACGCCCCGACGAAATGGGTGCCGTCGAAGGTGGCGCGCTGCAGGAGCATGTCGGTGCCTCCCGGCGGGGACACGTTCAAGCGGATGCCGTTCGGGTCGAGCGACCTCCCGTCGGCGTCGAGGCGGGCGGCGAGCGCGTCGTCGCCGCACAGCACGGGGCCAGGGCAAAAGTTGACGCGGTCGGCGTAGACGATCCAGCCGTCCGGCGTGGCCACGAGATCGCGCACCGACTCGGCGTCGCGCAGGATCTGGAACGAGGCGCCGTCGAGGAGCGTGTCGCCTTCGACTCGCACGGCGTGGATCTTGTCGACGTACTTCCCGAGCTCGTTCGTCTCGCCGTCGGCCTGGTGGTAGGCGATCAAGCACCGACCGGCGCGGCAAGCGACGAATGGGTCCAGGACCTGATGCAGCGTCGTGCCCTTGTTCGGATAGAAGCGCGGCCCGCGTTTCTTCGGGACCGATCCGTCGCGCCCGATCCGGACGAAGTACGCCTTCGACACGTCGCTGTGCGAGTTCATGTCGGCCCACGTCACGATCCACTTCTCACCGTCGAAGGCGACGTGGTGGAAGACGAACCCGCTGCTGTCCTTGTATTTGCGGGCGGCGACCACGATCGGCTCGGCATCGAGCGGCACGCCCGCAGCGTCGAGCCGCATGGCGAGGATCGCTTCGATGCCCGACCTCTTCCCCTGCACGGTCTGGACGTCGTCGCCGTCCCACACGACGAGGTACCCGCGCCCGTCGCCGGCGATGACGGGGTCCGCCTTCCACGGGAAGCCTTCGTCGAGCAACGACCCGGCGGTCGCGGCCCCGCTCGAGTCGATGCGCGCCGACCGGAGCTCGGGAAGCGCGGGACCGCCGCTGTGGCCCCAGACGACGACGGACCCGATGCCGTTGCTCGCGACCGAGGGCTCGCCGCTGAACGTGGTCTCGCCGTCCGGGATGCCGAAGGCCGGTCCGTAGCGCTCGTCGCGATGGACGACGACCGTCGCGGCGAGCGCCGCGCCGCCGTCGACGGCGGCGGGCGCCGCGATCGTGACCACGTCACTCATGGTCGCGGGCGCGAGGCCGGTCGTGTCGAGCGTGAGGCCGATGCTGCCCGGCCCCGTGCCCGCCGCTTGCGCGGGTGCGAGCCAGGTGGGCGCCCCGAGCGTCCACTCGACCGGGTCGAGGGTCGTGAACCCGAGAGCCAGCGTGACCGCGTCCGGCATCACGGTCTCGGTCAAGGCGTGGAGCAGCACGTCGTGCGGCTGGAGGCGGGTCGTGACCGGCGGCGGGTCGAAGACCCGGCCCGCGTCGATGCGCCCGTAGCCGAACGAGGGGTTCCACGCCTCCCCCTCATATCCGGGCGCACCCGGCTGGTCGGCGTTGAGCTCGAGGTGCCACCGCACCTCGTCGACCGTGAGTCCCGGCATCGCCGACAGAAGGACCGCCGCGAGCCCGGCGACGTGCGGGGTCGCCATGCTCGTGCCCGACAGCCGGAGATACCCGTTGCCGACGGGCTCGCCCCCGACGGGCCCCGAGCTGCTGCCGCGCGCCGAGAGCACGTCGACGCCGGGCGCGGCCACCGAGAGGGTCGCGCCCGCGTTCGAGAAGCCGGCGATCGTGTCGTCGTGCTGGCTGGCGCCGACCGCGATCACCTCGGGGTACGCGGACGGGAAATGGTAATCCGCGTTGCCGCCGTTGTTGCCGGCGGCCGCCGCGATGACGACCCCGAGACTACGCGCGGTCTGCACCGCGTCGCGCAGCACGGTCGTGGATCCGGGGCCGCCCCAGCTCGCGTTCACGACGTCGGCTCCGTTGACGGCCGCGTAGACGATCGCCTCGGCGAGGTGCGAGTCGAATCCCGAGCCGCTCGCGTCGAGGCCGCGAAGCGCCATGATGCGGGCGCCGTACGCCATGCCGACGACGCCGACGCCGTTCGCGCCGACCGCCGCGGCCGTCCCCGCGACGTGCGTCCCATGGCCGTGCTGGTCTTTCGGATCGGCGTCGTCCGCGACGAAGTCCCAGCCGTTCAGGTCGTCGACGAAGCCGTTGCCGTCGTCGTCGACGCCGTTGCCGGGCGTCTCGCCGGGGTTGATCCACAGGTTGGCGGCGAGGTCGGGGTGCGCGCGATCGACGCCGGTGTCGATCACCGCGACGACCACGCCGGCACCGTTGGCGACGTCCCAGGCCGCCGGCGCGGCGGTGAGGTGGAGACCCCAGAGGTCGGGGTACGAGCGCCCCCAGCTGCCGGTCGTCGCGAGGAACGGATCGTTCGTCAGCAGCTCGGCGTCGCGGGTCCGGTCGGGCTCCACTGCCTCCACGGCGGAATCAGCGGCGAGCACGGCGGCCGCGCGGCCGAGATCGGCGTCGGCGGGAAACGTGAGCACGAACCACCGCGAGAGGTCGGGGGTCTCGACGCCGCGGGCGCGGGCAGCGCGCGTCGGGAACCGCCGGCGCGCCGCCTCGAGTCCGTCGACGAAGGCGCGCGTCCGTGCGTGGCTGCCGACGCCGCGGGCGCCGAACAACGGCGCCACCACGCGAACGCCGAGCGCTTCATGAAGCGCATCGAGTCCGGCGCGCCCGCTGCGACGGCCGTCGCACCCCGCGCACACGTCGACACCGGCGCGGTACTTCACCAGGAGACGTTGCGAATGGCTACCGGAAGCGGATGGCTCCGCATACGCGACCGCGTGCAGGGCCGTGGCGAGGGCAGCGACGACGAGGAACGACTTCATGGCTCCTCCAGGGGGGACGTGACGTGCGCGGACTCTCGCAGGAACGATCTCCGCAATGCAATCGAAAAGGCCGGCGCACGGCGCGGTCGGGAGGAGCCGCGGGACCGTCCCGCTGCGGGGAATCGGCGCTCAGCCGACGAACGTCACGGTCCAGTCGCTGCTCTCACCGTCCACCACGACCTCGACCTCGTCGCCGACACGCTTGCCCATCACCGCGCGGCCGATGGGCGAGGTCGGCGTCACGACCGAGAGGAAGCCGTCGCCGCCCGGGCCCGTGAGCTCGAGGCCGGCGCCGGCCGGCGCGATGAAGAGCGTCCGGCCCTCGGCGCCGTCCTCGACCTCGACGATCGCGCCGAGCGTGACCGGCGACTTCGACGTGAACTTGGGCGGCCGAAACTTCTCGAGGGCCGCGAGCTCGGTGGTGACGCGCGCCAGCCGCTCGCGGTGCCCGCGCGCCAGTCCGGCGTTCTCCTGGGCGACTCGTGAGTCCTCGCGCCGCTCGGCCGGCGTCGCGCCCTCGCGCACCTCGGTGTTCGCGGCCTCCATCGCCTGACGAGCGCCGCGCGCGGTGGCCCGCAGGCGTTCGGCGAGCTGCTCGAGGAGATAGCCCTTGTCCATCAGTGTCCGGCGCGAACCATCAGGAGGCGGTGCGGGCGTAGAGCGCCTCGCCGCTGTTCCGCATCCACCGCTCGACGGCGGCGACGAAGCCCTCGGGGTCCTCGAGCTGCGGGACGTGGCCGATGTTCTCGAACACCTCGAGCGTCCAGTCCGAGCGGCGCGCGGCGAGCGCGCGCGCGGCCGCGAGCGGCACGAGCCGATCGTGCGTGCCGTGGACGAGCAACGTCGGCGCGGCGATCCGCTCGATCATGCGGGCGAACGCCCCGGGTTGCAGCACCGTCATCACGATCGAGCGTGCGGCCGAAAGGAACGCGGCGTTGCCGCCGGCGGTCTTCGTTCGCTCCTGCGACAGCGCGATCGTCGCCGCGACGACCTCGGGATCGACGCGCGCGGCGTCGACGCAGCAGAAGTCGAGCATCTGGCGCACCGACCCTTCCGAGCCGAGCAGCGCCTTCCGGCCGGTCATCAGGAGCTCGCCGACACCGGGCAGACAGTAGCCGGCGAACATCGCCGCCACGCCGAGGTCGAAGAATCCCCCGGGTGCCGCCGGCAATGCGGGATTCACGAGCACGAGGCCGTTCACGCGCTCGGGCGCCTCGGCCGCGGTCAGCAGCGAGATGAGCCCGCCCATCGAGTTGCCGACGAGCACGGCCGAGCCGCCCATCACGCGTTCGATGAACCGCGTGAGGAGCGCCCGGTTGGCGTGGATCGATGCGGAGTCGCCTTCGGTCGGCGTCCGCCCGAACCCGGGGAGGTCGATCGCGACGACGCGCGCGTGGCGCGCGAGCCGCTCGCCGACCGACATCCAGTTCACGTGCGCGCCGCCGAGGCCGTGGACGAGCACCATCGCCGGGCCGCTGCCGCCGTAGTCGATGTAGTGGATCGGGAGTCCGAGCTCGACGACGCGGGAGACGGGCGTCGGGTCGGCGACCGGCGCGTGCGCCGCGGCGCCGTTCGTCACGCCGAGGATGCGCACCCGCGACTTCCGGACGGGATCGGCGAAGCGATCGAGCACGGTGCCGCGCGCCTGGCGGATGATCGCGTGCCGCTTGGCGCCGTCGAGGGTGTTGACGCCCATGAGGGCGCGCTCCTCCTGCCCGGGCTCGAGCGCCAGAATCGACGTCCCGGTCGCGCGCACCCGCGCCATCTCCCGGCGCAGCAGCACACGGCAGAAGCCGCGCATCGGCCCGTCGGCCGTCGGCCGGAACACGTCGAAGCCGGCCGACATCGGCGAGCTGACGATCACGAGGTCGAGGCCCTCGCCCGCGAGCACGTCGGCGTTGCTCGGCGAATGGACGCCGCCGTCGACGTAGCGGACGCCGCCGATCTCGACGGGCCGGTAGTAGCCCGGGATCGCGCACGACGCCGCGACCGCCGACGCGACGCTCGTGGACGGCGCCCCGTCGCGTCCGAACGTGACGAGCTCGCCGTCGTCGAGCCGGGCCGCGTTGATCCAGAGCGCCTGGTCGGACCATCCCGCAGCGAAGAGCCGCCCGATTCCGCCGACCAGGTGATCGGTCGGAATCCGGCCTTCCGGGAGCATCGCCGCGACGAGCGCGCCGATCTTCGTCTCCCACGGCCGCCAGATCGTGCGCCGGAGATACGCCGGATTGGCGGCAGCGAGGAATCCGAGCCAGCCCGGCTGGTCCGCCGCGGGCGCGGGCTCGGGACGTCCCAGTACGCTCGCGATCGCCTGGCCTTCCTCGGAGAGCGTCTCGCCGAGGGCCCGTGCGGCGAGATCCCGCGGGGACATCCCGCCCCGGAGCAGCGCCCCGATCACGGCACCTGCCGACGTACCCACGATGACATCGGCCGACCGCGGGTCCCAGCCGGTCGCCTCCTCGAGGGCGCTCAACACCCCGATGTGAAACGCGTGACCGGTCGCGCCGCCGGCGCCGAGGACGAGCCCGATGCGTGCCATCGAGGTCAGGTAAATGCCTGACCCCGGCCGACCCGACAAGTCGCGCCCGCTTGGGCGCTCGCGCTACGGCCCCCCTCAGCGCCCGTGGCGCCGCTGGTAGTGATCGAGAAAGCGCTCGATCCGCCCGATCGACTCCTTGAGATCGTCGGCGTTCGGCAGGAACACGATCCGGAAATGGTCGGGTTTCGGCCAGTTGAACCCGGACCCCTGCACGACCAGCACCTTCTGGTCCTCGAGGAGCTCGAGAATGAACGCCTGATCGTCGTCGATGGGATACCGGCGGAGATCGAGCTTCGGGAAGAGATAGAGCGCGGCCTTCGGCTTCACGCAGGTGACGCCCGGGATCGACGTGAGCAGATCGTGCGCGAGGTCGCGCTGGCGCCCGAGGCGGCCCGTCGGCAGCACGAGGTCCTCGATGCTCTGGTATCCGCCGAGCGCGGTCTGGATCGCGTACTGCGACGGGACGTTCGCGCAGAGGCGCATCGACGACAGGATGTTGAGGCCGTCGATGTAATCCTGGGCCCGCGACTTGTCGCCGGAGATGATCATCCAGCCCGCGCGGTAGCCGCACGCGCGGTAGTTCTTGGAGAGGCCGTTGAAGGTCACCGTCAGCACGTCCTCGGAAAGCGACGCGATCGAGGTGTGCTGGGCGCCGTCGTAGAGAACCTTGTCGTAGATCTCGTCGGCGAGAATGATCAGGTTGTGTTGCCGCGCGAGCTCGACGATCTCGCGGAGCAGATCGTCGGGATAGAGCGCCCCGGTCGGGTTGTTCGGATTGATGATGACGATGGCGCGCGTGTTCGGCGAGATCTTGGCGCGGATGTCGTCGAGGTCGGGAAGCCACCCTGCCCCTTCGTCGCAGAGATAGTGACGAGCCGTCCCGCCGGCGAGGCTGACCGACGCGGTCCAGAGCGGGTAGTCGGGCGCCGGGACGAGCACCTCGTCCCCGTTGTTGAGCAGCCCTTGCATGCAGATGCCGATCAGCTCGGAGACGCCGTTCCCGATGTAGATGTCCTCGATCGTGACGCCGGTGATGTGCTTCTGCTGCGTGTAGTGCATCACGGCCTTCCGGGCCGCGAAGAGTCCCTTCGAGTCGCAGTAGCCGGCCGCGCTCGGGAGGTTGTGGATCACGTCCTGGACGAGCTCCTCGGGAGCGTCGAAGCCGAAGGGCGCCGGGTTGCCGATGTTGAGCTTGATGATGCGCTGGCCCTCGTCCTCCATCTGCTTCGCGCGCGCGAGCACGGGACCGCGGATGTCGTAGCAGACGTTGGCGAGCTTGGCGGACTTCAGCACCGTCCGCGGCGGCGGCACGGGCTTCCCGGACGACACGACGAGCTTCGGCATGACGAAACCCTATGCCATCCGCGCTCGAGATGACACCCGCGAACGGGCGTGGGGTCGCCGGCTGGGCGAGGTGCGCGACCGGCCGCTGGCTCAGACGCGCTCGCTATCGTCGCGATCCAGCATCCAGCCATCGAACCGACGGCATCCGTGAATGGACCGCGGCTTTCGAAACGCCGCGAGCGGGTTCTGGCGGGGCGTCAGCCCGGGGCGTCGGCCGGATCGAGCAGGCCGTGCCTCCGCCACCCGGTCGTGAGGAGCCAGGTCCGGGCACGCGCGACCGGCCGAGGCACCCGACCGGCCGCCGACTCTTCCGCGCTCGGTACGGCCGCACTCCCGGCTTTCCAGCCGTCGAACCACTTTGCAGAGGAGGCGGGATCGAGCACGACCTCGACGGCGCGTCGCACCTTCCGAGCCGCCACCACCGCATGGTGACGCGCGTTCAGGAGAACGTAGCGGAGCGCATTCCGAACCTCGCGCGGCGTCCGCAGCAGCCGCGCATGGTATCGGTCGGCCACCACCCGCCCCTTCTTCCGCCCCATCACCCGATTCACCGCGAGCGCCAGTCGCGATCCGATCGCCATCATCCCCCGCCCGAGCGCGTGCTGATCGCGAGCTTCGACGAGGAGGTGCGCGTGGTTCCCGAGCAGCGAGTAGTGCACGAGCCGAAACTCGGAGCGGTCGCATCCAGCCGCAAACGTACTTTCGAGGGCACGGACGACCTTCTTGTTCCGCAGAGACAGCAGGTCCGGCATCAGCTTCAGGGTCACGTGAGCGGGCGTGGTCGAGGAGAAGCCTTCACGCGAGATGTGCCGCATCCCGGACTTCGGATCGCGCTTGCGACCGGCGTTCTCACGCCACCCGCCCCACCGCGGGGCGGACCGGAGTTTCATCTCGAGCTGTTTCGACCGTCTCGGCATACGCTTGATTCAGGCTAGGGTCATACAGATAGGCCGATTGGAAGTCAAACACAAAGTTGCGGTTCGTGAAGCACGGGCGCGCGGCGGTCGTCGACGAGCCGGAGCCGCCTCAGCGGATGCGGCCACCAGAAACCGACCCCAACCGCGCCTTTTCAGACGATCTACGGGCGCGCGCTCAGGCTACTTGGGCCGCCGTCGCAACAACCGCAGGAGGCGGCTGCTCCAAGCGCACCCGCTGATGCGCCAACGCCATCGTCAGCGCCTCCAGCGTGATCGGCTTCGCCAGGAAGTCGTCCATTCCCGCCGTGAGGCAGCGTTCGCGCTGGCCCTCGAGGGCGTGCGCCGTGAGCGCGACGATCGCGACACGGTGATCGCCGGCCGAGCTTTCTTGGCGGCGGATTTCCTTGGTCGCCTCGATGCCGTCCATCTCGGGCATCTGCACGTCCATGAGGACGACGTCGAAGCGCTGCTGGCGAACGGCGGCGACGGCCTCGAGGCCGTTCACGACGCTCTCGACGCGACAGTCGAGTAGCTGGAGCATCTGGCGGATGACGTCGCGGTTCACCGCGTTGTCCTCGGCGACCAGGACGTCGAGCGTGCGCATGACCGGCAGGCGGACCGGCGCGCCGCTCGCGCGCGGGATGCGGCGCTCGAGCACCGCCGTCACGGTCTCCGCGAGCACGGCCCGGCAGATCGGCTTCGTCACGGCGACGTCGAACCCGAGGGCGCGGGCGCCCTCGGAGCCGCCTCGGAGCGCGCCCATGGACGAGAGCAGGATGAGCGGCAGCTCGGCGACCGCCGGGTCGGACCGCACCCGCGCCGCGACCTGCGCCCCGTCCATCCCCGGCATCTGCATGTCGAGCAGGACGAGCCCGTAGGGGTCGTCGCGCAGGGCGTCGGTGAGCATGCGGAGCGCGACCGGACCGCCGTTCGCCTCTTCCGGCCGGCAGCCCCACGAGCGGAGATGCTGGCAGACGATGCGCCGGTTGGTCGCGTTGTCGTCGACCACGAGCACGCGGAGATCCGCGAGCGCGACCGAGACCGCGTCGTCGCGCGTCGCGATCAGCTGCTTCTCGAATGTCAGGTCGACGGCGAACGTGCTGCCGAGCCCGAGCGTGCTGTTCACGCTGAGCGTGCCCTCCATCAGCTCGACCAGCTGTCGGCAGATCGTGAGTCCGAGGCCCGTGCCGCCGTAGCGGCGCGTCGTGCTGCCGTCGACCTGCGTGAAGCTCTCGAAGATGGCCGCCTGACGATCCGAGGGGATGCCGATGCCGGTATCCCGGACGCGGAGCGTGATCGTGGCCCACTGGCCGCGGTCCGACCGCACCTCGGCCTCGACGACGACCTCGCCGCGCTCGGTGAACTTGATGGCGTTGCCGACGAGATTGGAGATCACCTGCCGGAGCCGCACGGGGTCGCCGAGCACGTGCTCCGGAAAATCGGGGGGCGTCACGGCCGCGATCTCGAGCCCCTTCTCGTGGGCCTGCTGTGCGAAGAGCGTCGTGACCTCCTCGATCAGCAACCGGAGGTTCATGGGGACGTGCTCGATCGCGAGCTTCCCGGCTTCGATCTTCGAGAAGTCGAGGACGTCGTTCACGACGGTCAGGAGCGCGTTGTTGCAGCGGCGGATCGTGTGGGCGAGCTCGCGCTGCTCGGCGTCGAGCTCGGTCTCGAGCAGGATGTCCGTCATGCCGATGATGCCGTTCATCGGCGTCCGGATCTCGTGGCTCATGTTGGCGAGGAACTCGGACTTGGCGCGCGCCGCGTGCAGCGCCTGATCGCGCGTTCGCGCGAGCTCCTCCGTCTGGGCCCGCAACTGGGTCGCCTGGCCTTCGGCCTTCGCCCGCGCCGCGTCGAGCGCGTTCACGTAGCGCTCGAGATCGCTTCGCGCCTGGCTGCGCTCGACCGCGATGCCGGCGAGGTGCGCGCCGAGCTCGATCAGCTCGATCTCGTGCGGCGTCGGCCCGCGCGGAGTCCGGTAGTACATCGCGAGCGTGCCGAGCAGCGTTCCATCGGCGCCGAGGATCGGGTCGGACCAGCAGGCCGCGAGACC
>Ga0268299_1004145_pt1 | contig 11848 bp, 12 predicted proteins | sample NOBtaG_FD_193484 | JGI IMG/M metagenome (GOLD analysis project Ga0268299, IMG submission 193484) | Activated sludge microbial communities from bioreactor in Nijmegen, Gelderland, Netherland - NOB reactor | ecosystem: Engineered > Bioreactor > Aerobic > Activated sludge | place: Netherlands... | reverse complement strand
CGCATCGACGAGCGCAACGTGCAGGGCATCGAGTATGCGCCGGCGACGCAGTTCCTGACGCTGTGCAGCGAGGCCTGCCAGTCGAACTGGGAACTGCTGATGAAGCGCCCGGCCGGACTGAGCCCGGACGTGCGCCTGCGCCTGGAGATCGGGCAGTTCATCGCAGCGGTGGACTACGTCAAGGCGCAGCGGCTGCGCCGCTGGCTGCGCGACAACATGATCGCGGCGATGGGCGATGCCGAAGTGTTCGTGCTGCCCACGCTGCCGGTGAGCATCCCGCGCCAGGGAACCAGCACGCTGCAGATCGGCGATCGCATCCTGCCCGTGCCTACCGCGCTCACGCGGCTGACTTCGCCGTTCAACTTCTCCGGGTTGCCGGCCCTGAGCATTCCCTGCGGCCTGGATGCGCGCGGGCTGCCGGTGGGCCTGCAACTGGTGGGACGGCCGGGCGCGGATGCCACGGTGCTGGCGGTGGGGCGCTGGTGCGAGGAAGTGCTCGCCCAAGGCGCGGGGCATGCGTGAGCATGCAGTTCGACGAGCGCTCCTCGCGGCGCATCGAAGCGATCTATCTCACGCCCGACGTGGTGCAGCAGCGGCGCGAAGTCCTGGCCGCACTGGCGTTGCGTCCCGGTGAGCGCGTCGTCGATCTGGGCAGCGGCCCCGGACTGCTCGCGCTCGAAATGCTGGAGCACCTGGGATCGCAGGGAAGCGTCGCGGGCATCGACCTCTCGCCCGACATGGTGCAATTGGCGCAGCGGCGCTGCGCCGCGCACGCCAATGCCGCGTTCCAGGCCGGGGATGTGACGCGGCTGCCCTACGATGACGCGAGCTTCGACGTCGCGGTATGCACCCAGGTGTACGAGTACGTGCAGGACGTGGAGGCGGCCTTGCGTGAATTGCATCGTGTGCTGCGGCCAGGCGGGCGGGCGGTGGTCATCGACACCGACTGGGCATCGTGTGTGTGGAATGCGAGCGATGCCCCACGCATGCGCCGGATGCTCGAGACCTGGGATCTGCATTGCCCGCACCCGCAATTGCCGCGCACGTTGCGCCGGCGCTTCGTCCAGGCGGGACTGAAGGTGGATTCGACTGGTTGCATCGTCGTGCTCAACGAGCGCTTCGATGCGAACACCTACAGTCATGGGATGATCGGCGTGATCGGCGCTTACGCGGGCAAGCGCGTCGGCGCCGAGGAGGCGGCGGCATGGGCTGAGGACCTCGCGCAATTGGGCGCGCGCGACGAGTACTTCTTCAGCCTGAATCGCTATGTGTTCCGCGTGCGCCGGCCGCAGTGAGGGTGCCGGGCGTGCGCGTCGGGGTGCTGCCATAATCGATGATCGAGACCGGCTGAACCAGGAGGGGTGCATGGACCAGAAGATGCGATTTTCCGTCAGTCACGCCGCAGATGCCGAGTGGGACCGCGGGCTGCGCGCCTTCTTCGAGTATCGCGACCTGGGCATCAAGGACGCCACCGCGGGCAAGGTGGTGGCCCACGTGATCCGCGCCATCCCCGGCGTGCACGCCATGCCGCAGCGCCATCATCACGAGGTCGAGTTCCAGATGGTCTACGTCCTCAAGGGGTGGGTGAAGTTCCACTACGAGGGCGTGGGAGAAGTGACCCTGACCGCCGGGACCTGCGTGCACCAGCCGCCCGGCATCCGCCACACCGAACTCGGCCACTCCGACGACCTCGAAGTCATCGAGATCGTCTCCCCGGCAGAGTTCGGGACGCAGAACGACTGAAGCGCTGTGCGGTCGCCTCGGCGCAAGCCGGGGCCGCTCGAGGAGACCTCCGATGCGCGCCGTCCATCCCACTCCGTGCAGCACGCTGGGCCTGGTCACCTGCGCGCTCGCCGCGCTGCTGTGTTCAACGCCTGCCGCAGCGCAGTCGCCCAATCCCTACCAGTTGCCCGATCGGTTCGATCGGACCGTGTGCTACTGGATCGCCCAGAATGTCGGCCGCACCATCGCCTGGGCGCGCTGGGAGCAGGACTACACGGAGGCGAAGACCCGGGCCGCCGCATTGGGGCAGGGCACGCCTGACTGGGTGATCGCACTGGTGAGCGACTGGATCGGCGATGCCTATGCCTGGCGCGCCACCGATGAGCAGGTGCGCACATGGGCCGAAGAATTGGGCAATGTCGAGGACATTCCCGCCGCCGCCAGCTTGAGCCGCTACGAGACCATCGCTGTCTGGATGCGCCGCATCGGGCGCGATTGCGACGCGCGCGAATCCGGCGCGTAGCACATCACCGCACCCGCACGATCACGCCTTCGTCGGCGCGCAGCGCCAGGTGTCCCGACACGCGTTCGCCCTCGCGGTCCAGATGCGTGGACAGCACCACCTCGCCCGCCAATCCCTCCCGCGCCAACGTCTGCTGCGCATGCCCCAGATTCAGCGCCACCAGTACGACGGCGCCTGCCGCGCGCCGCTCGTATGCCAGAAGGTCCGCGTTGGCCGCAATGCGCGCATAGCTGCCCAGCGTCAGCGCCGTGCTCTCGCGGCGCAGCGCGATCAAGCGCTGGTATAGCGTCAGGATCGAGGATGGATCGCGCGCCAGGGCATCGACGTTGCGCGTGGCGTGATCCTGCGCGAGCGGCAGCCAGGGCAGGCCGGTGCTGAAGCCGGCGTTGGGCGAGTGGTCCCACTGCATCGGCGTGCGCTGCGGGTCGCGCCCCAGGCCCAGCCCCGGCTCATTCTTCTCCCACGGATCCTGCGCCTGCCCAGGCGTGACGGGTACGTCGCACATGCCCAGTTCGTCGCCGTAGTACATGGTGGGCGTGCCGCGCAGCGTGAGCAGCAGCATGGCCGCCACCCGCGCCTGCGCCTCGCCCACGCGCGAGGCGATGCGCGGCTTGTCGTGATTGCCCAGCACCCAGTTGGGCCACTCCTGCGCGGGAACCAGCGTGTCGTATTCGTGCACCATGCGGTCGATCTCGGGTGCGCTCCAGGACGCCTCAATCAACTGGAAATTGAATGGCAGGTGCACGCCCCGGCCCGCCCCGTAGTACGCGACCAGCCGCTCCACCGGCAGGTAGATCTCGCCAATCATCACGCGCTCGGGATATTCGTCCAGCACCGCACGCAGCTCGGCGACGATGTCGTGGATCTCGGGCTGGTCGCAGGAGTACACCTGCAGCAGGCGCCGGATGTCGGCGTCGCCCGGCTGGTAGCCGGGGTTGACCGGGTTGTCGCGCAACTGCGGATCCTTCGCGAGGTGCCAGAGCACGTCGATGCGGAAGCCGTCCACGCCGCGGGCCATCCAGAAGCGCAGCACGTCGTACATTGCCGCACGCACCTGCCGGTTGTGCCAGTTCAGGTCCGGCTGCGCCGAAAGGAACGCGTGGTGATAGTACTGACCGGTCAGTGGGTCGAGTGTCCACGCGCTGCCGCCGAAGTTGCTGATCCAGTTGTTCGGCGGCCCGCCGTCGGGGGCGGGATCGCGCCAGAGGTACCAGTCGCGCCTCGGATTGTCGCGGGACGCCCGGCTCTCGATGAACCACGAATGGCGGTCGGAGGTGTGGTTGGGCACGAAGTCGAGGATCACCTTCAGTCCTCGCTGGTGCGCCTCGTCCACCAGGGCGTCGAACTGCTCGAGCGTGCCGAACTGCGGGGCGACCGCGCAGTAGTCCGACACGTCGTAGCCGAAGTCGGCCATGGGCGATGGATAGATCGGCGAGATCCAGATCGCATCCACCCCGAGCATGCCCAGGTAGTCGAGGCGCTGGCGGATCCCGTTCAGATCGCCCTTGCCGTCGCCGTCGCTGTCCTGGAAGGACAGCGGATAGATCTGGTAGACGATGCCGCGCTTCCACCATGCCGGTTGGATCGCCTGAACCCCTTCCTCGGAAGTTGTCATGGATGCCTGTGCCGTGAACACCACTGCACCGCCATGAGCAGGCAGCGTGCGCGGCTCAGCGCGGCGGCGGGACGATCGAGACCTGGGTGGAAAGCGTGCAGGACGTCCCGTCGAGGTCGAATGCCAGCGCGGCGAAGGCGGCGGTCCACATCTCGCTCGACCGCGGGGCCTGGGCGTCGTACGCGTTGCCCTGCACCGACTGCATCGGCTGCGCGTTCCACTGCGCCTCGCGGAAGTCGCGCGTCGATGCCTGCGCATGCCACAGCGTGGCGCGCACCGGGATGCGGTCGGCGGTCGCGCGCAGTTGCACCGCGTCTTCGCGCGCCTCGGTCGCGGCCTCCACGATGGGAAGCGCTCGATCGGCGCGCACGTGCGTGAAGAAACAGGCAAGGCTGTCGATCCACCCATCGCGGTTACCCAGACTGTGTCCGGCATTGGGCACGTAGCGCACGCGCTTCTCGCCGGGCAATCCGTCCCAGTAGAGGTTCAGGGCGTCCAACGTCCAGTAGCGGTCATTGGTGCCCAACACGATCAGCTTGGGCATCGTCAGGCGCTCGCGGTACGACCAGGGATCGACCAGCGCGATCAGGCGTTGTCCGGGCGGTGTTTCGATGAACTGCGGCAAGCCAGGCTGCGTGTAGGGCGAGAGCATCTCGGAGTAGCGTCCCCACGATTCGAGCTGGTGCGGCAGCTGCGACGGCACGTCGAGCATGTCGATGACGCGCGGTGCGATACCTGCAACGCGCGGGTCGACCGCCGCCGCGAGCCATGCCGTCCAGCCGCGCTTGCTGGCGCCGCTCAGCACGAACTGCCCGATCTCCCTGCGCAGTCGTTCGCGCGAGAACGCCTGCAGCGCATCCATCGCGCGCGTGACGCTCTTGGTCATGGGCAGCAGCAGCGGCCAGTCGTCCTCTCCGCTGCGCAGGTAACGCACGAAGGTCTCGGCGATCAGGTCGTCTTCGTACAGGCCGTCGAGCAACGGCTGATTGGGCACCTGCTGGAGCACGGCAACCGGTGCGCGCAGGCGCTGCGCGAGGGCGCGCAGGCCCGCTTCGTCGCTGCCTGCGCCGCCGCCGATGAACAGCAGCGTATGGCTCGCGTCGACCTGTTCCGGTACGGCGAGAAGCAGCTCGTGCTTCCAGTCGATTCCGCGCCAGGTCTGCGAGACGAGCGAGAGGCGATAGAAGGTGCCGTCGCCGCTCGCGTCGTTCTTCAGCAACGACCAGCCGAAGGCGGGATCGGGTCGTTCGACGTAGCCCGCGAGATCGGCGCGGGCGGGGAAGCAGGCCAGCAAGGCGAGGGCGAGGAGAAGGAGGCGCATGGCGTGGACCGTAGTAGGTTGGACTGCAGCGTTACAGTCTGACTGCAATGACAGCGCCGGGTAAACTGATCCGGTCGACTTAAGGCGATCGTTGAAACCAACCGCCCCCGGGCTCGGTCACAGTCGCATGGATGCGAAGCGAATTCTCCTGCTGACCGGCGCGCTGACGCTCATGGCGCTCCCGGCGCACGCGGATGTGTTCCGCTGCGTGAGCGCGACGGACGACAACGTGCTGCTGACCGACCGCCCGTGCCCAACCGGTTATCGCACCGAACTGGTGGTGGAGTCGGTCGAGGCGGCCGGCCCACCGGCACCACACCGGCCAGCACCGGTCGAGGACGCCATCGCCAATCCGCTACCGCCACGCGATATCGAGCAGGCGCCCGACCGTGCCCGCCTGGAAGAGGAGAACCGGCGGTTGCGCGAGGCACTCGCGCAGGAGCGACTGGACAGCCTCGAGCAGCGCGTGGACGCGCTCGCCGATCGCCCCGACACCCAGGTATACGGAACCGTCGGCGTCCCCATCGGCGTTCCCCGCGCCCGCCCCTGCCGCGACGGCAGGCGGCATTGCACCTCCCCGCCGCGCAAGCCGAAGGTCGTCGAACGGCCGGACGGCGGTTGCGGAACGTTCGGCTGTACGCCGAGGATCCAGCGCGCGCCTTGGGATTGAATCAGTCCAGACCGTGAAGTCACTCCCGGGGGGAGTGGGCTTACGTGGGGCGGGATTTGTTACCGACAGGTTAGTAGCCCACCAGCAACCATTTCCCCGATCGAGCCACGCGACAATGACTCAGCGCCAACCAACCGGAGGTTGCACCCAATCGACGTGCGCCGACTCCATGCCTATGCTACAAACGTATCAGGAGGATTGCCGTACGGGTACCGCACAGAGACCGCCGCTGCTTAGGCGAACGGGTTCGTGCATTTGTCGGAGCATAAGGAGCGCGTAAGTTCTGTTATTTGTTTAAGCGTTCAGATACATTCGGCTCGATCGACTTAGGCACCATAATGACGTTATTGTTTGCGCAATTTTAGGCTAACCACTGCTAGTTCGGGCCTTCGGCTATGTCCGCGCAGATGCACCAACGAATCGATCTCGCAACCGAGCAGCTTGACGTTGCGCTTCAACTCTTCCTAGATAAGCGCAGCTATGTATCTGCGCTCAGTCTCGCCGGGGCGGCCGAGGAGATCTTCGGGAAGGCGTTAGACCATCAAGGCAAGGAGCATTCCCTAAAGTACAAGTTCGATGCAATAGCGCCGATACACCACGTGTTGAACGGTGCGCCCCTTGCGTGGAGGAACTTTGCTGATGACGAGAACAGGGCGCGGAATGCAGCGAAACATATGCGAATCCCCGCCGACGCTACTGTCACGATGGATATTGAGGACGCCGCCCTCTGGATGATCGTACGGGCCATCGACAACTTCGAGCGCCTAGGTCTGGCCAAGTCGGACCGAATTTGTGCATTCGAGAATTGGTTCTACGCGCACGTTGTTGGCGTGTGAGCGTCGGCGTTTTGGATGAGAGAGGAATCTGACGACTTGGCCTTTGTCGTCGTCGCAGTCCTGACTCTCAGTGCTTGCACAACTACCCAGGGGATCAGGCACCCCGGCGGCGAGATCGAGTACATCATTGCTTGTGGTGCAAACTCGGGTTAGAACGTCTGCTATGACGGAGCAAACGAGGTCTGTCCGACCGGTTACACCACTGTCTCGGAGCAGCCGGGAATCAATAGTAAAGAGTGACGCATCGCTTGCCCGGGGATTGCCAGAGGGAATTGAGTACCCAGGAGCACGCGCAATGAGGAGTTAGAACATCCAGTTGCAGGAAGCGCGCCCATCAGTACCTTCCTCGTCAGCTGGCATCCTGCCGGCGAGCCCCTGAACAGCACGTTAAGTCGAGCAAGATACCGGTGCACTACGCAAAGTATAAGCGCGAGAAAGTCTCTTTCTGCAATCTTTGCCGGAAGGAAGGCGCTCTTTCTTGGGACCATGTGCCCCCCAAGGGCGGTATTGAACTTTCGCCGGTGGAGATGGAAACCATTTTTGAAATCATGGCTGGCGATAGGGGCAAGCCGAAGCTGCGGGAGTCTCAGAACGGTGTGAAGTACCGCACCATCTGCAAGACATGCAATGAGTACATGGGCGTTGAGTATGACCGCGCCCTAAACGATTTCGCGCTCTCTGTTGGCCGGTATCTCAAGAGCGTTGTCGATCTTCCAAGAGTGATAAACCATCAGGTCAAGCCGCAGCGGCTGATGAAGGCGCTGTTGGGGCACCTCGTCGCAGCAAAGATTGAACTTGAGGATACGCGGTTTGATCGGATGGCGCGAGAGTACGTTCTTGACATTCATCAGCCATTGCCAAATAGCATAAGCATCTTCTACTGGGTGTATCCTTATGACATATCAATCGCGATCCGAGATTTCGGCATGTTCGTGCCCCGGTGCACGTTCAACGAGCCGGCAATCTTCCAAACATTGAAGTACTTCCCGATCGCTTTCTTGTGCTGTGATAAGACTGAGTACGCGGGTCTAACCGCGCTTTCGTGGTACAGGAATGCCCACCTTGACGATGAATTTGAGATCCCCATTGATCTAGCGCGCGTGGAGCATCCGTATTGGCCAGAAGCTCCGAGCGACGAAGACCGCAACGTATTCTTTGGCGGGCAGAGCGCAGCGAATGCAATTCGTGCGCGCCCGCGAAGGCCAAGTGGCTCATAGATCAATGATCACAGAAAAATGGTGAAGCCATGCATCCCCCAATCTGACGAACACCAGTGCAAGTTTGTCTGGTATTAGTTCGGCTGTAGCGCGACGGCTGCTTCGCAGCGGTGGTTCGGCTAGGGCATCTGACATCAAGGTGGCGCACCGTGCAGCAATGGCAGATTGAAGGCCTCGATCACCTTGAACGATCTGGGTACCTTGGCGTTCTTCGAGCTCTTATTCGCTCGCATACGTGCCCGATCTGGTGGTGGGACGATGACATGCCGGGAACGGACATAATCCTTCACAACGGCACCATGTCCTTCGTCAACACAGGCAGTTCTGTCCTTTGCATCACGGCGGATCATGTGTACGAGCAGTACTTAATCGATAGAGAGAACTACGTAAGCGCGAAGTGCCAGGTCGGAAACGTCACCGTTGAGTTAGAGCGATATCTGGTTTCACGTGACTCTAAATTTGATATCGCGGTATTCAAACTGACGCCCTTTCTGCTCGGTGCTACCGGCGCAGTTGTCCACAATGCACCTCGCTGGCCTCCGGCGGATCTGCGACCGTCCGATATTGTCATCGTCGGCGGCTATCCTGGTAAGAAAAGGGAGGAGCGATTCACTAGTGTCGTTCACGATTTCTATAGCTTCATTGGCCGTGTTGATCACTCTTCTGACGATCACGCATCGCTCTACCTCAACATGCCTGAGTCTTACTCGCCGCAAGGCGTGTCTATAGAAGGTCAGCCGGATCTTGGAGGCATGAGCGGTGGCCCTGCGTTTCGTTTAAATAGTGAACCTATCGAAACGATTGAAATGGTCGCCCTGGTATATCAGGCGAATCAAGCCTACGAGCTCGTGTTCGCTCGGCACCTATCTCGAGTGACGTCGACGGGCAAACTGGAATCAAGACAATGATGCCGAGCAACCGTGTGCAGTGGATACCCGCGAGCGCGCTTCGCTTGCTCACCGCGTCCTCCTTTTGTTTCGCTCAGTCGGTTGCCGGTAAGATGGACCGTTGAGGGCGCCGAGAGACCTCTCGCTCTCCGCGCGCAGGCTGCCACGCGCAAGATGCTGCGGATGTCGTCGAAGGGATGCACGATGAGCATCGAACAACGTTCATCGCTCGACGAGATCTTCTCCTTACTCCCTGACTGTGGGTTGCCGGTTTCCAATATCTCTGCTTCATCCCCGCCGCAGTTCTTCGGGATCCGCGATGTAGGTTGCCTGGTTGCCGTAATCGGATTGGAGCAGTTCCAGTCAATCGGTCTGCTTCGGTCGCTTGCGGTCGTTCCCGATCATCGTGGGGGCGGTTTGGCCCGAGAACTGGTGGTGCACGTTGAGTCGTTTGCCACTTCGCGCGGTATCGAGTCCCTTTCCTGCTGACGACCACCGCAGAAACATTCTTCGTGAACCTGGGTTACCGGCAGGCCTCACGTCAGGAAGCGCCGCAGTCCATCCAGGCCACATCTCAGTTTTCCGGCCTTTGTCCGTCCTCGTCCGCCTTTCTGTGCAAAGGCCTCGAGCGGTCCCAACTTGCGGTTCACGCGAACTCCGCCGCGGCCGTCGTCAGCCGGTAGCCGCCGACGCCGGTGGCCGACGAGTCCCGCGTGCATGCGCCCTCGGTCTCGCGCTAGACTCTGCAGCCTCGAACCAGAACGAATACGAAACAGGAGGAGTCAAGCGATGCGACCGACGATCAATCCCGGTGCGGTGGACTGGTCCGGTGAAAACCCGGGTATGTACTTGAAGGAGACGGCAGACGGTCCCTTCGTCACGCTCATCAGTTTCTTCCGCGTGGTGACCTCTCCGCACGGCAAAGGGCACGCCGCCTTCATCCTCCAGGACCCGCGGGGGAGCGGCAAGGACGCCGAGCGCCCGAACCTGTGCATCACCGACAACGAGCCGCTCGCGGCTTACGTGAGCGAGGGTTTCGTCGCGAACTTCGGCGCGTTCAAGGGGGCGAGCGGTCTGCGCAGCCTGCGTTTCGTGCCGGGATGGGACTTCCAGCCCTCCGGCGACGGTTCCACCACCCATGTGGAGTGGTTCCGCAGCACCATCGGGCAGGTCTGCCTCACTTGGGCAGAGCTGAGCGCCCCCTTCATGGTCGAGATGCCGAAAGACAAGTCGGCCACCGGGCGCCACGAGATGTTCTCGTTGTTCGTCGATGCGCACGCCGTGCAGGTCTCCATCAACGGCCGCGGCGTCGCGGGCAAGCCCTTCCCGCGCGAGTTCGCCGGCAAGCAGGGCAGCAGCACGGCCTTTCTCGCCTTCTCCGAGACCTGGGTGAAGGCGTGAGGCAGGCCCGACTCGCGGCGTGCGCCACGCTGCTCGGCCTGGCGCTGTGCGCGGCGGGCAGCGCGGCGGGCGCCGGGATCAAGGCTGAGCCCGCGAAGCGCACCGACAGCATGCAGCTGCGCAAGGGCGGGCTGGAAATACTCAGCCCCAGCGGTGTGGGCAGCGGGCAGCTGTTGAGCGAGGACGGCACGTGGCCGAGTGCGCCCATGACGGTACGGCTCAAGGGCTTCCGCGAGATCGAGCACTTCCGCGCAAGCGCCGGCGCGCTCACGTTCCTGTGCGAGATCGAGCGTGCCGGCGGCGTGAGCACCACGCGCCAGTGCAGGCTGGGCGACAAAGCGGCGGGCGAAGTCCGGCTAGCCGACAACGGGTTCGTATTGACCATTCCCGCGGAACTGTTCGCCCGGGCGGAAGAGGGCGTCGTCCTCGAGTGGGTGGACCGCTGGCGCTGACCGGGCGGTGCGCTTGCGGCACAATGCATCCATGACCGATCGGGAGAGCGCATGCCAGACTTACTGTTGACCAAACGCCTGCTGTGGCTGGCGTCGTTGTGCCTGGCGCTCGCCGGGTGTGCCTCGACCAGCCTGGTGAACCAATGGAAGAGCCCCGAGTACGCCGGCCCGGCGGTGCGCAAGGTGCTGGTGGTGGGGGTGACGCAGCAGGCGAGCGTGCGCCGCGTGTTCGAGGACGAATTTGCGGCGCAGTTGCGTGCGGCGGGCGTGGAAGCCATCCCCAGTTACAGCGTCATTGCGCAGGACGGTCAGGCCGACCAGGCTCTGCTGGAGCAGACGGTGCGTGAATTGGGCGCGGACGGCGTGCTGGTGACCCGGCTGGTGAAGCAGGAACAGCGCGTGGACGTGACCCCCGGCATGTACCGTCCTGCCTACGGCATGGGCTTCTACGGCTGGTACTCCTCGGCGTGGGTGGGCTACTACGAGCCCCCCACGGTGGTCCAGTACGATGTCGTCACGGCCGAGACCAGCCTGTACAGCCCGCCGCAGTCGAAGCTGATATGGTCGGGCACCACCGAGACCTTTTCCCCGAAGGACGTGAAGAAGGAAACGACCGGATTCTCCAAGGTCATCATCGAGGCACTCCGCAAGCAGGGCATCGTCTGACCCGCGCCTGCGTCCCGCCAGTTCCGACCGAAGCGTCGCGTTCGATCACAACAGGAGATGCCGCAGCGCCGCGGCAGGCTCCGCTTTCCCCTGGATCGCCGAGCATGTCGAAGTACATCTGCATCGTCCTGGCCGCGCTGATGGTCGCCGGCTGTTTTCGCAGTGAGGTGCGCGAAGCGCGACGCGAGCGGGCGCCGCTGCGAGAGGTGTTCCCGCCGCCGAGCGTGGAGACCGCTGGCGCCGCGACTGCGTCACCGCAGGCGCCCGAGCCCGGCGCGTCTGCCGGTGATGCGGCAGCGGCCTCCGCTTCTGAAGGCCGGGCCGCCAGCCAGTCCGCACCCGCCTCCGACGAGGGGCCGTCCGCAGGCGCTGCCGCGCCGGCGCAGAGTTCCGCACTGCCCGGCATGGAGAGCGAATTCGTCGAGGCCCGCGCCGCAGTGGAGGAAGCACAGCAAGCCGCTGCCGAAACGGCCGCCGAGGATGTCGCCGCGGCCGCTGCCGCTGCCGCGGAGGACGCGCCGCCGGCTGCACAGAACCT
>Ga0268299_1004143_pt1 | contig 11849 bp, 9 predicted proteins | sample NOBtaG_FD_193484 | JGI IMG/M metagenome (GOLD analysis project Ga0268299, IMG submission 193484) | Activated sludge microbial communities from bioreactor in Nijmegen, Gelderland, Netherland - NOB reactor | ecosystem: Engineered > Bioreactor > Aerobic > Activated sludge | place: Netherlands... | reverse complement strand
GATCTCCTCCGCCGCGGCCTCGACATCGAGCAAGCCGGCGCGCATCGAAACCGCCACCTGATTGAGATAGCGGATCTTCGCGAGGATCTCGTCGGTGTGCTTGCGCAGCCCGAGGAAGCGGCGCTTCTCGGCCAGCGCGCGGCGGTGCCGCTTGATGAGCTCCTGCGGCGACATGCGCTTGGCGAGCGCGATCACTTCCTCGCGGGAGCGGCCGGGCAGCGCGCCGCGGTCGGGCAGGCCGAGGTCATCCCAGGCCTCGTCGGCGAACCAAAGCCGGCCCACGTACTCGATGCCGTCGTAGGTGATGCGCACGGAGACGTTGTAGCGGCGCCCGTCCATCTCGACGGTCGCCACATACGGTTGGATGATCTCGTCGTGCGTCGCCATCAGGGGCTGAGTGAGGAGGCCGTGCGTGCGAGGAAGTCCTCGACGGCGGCGAAGAGCCGTTCCGGTTGTTCAACATACGGCACATGCCCGCAGTCATCCAGCCAGAGGGCCTCGGCGCCGAGCGCGGCGGCGCAGGCCTGCGCGGAGGCCAAGGGGATGGGATCCTGCCGCCCGTGCACCACCAGCGTGGGAATGCGCAGGGTCCGCAGCGCGTCCTGGAGATCGAAGTCGCCCAATGACTCCCAGATGCTCTGCTGCACGCGGCCCGTGACGCGGAAGGGCGTGAGGTCGTGCACGCGCGAGGGATCGGCGAAGTAGCCCGCGACGGAGAGCTCGAAGCTGCGCTGCTTGTAGGCCTCGGGGTCGGATTCGCGCAGGCCGCTGGCCTGGAGCTCGGCGCGCATCGCGGTGACGGCGGGACCGGTCTGGCGTGCGCTGAAGGTCGCCTCGAACTCGGCGCGCCAGCTGCGGTTGATCGGCGCGGGGCTGATGAGCACGAGGCGCGTCGGAGCCGGGGTCACGCGGCCGGCCGCGGCCTCGATGGCGTAGAGCATGGCGAGCATCGCGCCCCAGGAGTACCCGACCAGCGTGACCGGCCCGTCGTGCAGCTCGGCCAGCACCGCCGCGAGGTCCTGCACCTGCGTCTGCCAGGTGATCGGCGTGCGGTCGTCGGTCTTGGAGCGGCCTCCGCCGCGCTGGTCGTACAGCAGCAGGTCGCGGTGGCGGGCGAGCTCGAGCATCTGCGGCAGCAGGTAGTCGAGGTGCGCGCCGGGACCACCGTGCAGCAGCACGAGCTTGCCCTGCGGCCGGGGTGCATCGTAGAGGCACCAATACAGTGGCAGCGCGGTGGTCGTCGTGACGCCCTCGGCGGAGGGCGGGGGAATCGGAGGCATGCCTTAAAGAAAGCTCGCGGCGACGCGGGCGGTATTCACGTGCACCCGGACGGTGTCGCGGATGTCGGCGCCGTAGCCGCCGGCGATGGCGATGGCCACCGGCACCCCGACGCTGCGGGCGGCCTCGAGGACCAGCGCGTCGCGGCGCATCAAGCCGTCGAAGCTGAGCTTGAGGCGGCCGAGCGTGTCGCCTTCGTGCGGATCGGCGCCCGCCAAGTAGAGCACGAGGTCGGGACGCGCGGCAGCGAGCACCTGCGGCAGCGCCTCGGACAGTTTCTCGAGGTATTCCGTATCGCACGTGCCGTCCTCGAGTTCAACGTCGAGCGTACCCGGAACCTTGCGGAACGGATAGTTGCGCCGGCCGTGCATCGAGAACGTGAAGGTGTCGTCGTCGCCGGCGAAGATCGCATGCGTGCCGTTGCCTTGGTGCACGTCGAGGTCGATCACCACCGCGCGGCGGATGCGGCCTTGCGCGCGGAGGGCGCGGACGGCGATCGCGACGTCGTTGAGCACGCAGAATCCCTCGCCGTGCGACGCGAAGGCGTGGTGCGTGCCGCCCGCGAGATTCATCGCGATGCCGGCGTCCATGGCATGCAGCGCCGCCTCGAGTGTGCCGCCCGACGCACGGAAGGAGCGCTCGACCAGCCCTTCGCTCCACGGAAAGCCCAGCGCCCGCTGCTCGGCGGCGGGCATGGTGCCGCGCAGGAGCCGCGTGATGTACTCGGCATCGTGCACGCGATGCACGTCTGCGAGCGGCGCGCGTGCCGGATCATGCAGCGTGGCCGGCGCGACGACGCCCTCGGCGAGGACGGCGTCGCGCAGCAGCGCGTACTTGGCGATCGGAAAGCGATGCCCCTCGGGCAGCGCGATCACATAGTGTGCGCTCGACCAGCAGTGCAGCGGCACGGCGCGATGCCCGCGCGGCGCTTAGCGCACCGCGCCCTCGCCGCGGAACACCACGCCGCCCTTCATCACGAAGCTCGGGCGCTCGAGCAGCGTCACGTCGCGCAGCGGATCGCCGGGCACGGCGACGATGTCGGCGAGGAGGCCGGCGCGCAGCGTGCCGACGCGGTCCTCCCAGCCGAGCACCTTGGCGGCGCTCGCCGTGCCGGCGACGATCGATTCCATCGGCGTGAGGCCGCCCCACTGCACCATGAGCGTGAACTCATGGCCGTTCTGCCCGTGCTGGCCGACGCCCGCGTCGGTGCCGAGGGCGATCGGCGTGCCGGCGGCCTTGGCGATCTTGATGGCGTTGCGCATCGCGGCGGCTGCGGCGCGGGCCTTCTCCGCGACGTAGGGCGGCAGCCCGCCGGCGGCCGCGGCGCGCTCCACGGCTTCGCCCGCCATGAGCGTCGGCACGAGATAGGTGCCGCGCTCGGCCATCAGGCGCGCGCCTTCTTCGTCGAGGAAGGAGCCGTGCTCGATGCTCGCGACGCCGGCGCGCACTGCCCGCTTGATGCCTTCCGTGCCGTGCGCGTGCGCGGCGACCTTGCGGCCGAGTGTGCGCGCCTCGGTGACCATCACCTCGAGTTCCTCGGCGCTGTACTGGGAGGCGCCGATGCCCTGCGTGCCACCCGAGAGTACGCCGGCGGTGGCGCAGGTCTTGATCACATCGGCGCCGTACTTCACTTGGTACCGCACGGCGCGACGCACTTCATCCACGCCATCGGCGATGCCCGTCTCGGGCGTGCCGTCGAAGAGACCGGGCCGATAGTTGTTCTCGTCGCAGTGGCCGCCGGTGATGCCGAGCGAGTGACCGGCTACCTGCAGGCGCGGGCCGGGCACATAGCCGGCATCGATCGCGGCGCGGAGGCCGACGTCCTGGAAGCCCGGTGCGCCGACCATGCGCGCGCTGGTGAAGCCGGCCATCAGCGTCTGGCGCGCGTACTCGGTCCCCAGCGCGGCGAGGAAGCCCGGGTAGTCGCGCGTGGCCGAGGTCTGTGCGCCCGGATCCTCGACCTCGCGGCCGATGAGATGCACGTGCAGGTCGATGAATCCCGGCAGCAGCGTGACGTCGCCGAGGTTGAGCGTGCGCGCGCCGGCGGGGATGCGGACCGCGTTGGCCGCGCCAACGGCGACAATGCGGTCGTCCGTGACGACGACGACGCCGTTCTGGATCGGCGCGGCGCCGGTGCCGTCGATGACGCGCGCCGCGCGCAGCACCACCGTGCCGCTGCCGCGCGTGGGGTATTCTTGGGCGGCCGCCGTCGTGGCGAGAGCAAGTAACGCGAAGGCAGGAATCAGCTGGCGCATGATGGTCTGAGCGGGGGTGAAGCGCGTATGTTACGCGCAACCCGTGATGCACACCAGCACACCGTGAGCACCGACGCCGCCCCCGATACGAGGATCCCCGTGCGTCTCGCGCGGGTGGTCGCGCACATCGTCGCCGCACCGGCGGCGATCGCCGAGCACCGCGGCGAGCTGCGGTCCCTCGTGAAGGCGCTGAAGAAGGCGCAGGCCGAGCTCGGCACGACCGCCGAGGGCGCGATCCTTGACGGCGAGACTGTCGTTGCGTCGGAGGATGCGGACACCCAGGCCGCGATCGCGCTGCTCGCCGGACGCTTGCACGCGTACGGCGTGGAGAAGCTGGTGCTCTCCGACAAGGCGACCGAGGCCGATGTCTTCGATCTCGTGAAGTTGCTGGCGACGACGCCCGACCAAGCGGACCCCGTGGCGTTCTTCGCGGCGCGCGCCGCTGCGGTCGACGCCCGCGCGATTCCGCGCACGCTGCGGCAAGCGTCGGTGGCCGACGAGCCCGAGGCGCCGTCCGTGAAGGAGCCCGCGTCGGTGAGGGAACCCGCGTCGGTGAGGGAACCCGCGTCGGCGAAGGAGCCCCCGCAGGACGACGTCGCCGCGACAGGCGATGCGCGTTCCGACCGGCTCGCCGAAGCTCTCCCGCTGCCGGAAGGCGGCGACGAGGAGCTGCGGGCGCTGTTCGACACGCTGCTCGCGACGGCGGACGTCGAGCTGCTGCGCGACCCGCTCGACCGGCTCACGCTGCTCGCGGACCTGGCGTTCCGCACCGGGCGCTTCGACCGCATGATCCACGCGATGGCCGGTCTCGTCGCGATCGAGTACGCCCAACTGGATCGTGATGGATCCGACGAGCGCCGGCGCGAGTTCGCGCGCGCCGTCCGACGGCTGGCCACGCCCGTTATCCTGCGGCAGGTCGCCAGCCTGCGCCGCGCACTGGCTGCCGATGCCGTCGCCGTGCGGCAACTCCAGGCCATCCTGCATCGCTACGGCACGGACGGCGCCGAGGCGATGATCGACGAGTGGGTGAACGCGGCGACGCCGGAGGCCCGCGCTGTCTGCCTCGAGTCGCTGCGCGCGCTGCGCCGCACCCACGACGCGCTGTTCGACCTCGTTCGCCATACCGACGACCTCCGCGTCCGCCAAGGCATCGAGCTGCTTGGCGCGCTCGGTGACGCCAGGGCCGAGCAGTTGGTGCTGGAGCAGCTGCGACATCCCGACACGCGCACGCGGCGAGAGGTCATGGCGGCGCTCGAGCGATTCCCGTCGGCGGCGGCGCTCGATGCGCTCGGCGTGGGCCTGACCGACAACGAGCCCATCGTGCGCCAGCGCGCGGTGGCCGCCGTGATTCCGCGGGGCGCGGCCGCGGTGAAGCTACTCGTCCCCCTGCTCGACGGCGAGCCCGACCGCGAGGTGCTCTATGCCGCGATCGCCGGGCTGGGCACGATCGGCGGCACGGATGCGGTGCAGGCGCTGATCAAGGCGGCGAACGGCGAGACGCAGCATCAGCGGCGACGGGGCGCCTCCTACCGGTTGCAGGCGTGTGCGGCGTTGGCGCAGATCCGTACGCCGCAGGCAATGGCCGCCGTGCAGGTGCTGCGCGACGATCGCGACCGCGAGGTGCGCGAGGGTGCGATGCGCCTCGTGGCGCAGGCGGCGCGGCGCGGGACGACCGCCGTGCGCGCGCTGGCCGACGCCTGAGGCGCCAGCCCGCGCGCGGAAGGCTCAGCGCGCGGTGAAGTCGGTGTCCTGCGTAACCGCGCGGCACGCCGCGGCGATCAGCGCGGCGGCGTGATCGAGATCCACCAGCGAGACCATCTCGTTCGGCGAATGCATGTAGCGGTTCGGCACGGAGAGCAGCGCCGTCGCCACGCCTTCGCGCGCGAGGTGGATGGCGTCGGCGTCGGTGCTGGTCTCGCGGCCGGCGGCGTGCAGCGTGAACGGGATGCGCGCCGATTCCGCCGTGTCCCGCAGGAGCCGGAAGGCCACCGGCGAGATCACGGAGCCGCGCGTGAGCACCGGGCCCGAGCCCAGCGGCGAATGCCCGAGCTCCTTCTTCTCGACGCCGGGGTGGTCCGTCGCGAAGGTCACGTCGACGACGATGGCCATCGCCGGATTCACCCGCTGCGCCCCGACCAGCGCGCCGCCGCCGCGATACGCGATCTCCTCCTGCGTCGTCGCCACCGCGACCACGCGTGCCTCGCCCGGCTCGGCGGCATAGCGGCGCAGCGCCTCGAGCACCACGAAGGCGCCGATGCGGTCGTCGATCGAGCGCGAGACGATGCGGTCGTTGGGGAAGTCCAGCGTGCGCGAGTCGATCACGCCGGCGTCGCCGATGCTGAGCACCGCCTCGGCCTGCGCGCGCGTCGTCGCACCGATGTCCACCCAGAGGTCGGTCATCTTCGACGCCTTCTCGCGCTCGTCGGGCTTCATGAGGTGGATCGGCTTCTTGCCGACGGCCCCGAGCACCTCGCCGTCGCGCCCCTGGAAGCGGATGCGCTGCGCGACGAGCACCTGCGGGTCCCAGCCGCCGATCGGCGCGATGTAGACGAAGCCGTCATCGTCGATGTAGGTGACGATGACGCCGATCTCGTCGATGTGGCCGGCGAGCATGATGGTCGGGCCGCCCTTGGCGTTGACGACCGCCATTGAGTTGCCGTGCACGTCGGTGTGCACTTCGTCGGCGAAGGTCTTGGCTTCGTCGCGCCAGACCTTGGCGGCGGCCGACTCGTAGCCCGAGGGACCGGGCGTGTCGAGCAGCGTCTTGAGGAAAGTGACGGCGGGCGGCTTGAGCATCGGTGGGGTCCTCAGATGGCGCGCGCGAACGTGGGGTCGAGCGGCGTGAAGAGCTGCGGGTTGAAGAGCCGGGCCATCACCTCGATGCCATCGACGAGGCGCGGGCCGGGGCGCGAGGCAAAGGCGTTGGCGTCGAGTGCGAACACCTTCCGATCGCGCGCAAAGGCCCAATCCGGCAGCGCGAGCAGCCGTTCCGCTTCTGCGACGGCGCGTGGCAGGTCGTAGCCGCAGGGCGCGATGAGCAGGATCTCGGCGTCCGCCGCGCGCACCTGCTCCAGCGACTTCACGACCGAATGTTCACCCGGGGTGGCGAGCACGTCGATGCCGCCGGCGCGCTTGACCATCTCGGGCACCCAGTGGCCGGCGGCGTAGATGGGATCGCCCCACTCGATGACGGCGACGCGCGGGCGCGGTGCCTGCGCGGCCTTCAAGGTCTCGTGCACACGACGCATGCGCGCCCGCGCGCCGGCGACGAACTCCGTCGCCTCGTCGGCGAGACCCATCGCCGTACCGACGGCGACGATGTCGTCGAGCACGCCATCCAGCGACGTGGCGGAGAGCGTCAGCACCTGCGGCGTAGGCGTGAGGCCTGCGGCGACCGCCCGCACGTCCGTCTCCATCACCGCGCAGACCTCGCAAAGCGCCTGCGTGAGGATGAGTTCCGGCTTGAGGGCGCGGATGCGCTCCTCCTCGAGCGTGTACAGCGGCGCCCCGCTGGCGGTGATCTCCCGCACCTGCGCGTCGACGGCGCCCGGTGCCGCATCGGCGTCGATCGCCGTGCGCGTCACGCGTACGCGCGAGTCCACCTGCGGCGGGTAGTCGCAGCAGTGCGTGACGCCGACCAGATGTTCCATGCCGCCAAGCGCCGCCACGATCTCCGTCGCGCTCGGCAACAGCGAGACGACGCGCATCAGCGCCGCGGCCTCGGGATGGGGAGCATCACCAGCGTGAAGACGAAGCCCATCAAGCCCAGCGAGAACGGCGCGAGCCCGCCGCCCGCCATGTAGGTGACGATGCCCATCAACGCCGCGGCCTCGCCGATGGCCCAGCCGCCGATGAGGTACAGCGAGCGCCGATCGGGCGGCGCACTCTCCAGTTTCGGGCGAATCACCACCGCGACGGCGATCGCGATCGCAAACAGCGCGCGGGCCAGCCACCGCAGGATCTCGCCTTGCTCGCCGAGTTCCAGCGTCGGGGCCATGCCGACACGCGGTCCGAAGTAGCCGATGCCGGCGAACATGAACACGCCGGTCATCAACGCCACGCGGATGATGAAGAGATTGCGGGTCGGCATCGCTCAGCGCCTCTCGTAGACGTTGCGGCCGCCCACCCACGTGGACAGCACCTGGGTGGAAAGGATGTCGGACGTCGGCACCCGCATGATGTCGCGGTCGAGCACGACGAAGTCCGCGTGCTTGCCCGGCGTCAGCGACCCCAGCTCCGCTTCCTGGAAGCCCGCGTAGGCGGCCCAGAGCGTCATCGAGAGCAGCGCCTCCTCGCGCGTCATGCGCTGCTCGGGATACCAGCCCCCCGCCGGCCAGCCGTTCGCGTCCTGCCGCGCGACGGAGGCGTTGAAGGAGATGAGCGGGTTCACGTACTCGACCGGGAAGTCGGAGCCGTTGGGGATCACGACGTTCGTGTTGAGCAGCGAGCGCCAGGCATAGGCGCCGCGCAGGCGGCCTTCGCCGAGCCGGTTGCCGGCCCAGTACATGTCGCTGGTCTGGTGCGAGGCCTGCATCGAGGGAATCACGCCGAGCTGCGCGAAGCGCGGGATGTCGTCGGCTTGGAGGATCTGCGCGTGCTCGACGCGGAAGCGATGGTCGGCCGTCGGGCGCTCCTTGAGCGCGGCCTCGTAGGAATCCAGCACGAGCCGGTTGCCGCGGTCGCCGATGGCGTGGGTGTTCACCTGGAATCCCGCGACGAGCGCGCGGCTTGCGACATCCTTGATGTGCGCGGCCGGCGAGACGAGCAGGCCGCTCGTCGCCGCATCGCTGTAGGGCTCGAGCAACGCGGCGCCCCGCGAGCCCAGCGCACCGTCCTGGTAGAGCTTGATGCTGCGCACCCAGAGCATGCCGTTGTGGCCGCCCACCAGCGGACCGCGGCGGAACCATGCGTCGATCGTCGGCTGGTGATCGGAGATCATCGCGTAGAGCCGGATGTTGAGCTTGCCCTCGCGGCCCAGTTCCTCGTAGAGGTCCAGCGTCTGGCCCGACGCACCGGCGTCGTGCACGCCGGTGAGCCCCCAGCGGTGCATCTCGGCGATCGCGTCGGTGATCATCTCCTTCACCTGCGCACGCGACGGAGCCGGCACGGCGCGCGCCACGAGGTTCTCGGCGTTGTCGATCAGCACGCCCGTGGGATTGCCCTGCGCGTCCTTGATGATCTCGCCGCCGGCCGGACTCTGCGAGGCGCGCGTGAGGTTCGCGGCGCGCATGGCCGCGGCGTTCGCGAGCACGGCATGGCCGTCGACGCGCGTGAGCAGCACCGGATGGTCGGGCACGGCGCGCGAGAGCGCCTCGTGCGTCGGCCAGTTCGTGTTGCCCCAGTCGTTCTGGTCCCAGCCGCGGCCGAGGATCCACTGGCCCTTGGGGGTGTCCTTGGCGCGTTCGACGACGCGGGCGATGACCTCGTCGTACGACTTCGTCTCGACGAGGTCCACGGCCTGCAGCTTGTCGCCGAGCCCGACGACGTGCGCGTGCGCGTCCGTCATGCCGGGGATGACCGTGCGGCCGGCCAGGTCGACGCTGCGCGTGCTCGGTCCGGCAAGCGCGAGGGCGCCGGCTGCGTCACCGGTAAAGACGACGCGCCCGCCGCGGATGGCCATTGCCTGGACGACCGGGCGCGTGGCATCGGCGGTGTAGATGCGGCCGTTGAGGACGATGACATCGGCTGGGGCCGGTGCGGCGGCCTGAGCAGCGGCGGCGATCGGAGCGGCCGCGAGGGCGAGCGTCGCGACGAGAATGCGCAAGCGTGACATGGAGAAGCGGTCTCGAGTGAGGTCAGGTCGACGTGGAAAATCTACATCTCGCCACTCGCAGGATGGGGCGGGGCTGACGTCCGCGTGCTGCGCTCGGTAGCTTGGGCGGCGTGAGCCGCCCTCGGGTCATCGTCATCGGCTTGGGCGCCGTCGGCAGTGCGGCGGCGCTGCACCTGCTCCGCGCGGGCGCCACGGTCATCGGGTTTGACCGCTGGCGCCCGCCGCATGGCCATGGCTCGACGCACGGCGAATCGCGGATCACGCGCGCGACGGCGTGGGAAGGCGCGCGTTACGTGCCGCTCGTGGCGCGCGCGCAGCAGCTCTGGGTGGACTTCGCGCGCGAGACGGGCCGCGCATACTTCGCGCCGACCGGCGGCCTGTTCGTGGGCCATCCGCACGACTACCACCTGGCGGGTTCACTGGGCTCCGCACAGGCGCAGCAGCTGCCGCACGCATGGCTGACGTCGCGCGAGATGGCGCGGCGCTGGCCGTGGCTCCGTGTGCCCGCGGAGTCGGTGGGCTTCTGGGATCCGGGTGCCGGCGTCCTCGCCCCGGAGCGCATCGTCGAGGACCAGCTCGCCATGGCGACATCGCGCGGCGCGACGCTGCACTACGAGACGCCGGTACAAGCGATGGCGCCGACGGCCAGTGGCGTGCGCGTGGAGACGTCGCGCGGCGCACACGAGGCCGATGCGATCGTGCTCTGCGCCGGCGGCTGGACGAGCGGGCTCGACGGCTGGACCGGACCCAAGCTGCAGGTGGAGCGCGTGACGCAGCACTGGTTCGGCGAGACGGCCTCACGCGCCGATGCCCCCGTGCTACTGCTCGGGGACGGACACGGCCACGCGACCGCCGTCTTTCCGGCGCAGGACGGCTTGATCAAGGTCGCGGGGCACGGCTCGGGCCGCGTCGGCCCGCTCGACGCACTCGATCGCGACGTGCACGCGGCAGACGTCGAGGGCGCGGCGTCCATCCTGCGCGCGTATCTGCCGCAGCAGGCCGGAGCGGTGGTGCGCAGCGTCACGTGCTTCTACACGCGCACCTCGTGCGGGCACTTCGTGATCGATCGCATGCCCGGCGCGCCGCAGGTCGTGTTCGCGAGCGCCTGCAACGGGTACGGCTTCAAGTTCTCCTTCGCGGTGGGCGAGGCGCTGGCGGCGCTTGCACTCGGCAAGACGCCGCCAGTCGACATCCGTCCCTGGCGCATCGGCTACTGCTGACGGCTGTCCAGCCAGGCGCGACGGAACGCCAGCTGCTCGGCCGTCGGCGTGCGGCCGGCGTCTTCGTACGGTACGACTTCGACGCGCGGATTCCCGCGCAGGCGCATCGTGCCCGACATCTCGCCGGAGCGTGACTGCCAGGTGACGCGCAGCTGCGTGCCCGGCTGCTTGCCGGCGAGGACGCGCGCCACGTCGGCCGTCGTCGCGATCGCGGTGCTGTCGAGCGTGAGGATGCGATCGCCCGCAGCGAGGCCCACCTCGTACATCGGCGAGCCGTACGTGGTCGGTCCGGCGACGACCACTTCGCCCTCGAACGCCGAGAGCCGCGTGTCGCCGATCCACGCTTCCTGCGAGGCGGCCGGACGGAGCAGGAACCCGGCGCGCGCGAGCAGCGACGCGTAGGGCGGCAGCTCGCTGCCGTAGATGTAGTCGCGGAAGAAGTCGCGCGCGAAGACGGAGTCGCGCGCGACCTCCGCGACCGCCGTCTGCACATCGGCGACCGTGTAGCCGCGCACGGGTGCGAAGCCGGCCGTCTGCGGTCCGAAGCGCCGCCACATCAGTTGCATCACCTCGTCGAGCGTGTGCCCGCGGGCGCGCAACGTGAGGTCCAGCGCCAGTCCGATGCCCTCGCCGTACGTGTAGTACGAGATGAACATGTTCGCGCGGTTGTTCGGATCGATGCTCGTCGCCGCGTCGACGAACGGTGCCTGCTGGCTCATGCCGACGGGGCCGAAGTAGCGGCGGCCGGGATGCGTGGTGAGCGTGTTGATGGCGCCGGAGACCTGCCGCGCGTACTGCGCCGTGTTCGTGATGCCCGCGCGGTGGATGACGAGCGGCCCGTAGTAGTTCGTGAAGCCCTCGGCGAACCAGAGCTCCGCGCTCATGTTGGCATCGGAGAAGTCGAAGGGCTCCAGCGAGGCCGGCCGGATGCGCTCGACGTTCCAGGCGTGGAAGAACTCGTGCGAGACGGTGCCGAGCAGCTGCGCGCTGGCCTGCGCGAGCGACCCCGAGGACGTGAGCGACGTCGAGTTGCGGTGCTCCATGCCGTCGCCGGCGCAATTGGGCCGGTAGCACGCGATGAAGGTGTAGGTGCCGAAGTCGAAGCGCGGGAACTCGCCGAACACGGCGGCCATCTCGTTCACGACGCGCTTCGTGAGGTCGGTGAAGCGCGAGGCTTCATCCTGCGTGCCGAGGTGGTTGAGGGCGAGTCGCACGGTCTGCCGGGACGCCGCGGGGCCCACCTGCCACTCACGGATGTCGAGGGGGCCGAGGTGCGTGGGCGAATCCATGAAGTACTGCAGGTGCGGGGCGCGGAAGGTGCGC
>Ga0268299_1004142_pt1 | contig 11849 bp, 12 predicted proteins | sample NOBtaG_FD_193484 | JGI IMG/M metagenome (GOLD analysis project Ga0268299, IMG submission 193484) | Activated sludge microbial communities from bioreactor in Nijmegen, Gelderland, Netherland - NOB reactor | ecosystem: Engineered > Bioreactor > Aerobic > Activated sludge | place: Netherlands... | reverse complement strand
TGAGTTACCTTTAATGGCGCGCGATTACTCAGTCGTAAAACTATTGAACTGATGCTCACCAATCAGCTGAGTGATAAAATTACCGACACATCTCAATTTTGTTTGGGTTTTGGAGTTGAAACTTCAAAGAATGATCACCTGAGTCCTTTTACAATCGGATCTTTTACATGGGGTGGAGCTTTTGCTACCCTCTACTGGGCTGACCCAAAAGAAAAACTGGTGGCCTTACTCTACTTGCAAATCGTTCCTAATCCACAGTCGGAAATTGCCAATAAGTACAAGATTCTAACCTACCAGGCTATAACAGATTAGGCTGCTATGATTTTGATTAGATATCTGACTTCTTGAGTTTCAGGTAGCTGACATAGTTGAAAACGGCCGTCCACCCTGCTGCGATCAAAAATAGTTTAATATCAATATAGTCTTTGATCTCCTGGAAACCGTAGCGCATGTACGGAAACTCGATCAAATACCAGATTGATTTCATGGGGAAGAAGTGTTCGATCCAGGGAAGCTGGTCATCAATGTTGGCAGTAATAATCCATTCGATCATTTGCGAAAGCAACAACAGGATAATGGTGAGTCCGGAACGTTGGATCAGGATGCTGATCATGAGGGCAAACGATAGAAAGAAAAATATTTCAAGAAAATAGGCGATAAAAAATTCTGTATCGGTAAGAATATATTCATACACCGCTGAGGGGCTATAAATTAGACCGGTAACCAGGCCAATCACAAAAATCATCGCCACGCTCATCAGGCTAAGCAACACATTGGTCAAAATTTTAGACCATAGAAACTGTGAACGGCTTAAGCCATCAATGATATTTTGCCTGAGGGTTCGGTAAGAGAATTCGTTAGTAACGGAAATAACCACCATAATGGCCAATACAACCTTAAAACATCCACAAAACCAGATCAGGTTCAGCCAAACATCTGGAAAATGATACAGCGGAATACGGTTGATGTTGATGCTCGCACCAAAACCTTCGATCATGCGAGCCAGCAGTTTTAAAAACTCCATACCACTGGCTGTTACAAATGCGAGCGTTATAAAATAAAGTCCGCACACCACCCAAAATGTGCGGTAGTTCATGAGTTTTTTAAGATCTATCTTGAGAAGGTGAAGCATACAACAATTTCAGACTTATGATTTCAGGGTTTGGATTACCGGGCTTCGGCCAAAATTTCTAAAAACTGCTTTTCTAAACTTTTCTTCCGGGTGATCAGGTGGGTGGCCACTATTTCCCTTTCGACCAAAAACTTATTCAAATCTTTACTATGAAAACCATCGCGCAAAGTTACCTGGTATAATCCATTATCGCGGTTGATGGATGAAGTTCCTGTAAAGGCTAGCAATACTTCGTTCAGGTTTTCAACATCGGCATTCACCTCTACGGTTTCTGATCCTTTTCCCACATCATCAACCGGTCCGCTATACACCATGGTTCCCTTCTTTAAAACAGCGAAATGCGTACACACTTTTTGCACTTCATCCAGCAGGTGGCTGGCCAGTATAATGGTTTTTCCGCTGGAAGCAATCTTCTTAATAATTTCGCGGATTTCAGCAATCCCCATCGGATCAAGTCCGTTGGTGGGCTCATCTAAAATAAGTACTGTCGGGTCGTTCAACAAAGCGGAGGCAATTGCCAGCCGCTGCTTCATTCCTAAAGAATAGGTTTTGTACTTATCGTCTTTCCGCTCTGTCAACTCTACCAATTCCAGCACTTTCGGAATATTCGCTGCAGAGCACTCTTTGATCATTGAATTCAATTCCAGGTTTTTCTGGCCGCTGAGGTAAGGGTAAAAAATCGGGTGTTCTAAAACAGCCCCAATCTTTTTCCGCAGGTGGTGTGTTGGCGTTTCACCAAACCACCGGTATTCACCGGCAGTTGGATTAATAACTCCCATTAGCATGCCCAGTGTTGTTGTCTTACCACTGCCATTTGGGCCAAGCATGCCAAATACCTGGCCTGCCTTTACTTCAAGGTTAAGATTATTGACAGCACGAAGTCGCCCAAAATCTTTGGTGAGGTTACTGATTGATAAAACGGTTTCCAAGGGTTGCTGATTTAACTGACGAAGGTATTAACGCAAATTTATAAAACAAGTTAGTCGTTATCGTCATCGTCTTTCTTACCCGCTGGTTTATGTCCATGGGTAAATTTTTCTATTTGCGATTGAATATCCGGGGTTTCGCCAAAAGCTTTATATAACGATGTTACTTTATCAAGCGCTATGCTGCCCACAATATCCAACACATACAAACTGGATGAATCATTGACCAGTACAACCATTCCTTTTGTCTTTCCGCCCGATTCTTTCAGAAATACATCAAAATTTTTTCCCTGGTACCGGCTGGTCATAATTCCTTCAAATGCATCTCCTTTATAGCTGGTCACAATTTTTTTATAATCTGAACTTGTAAATGCGGCTGGCTTATCGATCATCAGAAATTTCATTTTCTCAATATCCTTAATCAGCTCATCGTATCCTTTGTCTTCTGTTTGATTGAGCATGCGCAGGGTATTATTGTAAAAAAACAGCGCGCGCGAATCGGTATATTTTATCTGAAGCGCTTCGGTTGCCTTGCTTTGAGCGAAAGCAGCAGTAACGCTAAAAATCATAAAGAGAGTAATAAATTTTTGCATAGTCCGGATTAAAATTATTGTAAATAAAAAACGTAAGCATCGCGGTATTGGTTACCCCGATGCTCACACCAGTTTAAAGACTATTAATTTTTCTTTTTCTCGTGGCCGTGGATTTTCTCCAGTTGTTCCAGCCCGTTCACTTCCATTTTACGACCAATGCGTGATATCGCTTTCAGATCGATCTCACCAAAGATACTGAGCAACATGAAATCATCTGCTCCGCCCATGACCATTATCAATTCATTAATTTTTCCGCCTGCTTCACGGATATAAAACTTCATGTCTTTGTCTTTATCACGTACAGACATGAGCTCTTCATATTCTTTAGATGACACAAGGGCGTATGCCTCTTTATATAAAGCGCGGGCATCGCTTGAATTTTCCTTGCCCAGAACTTTCAACCCTTTTAATTTACTGATTGCATCAACAATTTCTTTGTCCTCCGGAGTCTGAACATCCATGTTGGTAATCAGGCTGAACATTTTACTGGAAATGGTGGCTGTTGTAAATGATTCATCGGCAGCATATTTCGCAAAAAACTTGCTCACGGCCTCACCCTGTGCATACACTCCCGTAGCCACAGTCATTACAATTACAATTAAAATTACAACTATCTTTTTCATATTGTTTCTTCTTAAAGTTCTGTTTTAGTGTTCTCTTTTGTTTGAATTTTATCTTTTGCTTCGTTTAGCATGTTTATTTTTTTCGCTTCGTGCTCGGCCTTTCCAAACCCTTTCGAGATTATTAAAAAAGCTTTCTTGGTTTCCTCCAGTGCTTTCTGCGGGTCATCGAAGGTGTCTTCAACAGCCACTGTATTGTCTTTCCTGATTTCCTCCCTTACAAAAAAGATAGCTGCCGCCAAAACTGCAACCCCCGCTGCAATACGAAGACTGACTTGCCAAAGATTTGTTACCCTTCCCTTCGGTTTAATTTTTTCCAGTAACACCCGGCCAAACTGGTCGCTTACCGACTTCTTTTTCTGAAGTTCAAAGTATTGAAAAAGTGAGGCGGTTTCCTTTAACGGCTCTGGCACGTGGCCGCTGCTGAAATAGGAATGCAGTTGTTGCTCTTCCTCTAAGGAAGTTTCGCAATTCCAGTATTTCTGCAATAATTCTTCTATCTGCTTAGAGTCCATACGCGTTGATCTTCAAAAGTTTTTCTTTCACTGTATTTCTGGCTCTGAACAGGCTCACTTTTACCTGGTTCATGTCCAGTTCCAGAATATCGCAAATCTCGTTATACGTGTAACCTTCTACATCGCGAAGGTGAATGACCTGCCGCTGCTTTTCAGGCAGCTCAGCTATCAGTTGACTAACGTGTTGCATACTTTCACCTAATTCGGTTTTAACATCGGGCGTTATATCGGCATGATGAACATCAAAGCTTTTATCAAGGGATTCCGTTCCTTTCCGCTGTATCGCCCTCAGCTTGTCAAGCGACAGGTTTCGGGTAATCCGCATGCACCAGGCTTCCATGTTTTGGATCTGATCCATTTGGTCCCTTCCATTCCAAACTCTGATCAGCACTTCCTGTACAACATCTTTCGCATCGTCATCATTGCCAAGCATGCGCAGGGCAAAACGAAAAAGCTTGTTTTTAGCAGGAAGAACACGGGTTTGAAAAGCTTCCAAGTTCATTTGATTAAATCCGTTTACAAGACGAGGCGACCCGCCCCATGTTACAGGGTATTAGATTTTTTTTAGCTTCCTGATTGCGGCTCCGGAACATGGAACCAACAATTAGCATCATTTTCTCTTTTTTGCTTTCGCTTCCAAAATCAGCTTGGAATCAACATTTTCGCGGGTGATGTGCTCATAATTCCCTTTACCCAGGGTTGAAAGTCGTTGCAGATTTTTTGCTGACTGCGATGTTTTGCCAAAATTAAAAACGGAAACAAAGATGTCTTCACCCGCAAATTTTTTCACCTGTTCGAACGTCTTTTCACTGACCGGAAACTCCCCATCAGTCGCCAGAATGATCCGATTATTACCACCCCGAATATAATTTTCATCGGCAACTTCAAACGCCAATGCTATGCCGGCATCTCCATCGGTTTTTCCTTCAGGCTTTAATCGCTCAATCACCTTTTTGATTTTTTCTTCCTCTTTGAACGAGGTGGGTTGCAGTGCGACCTTTGCTTTACCGGAATAGGTTACAATTGAAACCTCGTCTTCCGGGCGCATCATTTTTAATAAGAGTAACACTGATTTTTTCAGCAGAGGTAATTTGTCAGACGCATTCATCGATCCGGATACATCTAATAACAGCACCATATTGTTGATAGCATAGCCATCCATCGACATCATGTTTTCTCCCGGAGAGGTAACATAAACCGTGTCACGCTTTTCGATATACACGGTATCCTGCCGGATGGTTTCAATCCGAATAATATCGGTAACGCGAACCGTATCGTGGATCACTCGTCCTGCGGGGTCAATTGCTACCTGATGTTTTTCCGGGTTCACAATTTCCTTTTGCTGTTCGGGTCTCATCACAGGAACAACAACCGGCTGCTTCTTCACTTGCAACAAATCAGGGTAACGGATCACAAACAATTCCATTTGGTTAACCGTCTTCAAGATTGGAACCGGTGACAATTGTGCAAAGCGGTTAAACTCTTCAACGATGCTTTGATTGTAGGTGTAAATAAGTGAATTATACGGATGCCGGTTGACATCACTTACCTGCCTTGTCTTGATCTGCTTTACGTTCTCGCTGAAGAGTTGAGAATATTTGGCGATATCTTCATACGGTGAGTAGGGGCAATGGCCATTATACCGGCCAAGTTTCTCTATTCCTTTAAGATTGGTGAATTCATTCGTGACGAGCGCACGCCATTGCTCATCTATTTTTTGCGTAGCCGGTTGGTAGGTTGAATCGCCATGAAAGTATTCCTTTGCTCTGAACAATTCGTGCCGGTCGAGATTAACCATGTTCAATAAGACGCTACCAGAAACATTCCACGAATTTTTAGCGTCAGCCGGGCGGTAAGAATCATAGATAGACCGCACATCGGTATACAATTGTTCTTTTCGGATGTCAAATATTTCAATCAATTCGGCATATCGTTTAATCGCACCATAAGCAAACTCAACACTATCTTTAGCAAGATTTTTTTTCGCATCGGCAGCCAGTAAACTGTTGCTCCATTGACTAATTTCCGACAAGATGCCTTGCAATACCGCTACCTGGTCATTCAGCGATTGACGATATGCTGCAGGTAACGCATTGCTTTCGGCTTTCGTTTGTTCAAACAAGGTTACAGGCAATTGGAAATCTTTATAGTAATAATAGAGCGAAGGCTTCTTTCCTTCTTTCAGTGAAATTTTTCCATGCATAGCCGAGCCGTTCAGATTTCGCATGGGCTGCATCATGTGATCGATTTGTCGTGTGCCCTCATTAATATAATCGACATAGTTGCTGAGCGATTTAAACACTGTTTTGGAAACAGGCGCTGCAACCGCAACAATAGTCAACGGGGTTCGGTTGATTTCCTGGTATGGAACTATCTCAACCTTTATCTCTTTCTTCTCGGTGCGGATTTCATAAGCAGGCACATACAATGGGGCGTATATTCCGCGATAGCCATCTTGCAGAGCAAATTTTGAGAATGTATTAAAATCGGCAACGAGCACTCCATTATAATAGTTGATCAGACCAAAATATACATCGTTGCTATGCTTGTCTGAAGATCGTTTATCGTAGGTGTATCCATCAATACCATTTCGTTTTGTCTCTTGCATTGACGCAAGCCCTTCCATAAACGAAGGATACATAGAAGAAGCAGGATACTTTAACACCGGTTTCTGTTGAAGGAGCAATTCAATCTGCTTGTCGTTTTCCAGTACATGCTGCTGAATTTTTTCAACCGGCCACCCGGTGTGAGTCTTTTCATCAAGGTTACAGGTCCACAGATCCAAAACACGCTTTTCGTGTTTAATTTGTTCAAGCATGAGCTTTGCAGCCACATGATTTGGGTTTGCCTTGCTGGATGGCTGAAGCTTATAAAACACTTTTTCAACCTGCTCTGCTAACTGATTCTGGGCTGTTCGGTACTCTCCGATCAACTTCAGGATGTCAGCGACCAACGCATCGAATCCTCTGAAATCATCACGCTGAAAATCTTCAAGGCGAAAATAAATTTCAACAGCCTTACATTTTTCATCGAGCATCTTCCCCTTTTCAAACAAGGCTTTAGCTTTTGTGTTGAGGGTAGCACTTTCGCTTCCCAGGGCCTGGCTGGTTACCGGCATCGTTTCATTCCATTCAGACGGGCATGTGTACGACCTTAATCTCCTGCGTTTATCGTTTCGGTAAACCTGAACATCTTCAAAAGTAGCTTTTATGGAATTTCCAATTGCTGTTACTTCAACTGCCGAACGGTTAGCCAATTCCATGTATTGGTTCAAAGCTTTTTGCTGCGCTTCTGTAAGGGTTTGCGCCTTCACAATCGCTGACAACAAAAGAAAGAGGATTAAAAGCCTGTACATTTTACTAACTTACTAAAATAAATTTAGTTCAGCATGTGTATGGAAGAGTCAGATAAAATCATTGTTTATAAACGATTCGACAGTTCTATTGATGCTAACCTGGCTAAAACAAAATTAGATGCCTATGGCATCCCTTGTTTTCTAACAGAAGAAAATCTGACCAACCTGTATCCTTTGCAAAATACCATTCTGTTTGGGGTACGGCTGCATATTTTCAGTAATGATCAGAATCAGGCCGATCAGATATTGAATGAGCACCTTCCACCGGTATAATGACCTGCTCTTTACCACTTGTAACGAAAGTAGTCCGTTTCCAAAAGTGTATTGAGAAGTATCCTAAAAGAAGGTAGGTTGAAGGCTGAAGATAATTGCACCTTTAAACCATATTCTACATATGAGATTCATTCCATTCTTATTTGTGTTGGTTATAATCACACCAGCATTTTCGCAGGATCGTACTTTACAGGCAGAGTCATCGGTTGTCAGCAACAGTCAAGTCACGATTAAGGGCAAGGTGGTTCCGTACAAAGTAACAACCGGAACCCAACCCGTGTGGGATAAAGACGGAAAGGCCATTGCCTCTCTCTTTTATACCTATTACGAACGTACCGATGTAAACGATAAAAGTAAACGCCCATTAATCATGTCTTTTAACGGAGGTCCCGGTTCTGCCTCTGTGTGGATGCATGTGGCATACACCGGTCCAAAAATTCTGAACATCGATGATGAAGGTTATCCTGTTCAGCCGTATGGCGTTCGTGACAACCCTCACTCAATTTTAGACGTGGCCGACATTGTATTTATCGATCCGGTAAACACAGGTTTCTCCAGGATTTTAGATCCCAAAGCAGAGCGCTCGGTGTTCTTTGGCGTGAATGCCGACATTAAGTATCTCGGTGAGTGGCTCAACACTTTTGTTTCACGCAATGGCCGCTGGACTTCACCTAAATATTTAATAGGAGAAAGCTATGGCACCACACGCGTGTCGGGGCTTGCGCTGGAGTTGCAGAACAGTCACTGGATGTATTTAAATGGTGTGATTCTTGTGTCGCCTACCGATATTGGCATCAAGCGCGAGGGCCCGGTGAACGATGCAATATCACTACCGTATTTTACCGCGGCCGCCTGGTATCACAAAGCGCTTCCCACAGATTTACAGCAAAAAGATTTGGAAGCAATTCTTCCGGAAGCTGAAAACTTTACCATTAACGAATTGATTCCTGCTATTAGCAAAGGAGGATTTATTGATGCCACTGAGAAGAAAAAAATTGCTGCGCGAATGTCCTACTATTCAGGAATTTCAGAAGAAATATTTATGCAAAACAACCTGGTAGTTTCTGCTCAGTATTTCTGGAAGGAACTTCTGCGCGAGAAAGGCTTAACCATTGGCCGGCTGGATTCACGCTACCTTGGCTTCGATAAAATTGAAACAGGAACATCTCCGGATTATAATGCCGAGCTCACCTCCTGGTTACACTCTTTTACTCCGGCCATCAATTACTACTTACGCGATGTGTTAAAGTATAAGACAGATATCAAGTACAATATGTTTGGTGATGTACACCCGTGGGACAACTCTGGTGATAACACGGGTGAAAAACTTCGCCTTGCGATGGCCGAAAACCCTTACTTACATGTTATGTTTCAGTCGGGTTATTACGATGGAGCCACCACCTACTTTGATGCCAAGTACTCGATGTGGCAACTGGATCCGAGTGGAAAAATGAAAAACCGTTTGTCGTTCAGAGGATATCGCAGCGGCCACATGATGTACCTTCGTGCCGAAGACCTGGCGAGTTCTAATGACCACATCCGCGAGTTCATTCTGAAATCTACCCCAGGAAAAGGGGTGCCGGCTAAGTATTGAAAAAAATATTTCCACATCAAAAAGGAGAGCAGGGAAACCAGGCTCTCTTTTTTTATTGATGAGACCTTCAAACATATTAGGATATCAGAAAATTGATTGACGGTAATGATTACTAATTCCATTATTTTTGTCGGCTTATTTACAGTTCGTGAAATTTACTTTAACCGCCAACGATTCAAAGTCCTCTGCCCGTGCAGGTGTCGTTCACACTGCGCATGGCGATATTGAAACACCTATTTTCATGCCGGTGGGTACTGCCGGTACCGTTAAGGCTGTTCATCAACGTGAACTTGAACAAGATGTTCAGGCCCAAATCATTTTAGGAAACACCTATCATTTGTACCTGCGGCCCGGCACCCCCTTGCTAGAAAAAGCGGGCGGCCTTCATCGGTTCAATGGATGGAACAAACCGATCCTTACCGATAGCGGAGGTTACCAGGTGTACTCCCTTTCAGAAAATCGTAAGATTAATGATGAAGGTGTAACGTTCAAATCGCACATCGATGGCTCCAAGCATATTTTCACCCCTGAAAATGTAATGGACATCCAGCGTTCGATTGGTGCTGATATTATGATGGCGCTGGATGAATGCACACCTTATCCGTGCGATTTTAATTATGCAAAAAAATCGCTGGCAATTACACATCAATGGCTTCAGCGATGTGTTAACCGGATCGATAACACCCGGCCGCTTTACGGATATGAACAAACACTTTTCCCGATTGTTCAGGGAAGTGTGTATAAAGACCTGCGTATGCAATCAGCTGAATTCATTGCCTCTCAACACCAGGATGGCAATGCCATTGGCGGGTTATCGGTAGGTGAGCCACACGATATGATGTACGAAATGACGGAGGTGGTTTGTAAAATTTTACCGACCAACAAACCACGGTATCTGATGGGTGTAGGCACACCTGAAAATATACTGGAGTGCATTGCCTTGGGTGTTGATATGTTTGATTGTGTGATGCCCACACGCAATGCACGCAACGGCATGCTGTTTACAACACAGGGGATTATCAACATTCGCAATGAAAAGTGGAAGGAAGATCTCTCACCTATTGATGCCGGACTTGGCGGATATGCCAGCACCTTTTACTCAAAGGCTTACTTGCGACACCTTATTATTAATAAAGAGATTTTAGGCGCGCAAATTGCTTCCATACACAACCTGACATTCTATCTTTGGCTTGTGAAAGAAGCCCGAAAACAAATTTTGAATGATACGTTTGCTGACTGGAAAAATGCGATGGTTAAAAAAGTATCTGCCCGACTGTAAATGAAATTACTTGACCGCTATATCCTACGGCAATTTCTTAGCACCTACGTATTTGTAGTCATGTTGCTGCTAGCGGTTATTACCGTGATTGATCTCACTGAAAAAACAGATAAGTACGCCAAAGCCAATTTAGGCTTTCTTCAGGTACTTGATTACTATGGTGATTTCATTCCCTGGATTGGCGGCCTGATAACACCCATCACAGTTTTTATTGCCGCAGTATTTGTTACCGCCCGCATGGCCGGCCATACCGAAGTGGTTGCCATGCTAAGCTGTGGCATGAGTTTTAGACGATTATTGCTCCCATATTTTATCGGGGCATTGCTTATTGGTTCGGTTAGCTTTTGGCTGAACGGTTGGATCATCCCCAACTCAAATAAGTCAAGACTGGCCTTTGAACTGGAGTATCTTAAACCCAAAACCTCCTCCAGCCAACGGAACATCCACATGCAGGTGGCACCAAACACCATCCTTTATTTGCAGAGCTACAATAACATTTCCGATAAAGGATATTCCTTTACATTGGAAAAATTTGAAAACGGAAAACTTCTGGAGAAACTTACCGCTAAGCGCATTGAATGGGACACCACCAAAAACAAATGGACGCTGCACGATTGGAAAATCACTAACATTGAATTAATTTTTGAACAACCGGGTGATAGAAAAGATTCTCTCATCAAAATAAGCAAAACTCCTTCACAAGTCGCACCATTGGATACTGCGCTAAATCTTGATCCCAAAGAATTTGATAACGATTTCCGGAAATACGATGGACTTACACTCACCGAACTCAATCGCTACATCGAAACGCTGAAGGCCCGTGGGTCGGCCGGCATAGCACAATATGAAGTTGAGAAATACTTTCGGTACACCTCGCCATTCACAATTTTCATCCTAACATTCATGGGTGTAATTGTTTCGGCACGAAAAAGCCGGGGAGGTACCGGTTCGCAAATTGCATTGGGTTTTGCGCTATCCTTCATATTCATTTTGTTCTCTATGATGTTCAGAACTTTTGCTGAAGCGGGTTCTATGCCGCCACAAATTTCGGTTTGGATTCCAACCATTATCTTCGGGATAATTTCTGCCGTCATGTACAAATACGTTCCGCGTTAATGGTCACCACAACCGATTACGTCAAACTTCATTTTGTGGTTTTCTTGTGGGGGTTTACCGCCATCCTCGGAAAGCTCGTAACCATACCTGCGGTGGAAATGGTTTTCTTCCGAACCCTGCTCGCAGCAATAGGAATGGGTGGTGTTATTTTGTTATTGCGCGATTCCTTTAAAGTATCCTCATCAGATTTGATCAAGTTACTTTTGACAGGCCTCATCGTAGCGGCACACTGGCTGACTTTTTTTGCTTCGGGGCGCATCTCCAATCCCTCCACCAGCCTGGTTGGTTTTGCCACCTGCTCGCTGTGGGCGGCACTTTTCGAACCATTCGCCAAAAAAAGTAAAATCCGTGGTGTCGAACTTGCCTTGGGTATCACCGTTATTATTGGACTATACATTATTTTCTCATTCAACTTTCAATACCCGATGGGGCTCTTCCTGGGCGTG
>Ga0268299_1004141_pt1 | contig 11851 bp, 8 predicted proteins | sample NOBtaG_FD_193484 | JGI IMG/M metagenome (GOLD analysis project Ga0268299, IMG submission 193484) | Activated sludge microbial communities from bioreactor in Nijmegen, Gelderland, Netherland - NOB reactor | ecosystem: Engineered > Bioreactor > Aerobic > Activated sludge | place: Netherlands... | reverse complement strand
GTCACACCGTCTCCATCTCGTGGTGGCCGAGGGCCCGAACACCGGTTTGCGGGCCGCATTCGGCCGCAGTATCGCGCCGCCGACAATCACCCATGTCCCGCACCGAACCCCAGGCACCTGCCGCACAGCCGGCACAGGCAGCCGATCCCGCCGCGTCCTTCGCGAGCCTGCCCCTGCCGCCCGCGATGCAGGCCAACCTGCAGCAGCTCGGCTACCTCTCGATGACGCCGATCCAGGCCGCCAGCCTGCCGCTGGCACTGGCCGGCGCCGACCTCATCGCGCAGGCCAAGACCGGCAGCGGCAAGACCGCCGCCTTCGCCTTGCCGCTGCTGGCCAACCTGAACCCGCGCCGCTTCGCCGTGCAGGCGCTCGTGCTGTGCCCGACACGCGAGCTCGCCGAGCAGGTGACGCAGGAGATCCGCCGCCTGGCGCGTGCCGAGGACTCCATCAAGGTGCTCTCGCTGTGCGGCGGAGTGCCCCTGCGCAACCAGCTGGCGAGCCTGGCGCACGGTGCGCACATCGTCGTCGGCACGCCCGGGCGCATCCTCGACCACCTGGCGCGCCAGACGCTGGCGCTGGAGGCGCTCAACACGCTCGTGCTCGATGAGGCCGATCGCATGCTGGACATGGGCTTTGCCGAAGACATCGCCCAGGTGGTCGAAGCCTGCCCGAAGGCGCGGCAGACCCTGCTCTTCTCGGCCACGTATCCCGAGGGCGTGGGCCGGCTCGCCGCGCGCTTCATGCGCGAGCCCCGGGAGGTGAAGCTCGCCGAACGCCACGCCACGAGCACGATCCGCCAGCGCTTCTACGAAGTGACCGAGAGCGAGCGGCTGCACGCCGTCGGCCTGCTGCTCGAGCACTTCCGCCCGGTGAGCACGCTCGCCTTCTGCAACACCAAGCAGCAGTGCCGCGACCTCGTGGCCGTGCTGCAGGCGCAGGGCATCGTGGCGCTCGAACTGCACGGCGACCTCGAGCAGCGCGAGCGCGACCAGGTGCTGGTGCAGTTCGCCCACCGCAGCTGCAGCGTGCTCGTGGCCACCGACGTGGCCGCGCGCGGCCTGGACATCGAGCGCCTCGAGGCCGTGATCAACGTCGACATCACGCCCGACCCCGAAGTGCACACGCACCGCGTCGGCCGCACCGGCCGCGCCGGCGAGAGCGGCTGGGCCTTCAGCCTGGCCAGCCTGGACGAGATGGGCCACGTCGGTCGCATCGACGAGATGCAGGGCCGCGCCAGCGAGTGGCACCCGCTGAGCGAACTGGCGCCCGCCGCCGGCGCCGCCTCGGCCGAACCGCTGCGCCCGCCGATGGTGACGCTGCAGATCCTCGGCGGGCGCAAGGAGAAGATCCGGCCGGGCGACGTGCTGGGCGCGCTCACCAAGGACCTCGGCTTCGCGGGCAGCCAGGTGGGGAAGATCAACGTCAACGATTTCTCCACCTACGTGGCCATCGAGCGCAGCGTGGCCGACCGCGCGCTGCGCGCGCTGAACGCCGGCAAGGTGAAGGGCCGCTCGGTGAAGGTGCGGCGGTTGTGACCGCCGCCGCCGGGGCTCAGGCGCGCAGCCGCCGCTCGAGGAAGTCGAGCCGGTCCTGGCCCCAGAAGATCTCGCCGTCGACCACGTAGCTGGGCGCGCCGAACACGCCGGCGGCGATGGCCCGCTGCGTGTTCGCCTCGAAGCGCGCCTGCACCTCGGGCCCTTCCGATTCGGCCAGCAGCGACGCCGCCAGCGCGTTCTCGGCCAGCAGCGCGGCCAGCGTGTCGCGCTCGGCGAGGTGCCGCTCCTCGGCCCACACGGCGCGCATCATGGCGCCGGCCAGCGTGAGCGCGGCGGAAGGACCGGCGGCCCGCTCGGTGGCCACGATGAGCCGCGCCGCAGGCGATGCATCCACCGGGAAGAACGCAGGCTGCAGGTTGAGCGGCAGCTCGAGGGCCTCGCTGAAGCGGCGCAGCTCCACCAGCCGGTAGGCCTGCCGCTGCGGCGCGCGCTTGGCCAGTGGCAGGCCGCCGGAGATCGGGAAGATGGCGCCGTAGTCCACCGGCAGCACCTCGACGCGTGCATCGGCCGCCTTGGCGATGGCCCGGAAGCGCTCGTGGCCGAGATAGGTCCAGGGCGAGACCGGGGTGAAGTAGTAGGCGACGTCCATGGCGCTGCGATGTCCTCTAGAGCACGCGCCCCTGCACGGCCACGCTGGCATTGCGCCAGATGTCGTCGGGGCTGATGTAGTTGTCGGGCCGCGTGAACTTCACGCCCGCGGCACGGAAGCATTCGTCGACGAGTTCCGAGCAGATGAACTTGCGGTCCCGCGTGCGCCGGCCGACACGGAACAGGATGCGCAGCGCGATGCGGATGATTTCCCAGTTGTCGTAGGGCCGCGTCAGCAGGTCCATGCCGTAGCTCACCGCGTGCGCCGCCTGCTCCGGTTCCAGGCCGGGCTCGATGCGGCCGATCACCACCTGGCCGCGGTAGGGCCGGCGGCGGCCGTGGTAGTCCTTCAGGTACTTCGACAGCGGCACCAGGCGCACGCCGATGCCGGTCTCGCTCTCGAGGATGAAGATGCGCCCGAGCACCTCGTCGCGGTGGATGATGCCGACGTGGCTCCACACCGAGCCCGTGAACTTCTGGATCAGCCCGGAGAAGGCGTACGAGCCGGAGCAGAAGACGAGGTCGCCCGACTGCAGCACGCCGCGCAGGCTCTCGTAGGGCTGCACCGGCAGCCGCTTGATCTCGGGCTTCTTGATCGGCGGGGCCACGCGTGCTCTCCTCAGCGCCAGGCCGGCGGTCGCTTGTCGATGAACGCCTTCACGCCCTCGAGCGCGCCCTCGTCCATCATGTTGCAGGCCATCGTGTGCGCCGCGTCGTCGTAGGCGGCGGCGATGCCCTTCTCCAGCTGGCGATAGAAGAGCTGCTTGCCCATCGCCACCGCGACACGCGGCTTGTGCACGATGCGTTCGAGCAGGCGCTCGACCTCGGCGTCGAGCTGGTCGGCCGGCACGACGCGGTTCACGAGCCCCTTCTCGCGCGCCTCGGCCGCGCCGATGAAGTCGCCGGTGACGAGCATCTCGAAGGCGAACTTGCGCGGCAGGTTGCGCGACAGCGCCACGCTCGGCGTGCTGCAGAACAGGCCCAGGTTGACGCCGCTCACCGCGAAGCGCGCGTCGTCGGCCGCCACCGCCAGGTCGCACATCGCCACCAGCTGGCAGCCTGCCGCCGTGGCGATGCCGTGCACGTGTGCGATCACCGGCACCGGCAGCTGCTGGATCGACATCATCATGCGCCCGCAGGTCGCGAAGAGGCGCTCGTAGTAGCCGAGCGAGGGCTCGGCCCGCATCTCCTTCAGGTCGTGCCCGGCGCAGAAGGCCCGCCCCTGCGCGGCAATGATCACGGCGCGCGCCGTCTCGTCGGCGGCCACGCGGTCGAGCGCGGCCTGCAGCGCCTCGAGCATCGCCTCGGAGAGCGAGTTGAAGGCGGCCGGGCGGTTCAGCGTCAGGCGGACGACGCCCCGCGCATCCTTCTCGGCCAGCACCAGGGATTCGGTGGACATCGTCGCGGTCTCCTCAGCGCTGTGCGCGGTCGGCGGCGTTCTGGGCCTCGATGCGCTCGCGCGCGGCGCGCCAGTCGGTCTCGCTCCAGGCGCGCAGCTCGTAGAAGTTGCCGCCGGTGGCGAGCGCGTTGCCGCCGTCCATCATGATGCTCTGCCCGGTGAGCCAGTCGCAGCGGCCGGGCGCCATCAGGAAGCTGGCGAGGTTGGCCAGCTCGTCCATGCGGCCGGTGCGCGCCATCGGGTTGTGCGCGCGGCTGCGCGCGCCGGGCTCCTCGCCCGGATTCAGGCGCTTGCTCATGCCCTCGGTGGGGATCTCGCCGGGGCCCACGGCGTTCAGGCGCACGCCGAACGGCGCCCACTCCACGGCCAGCGACTTCGTCATCACGTCGATGCCGGCCTTGCTCATCGCGCTGGGCACGACGTAGGGGCTGCCGTTGTCGACCCAGGTGGTGATGATGCTCATCACGCTGCGCCAGGGACGGGCCGCGGTCCAGGTGCCCGCCCTCGCCTCCTGCACCCAGCGCTTGCCGACCGCCTGCGTGACGTAGAACGTGCCGTGGAAGACGATGTTGGCGATGGCGTCGAAAGCGCGCGGCGACAGGCTCTCGGTCGGCGCGATGAAGTTGCCCGCGGCGTTGTTGACGAGGCCGGTGAAGCCCTGCGCGCCGCCGGCGGCCCACAGCGCCTCGACCATCTCCTCCACCGCCGCCGCGACGCGGATGTCGACGCCGAAGGTGTCGACGCGCCGGCCGGGAAAGCGCTCGCGCCAGGCGGCAGCCGTCTCGTCGCACACGCTCTTGCGGCGCCCGCAGATGGCGATGTCGGCGCCGAGCTCGAGGAAGCGCTCGGCCATGGCCTTGCCGAGGCCCGTGCCGCCACCGGTGACCAGCACGCGCTGGCCCTTCATCAGATCGTTCTCATACATGGCGATGCGCCTCGCAGCAGGGGTGGACGACGTGTCGATTTCCAACGGTATCGCAGTTTGCACGGCCCGGCCCGGTGCGCACCCGGACGCGCGCTGCCTATGCTGGCGCGGGACCGCACCCCCTTTGCTGGAGACAGGCCATGAGCGAGAAACGTTGGCGCAAGCGCACGCTGGCGGGCCGGCCGCTGGCCCCGGAGACGCTGATGATGGGCTACGGCTACGAGCCGCGGCTCTCGGAGGGCTCGCTGAAGGAGCCGCTGTTCCAGACCTCGACCTTCGTCTTCCCCTCGGCGCAGGCAGGCAAGGACTTCTTCGCCACGATGCAGGGCCGGCGCAAGCTCGGCCCCGACGAGGAGCCCGGGCTCGTCTACTCGCGCTTCAACAACCCCAACCTCGAGGTGCTCGAAGACCGCCTCGCCCTGTGGGACGGCGCCGAGGCGAGCCTCGCCTTCGCCTCGGGCATGGCGGCCATCTCCACTTGCCTGTGGGCTTACCTGCGGCCGGGCGACGTGGTGCTGCAGAGCCAGCCGATCTACGGCGGCACCGAGACGCTGATCCACTCCATCCTGCCCGAGTTCGGCGTGCGCCAGGTCGGCTTCGAGGTCGAAGCCGGCACGGCCGCGATGCAGGCCGCGGCGGCTCGGGCGCGTGCGCTCGGCAAGGTGGCGGCGATCTACGTCGAGACGCCGGCCAACCCGACCAACGGCCTCGTCGACATCGCCGCGGCACGCGCCATCTCCGAGTCGATGGCCGATGCGCAAGGCAGGCGCCCGCCGCTGATCGTCGACAACACGATGCTCGGGCCGATCTACTGCAAGCCGCTCGCGCATGGCGCGGACCTCGTCGTCACCTCGCTCACCAAGTACGTCGGCGGCCACTCCGACCTCATCGGCGGTGGCGCCAGCGGCAACCGGGCGATGCTGGCACCCGTGCGGCGCATGCGCTCCACGCTCGGCACGATGTGCGACCCGCACACGGCGTGGCTGCTGATGCGCTCGCTCGAGACGCTGAAGCTGCGCATGGCCGCCGCCGCCGAAGGCGCGCGCCGCGTCGCCGCCTTCCTGCGCGCGCACCCGAAGATCGACAACGTCTGGTTCCTCGACTTCCTGCCCGAAGACCACCCCGACCGCGCGCTGCACGAGCGCCAGGACGAGTGCGCCGGCTCCACCTTCAGCTTCGAGGTGCGCGGCGGCGAGGCCGGCGCCTTCGCGCTGCTCGACCGGCTGCAGGTGATCAAGCTCGCCGTGAGCCTGGGCGGCACCGAGACGCTGGCCTCGCACCCCGCGTCCACCACGCACTCGGCGATGCCGCCCGAGGAGCTGAAGCGGTTCTCGATCACGCCGGCGCTGATCCGCATCTCGATCGGCGTGGAGAGTGCCGACGATCTGATCGCGGATCTGGCGCAGGCGCTGGAGGGGGTGGCATGAGGGAATCGGCTCACGGCCGGCCTTCCACGGACGGTGGACGTCTACCAGGTGGCACACCACCGTCGGTTCACGCCGAGGACGCTGGGTGGTCGGCGCAGCGAAATCAAGGGGGCATCAGGGGGACCTGCGAGCTTGAGAGCAGGGCCGCCTGAAGAGGACATTCGCGTAGCCGACCACCCGGCGGCCTCGGCGCGCGCAGGCGTGCCAGCGTAGGACCGCCAGGCCGCGTCACTCGATCGCCGAAGCACTCCGAGCCCGCTCGCGCAACTGGAACTTCTGGATCTTCCCTGTGCTCGTCTTCGGAATCGCCTCGAAGCGAACTTCGCGCGGCACCTTGTAGCCCGCGAGCAGGCTCTTGCAGTGCGCCACCAACTCGGCCGCACTGACCTCGGCCCCCGCCTTCAGCTCGACGAAGGCCAGCGGCGTCTCGCCCCACTTCGCATCGGGCTTGGCCACCACGGCGCAGGCCAGCACGGCGGGGTGGCGGTACAGCGCGTCCTCCACCTCGATGGAGCTGATGTTCTCGCCGCCGCTGATGATGATGTCCTTGCTGCGGTCCTTGATCTTCACGTAGCGGTCGGGCTCCATCACCGCGAGGTCGCCGGTGTGGAACCAGCCGCCGGCGAAGGCCTTCTCGGTGGCCGAAGGGTTCTTCAGGTAGCCCTTCATCGTGATGTTGCCGCGGAACATGATCTCGCCCATCGTCTGCCCGTCGGCCGGCACCTCGGCCATCGTGTCGGGGTCGAGCACGGTCATGCCTTCCTGCAGCACGTAGCGCACGCCCTGGCGGCCGTTCAGGCGCGTCTGCTCGGAGAGCGTCTCGCCCGCCCACGAGTCGCGCTTCACCGCCACCGAGGCCGGCCCGTAGACCTCGGTGAGGCCGTAGACGTGCGTGATGTCGAAGCCGATCTTCGCCATGCCCTCGATCATCGCGGCCGGCGGCGCCGCACCGGCGACCATGCCGCGCACCTTCTGCACGATGCCCTCGCGCATCGACACCGGCGCGTTGACGATGAGGTTGTGCACGATCGGCGCGGCGCAGTAGTGGTCGACGCCGTGGGCGCGCATCGCGCCGAGGATGGCCTCGGCCTCCACGCGGCGCAGGCACACGTGCGTGCCGCCGAGCATCGCCACCGTCCACGGGAAGCACCAGCCGTTGCAGTGGAACATCGGCAGCGTCCACAGGTACTTCGGGAAGTGCGGCATCGTCCAGGTGGCCGCGTTGCACACCGCATTGAGGTAGGCGCCGCGGTGATGCGTGACCACGCCCTTGGGGTCGCCCGTGGTGCCGCTCGTGTAGCTCACGGCGATGGCGTCCCACTCGTCGGCCGGGCCTTCCAGCCTCGGCAGAGGCGCGTGCGCGGCGAGCAGGGCCTCGTACTCGTGCGCGCCGAGCCGGTCGCCCGCGCCGGTGTACTCGCTGTCGCAGACGTCGATGACCACCGGCCGGCGCCCATGCTCGTGCGCCAGGATCGCGAGCGCCTCGCGCATCACCGGCGCGAACTCGCGGTCGGTGATGAGCACCGCGGCTTCGCAGTGGTTCATCTGCCAGGCCAGCAGCGGGGCATCGAGGCGCGTGTTCAGGGTGTTCAGCACCGCGTTCAGCGCCGGCACCGCGTAGTGCGCCTCCACCATCTCCGGCGTGTTGGGCAGCATCACGCTCACCGTGCTGCCACGGGCCACGCCCAGCGCTCGCAGCACCGCCGCCAGCCGGGCGCTGCGCTCGCGCACCTCGCGCCAGTTCAGGCGACGCGCGCCATGCACCACCGCCGGCAGGTCGCCGAAGACTTCGGCGCTGCGTTCGACGAAGCTCACCGGGCTGAGGGCGGCGAAGTTGGCAGCGCCACGTGCAAGATGCGGTTGGTCGTACGGGCTCATCGGCTGTTCGCTCCTCGGGCTGGCCGGCGCCGCGCACGTGCCAGCCGGTTCTTCGTTCGCCTGCGTGCAGGACGTCGGAGGATCTTAGCCCTCGGGATCGGCACGGTGCGCCGGTGGCGGCCCGGCCACGGCCGGCGCGCGAGAACGCACGGTTCGCGCCGCCACCGCGGGGCGGGCGGCTCGCGACGGCGCGGCCTCTGGGCGACACTCTGCCCCGCCCGCGCCGGGCCACCGGCCCGGGCGCGCCGCCGCCTGCCCAACCCTCGACCTCGCGCCCCCGCGATCCCATGAGCGCCCCGTCCCCGTCGGCTCCGACGCCCGCACCGCTGACCGGGCCGCCTGTGCCCGGGGCGGCCGGCGCCGAGAGCGCGGCCGCCGCGCGCGCCACGCCGGCCATCGAAGCGCAGGTGCGGCTGGCGCAGGCGCAGATGACCTTCGACCGTTCGACGGCCTCCAATTTCCTGGGCGGACCGGTGGGCTTGCTCATCGCCTGGGCGCTGTGGGGCACCGTCAACCATGCCCTGCTGCTCGGCTGGATGGTGGCCAAATTCATGGTGATGGGGCTGCGCCTGGCCATCATCCGGCGCAACCGGCAGGAGGGCCCGGCGCGCACGCTGCACTGGATGCGCCGCTACGAGGTGGCGCTGTTCATCGACGGCGCGCTCTACGGCCTGCTCGCCACCGTGTTGCAGCCGAGCCATCCACCCCTGCTGGGCATGGCCATGCTCGCCACCGTGGTGGCCGTGGGCGCCGTGGGGTTGGTGGTCCTGTCCACCAACCAGCGGCCGACGCTGGCCTTCACGCTGCCGGTTCTGCTGCCCGGGGCCGTGGTGCAGACGTTCTCGGGAGAGCCGATCGCGGTGTACACGGGCCTGGGCATGTTCATCTTCCTCGGCCTCGTGGTCGGCGAAGGGCGCCGGGCGGCCGAGCACACGCGATCGATGCTGCGCCTGCGCTTCACGATGGACGAGCTGGCGCGCGAGCGCGAGCAGGCACTGCGCCAGGCCGAGCACAGCAGCGCGGCCAAGGACCGCTTCATCGCCACCATCAGCCACGAGGTGCGCACACCGCTGCACGGCATCCTGGGGCTGACGCGGCTGCTGCAGGACGACGCCGCCGACAGCATCGCCGGCGCCCCCGCCATGCCGGCGACGGCCGGCCCATCCGGAACGGCGGCGGAGCGCGCCGACCGCGGCGGCGACCTCACCGGCGCACGCCGCCGCCGCGCCGAGCGCCTGCGCACCATCGAACGCAGCGGCGAGCACCTGCTCACCATCATCAACGACGTGCTCGACCACAGCCGCATCGAGGGTGACCGCATGCGCCTGTACGACGAGCCGTTCGAGCTCATCACGCTCGTCGGCGAGGCGGTGGAGCTGCAGCGCGCCGCGGCGCAGGAGAAGGGGCTGTACCTCTCGTGGCTGGCCGACATGCCACCGCCTCGCTGGGTGCGCGGCGACGCGGCGCGCGTGCGCCAGATCCTGCTGAACCTGCTGAGCAACGCCGTCAAGTTCACCGATCAAGGCGGCATCGAGCTGCGCGTGGCGCACACGAGCGAGGGCCTGCTGCAGGTGGAGCTGAGCGACAGCGGCCCCGGCGTGCCGATGTCCGAGCGCGAGCGCATCTTCGAGCCCTTCGAGCAGCTCGACGGCTCGTTCGCGCGCCGCCACGGCGGCACCGGCCTCGGCCTGACCATCTCGCGCCAGCTGGCGCGCGCCATGCAGGGCGACATCGAGTGCGGCACCTCGGCCGCGGGCGGCGCGCTGTTCCGCCTGTGGTTGATGCTGCCGGCGTGCGAGCCTGCGGCGGCGGCTCCACCGGCGGCGCACGCACTCGCGCCCACCGAAGCGCCCTCGTCCGGGCGTCCCGCGGCGGCGGAGGTGGCCAGCTCGGCGGTCCGCTCACCGATGCATCCGCCGCCAACCCTGGCACCCGCGGCGCCCACGCCGGCCCCGGGCCCCGCGCCGCTCAACGGTACCGTGCTGCTGGTCGAGGACAACGCCGTCAACGCCATCGTCGCCGAGGCCGGCCTGCGCCGTCTCGGCCTGCAGGTCACGACGGTGGGCGACGGCCACGCCGCGGTATCCGCCTGCGAGCTGCGCCGCTACGACCTCATCCTGATGGACTGCCACCTGCCCGGCCTCGACGGCTTCGAAGCCACGCGTCGCATCCGCGCCGAGGAGCAGCGCCGCGCCTACCCGGCGATGCCGATCGTGGCACTCACGGCCAACGCGCTGGCCGGCGACCGCGAGCGCTGCCTCGCGGCCGGCATGGACGACCACCTGGCCAAGCCCTTCACCGAGGATGACCTGCGCACGGTGCTGCGCACGCACCTCGTGGCCTGAAGCGGACCAGTCGCCACGGCGCCTGCCCGCGCCTGGCCGCGCCTATCCTGTGATTGCGCGCCGCCGCGCCGCCCAGTGCCGCAGCACCACGGGCAGCGCCACCGCCGCACCCACGAGCGTGGGCACGAGCCCGGGCGCGATCATCAACAGCGAGCCCAGCACCAGCAGCCCCTGCTCGGCGCGCGTCGTCTCCACGAACAGGAACTTCGACAGGGCCGCCGCGAGCAGCGTGATGCCGGCCACACAGCCCACGAAGGTGACGACGAAGTCGAAGTGCGTGTAGCCCTTGGCCACCAGCAGCAGCGAGGGCGAGAAGACGAAGACGAAGGGCACCAGCGCCTTCGCCATGCCGAGGCGGAACGCCATGTTGCCGGTCTTGAAGGGGTCGCTGCCGGCCATGCCGGCGGCGGCGTAGGCAGCCAGCGCCACCGGCGGCGTGATGTCGGCGAGCACGCCGTAGTAGAAGACGAAGAAGTGCGCCACCAGCGGCTCCACGCCCAGTTGCACGAGCGTGGGCGCGGCCACCGTCACCATGATGATGTAGTTGGCCGTGGTGGGAATGCCGCAGCCGAGCAGGATGCACACGAGCCCGGTCATGGCCAGCGCCACCAGCAGCGTCATCGACTTGGGGTCGAACAGCGAGGCCATGAACGCCGGCACCAGCGCGCCCACGCCGCCGGCCACCGCCTGCGCCGCGCCGGTGATGATGGTGCTGAGCTTGAAGCCCACGCCGGTGAGCGTGACCACGCCGATGACGATGCCCACCGTGGCCGCCGCGGCGCCCACCGCCAGTGCGTACTTGGCTCCGGTGCTGAAGGCCTCCACCAGCGCCGGCAGGCCGATACGGCCCTGCACCTTCAGCGCCTTGAGGGCCAGCGGCAGCGCCACGGCGCCGACGGCGAAGAGCCCGAGCTTCAGCCCTTGGCTCTCCAGCCCGCCGAAGACGATGACGAGCAGCAGCGCGTGCGCCGCGGCGAGCAACGCCCAATGCACGCCGCGATTGCCCTGCACCTGCGTCGTCAGGCCGACGATGGCGCACGAGGTGATGCCGGTGAAGGCCGCGAGGTACGGCGTGCGCCCGGAGACGAGGATGGTGATCAGCAGCACCAGCGGGATCAGCGTCGGCCAGCGCTGGCGGAAGCTCTCGCGCAGCCGCGGCATCTCCTCCTCGGTGAGGCCGCGCAGCCCGTAGCGCTTGGCCTCGAAGTGCACCTGCATGAACACGCCGAAGAAGTGCATGAAGGCCGGGATGGCGGCCGCGGCGATGATCGTCTGGTAGGGCACCGAGAGGAACTCGATCATCAGGAACGCCGCCGCGCCCAGCACCGGCGGCGTGATCTGCCCGCCGGTGGAAGAAGCCGCCTCCACGGCGCCGGCGAACTCGCGCTTGTAGCCGACGCGGATCATGGCCGGGATGGTGAGCGAGCCCACCGTCACCGCGTTGGCCACCGAACTGCCCGAGAGCATGCCGAACATCGCCGAGCCGAACACGCTCACCTTGGCCGGCCCGCCGGCGTAGCGCCCGGCGACGGTGCTGGCGACGTCGAGGAAGAGCTGCCCCAGGCCGATGCGCGTGGCCAGCACGCCGAAGAGCACGAAGTGGAAGACGTAGGTGGCCACCACGCCCACCGCCACGCCATAGATGCCCTGGCTGGTGAGGTACTGGTGGTTGATGAGCTGGCTCCAGGTGGCGCCGGCGTGCTTGAGCAGGCCCGGGAACACCGGCCCGGCCA
>Ga0268299_1004140_pt1 | contig 11851 bp, 10 predicted proteins | sample NOBtaG_FD_193484 | JGI IMG/M metagenome (GOLD analysis project Ga0268299, IMG submission 193484) | Activated sludge microbial communities from bioreactor in Nijmegen, Gelderland, Netherland - NOB reactor | ecosystem: Engineered > Bioreactor > Aerobic > Activated sludge | place: Netherlands... | reverse complement strand
GCCTATCCACTGGAAGATCGACTGTTCATCGGCGGGCTGAAAAATTTGCTCTGCGGCGCGACAACGGTAGCACACCATAATCCCCCACACAAAGCACTCTTTCGCAAAGATTTTCCGGTGCGTGTGCTGAAAAAATACGGCTGGGCGCACTCGCTCCACTTCAACACGGATGCCGAAATTGTCGAATCCTATCGAAAAACACCGAAAGATTGGCCCTGGTTTATTCACCTTGCCGAAGGAACGGATGAGGTCGCGGCGGGCGAGTATCAGCGGCTCAAGGCGTTGGGGTGTATAGACAAAAATACAGTCATTGTGCATGGCGTGGGGATGACTGAAGAAAATATTGAAGATGCGACCAGTATCCCTATTCGTGGGTTGGTACGATGTCCCTCTACAAACAATTATCTACTGGGAAAAACGGCAATTATCGACTATTGGCTTGAGCTTCTAGGTTTTGCCACTCCCAAATATGGTGCAAATGTCGTTTTTGGCAGCGATTCTCGGCTAACTGCTAATGGCGATTTATTAGATGAAATTCATGGAGCCGATCACTTTTTAGTATCTTCATTGACGTTAGCAAGTGCATATATTTTAGGTGTGCAACAAACTTTAGGGCATCTGAATGCTGGTGCATATAACGATTTTACAGTTGTTCAACGCCGCAATGATATACACCCATTTGCCGCGCTTCAATTTTCTAAACGCGCCGACCTTGCCCTCGTCGTCCGTGACGGCATCCCCCACATCGGCGACCCCGGCCTGATGGCGAAATTTCCGCACGTCCAAACGGTTGCCGCCACACTCGACGGCGTACCGAAAGCAATCCACATTGACCTCGCGCGGCGTATTCATCAATGTACGCTGAAAGAGCCAGGGCTGGAGGTCGATGCACTTCCCAATAGGCGATTTTTCCTATTCTGAAATTCACAATCGCGCCTTTGTTTCCTGGCGGCTTTGCGCTACATTCTGATTGAAATCTAAAAGGAAACGCTGTCATGACAGACATCCTGTTCGGTCAATCCTATTATCTGCGCTTCGATTCCAAGCTTTGGGACGCGATGCAGCCTTACCCGCCGCTGGGGACGCTTTATGCCGCGTCATTCATGCGCGAAAAAGGCTATTCCGTCGCGCTGTTTGATGCGATGCTGGCGGAATCGACGGATGAATGGTCAGCAGCACTCCAAAAATTTCAGCCGCGTTACGCGATTTTATTTGAGGACAATTTTAATTATTTAAGCAAAATGTCCCTGCTTCGGATGCGCGAGGCGGCTTTCAAAATGATCGACGCGGCTAAAAAGCAGGGCTGCATCGTCATTGCTTGCGGCGCGGATATGACCGATCACACGGAGCAGTATCTTGAGCATGGCGCGGATTACGTACTGATCGGCGAGGGCGAGGAGACGCTTGGCGAATTGGTAGATTATTTGGAGAACCTCACCCCTAAATCCCCTCTCCATAAATGGCGAGGGGACTTGCTAGACGACTCAGATCTCTACAAAATCCAAAGCCTCGCCTATCTGCACGACGGCAAGGTCGTCAAAACGCCGACACGCCCGGTGATGAAAGATTTGAATGCGCTGCCCTTCCCGGCGTGGGATTTGGTGGATCGCGAAAAATATCGCGCGGTCTGGCGGGAACATCACGGCTACACCAGCATGAATCTGGTCACGACGCGCGGTTGCCCTTTCCATTGTAACTGGTGCGCCAAGCCAATCTGGGGGCAAAAATATAACGTGCGCAGCCCGCAGAACGTGGTCGATGAGATGCTCTGGCTGAAGCAAAATTTTAATCCCGATCAAATCTGGTTCATGGACGACATCATGGGCATTCGCGACCAGTGGATCGAAGAATTTGCCGATTTGCTGGACGCTGCCAAGCTGCATATCCCATTTAAGAGCCTGAATCGTGTTGATCTCCTGCTGCGCGGCAAAACGATCCCGGCGTTGGCACGGGCAGGCGCGAAAATCGTCTGGGTTGGCGCGGAAAGTGGGTCGCAAAAAATTCTCGATGCGATGGACAAAGGTACGCGCGTCGAGCAAATTTATGAGGCGACGCGCCAGCTTCATGCGCACGGTGTCCAGGTGGCGTTTTTCCTGCAATTCGGCTATCCCGGTGAAACGCGCGAAGATATTGAACTCACGCTCAAAATGGTGCGCGATCTGATGCCGGACGACATCGGCATCAGCGTCAGCTATCCGCTCCCTGGGACGCCGTTTTACGAACGGGTGCGGCATGAACTGGGCGAACGGGTCAACTGGCTGGACAGCGCAGATATGGCGATGCTCTACAAAGGGCCATTCGCGACAGAATTTTATCGCCAGCTTCATACCGTCGTGCATAAGGATTATCGTTCACGCAAAACGTGGCATGAACTACAGGCATTGATTCGGAACCCCGTGAATTTGCGGTCAAGCCACATCCGGCAGACAGCAGCTATGATCTATCACCGCTTGACTCTCCCCGGCGCGGTGGCAAAATTGGATAAACTGGCGCTCCTGCCGCACGAGCCGACGAAATTACCCAACGTTGCATTATACTGATGAGAATAAAGCAGTCTGAGAGTCTGAGGAAAATCATGATGGTAAACCGTGTTGCAGATTTAACAATTGACGAGTTCCGCGAAATGATGCGCGAAGAAATGCAGACCTTGATTCGCCAGACTGTGCGCGAAGTTTTGGAAGAAGTCATGAGTGACGAAGACTCTGATGAGGGTTTGGAATTTAAACCAGAGATTGCTGAACGGCTTCAGACTTATCTGGCTGAAAAACCCAAAGGACGCCCTGCCCAAGAAGTCATGAAGGATTTGGGTTTGCTAGAAGATGGGTAAACCCAAACCTTACCAACTTAATCTCACAGAGAAGGCAGAAAGAGACCTCAAGCGAATCGATAAAAAACAACACTTCGTATCATGGAAAAGCTGCTTGAACTTGCCGAGGATATTGATGCTGTAGATCATTACGCGCTCAAAGGGCAATGGAAAGGTCTTTATCGAATTCGTATTGGTGACTATCGAGTTATTTACGACCTCATCCATGAAGATTATCTGATTGTGGTTGAGGCTATCGGGCATCGGCGAGATATTTACAAAGAGTGAAAAGTTTTTATGCTGTCGTTAGCTATTCGCTCAGTGTATCCGTCTCCAAATACCAGCATCTAATTTGAGGATTTATCCATACATGCTGCCTTCCCAGCCTTTTCAGCGCCGTCTGACCATGCTTTCGATGTTCGCCCGCCATTACGGTGAGCAGATTCGCGGCATTCGCTATCCCCAGCGCGCCGATCATATTTTTGCCTATCTGACCGCCTACGAAAAGCAAACGCTTTACCGGCTGGCGAGAAATTTACCGCCCCATGCTCAACTAGCCGAAATTGGCAGTTTTCAGGGTGGTAGTTCGTGCTGTCTGGCGGCAGGCATTATGGGCAAGAACAGCGTTCTGCATTGTATCGACACCTTCATGGCGGATAACATGAACGCCGAAAATCGCCGCGACACTTACACGGTGTTTTGCGAAAATACGCAGCCCTACAGCGACGTGATCCGCGTCCACAAAGGCTATTCGTATGATGTAGCAGATGAATTTACCGAGCCGCTCGATCTCTTGTTTGTCGATGGCGATCACTCGTGGGAAGGCGTGACGACTGACCTCAAATTATATGCGCCCAAGATGAAAAATGGGGCTGTGCTGGTGATGCACGATACCGCTTACCCTCCGGTACAAAAAGCGCTGGCGGAAATTGTCCTCCCCGCAGAGATCGAGCGCCTTGCCATTCTGCCAAATATGTATGCAGGCCGAGTTCGTCCCGCCAGTTTGAAGTTTTGATGGGGTACGAGCTTTTGGGCGCAATGCCCTGCGCCCCTACAAATTCGGATGTTGTTTAGCTAAACGTCTATAGGCGAAATTTTTAGTTCACGGGCTTCTGCGCGGAGATCAGCATCGCCGAGCTGTTCAGCGGCTCATCGTCGCGCGCCTGATAGCTGTTATACGTGCGCAGATTTTCAAAGCCAACATTTTGAACAAAGTAGAATAATTCCGGCGGTGTAATCATCGCAACCTTATGCGTTTTGCTCACCTCGCTCTCCCCCTGGATTTTGCCATCAATCACATATTCATCCTCCAGTATCCAGATGGCATTATGAAAATCGAGCTTGTGAACCATGATGTGCTGAACAGTTTTGCCGTCTACAACCGAGGTTTCCTCCACTTTGTCTTTGTAATCCCACAATTTCCACAAAAAATTACGCATCTCCAGAAACATCACGCCGCCCGGACACAACGCCTGATACATCCGGCGCAGCGCATCGACACGCTCGGCAACGTCGAGCAGATACATGAACGGATCATTGACGGCGGCGATCAGGTCGTAGACTTCGCGCTCATCAATGTCGGCAAAACCACCCTGCCGAACATTGATAGCGCCAAATTTTTGAGCAGCTTTTTTTGCTTCTTCTACGAAGTCGGCGTCCGGCTCAAGCCCCGTGACGCGCCATCCCAACTGGGCATATTCGCTCAGTAAGCGCCCTGGCCCGCAGCCAATATCCAGAATGTGAGGCGAAGTTGGCAAATCATAGGCTGCGCGCAGCCATTTCATAAAATCGACAATCGGCGCGGAATCATCGTCAAATTCGGCGTAAAGTTTACTTTGCAGATTTTTCATGCAGCCTACCTTATTGGAATTTCAAGAAATGAGTCTTGTCAGATATTCGATCATTTTGGTCTTAATCTCTCAGAATTTGATTTACGGGGATAATAGAGATTGATTAGAGCTTTCTGAATAAAACAGGATCAATCGAGGAGAATTTTCATGCCCGCATGGCTCAAAATTATCAAGCCGAATGTCGAGATCGGCGCGAATTATGTACTGTACCAATCTGCCGTGCTTGATCTCGAACAAGCCACTGGATTCGCCGTACAAACCGCTGGATCGGTGACGGTTTTCATCAACGGCAAAGCCTTTGTCGTCCAGAAGCAGTTCGACGAAAAAGCCTATTCAACCGTGCTGGCTTATGCGCAGAAAGTGACAGGTAAAGAAGTCTGATAGTATTGACAGCCCTGCGGTATAGACGTTACCCTTAGCTCAGTTCGATAACGATATGACAATAAGGTGGAAAGATGTCACTGAAAGTAACGCTTTTCGGGGGAACGGGACAGGGTAAAACCACATATACCCTCGCGCTGCTCTATCTGATGGCTGCCGGGATTGATGGATTCCGCATTGAGGCCGAAGATGCCAATACCTCGACCAAATATCTAAACCCCTGGCGCGATTTCGTCATCGCCAAAAAATGGCCTGCGCCGACGATGGGACGCCGCGAAGACCAGTTCAAGCTGGTATTTCAGAACGAATTTATCACCGATTTCCGCTGGGTCGATTATCAGGGTGGCGCGATCAATATCCCGACTGATGAATCAGACGAATCCGCGCAGCTTCACGCCGATATTCAGGAAAGCAACGCCGTCATCATCGTGGCTGATGCCTATACGATTGCGACGCGCCCGATCATCGAAGCCGAAATGCTCACATCATCGACCTATATTTTCAACCTGCTCAATACCTATAAATTCAAAGAAGCGGTGCGCGGCGAAGGCGTCAACAACGGCATCACCATCGCGCTTGTGCTGACCAAAGCCGACATTTTGCCGGATGAATTTAAAGCCAACAATTATCAGGGTTTATTTGAGCGCTCCCGCGAAGTTTTCCGGGGCGTGGTCGATTTTGTTGACGAACAGCGCGCCCAAACCAGCAGCCTGCGCCCCTGGCTCTACCCCGCCGGGATGATTCCGGTGTCGATTGTCGGCGAAGGCAATGCCAGCGTGGTTGATCCGGGCCAGGGTTATGAACTGGCGACAGTTGCGCTCACCAATCCGCCCCAGCCTGTCAACGTGCATTTTCCGTTTTTGTATGCGATTGGCAACGAACTGGATCGCAATGCCCTAACGCTGGAAGAAGAAGTCGGCGAACTTGAAGAACGACTCAGCCGCATGAACCGCAACGTTTTGAACAAAATTTTGCGCGGCAGAACGATCAAGCAGCTTCACGAAGAACGCATGGGGGTTGCCGAAACGCTCAAAACTTTGGAGCCAAAAATCCGGGCGGTTACGTCCGTCGCCAACAAGAAAATGCGCTCGTTGATTCCCTCCTAGCCGTTGATTCCCTCCTAACCAGAGGGAACAACCTGTGAATGGAGAAACAGCCTGTAAACCGAGGAGCAGCCTGTGAACTATGAGACGTTTCTGTTCACGCGCAACCAGCAGCGCGACTTTACGGCGTTCATTCGCCCCAAAGACCTGACCAACAAAGAAATCAGCACGATTGCCAGCGCGCTTGGCAACGTGAATGATGTATCCGAACTATCAGCCGAATGGCCTGCGCTCTACTGCTTCCCGATTGGCGAATACGTGCTGCTGCTGCGGCACTATGACAGCGGGCGCAAACACGCTGGGCGCAATATTCCCATGCTGGAAGGTATCGCCGTCAAACGCACCCGCGCGCGGCATTTCGCGGCGGCCTTGCCCCATTTCGTAGCGCATCAGGCCGATTTGCTGGCAGTTGTCCGCAGCGTACCAGATATCGAGACACAAACCGTTCAAAAATCGCCGGACATTCCCTGGCCTAACGTACAAAGCGCAGAAGTGATGGAAGGCGCAGGCGACGACTCATTGGTCAATGAGTTTGTCGCGCGGCTGACGGATGATCGTCTTTTTATTCCGTTTAACACCGACGGCTGGGCCATGCTCGTCGGGGCGCTTTCCGACCCGCGCTTTCCATCGCTCTATTTCGCCTTTGGCACCAATTCCGATGTCGTGGCACGGCTGAACAAAGCTGAAATTGACGTGGATGTGGTCAGCTACTTTAATACGACCACGCCCAGCCTGCGCAGCCGAGCCACCAACGAAATCACCAGCGAACTCAAGGGCTACATCAGCAAGCCGCCGAAAACCCGCCCGAAACCTGCTGAGCCTGAGCCGCTGCCCGCCGATGCACCCGCTCCGATGCGCCCGGTAGCACCACCCCGCGCCGCGCCGAAAAAACCACAAGATGATTCTCTGGCGCGTTACGACACGGGCGAGGAAGCCATGCTCACGCCGCGAGAAATGGCGCGCAAAGCCCAGGAAGCCGAGCAGCAAAACCAGCCCGAAAGCGAAAATTCTGAATCTGTTTTTGGCTGGCTGGGCGGCCTGATCGCGCGGCTGTTGGGGCGCAAATAGAGGCGGGTATCACGCGGCAATTTGCGGTATAATAGATCGTATGTTCGCTTCGACTCAATGGATTTCATAATATGACAACCTCACGCCCGATGTTTTACGTGATCGACGGTCATGCCCTGGCTTACCGGCAATTTTTCGCCCTCAAGCCCCAGGGATTCACCACCCGCAGCGGTGAGATGACCAACGCCGTCTACGGCTTTACCCGGACGCTGCTCGACATTCTGCAAAAAGATCGGCCTCAATATCTCGCCGTCAGCTTCGACATGGGCTTGAGCGGGCGTGAGAACCTTTATACCGAGTACAAAGGGACGCGCGAAAAAATGCCTGACGAACTGCGCGATCAGATCGAGCGCATTATGCAGCTTGTCGCGGCCTTCAATATCCCGATTCTGGCGGTAGAAACCTTCGAAGCCGACGATGTGATCGGCACGATTGTCGGGCAAGCCGAAGCCGAGGGCGTGGACGTGCGCATCATCACAGGTGATCGTGATCTCCTGCAACTGCTGACGCCGCACATCACGGTTCAGCTTCCCAACCGCAGCAAAAACAGCGACGGCGCAGATGTGGTCTACAATGAAGCGCTCTATCGCGAAAAATATCAACTCGAATATCCCTGGCAGCTTGTCGATTTTAAGGCGCTGGTCGGCGACACGTCCGATAATATCCCCGGCGTGAAGGGCATCGGTGACAAAACAGCCGTTAACCTGCTGGCGCAGTATGAAAATCTCGACAACCTTTACGCGCACCTTGACGATCTGAAAGGCGCAGTCCAAAAAAATCTGATCGAAGGCAAGGAGATGGCCTACCTCAGCAAAGACCTGGCGACGATCCGGCGTAACGTGCCGATTCAACTGGTTCTGAGCGCATGTGTGGCGCACGATTTCGATCACGATAAAGTCGCCGAATTATTCCGCGAACTGGAATTTCGCCAGCTTGCCAAACGGCTCTACGAGCTTCAGGACGAGCAAAAAGCCGAACAGGAAGAATTTGCAGCGCCCGAAGAAGCGGTCTACGAAACGGTCATCGTCCGCGACCAGCCGACACTGGACAAATTGGTCGAAACACTGAACAACGCAAAATCGATTGTCTGGGATGTCGAGACGACAGGCGTGGATCAGATGGCCTGCGATCTGGTCGGCATCGCGCTGGCGGTCAACGGCGATACGGGCTACTACGTTCCGGTTGGGCATGGCGTCGAGGCAGCCGGATTGTTCGATCTGGTCGAAAAAGAAGAACAACTACCGCTCGAAACGGTGATTAATGCCCTGGGCGACCCGATGACCAACCCCAATATTCCGAAATACGCCCACAATGCAGGATTCGATCTGGTCGTGATGCAGCGCTATGGCATCGACGTGTCCCCGATCACCTTCGACACGATGATCGCCGAATTTGTCTATGACCCGATGAGCAAATTTTTAGGGCTGAAAAATTTCGCGACTCAGTACCTCAAAGTGCATATGCAGAATATCGAGGAATTGATCGGCACGGGCAAAAAGCAGATCACGATGGACAAAGTGCCGATTGATCGCGCCGCGCCCTATGCCGCCGCCGACGCCGCCATGACCTACCGCGCTGTCGATATTCTGCGACCCAAGCTGGATGCCGAGCCGCCGCTGCTGAATCTGTTCAACACGATTGAAATGCCGCTTGTGCCGGTCATCGCGGCGATTGAATCGGCGGGCGTCGTGCTGGATGTGCCGTATCTCGCGCAGTTGAGCCAAAGACTCGACCAACAGTTGAGCGCATTGGAAGCCAATATTTATGAATTGTCCGGCGGCTACGGAAAATTTAACATCAACAGCACCAAACAGCTAAACGATGTGCTGTTTGGCAAGCTCAACCTCTCGGTTAAAGGGCTGCGCAAAACCCAGCATGGCTTCACGACGGATGCCGCTGCGCTCGAAAATTTGCGGGGCGATCACCCGATTGTCGAGCATATTCTGAATTATCGCGAACTCGCCAAGCTGAAAAGCACGTATGTCGATGCCCTGCCCGCGCTGATAAACCGCAAAACTGGGCGCGTCCATACCAGCTATAACCAGACGGGCGCGGCTACTGGGCGCATGAGCAGCAGCAACCCCAATCTGCAAAATATTCCGATCCGCACTGAAGTCGGGCGCGAAGTACGGCGCGCATTCATCACACCGCCGGGGACAAAATTGCTCTCGGTGGATTACAGCCAGATCGAACTGCGAATTCTGGCGCATTACAGCGAAGACCCGACGCTGCTCGACGCCTTCAGCCGTAACCAGGACATTCATGCGGCGACGGCGGCGGCGGTGAATAATATCCCGTTGGAGCAAGTCACGTATGAGCAGCGTAGTTTTGCCAAGCGCGTCAATTTTGGCCTGATTTATGGCATGGGTGCGTATCGCCTGTCGCGTGACAGTGAGCTTTCAGTCGGCGAGGCGCGCGATTTTATCGAAGCCTATTTCAACCAGATGCCCCAGGTCAAGCGCTATCTGGACGACACGAAGAAGCTGGCGCGTGAAGGCGTGATTACCACGCTGTTCGGCAGACGGCGCGAATTTCCGATTCTGCAAACGCCGGAGCGCTATAATTTCAGCATGGTTCAGGGCGAGGAACGGGTCGCCATCAACATGCCGATTCAAGGCTCGGCTGCCGACATCATGAAAAAGGCGATGATCGACCTGTATAACGAACTGGAAGCGCGCAAATTGAAGTCGCGCATGATCTTGCAGGTGCATGACGAATTGGTGCTGGAAGTGCCGGAGGGCGAACTTGCCGAGGCCGCAGCCCTCACGGTGCAGGTGATGGAAAATGTTTATCTGCTCAAAGCACCGCTGCGCGCCAATGCTCAGATCGGAACCAACTGGTGTGATATGGAGTCGATTAATCTCTAAGCGTGTACCCTGTTCATGACCAGAACCGTGTCCAAAATAGTCACGATTTTTTAATTAACCAATATTTCGCCCATTCTGCAACTATGCTATACTCGAAAATACAGCATAAGGTTGCGTTTTCATGATTCTCTCAAATCCCGAACAGAAGATAAACATGCGGCATTTTCTTGATCTTTCGGATTGGTCGAGCGACGACCTCCATCATCTCATCCAACTCGCCGTTGACCTCAAATCCGAATGGCAGGCGGGCGGCAATAAACCAGTATTAGCCAATAAAATTTTGGCGATGGTTTTTCAGAAGCCGTCGCTGCGCACCCGCGTCTCGTTTGAAGTCGGGATGCAGCACCTCGGCGGTCACGCCATTATGATCGGCCCCAGCGAAATTGGACTCGGTAAACGCGAAAGCATCGCTGATGTCGCGCGGGTGCTTTCCGGCTACACCCAGGGGATTATGGCGCGCGTTTTTGAACACGATCACGTCGAGCAGCTTGCGGCCTGGGCCAGCGTCCCGGTGATTAACGGCCTGAGCGATTACAGCCACCCCTGTCAGGCAATGGCGGATTTGCTCACCATTTATGAGCATTTTGGCCGCACCGAAGGCTTAAAATTAGCGTTCGTCGGCGATGGGAACAACGTCGCGGCGTCGCTGGTGGTGGCCTGCGCCAGCTTTGGCATGGATTTTGCGATTGCCTCGCCCGCAGGCTATGACTTGCCAGAGGCGGTGCTGGACATCGCCCATGAACGCAACCCCGGCATGTCGATCCAACTGCTGCATGATCCTGCCGAAGCAGTTCACGGCGCGGATATTATTTATACCGACACCTGGATCAGCATGGGACAGGAAGACCAATCGGCTGACCGCATCAAAGCCTTCGACGGCTATCAGGTCAATCAAAAACTGCTGACCCAAGCGCCGAGCGAAGCCGTTGTCATGCACGACCTGCCCGCCTACCGGGGCAAAGAAATCACCGACGACGTAGCGGATGGCCCGCAGTCGGTTATTTTCAAACAAGCTGAAAACCGACTGCACGCCCAAAAAGCGATTCTCGTTAAACTCATGAGTTAGGTGTATTGAACTATGCCTGGAAATCGTCAAAATTACGAGCAGTCTATGAATGCCGGTCACAACGCGGCCTGGGATCAGGAATGGCCTGCTGCGATTGGTGCTTATGGTCGTGCGATTCAGGAATTTCCTGAAGACGCCGACGCGCATATCCACCTCGGATTGGCGTTACTGAAAGCCGGACGGCTGGACGACGCGCTGAAAGTTTACACGCGCGCCCATCAGATCGCGCAGGGAGACCCGATTCCGTTGGAAAAAAGCGCCGATGTATTGGAGCGTATGGGACGCCTGCGCGAAGCGGCGCAGCAGTATGTCAACGTTGCTGAGATTTACCTGGGGCAGCGTGACATCGACAAAGCCATCAGCAATTGGGAAAAAGCGACACGCCTGACTCCGGGGTTGATCGCCGTCCACGCCAAGCTCGCTCAGGGCTATGAGCGCATTGGCGATAAGGCGAAAGCGATTCGCGAATATCATCTGCTGGCGTTCAATTTCCAGCGCGGCAAAGATACGGACAGGGCCATGAAGGCCGTCCAGCGCGCTTTAAAACTCGACCCTAAAAATTCGCAATCCCTGAACACCCTGCGCGCGATTGAAACTGGGCGAGAAATTGTGCTGCCTGGTCAAGATGAAAGCGCCAACATGCGCAAAGAGGTTCAGGCCGGTTTCGACCTTTTCGACCAGACCGAAGTCCGGCAGCAGGTCGGCGAAGC
>Ga0268299_1004139_pt1 | contig 11858 bp, 8 predicted proteins | sample NOBtaG_FD_193484 | JGI IMG/M metagenome (GOLD analysis project Ga0268299, IMG submission 193484) | Activated sludge microbial communities from bioreactor in Nijmegen, Gelderland, Netherland - NOB reactor | ecosystem: Engineered > Bioreactor > Aerobic > Activated sludge | place: Netherlands... | reverse complement strand
GACGGCGGATCACCTCGGTCGCCTTCGCGTCGCGCTCGTCGAGCGGCTTCAGGTTGATCTGGATGCGGCCGGCGTTGGCGGTCGTGTTGACGCCGTCGACGCCGATGAACGACGAGAGGCTCGCGACCGCCGGATCCTGGAGCACGACGGCCGCGAGCGCCCGCTGGCGCTCGGCCATCGCCGTGAAGGACACCGACTCGGGGGCCTCGGACACGCCGAGGATCACGCCCGTGTCCTGCACGGGGAAGAAGCCCTTCGGCACGACGAGGTAGAGGACGACGGTCGCGGCCAGTGTCGCGACGAAGCTCAGCAGGGTCGCCGTCTGGCGCTGGAGCACCCAGCGGAGCGTGGTCGCGTAGCGCGCGATCACCCAGTCGAACGCGGCCGCGGAACGGGTCGCGAACCAGCCCTCCTGCCCTTTCGCCTCGTGCTTCAGGAGACGCGCGCACATCATGGGCGTCAGGGTCAGCGACACGACCGCCGACACGAGGATGGTGACCGCGAGCGTCACGGCGAACTCGCGGAAGAGCCGCCCGACGATGTCGCCCATGAAGAGCAGCGGGATCAGCACCGCGACGAGCGACACCGTCAGCGAGATGATCGTGAACCCGATCTGCGCCGCGCCATCGAGCGCCGCCTCGCGCGGCGACTTCCCCTGCTCGATGTGGCGCGTGATGTTCTCGATCATCACGATCGCGTCGTCGACGACGAACCCCGTCGAGATCGTGAGCGCCATGAGCGACAGATTGTCGAGGCTGTACCCGAGCAGGTACATGACGCCGAACGTGCCGACGATCGAGAGCGGCACCGCGACGCTCGGGATGACGGTCGCCGAGAGCTTCCCGAGGAAGAGGAAGATCACCATGACGACCAGCGCGACGGTCATCATGAGCTCGGTCTGGACGTCGTGGACCGAGGCGCGGATGGTCGTGGTGCGGTCGGTGAGGACGCTCACCTGCACGCCCGCGGGCAGCGACGCCGTCAGCTGCGGGAGCAGGCTCGTGATGCGGTCGACGACCCCGATGATGTTGGCGCCGGGCTGACGCTGGATGTTCACGAGCACGGCCGGCTCGGCGTTCATCCAGGCGGCCTGCTTCACGTTCTCGGCGTCGTCGACCACCTCGGCGACGTCCATCACGCGGACGGGCGCGTCGTTCCGGTACGCGACCACGAGCGTCCGGTAGTCCTCGGCGGACATCAATTGATCGTTGGCGCCGATCATCCAGGCCCGCTTCGGCCCGTCGAAGCTGCCCTTCGCCTGGTTGACGTTGGCGGCGGCGATCGCGGTGCGGAGGTCCTCGAGGGCCAGGTCGTACGCCGCGAGCGCGGTCGGGTTGGCGCGGACGCGTACGGCGGGCTTCTGGCCGCCGCCGAGGCTCACGAGCCCGACGCCCGGGAGCTGCGAGATTTTTTGGGCGAGACGGGTGTCCGCGAGGTCCTGCACCTTGGAGAGCGGCAACGTCTTCGACGTGAGGGCGAGCGTCAGCACCGGCGCGTCGGCGGGATTGATCTTGCTGTAAACGGGCGGGTTCGGGAGATCGCGCGGGAGGAACGTGCCGGCGGCGTTGATCGCGGCCTGCACGTCCTGCTCTGCGACGTCGATCTCGAGCTCGAGCGCGAACTGGAGCACGATGACGGAGCTCCCGAACGAGCTCGTCGACGTCATCTGCTTCAAGCCCGGCACCTGGCCGAATTGGCGCTCGAGCGGCGCCGTCACCGACGACGCCATCACGTCGGGGCTGGCGCCCGGATAGAACGTGACGACCTGGATCGTCGGGTAGTCAACCTGCGGCAGCGCCGACACCGGCAGCTGACGGTACGCAACGATCCCCGAGAGCAGGAGCGCGACCATCAGCAGCGAGGTCGCGACCGGCCGCAGGATGAAGGTGCGCGAGACGTTCATGCGGCCGTGGTCAGGCGGGCGGCGCCTTCTTCTCCGCCGTCGCGGCGTCGTCGCGGAGCTTGACCGCGCTGCCGGCCCGCAGCTTGTCGACGCCGTCGACCACGACCTTCTCGTCCGCCGCGACGCCACGCGCGATCGTGGCGTCGCCGCCGGCCGCCGGCCCGAGCTCGACGGGCCGAACCTCGACCGTCGAGTCCGCCTTCACGACGAAGACGAAGGTGCCGTCCTTGCCGCGCTGGACGGCGGCGCCCGGCACGATGACCGCGTCCTTCTTGGTGTCGAGCAGGACCCGGACGTTCACGAACTGATTCGGGAAGAGCGACTCGTCCGTGTTCGGGAAGACGGCCTTCAACTTGGTCGTGCCGGTCGCGGGATCGATCTGGTTGTCGGTCGACTCGAGCGCGCCGGTCGCGAGCTGCTTCTGGCCGGCGCGATCGTAGGCCTCGACGGCCAGGCGGTCCGCGTCGCCGCTCGCGCCGATGACGGAGCGGAGATCGTCCTCGGGAACGGTGAAGAGGACGGTGATCGGCTGCACCTGCGTGATCACGGCGAGGCCGGTCGCGTCGTTCGCCTGCACGATGTTGCCGACGTCGACACGACGGAGGCCGACGCGTCCGCTGATCGGCGCCGTGATCCGGCTGTAGGTGAGCTGGAGCTTCGCCTGGTCGATCAGCGCCTGGTCCATCTGCACGGCGCCCGTGAACTGTCCGACCGCCGCCTGCTGATCGTCGTACATCTGGCGGGCGATGATGCCCTGCGAAAGGAGCTCGCCGTTGCGCTGCAACGTCCGCTTCGCGACCTCGAGCTGGGCACGATCGCGCGCCATCTGCCCCTCGGCCTGCGCGAGCTGCACCTCGAACGGACGCGGATCGATCTCGAGCAGCAGGTCCCCTTCCTTCACCGTCTGCCCTTCCTCGAACGCGACCTTCATGATCTGGCCGTCGACCCGGCTCTTCACGGTGACGGTGTTGTAGGCGGTGACCGTGCCGAGCGCGGACAGATAGACCGGCATGTCGCCGGTCCGCGCCGCGATCGCGACGACGGGCACGGGAGGGGGCGCTCCCTTACCCGGCGCGGCTCCGCTCACCGCGGCGACCGAGGGCGCGTCGGCCGTACGAACCCCCAGCCGGTACCCCACCAGCGCCAGAATCAGGAACCCGACCACCCAGAGCCACGTGCGCCGACGGGGTGCAACCGCGATCGTCTCAGCCATCCTGCGGGCCAGCATCCCGGTAACGAACGGCTCGTTCAAGTACGGGGTCGGACAAGTGCACGTCGCGCCGGACGTTTCGCTCTGCTAGCGCGGCGAGTTGACTCATCGCAGGGTGCCGGCAAGAGACGCCCGAGGAGGATCGTTCCGATGGCCGTGCTGCGCACCCCCGAGTCCCGTTTCGCGAACCTGCCCGACTACCCCTTCGAGCCCCACTATCTGGACCTCGCGAAAGCGATCGGCCGGAGCGGCGAGGCGCGCATGCATTGGATCGAGGCCGGGCGCGGCGACCCGATCCTCTGTCTCCACGGCGAGCCGAGCTGGTCCTTCCTCTACCGCCGCATGCTGCCGATCCTCGCGACCCGCGGCCGCGCGATCGCGCCCGACCTCTTCGGCTTCGGGAAGTCCGACAAGTTCACCGAGCGCGGCGACTACTCCTACAAGATGCATCGCGACGCCGTCGTCGGCTTCATCGAGGCGCTCGACCTCCGGAACATCACGCTCGTGTGTCAGGACTGGGGCGGGCTGCTCGGATTGCAGATCGCGGGACAGCTGCCCGATCGCTTCGCGCGCCTCGTCATCATGAACACGGCGCTCCCGACCGGCGAGGAAGAGGTCGGTCCCGGCTTCCTCGCGTGGCGCGACTACGTCGCCAACACGCCCGACCTCCCGATCGGCGGCCTCTTCGGCCGAGCGATCTTCCCGGAGGATCGCCGCACGCCGGAGATCCTCGCCGGCTACGACGCGCCCTACCCCGATCGTTCGTACAAGGAAGGCGCGCAGGCGTTCCCGAGTCTCGTGCCGATCACGCCCGACATGGCGGGCGCCGCCGAGAACCGCGAGGCATGGAAGACGCTCGAGCGCTGGAGCAAGCCCTGCCTCGTGATGGCCGGCGACAAGGATCCGGTGCTCGGCATCCCCGCGGGCAAGATCTTCGAGCGCCGCATCCCGACCGCCGGGACGCTCGTCGTGATCGAGAACGCGGGGCACTTCCTCCAGGAAGACAAGGGCGAGGAGGTCGCCGAGCGCATCGTCGCGTGGCTCGACGGCTGACGTCGAGCCCCGAGGCTCGCGGTCGACGCCCGACGCGCGGGTCGAATGGAGTCAGTCGTCGCGGTGGCGGCCGCGGTTGCGCGGGTCGTCGGGGTGGCGTGTGCGGCGGCCGGTGAAGAAGAGCGACGACGACGACGACGACGACGCGCGCCGGGACGACGAGCTACCGGACACCCACTCGTTGCCGACGCCGTTCCCCGAACGGCCGGTCGCGACCTCGCCGGGCAACGTCTGGAGCAAGTTCACGAGCCCGAGCATCGCGAGCAGCGTGACGCCGAAGATCGCCCCGAGGACGCATTGCGCGAAGCGCTTCGCTTTCTCGCGCTCCGCGCGGCGCTGCCGTGCCGCCGCCCGAAAGCTGAGACTGCGAAGCTCTCCCTCGACCTCACGCCGCGTCAGCATGGCGTGAGCCTTAGCATCGTCCCGACCCAGGAGTCACGAGCCAGGCGCGGGGCCGCATCCGGGTCGTTCCGACGTGGACAGCCCCCCTGGTGACCGGTAAACCTTCCGACGCATGCGTACCCCTCTCGTCCTGATCGTGCGCGACGGCTGGGGCATCGGGCACGACTACCCGGGCAACGCGGTGCAGCTCGCCCACCCCGACGTCCTCGCTCACATCCTCGCGACCTATCCCCACACCGTGCTCGGCGCCGCCGGACGCGCCGTCGGCCTCCGGCCCGGCTACCAGGGCTCGTCGGAAGTCGGCCACCTCAACATGGGTGCCGGCCGCATCGTCGAGCAGGAGATCGTCCGCGTCGACAAGCTGATCGAGAGCGGCGAGCTCTTCCGCCACCCCGCCCTCCTCTCCGTGACCGAGCAGTGTCGGACGAAGGGGTCGGCGCTGCATTTCATGGGACTGCTCCAGGATCAGGGGGTGCACGCGACGGAGGAGCACCTCTACGCGCTCCTCGAGCTCGCGCGCCGCGAAGGCCTCTCGAAGGTCTTCGTGCACGTCTTCTCCGACGGCCGCGACACGCCGCCGCGGAGCGCCCTCACCTACATCGACCGCCTCGAGCGGCGCATGGAGAAGCTCGGCGTCGGGAAGATCGCGACGGTGATGGGCCGCTACTACGCGATGGACCGGGCCCTCAACTGGGACCGCACGCAGCGCGCGTACGAGTGCCTCGTGAACGGAATCGGCCTGCGCGCGCCGTCGGCGCGCGCCGCAATCGAGCAAGCCTACGCCCGCGCCGACGCGACGCTCGCCGCACGCGCGAACAGCGACACGATGAAGGACGCGCTCGTCGAGACCGACGAGTTCGTGCAGCCGACCCTCGTCACCGGCGCCGACGGCGCGCCGCTCGCGACGATCCGGCCCGGCGACGGCGTCGTCCACTTCAATTACCGCCAGGATCGCGCCTACCAGCTCACGCGCGCCTTCGTCGACGATCACTTCGAGGACTTCGCGCGCGGCCCCCGTCTCGACGTCGCGTATCGCGGGCTCACTCGCTACTACGACGAGTTCGCGTACGCCGTCCTGCCGCCGATGAACATGAGCGAGCTCGTCGGCGAGGTCGTCAGCAAGGCCGGGCTCTGGCAGCTCCGGATCGCCGAGTACCAGAAGTACCGGCACGTCACGAGCTTCTTCAACGGCAAGCTCGTCACGCCCTATCCGGGCGAGGACCGCATCCTGGTCCCGAGCGTCACCGTCACCGAGGACAAGAAGCCGGAGATGAGCGCGTACGAGGTGACCGAGCTCGCCGTCGTCGCGATCCGCGACGGCATCGCCGCCGTCCGCGAGCGCACCGCGCTCACGCCCGGCTGCAAGCTCGAGGTCGCGCCCGGCCGCGAGCTCCAGACCGAGCGCGGACTCGGCACGTACGACCTGATCGTCCTCAACTACGCCAACTGCGACATGGTCGGGCACACGGGCGTACTGGACGCGGCCGTGAAGGCCGTGTCGGTCACCGACGAGTGCATCGGACGCGTGATCGAGGCGACACGCGCGCGCGGCGGCATCGTGATCGTCACGTCGGATCACGGGAACGCCGAGCAGATGCTCGATCCCGACACCGGCGCCGTGCAGACCGCGCACACGACGAACGACGTCGAGTGCGTGCTCGTGAGCGACGCGCACAAGGCGACGAAGCTCCGCCCGCACGGCGTGCTCGCCGACGTCGGACCGACGGTGCTCGAGCTCCTCGGGCTGCCGATTCCGCCGCCGGTCACCGCCGAGAGCCTGATCGCGAAGTCCTGACGCGCGCTGGCCGCGTCACCGAAGCCGCGCCTTTGGACCTTCCCTAAGCGGCGGGACGCCGTCAGGATCGGCGCATGGCGCCGCGCGCTTCGACGGGACCCTACCCGCAGCCGGTCGCCGACGAGATCGTGCTCGTGCTCGCGGCCGAGGGCATCGTCGCGACGACCGAGCCCACGGGCAGTGGCACGCTCATCGTCATCGACGACGCCGACGCGCCGCGCGCGGACGGCATCCTCGCCGACGAGTACCCGCGCGGCGTCGAGGACGCACTGGCGACGCGCGCGGCCGAGCGCGCCGCGGCGCACGCCCGGACCGCCGGCATCGACACCGACCGGTGGTTCGGTCCGGGCTCATGGGTCCTCTTCGTCTTGACCGCCGTCTGCGTCGGCATGTTCCTCGCCGAAGAGCAGGCGGGCGGCTCGGAGGTCCGGGAGGTGTTGCTGCGCTTCGGAGCCTCGCGCCCGGCGCACGTCCGGGCCGGCGAGTGGTGGCGCTTCGCGACGGCGCTCTTCGTCCACATCGGACCGAAGCACCTGCTCGGCAACATGGCGGCGCTCCTCGTGCTCGGTCCCGCGCTCGTCGCGGCGCTCGGCCCGTGGCGGTTCCTCCTCGTCTACTTGGTCGCGGGCATCGCCGGGAACGCCCTCAGCTACCAGACGATGCCGCCCGACGTGGTGAGCGCGGGGGCGTCGGGTGCGATCCTCGGCGTCCTCGGCGCGCTCGGCGGCCAGCGCCTCCGCTTCGCGGCGAGCGCGCGCTACCGCGGCTGGCAGGTGATCGCGGCGCTCCTCGCGTACCTCGCGGTCGCGGTCGGCGCCGAGCCCGGCGTCGACACGATGGCGCACCTCGGCGGCCTCGCCGCCGGCCTGGCACTCGGCCTCGTGATCCCGCCGCCGGGCTGGAAACCTACAGCCAGCCCGCTTTCTTGAAGCGCCAGAAGAGCACGGCGCAGGCGCCGAACATGACGACGAGCGCGATCGGGTAGCCCGCGACCCACCCGAGCTCCGGCATGTGCTGGAAGTTCATGCCGTAGATTCCGGCGACCATGGTCGGTACCGCGATGATGGCGGCCCAGCTCGCGAGCTTCTTCGTGACCTCGTTCTGCTGCACGGAGATCAGCGAGAGGTTGGCTTCGAGCGCGCCGTTCAGGAGCTCGCGCAGGTTGTCGACGGTCTCGTTGATCCGCACCACGTGGTCGTAGACGTCGCGAAAGTACGGACGGCTCTCGGCGTCGATCAGGGTCGAGTCGAAGCGGGTCAGCCGATTGCAGATGTCGATCAACGGGGACACCGCGCGCTTCAAGCCGAGGAGATCGCGCTTCAAGTCGTAGATGCGCTCCGTCGTCTCGCGCCGGTAGTTGCCGCCGAAGATCTCCTCCTCCAGCTTTTCGAGCTCGCCCTCGAGCTCGTCGACGATCGGGAAGTAGTTGTCGACGACGAAGTCCATGAGCGCGTAGAGGACGAAGCCCGGTCCCTTCTTGAGGAGATGCGGGGCGCTCTCGCAGCGGGCGCGCACGTCCTTGTAGGGCACCGACGGGCCGTGCCGCACCGACACCACGTACCCGGGGCCGACGAAGAGATGCGTCTCGCCGAACGCCATCGTGCCGTCGGCCCCACGCTGCGCCGTGCGCAGCACGACGAAGATCGCGTCGCCGTACTCTTCGAGCTTCGGCCGCTGGTGCGCGTTGTGCGCGTCCTCGACGGCGAGGTCGTGGAGCCGGAACTCTTCCTGCACCTCTTGCAGCAGCTCTTCGGTCGGCTCGTGGAGCCCGATCCACACGAAGCGGCTCGGCCGATTCGCGCCCAGCACCTCGCTGACGTCGGGGAGATTGACGTCTCCGACACGACGGCCGTCGGCGTACTCCGCGCAATTGACGACCTGGCTCATGGTCGCGACGCCATAGCACGAGCCCCGCGGGGAGCCACGCGGCGAACCGGCGTGGTCAGGCCGGGATCGGCGTGCTACGGGCCCTCCGTCGATGGGTTCCCGCTCTCGTCTCGGCCTCGCCGCCGGCATCCTCGCCGCGGGCGTCATGCTGTGGCTCCCGCTTCCCGACGGCATGTCGGAGGCCGGCCGGCGAACGGCGGCCGTCACGACACTCATGGCGGTCTGGTGGGTCAGCGAGGCCATCCCGATCGCCGCGACCGCGCTCCTGCCGATCTTCGCGTTTCCCCTCCTCGGCATCAGCTCGGTGCGCGACGCGTGCGCGCCCTACGCCGACCCGACCAACATCTTTTTTCTCGGCGGCCTCATGATCGCCGCCGCCGTCGAGCGCTGGGGCCTGCACCGGCGGCTCGCGTTGCACGTGATGCGGCGCCTCGGCGGCTCGCCGCGCCGGCTCGTCCTCGGCTTCATGACGGCGACCGCCGCGATCTCGATGTGGACGTCGAACGCCGCGACCACGATGATGATGCTCCCCATCGCGCTCGCCGTGATCGAGCACTTCGAATCGCGGCGCTTCGACACGCGGCCCGCGTTCGCGCCCGCGCTCATGCTGGCCGTCGCCTACGCGGCCAACATCGGCGGCGTCGGGACGCTCGTCGGCACGCCGCCGAACGTGATCTTCGCGGGGTCGTTCGCGCGCCTCTTCCCCGAGGCACCGCCGATCGGCTTCGCGACCTGGATGATGGTCGGGACGCCGATCGCGATCCTCATGACGCCGCTCGCGTGGCTCTTCCTCACGCGCGTCGCCTTTCGCGTCCCGGCGACCGTCGCCAGCGGCGACGCCGTGCTCGGCCGCACGCTCGCGGACCTCGGCCCGATCACGACGCCGGAGCGGCGCGTGATGATCGCGTTCGTGACGACCGCGTTCCTCTGGGTGTTCCGCGCCGATCTCGACGTCGGGATCGTCACGATCCCCGGGTGGACGAACGTGCTGCCGGATCCGCGCGCCGTCGACGACACCGTGATCGCGGTCGCGATGGCGACGCTGCTCTTTCTCCTGCCGTCGGGCGAGCCCGGCGTGGCGCTCCTCGGCGACGACTGGCCGTCGCGGATCCCGTGGGGCGTCCTCGTGCTCCTCGGGAGCGGGTTCGCGCTCGCGGCCGCGGTCGAGTCGACGGGACTCGCCGCCTGGCTCGCGGCGCGGCTCGGCCGGCTCGGTTCCATGCCGGCGCCCCTCCTCGTGCTCGCGATCACCACGCTCCTCGTCGTCCTCACCGAGTTCACGGTGAACTCGGCCATCACGGCCCTCATGATGCCCGTCCTGGCGGCGACGGCGGTCGGTCTCGAGGTCGACCCCCGCCTGCTGATGATGCCCGCGACGCTCGCGGCGTCGTTCGGGTTCATGATGCCGGGCGGGACCGCGCCGAACGCGATGGTGTTCGCGAGCGGCCGCCTGACGGTCGCCGAGATGGCGCGCACCGGCTTCGGCATCGACCTGATCGGCATCCTCGTCATCACGGTCGTCTTCTACGTGGTCGGCCTTTCCGTCTTCGACATCGCGACGACCGGAGCCCCGTCATGGGCACACTGACGATCCGTGGCGCGCTGGCGATCGCGTGTCTCGCGGCGGCCGTCGGCGCGGGGACCGGGTGCAACCGCGGCACGCCGGCGGTCGTCGAAGCCGTGCGCTTGATCACGCCGCCGGCCGGAACGTTGCCGAAGACGTACACGCTCGCCGACGAGACGCGACCCGTCTTGGCACTGCCGCCCGAGCGCCGACTCGACCTCCCCGTCCCCGCGAGCAGCGACGCGGCCTATACCTTCACGCTCCCCGAGGACGTGCCGGGCGACGTCGTCGCGACCGGCGTGCTCAAACGGGCGAAGCACTTTCACGCGCTCCCCGCGCAGTTGCTCGCGCGCAGTCGCGATCCCGACGGCTCGCCGCGCGCGACGTTCCAGTTGCCCGACGTCGCCCTCGGCGACGGCCCGGCGGGGACGCTCACCTTGACCCTCACGACCGTGCCCTCCGCGACGACGATCGAGACCGCCGTCGACGCGATCGACGTGCCGGCGGGCGGCCGGCTCGTGTTCGGCTACGCGCTCAGCCCCGCCGCCGGCATCGCGGGCGCGGCGCCGGTCGGCCTCGAGATCGCCGCCGTCCCGGAGGGCGGAACCGAGACGCTCGTGTGGAGCACGACGGCGCAAGGCGAGCGCGCGGATAGACCGCGCTGGGGCGAGGCCGTCGCCCCGCTCGACGCGGTCGCCGGGAAGCGCGTGCGGTTCGTGTTCCGCGCGCGCGCGGTCGGCGACGGACGCGCGGTCGTCGTACCGCTCTGGGCCGATCCCACGGTGCTCGCGCCGGCGGGCGACGCGCCGCCCCGCCGGAACCTCGTTCTCATCTCTCTCGACACGCTCCGCGCCGACCGGCTCGCTGTGGGCGGCGCCTACCGCCGCGCGATGCCCCAGGTCGACGCGTACGCGCGGGACGCGGTGGTCTTCAAGGACGCCTGGTCGGTCTGGCCCGAGACGAGCGGCTCGCACATGTCGCTCTTCAGCAGCCGGTTCCCGAGCGAGCACCGCGTGACGAGCTTCATCACGGCCCCGGCGCCGTCGATCGAGCTCCTCGCCGAGCGCTTGCGTCGCGAGGGCTACCTGACGCGCGCGTACACCGAGGACGGCGGCGTCTGGGCACACGCCGGATTCGCGCGCGGCTTCTCGGCGTATGCGGAACGGCGGAGTGCCGACTTCGTCTATCGCGGCGAGGTCGACGCGGTCTTCGCCGACGGCACGCGCTGGGTGACGGAGCACCAGGACCGGACGTTCTTCCTCTTCCTGCACACGTACCAGGTGCACGGACCCTACTCTCCGCCCGAGAGCTACAAGAGCCTCTTCCGCGAGGAGCCCGGCCGCGAGGCGCCCGGCATCCCGCGCGACTCCGCCCTCGCCTACGACCAGGAGGCTCGGTACACCGACGACCACGTCGGCCCGTTCCTCGCCCACCTCGCGCGCCTCGGGCTCGCGGAGCGCACGATCGTCGTCATCACCTCGGATCACGGCGAGGAGTTCGGCGAGCACGGCGGCATGGGACACGGCCGCACGCTGCATCGGGAAGTGCTGCGCGTCCCGCTCGTGATCGCGGCTCCGGGACTGCTCGCGCCGGCCGAGGTCACGACGCCCGTCAGCCTGCTCGACGTCGCGCCGACGGTGCTCGATCTGCTCGGCCTGGCGGCGACGCCGGGTCAGCGCGGGACGAGCCTCGTCGGCCGCGCGCGCGCGGCCGCGTCCGGCGAGGCGCCCGATCCCGACGCCATGGCGCGTCCGATCTTCGGCGAGGTCGACCGGGTCGAGCGGAAGCACGTGAAGCAGGTGTCGGTCCGGCGCAACGGGGCGACGGCGATCACCGATCTCCTCGCCGACACGACGCGCTGCTACGCCGCCGGGGATCTGCTCGAGGTGCGGCCGACGGGCGAGTGCGCCGAGCTCCAGCAGCTGCTGACGTTGCACCGGGAGGCGTCGGTGTCGCTCGGGGCGATGGCGCCGAATCACCAGGCGGAGCCGGAGCTCATCGAGAAGATGCGAGCGTTGGGTTACATCGAGTGACCGAGCGCTGA
>Ga0268299_1004138_pt1 | contig 11860 bp, 11 predicted proteins | sample NOBtaG_FD_193484 | JGI IMG/M metagenome (GOLD analysis project Ga0268299, IMG submission 193484) | Activated sludge microbial communities from bioreactor in Nijmegen, Gelderland, Netherland - NOB reactor | ecosystem: Engineered > Bioreactor > Aerobic > Activated sludge | place: Netherlands... | reverse complement strand
GATCTGAAAACCGCCGCTGTCGGTCAGAATGGCCCCAGGCCAGCCCGTAAACCGATGCAACCCGCCGAGTTCGGAAATCACCTTGTGCCCGGGCCGGAGGTAGAGATGGTAGGCATTGTTCAGAAACAAATGAAAGCCCAATTGATGCAATTCTTGAGGATCGATTCCCTTGACCGGCCCTAACGTCCCGACAGGCATAAAGGCAGGGGTGTCGATTCTGGCGCGCGAAGTCGTAAGCGTCCCCAGTCGGGCCTGTCCTGTCTGAGCTCTCTGCGTGACTGTAAATTCCATGTCGTGGGCGGATTCCCTATTACATATGGTCAGGCGCGGAAATTCCAAGCAGCGACAGACCGTTTCTGAGCACCTGCTGCACTCCAGCCATGAGCGCCAGACGTGCGGCTGTCCGTTCGGAATCGACGTTCTCCCGCCGCGCGGCCTCCTCGGGTGCCATCGCGCTCGCCTCTTCCTCCACATCCTCTTTCTCGGCTGCGGGAGGGAGAATGCGATGCTTGTTGTAGAACCCGTGAAGCAATCCTGCTAGTTGCTGCAGATAGTAGGTCAGCCGATGGGGTTCGTAGGACATGGCGCTGGCGTGAACCACGGAGGGAAACGGCGAGAGCTTGCGAATCAATGCAAGCTCGTCAGGATCCGTCAACGTCTTCAGATCCGTCTGGCTGGGCAAGGGGCAGACGATCCCCCGCGACTTGGCAACGCGCCACAGGCTCGAGATTCTCGCGTGGGCATATTGGACATAATACACAGGATTCTCAGCGGACCGTTGTTTAGCCAGCTCGAGATCGAAGTCGAGATGGGTCTTGGAATCACGCATGAGGAAGTAAAACTTGGCGGCATCGGCTCCCACCTCGTCGATGACGTCCCGAAGCGTAATGAAATCACCCGCGCGCTTGGACATCTTCACTTCTACCCCGCCGCGCAGCAACTTGACGAGCTGCACAAGGACGACTTGCAATCGTTCTTTCGGGTGTCCATAGGCCTGCATCACGGCTTGCATGCGGGGAATATAGCCATGGTGGTCCGCCCCCCACACATCGATCAGCAGGTCATAACCGCGCTGCAGCTTGTCCCAATGATAAGCGATGTCGGAGGCGAGATAGGTATACTCTCCGTCCTGCTTCCTGACAACGCGATCCTTCTCGTCGCCGAATCGAGAAGAGCGAAACCACCAGGCTCCGTCCTGCTCAAACAGCAGATCTCGTGACTTCAGATCATCCAACACCCGCTGGACGGCATTGGAAGACAGGAGGGACGATTCGCTGAACCACGACTCGAATTCGATACCGAACGACCGGAGATCCTGCCGAATCACACTCAGCAGCTCTTCGAGAGCGAACCGCCGACATTCTGTCTCCAGATCGTCGGAAACCTGGCGTCCACCGGGGGATTCCAACCGCTGGCGCAGCTGCTCCGCCACGGCCGTGATATATGTGCCGTGGTACCCCTCGGCTGGAAAGTCGACGGAGCGCCCGCGTAGCTCCTGATAACGGGCGTGGACGGACTCGCCCAAGAGCTTGATCTGGCGGCCCGCATCGTTGATGTAATATTCGCTGACGACATCATACCCGACGGCATCCAGCAGGTTCGAAACGGCTTGGCCCACAGCCGCCCCGCGCCCGTGCCCCACATGCAAGGGGCCGGTGGGATTTGCACTCACATATTCGACAAGGATTCGCCGTGCGCCGCCCGAATCGTTCCGGCCATAACGGTCGCCCTGGGCTTCAATCTCGCGCAGGACTTCCTGCCAGACCGTCGGCTTGACCGTGAGGTTCAGAAAGCCCGGTTTAACGACCTCGACTCGATCGAATAGGCGATCGTCTTGAGCCAATTCGTCGATGATGATCCGGGCGATATCGTGCGGACTCCTTTGTTCAGAGGAGGCCAACGTCATGGCCACGGTCGAGGCAAGATCTCCCCACTCTGGGCGCTTGGGGGCATCCAGATTCAGAACAGGCCATGATTCCGTCTTCAACAGCCCTTTTCTCTTCGCCCCGTTCAGAGCGCCAAGCAATGCGCTGGTGACTTTGTGCAGCACCACACCCTGAGACACCCAATCACTCCTAAGTCCTTAGCATTGAAAGGGAAAATTAGCCTGTGACTGTATCATACGGCCTGTTCGGAGACAAGGCGCTTTGTGAGGATTTTCGAGGGGTTGCAATTGACCAGCCGCCGCCGACAGATATCCAGTAGTGCATGCGGCGAAATTCTGAGACAGGTTCGTTCGATGCAACGGCTCACCGCCTCCCAGTCCGGGCACCGGCAAGCCTCGGTCCTCACGAGAGTCACGTGAGCCCCCGGGGGCGCCCACCGTTCCACAGCGGTGGGGCCGAACAAAGCCACGGTTGCCACTCCGAGGGACGCCGATAGGTGACTGACCCCTGAATCATGCCCCACAAAGAGATCCATCCGTGCAAGCACCGCCGCCAACGTGCTCAGATCAAGGTTCCGCAATACGAAAGGACGTTCCTTCAGCAAACGTAGAACTTGCGTTACCGCTGCATGATCGGCCGGGCCTTCAAGCAGGACAGGAAGAAATCCATCGTGTCTCAAAGCGTCGACGATCTCGCCAAATACCTCGGGTTTGACGCACTTGAGCGGACTCCCGCTCCCGGGATGAAGAAGCACCACTTTTCGCTCACCCTCAATGCCGGCCCTCAAGAGAAATGCGTCACCAATTTCAAGCAGATGGCCGGGCAATCGCAACTGACCCGGCTCCAACTCTTCTCCAGACGTTTCGCCCAGAGCATCCAGAAATCGATGACTCTGATGGATCGAAGGCAGCCCAGCGGAGAACGGCGAACAGACGCTAACCTCTCCCGGCACATATACCTTCAGGACCGCTTCAAGAGTACCGGCTTCATCTCTCACCCAGGCAACAGCCCGATCACATCTCGTCAACCAGTCAAAAATCAGACTGCCATTCTCAAGGGACCCGCTGAACAGTTGGCTGAAACTGCCCCCATCTACCGACATCCATCCATCAATGACGCCGCAATTCCGCAGGAACTCACCGATCTTATGACTGGCACAGAGCATGTGCTGGTGACGTGGAAATTTCCTTCTGAGGCGGTTGATAGCAGGTAGGGCGAGCAGGACGTCTCCCAAGGCCCCCGGATGAATCATGACGACCGTTGGCATCATGGATGAGCAGGATCAACCGGACAGCGGCATCTTGCGTATCATTGACCGAGCCATCTCAAGGTCGGCCGGCGTGTTGACGTTCAAGAATGCTCGTCCCTCCGGATCGACCGTTTTCAAGTCCTCGGCGGTGACAATGCGGGACTTGATGGTCGTGTCTTGAAGCAGCCGGTGAATCCGCAGATCTCTTGCCGCGATCATCGATTCCATAACCGGTAAACATCGACGCCCATACAACGCATGCAGGGGATGCCACCTATTGTCCAGCTGAGCCATCACGATATCGGCATTGCCCTTGAGGCTAACAAAGTATCTGACGCTTTCCTCATGAAAGAACGGCATGTCGCAAGCGACGACAAAAACATCGTTCGTTCCAGCCCGCGTCAGTCCCGTGTAGAGGCCCCCAAGACTTCCGCAATCAGCAACGAGGTCGCGGACGACTGGAACGGCGGAGCGAAGTTCTGAGCTGTCCTGCGCAATTACGATCATGACCTCTTGAAAGACCGAGCGGAGAATATCAAGGCTTCGCTCCAGGAGAGACCGCTCCCCTACCTTGGCAAATCGCTTGTCTGCTCCCATTCGCCGGCTTTTTCCGCCGGCGAGCAGGATCCCTGTCACCTCTGTAATCATCAGGACATGATCATTCCCAAGCCGAAAAAGAAAGAGGGGGTAGGTTTCCCCACCCCCTCCCAACAATTACCCTCTCGCTGCAGGAACTAGAGGGTCTTCCCCTTCTTCTTATTCGCCCGCCGTGTCATGACCCATCCTTCAAGCAGAACAATCCCAAATGCAATGACTGCCGGATAGATATAGGTCTCGCGTGGGATCGGCGGATTCAGGAACGTATAGTAGAACGCCGATACGGCCATTTTCCGTCCCGCATCGCCGTTGTGCCCGTCCCAAGCAAAGAAAATCGTAGGAACGTACTGGCCAACCTCGAAGAATGTGTCCTCGTCGTAGTCCTGATCCTTCTTGTTCCCCAAGGGACGTTGGATCATGACGTACCACCGGCCATTCTTCCATTCAGCCTTGAGAACCTTGAGATTCTCCTCGTACGTATCGCGTTCTTCGAAATCCTTGTCCCATCCAGTACCCTTGAATGCCCGGATGGATCCATCGGCTTCCCACTTCACAATATCGACCGGGAACTGGTCATTCGTCCCGAACAGGTAGCGCGGCTTGATCGGGGCCGGCAACTCCTTCCACTTCACCGGGTGCTCGATCGCAATGGCATCGTTGTAGACCTTATAGTTATTCTGATTAGCCGCGATGGATCCTTCCTCGCCGGTTTTCGGATCCTGCTCCTTGATGTCGATGTTCACCTGTGTTGGTGCCCAAGGCAGCTTGCCTTCGGCAACACTCTTGGTCCGATCGTCCCATTCAAACAGATACACGAGGGACTTGTCATTATACAGAGCCCGCACCCAGATATCGTCGATGCGATTGACGAAATTCCTCGGCTTGTGGGTGATCTGTCCGCCCATCGCAACATATCGCCGAGGGGCTTTCTGCCACGCTTCATTCTCAAGATCGGCCGGAATCTCTCCCTCAACCAGATTAGCCGGCACAACGAAATTGATCTTCGGCTTGTCAGTCAAGGGATCGATCGGCAGGGGGTTGCCCTCCGTATCCCGTTCACACAGCGAGTTCACAAAATTGGCGATGTCCCACCGCTCGTCAACCGTGGTGTTATCCGCGAATGACGGCATCGGCGTTCCGTTCACGCCAGTTGAGAAGGTTCGGAAAATGTTCTTTACGTTGTAGGGATCCTGCCGGCTGCCGCGGAAGTTCCAGCACTTGTGCCAGTCTGCAGGCTGAATGGAAAAACCCCAGTCGTCTTTCAGATTGAACGCGTTCCCGTCACCTCGTCCTTCCGTTCCGTGACACTCAATGCATTTCCTTTCGACAACGAGCTCGGAGCCACGCTTCACGCTCTCTGCGTTCGCCGCTTTGGCCTTCACGTCAGTGAGCTGTAGAATCGTCTGGGTCTCCGACTGTTTGTCCGTGAACTTCCGGTCTTTGACTAATTGGGTCGTGACGAAGGAGAGGACTTGAAGTCGCTGCTCTTCGGTCAGAATTCCCTCCCATGAGGGCATGGCAGATCCAGGCAACCCGTGAGTCACGGTTTCGAACAGGTCGTTTTGACCGGCTATAGGCTTCTTCGCGTCGAACAAAGGGAGCTCGCCGCTCGCCGTATGACGGATCTTAAAGGTTCCTTGATTGAAATTGCGCGGACGCGGCCACAGGCGATCCGCGCCGGGGCCATCGCCTGCTCCGTCTACGCCATGGCACCACACACACTTTGTAAAGTAGACCCGCTTCCCCGCTTCGATCATCTCAGCGGAGGGTTCAGGAGCGAGATCTCCCTTCTTGAATCCCTCCGGCAACCCCTCGGCACCGACGAACGGAACGCCGATTTGTCCGGAGGCCAGGATGATGCCGAAGGCGGCAGCGGCGGCCACTCCTACCTTCTGACTTGCGCTCTTTCTCATGTTTACCCTCTTCATCTAAGTCCAGGTTATCGAAAAAACCTTCGGCCTATTAATCCCACGTACGAGGATAGTAGCCGGTATGCCAGTATTCGAAGAGAATGACCTTCCAGATTTCGTCGACGGTCAGATGCTGTTCCCACGGCGGCATCACAGAGGCCCAGGGGAATCCTTCGTTTGGCAACCCGATTCCGCCCTTAGATACACGCCAGAAAATGAAGGTCTCCTGGAGCTGGGCGATGGTCCCCGGATCTGTGAAATTCGCCGGGATGGGATTGAAGGCAAAGGCATGGAGCCCACGGCCGTTCAAATTATCACCGTGACAGAAGTGACAATTCTGAAAGAAGATCTCGCCACCCTCACGGACATACTTTAAGTAACCTTGAGCATTCTGGTCCCAAGGATTGGCGTTCGGCTTCATGAGACGGCCCATACCCTGTTCCACGATGTTGGCGTTGGTATATTCCTGATCATACTTGCCTTCAGGATTGACTCGATAGGGATTCTGCGAGGTTTGCAGTACGTAGGTCTTGCCATGCACCTTGGTGCTGGCCGGGGGAGCCGGATGCACGGTCCGAAGCTCAATCGGCTCCTCGGACTTTGGCACCATTGCATTATAGGAAAACCCGCCGATCAGGATCGGCAACAGAATCAGATAGGCATAGCGCAGCATCTTGTTCATGCCTGATTGCGCATCCATCACATTCATGATGGGCTGCTTGAACTTCCTCCAGTCCTCCTCGTTCGCGGACATCCACATGAACACGGCCACGAGAGAGACGGTCCCATACATCGCCCGCACGCTGAACGGAATGGGCGGATAGACCCGGTACTTCAGATACAACAGAATGAACGCCCAGAAACCGATACCCTGCCAGAAGCGTGACAGCGGCATTCCCATTGAACTCAGCAGATAGCTTAATCCCGCGAAGCCGGCCACGAAGATCGCCAACTCCATGATCATCTGCATGGGCATATAGCCCTCAACCAAGCGCACGGTGTTCGAGGGGACGACATCGAAAATCATCCCGACCAGCAGGAGGAGTCCGACGACTCCAACCAGCGCACCGACGGACATCAAAGCTTTCATGGGTTAACTCCCTCTTAGTCTTCGAACGATAAACCGCAACAATTAGGAAATCTTGGGTGGCGGTGCTCCCGCTTTCACCTGCGACAAGTAATCGACAATCTTCTTCAACGCCCCCGCGCTGAGTTTCTGGCCGAAAACCTTCGGCATCAGGTTGTCCGGGAATCCCTTCACCACATAGGTGCTGGGCTCGACGATCGATTCCATGATGTACTCGGGAGTGCTGTGTGCGGCGCCTTTGTAGGCAGGATCTTTGATTCTGGCCGGTGCGTTCGTCCCCTCTTCAAGTTTGGGCCCCTGAGTACCGGTCGCACCGGGTATACCAGGAATCGTATGACAGACTACACATTGCGCCTTGGCAAAAATCTGGTCTACCGGTTCGGAACCGTCGGCCAACAACGCGCTGGCCGCCGCAGGCTTGTCTTCTTGCATCTTCGGACGCTCGGCTTCCGGAATGAACTTCTCATAGGACTTGGTGATGTCTTCAAAAGAAGGCGCCTCACGCCCTTCGCGGACGTACAACCACGTATCCACCGCCGCCAGCTCAGGCAGGGAAAGCGATATTGGTGGCTTGTGAATCTTGGGCATCGGGCTTTCTTTGTCGTTCGTCCCCTTCACACCGTACCCTGCGACGACATAGCAACTGGGGCAGGCATGAGACTCAGCAATGTACTCCTGGGCGTTTTCCGCCGTCCCCGATCCGGGAAAGGCTTCCTTGTCTGCGTACTCGCGCTTCGAAGGATTGCCCTTGGAATACTTAGGATCTTCGATCCGCTCTTTGCCCGCTCGCTCCGGAAGACCGAGGAGGTTAGGCGCACGTTCACCCAACATACCGGCGTGAAATGCGTGACAGAGAGGACATTGTCCCTTGCCGATGGCACCTTGAACCTTGTTTTGTCCGATGCCTCCGAAGATGATTTTCTCACCTTCATCGGCAAGCTGCTGCGGCGTCATCGAACTGAAATCCAATTTTTCTTCCTTCGGAGGAAATCCCCCTTCGACCTGAGGCAGCCAGTTGCCATAGCCAGAGAGGAAGGCCGCGACAAAAAACATGAATCCACCAATCTTCAGCAAGGCGGCGAGATTGGTGAAGTACAAGGCCATCACAAACGTCGTTGCTGTGATCATGACGAGGGAAACCGGCAACAGCCGATTCTCTCCGTAGAAATTGTTCTTGTAATTCGCAATCGCGATGAACAGAAAGAACGCCGAGAGGATGCCGATAAACGTCTTGAACACCGCCCGCTTCTTTGCCATGGGATCGGGAATAGAAACCTGGAAGTAAATGAGCAGCCCGACGAGAATGGCCAGGACCATCCACCCCATCGAAAGGGCTTCATTAATCAGATTACCCACAGTTGTAACCTCCTGCGGCTACACGGAGGGACGGTGAATGCACCGTCCCTCGCGAGCCTACACTGAGTGAGATGGTTTAGTGGCTGCCCGCCGGCTGTGGTGCGCTTCCCGGAACTCCAGCCTTGGCCTCAACCGGTACTTTCTTCGCCGCCAAGCTTCCGAGCCAGAAGACGAAGAGAATACTGATCCAGAAGAACAGCACGTTGAACGAAATCATGTTGGCGGCAAAACCCACAGTATGCGTATAGGCCCAAGGAGAGTTATCGCGCATGATCTCGTTGACGTGCCAGAAGAGGCGGACGGAAGAGCGGATGTAGCCCATCAGTCCCATCATCCAGGTAAATGCGGTTGCCAGCATGATCAATGCGTACTGAGATCGCGCAGAGATTTTGCCCCATTCGATGGGACCCATCTGCTTGGCGCCTTTCATCATCACGCTGTTCAGCGCGAACATGAAGAACAGACAGGACAGCGTCGTGGCCACCTGAGGTACCGACAGGCCGACCCGCACGTTGGCCGGAATGTAGTACCCATAGATCGCCAACCAAACGATGTTGATATAGGCACACGCGAAGAACACGCCCATGAAAATGTTGCCGAACTTTGCCCAGGAAACAGTCGAGACCTTGTTGCCGCGCATGTACCACACGAAGCTCAAGACGGTCGTGGTGATGATGACATTGATACCGCCGTTTTTCGCCGACATGACACCGTAGTTACCCAACACCGGATGCTGCTGACCACCCATCGCCTTCAGCTCGGCGGGCGTCATGACCATCGTGTGCGGGGTGATGAACACCAAAAATCCGACCGCGAGGAGAAATACAAGATACTTGATGTACCGCTGATACTTTTCCGCCCCTCGCATCCGACCCATCGCCTGCCAGAGATAGTAGTTGGTACTCAGGAACAGAATGCCGATCATGGTCGCCTGAATGATGAACAGCCACGCCAACAGGCCGCCCATGAGCGTGATGCCCATCTGCTGCCGGTACGCATACACTTCGCGCATGAGCCAGTAGCCGGCGAAGGGCAGCGGGATCAGGAATGCCACGCCGAGAGCCATGGCGATATATCCCATCCAATCATAGTGAGCACGATCTTCTTCGGTCTTGGCGGCCAGGAACTTATAGGCCGCATAGGCTGCAACGACGCCTCCGCCGAAAGCCATGTTTCCGAGAATCCGGTGCACATTGAGAGGATTCCACAAAGCGGTATGAATCACGTGCCAGATGTTGCCGAGGAAGCGACCCTGCTCGTCGACTCCGGCCGGGGACATCATGAACCCGATCCAAGAATTGGCCAAGAACATCAGCAGCGTGCCGATGATGTTCAGGATGACGGACATGCTCAAGTGGATCCACTTGAGGAAGCCTTCTTTCATCTTGTCCCAGCCGTAGTAGTAAATGTAAAGCGTTCCGCTCTCAGCCACGAACATCAACGCATAGATGTGCATGACAGGACGGAAGATGCTGGAGAGGTACCCGAAAAATGCCGGATAGAGCGTTAAGAACGTGAAGATCAATATGCCGCCCAAAATCGCCGTCAACGAATAGGCCGTCAGACTGATCTTGATGAAGTCATAGGCGAGCTGGTCATAGCGCTTTGCGAGCGCTTTGTCCTTTGTCACCACCCCCATGAACTCGATGACCATGCAGAAGATCGGAACAGCCAGGACGAAGCTGCCGTAGTACAGGTGCTGCTGGTTCGCGAACCAGAGCAACACACGGCTCTCGAAATTGTATCGGGGATAGTCCTTCGGGCCATCGGTCGTCTTGGGTGCCGGAGCGCCGGCCACAATCCCTTCGGTCTTGTAGTAGACATCGCGCCCCTTCTCGACCTTGTCCCCCTCCTTCTTTGCCCCATCGGCCGCGGTAGCCTCTTCACCGGATGCCGGCGAAGGCAGCGACATGACGATGGGCAACAGGAGGAGGCCAACCATCGCGCACAGCGCCATGATTGAAAATACTTTCTTTCGGGTTGCAAGACCCATGGGATACCTCCTTGATGCAATACGACAAAGACTCATGGCAAAATTCCAAACTTTCACGGAGTCGTAACTCACGGCCCTACTTGCGGAACAGGTACCAGTAGTCCAACCCCTGCATGTCCATTAAAAAATGATCGACCAAGGTGAAATAGGCGACACAGATGATTAACGAAATCACACCGTAGACGATTGCCTGACCCATATTGTCTCCTCCTCAACTCGAAACGCGTTCCGGGAATTGTTCACGCCGAATGGCCCTGCTCGTCAGCAGGGGCACTGGATACCAGCGAACCAGTAAAAGAACCACAAACCAATCGCACAGGTGATGTAGAAAATCATCTTGCCGATCTTCACCTTGATGTCGCTATCCGCTGTTGCCGTTGCCATTGGTTCTCCTTGTCTAAACTGAAATAATGATGAGTGAGTGCATGTATTCAGGCATTTCTTGACACAGGCATATGCGTGTGTTATTCAAATTTTGTCGTTGGGCGCGAAATAACAGGGAAAATCATGGCGAAGAACTCAAAAGTGTTCGACATTATAGTTTTGGCCGGTATGGTTGTCAATATAATTTTGGCCGTCTTTCTGATCCTCTACTACTTCGACTTCCTCTAATTCTTTCCGTTACTTCCATCACTTTTTCCGGCGCGTTTCGAGTCCGAAATTGCGCATCGAAATCCGATGGTTTCATCGCGAAAGTCCGGCACCATCTTGCTCCGACTGGTAATGCGTACGTCGTGCCCCGTGGTTGTATAAGACCCCCCTCGCATGACGCGATAGGTGCCGTATTCCGGGCTCGGCGGGTCTTGTTCGGGGGAATCTTGGTAATACATCTCGACATACCAATCTTCCACCCATTCCATCACGTTTCCGGCACCGTCCATGACCCCGTAGGGACTCCTGTCCGACGGGAAAGACCCGACTCGCGCTGAAACCTCATGACCGTCATTCACTCTCGCCCAGTTCGCCCCGTTTGGCTGCTCAAGGTTTCCCCAGGGCCATAGCCGTCCATCGGCACCCCGCATAGCCTTCTCCCATTCAGCTTCGGTCGGTAAGCGCTTGCCCTTCCAGCGACAATACCCGACAGCATCATCCCAGGACACGTAGACGACGGGCTGATTGATCCCCCGCATCTTGCCGACGCTCTTCGCGTAACGCGACGGCGGTCCGGCTTTGCGATGACCAGTGGCTGCCACGAACAGCTGATATTGATGGTTTGTGACTTCGTAGCGATCGATTTTGAAGGCATCCAACACGATCGTGCGCTGAGGCCGCTCGTCGAATCCTCCATCCGTCGTTCCCCTCAAGAACGGCCCCGCTGGAATGGCCACCATGTCTTCACCAATCGGGTCTTCTTTGGCATCTGCTTCTAGTGGCTCTGGTGCCGAGTCAGTCTGAGGAGATGAATCTTCCAATGGCGTCAGAGATGTTCCGCGAAGAATGCCCATAATAGGCAACGCCGCAAAGGCGAGTACGGTGAGCAGGAAGGCGACCTTGAATTTGGTTTCGAGCATAACCAGGGCTATGACGCCGAGGAATTTCCTCCAGCGTCGGCATCACTGGCGCAGCGGATACCGATCGTGATGTCGGTCCGCCAGTGTTTGGCGGCGAAGCGTTTCGACAATCTTGTATTATGTTCTGTTTCTCTCCACGACCCCTCGCGAACAACCTTCAGATCTCCGTTTTCCGGCCCCTTGGGATCTCGATACGGAGATTTCCTGTAATAATTTTCATCGTAGGTGTCGGCTACCCATTCCGCCACATTGCCCGTCATATCGTGCAGAC
>Ga0268299_1004137_pt1 | contig 11861 bp, 14 predicted proteins | sample NOBtaG_FD_193484 | JGI IMG/M metagenome (GOLD analysis project Ga0268299, IMG submission 193484) | Activated sludge microbial communities from bioreactor in Nijmegen, Gelderland, Netherland - NOB reactor | ecosystem: Engineered > Bioreactor > Aerobic > Activated sludge | place: Netherlands... | reverse complement strand
AACGTCACGCTGTCTTCGTCCGCCTCGCGGCACTCCCGCTCCCCGACGTGGGTGCCTTCCTCCACCAACTCCGCGCCAGCGCCCCGGCCTGGACCGTCGCCCAGGTTGATCTTCGCGCCGAACCGGCTCGCGCCGGCGGCCCCTCCCATCCGACCTCGGCGGGCAGCACCTCAACCTCGACCACCAATCCGGAGACTGTCCTCTACGCCCTCTCGCTCCGCCTGACGCGCACGCACCTCGACGCACCAACGACCACGCTCCCTCCATCGCCAGCACGAGATCGCCCATGACCATTGCCAGATCGTCCGCGCGTGTGCTCAGTGCCCTGATCCTCGCCGCGGCGTGCTCGCTCCCCGCCTGCTCCCCCGCGCGCAGCGGTCCCTACGCGCCGCAGGCCGAGTCCCTGCGCGACCCCGCGCAGGCCCAGCGCCTCGCGCTCGAAGCCGCGGCCATCCTCGACGCCCTCGCCTCACGCGACGAGATCCCTTCCGGTGCCCCGGGCCACGCCGAGCATCGCGCCGCGACAGCCGCCGAACTGGCGCGAGCCGAGTCGATCCTGCGTGCCGCGCTCTCGGCCGATCTCTACTGCGGCCCGGCGCACAACAACCTCGGCGTCGTCTATCTCACCATGTCGCCGCCGCGGCTCTACGAGGCCGCCTCAGAGTTCGAGTTCGCCCGCAAACTCATGCCCGGCCACCCCGACCCGCGGGTCAACCTCGCCCTCGCCCTCGAACGGGCCGGCAAACCCGACGACGCCATCGCCGCGTGCCGGAGCGCCCTCGACGCCCGCCCGGGCCACCTCCCCGCCATCCAGGCCCTCGCTCGTACCCAGATCAAGCACCGGCGCGCAACCCCGGCCGACCCCGCCACCCGGGCCCTCCTCGAAGACCTCGCCCTCCGCGCCGACCCTGCCTGGGCCACCTGGGCTCGCGTCCAACTCGCCAAGGCCGACCCGCCGCGGTGAGCCGATCACCTGCCCGTGGCGGTGGCACCGGGACTCACCACACGCGCTTGGCCATCGCCTCGATGACAGCCGTTGGGACCAGGTGGTCGAGATAGCGCACGGTTGTTACCAGGCTGGCGTGACCGAGTTGGCGGCGGATCACGGCGATGTCAACCCCCTCGGCACGCAACTGCGCGGCGTGCGTGTGACGCAGGCCGTGGGCATGCACCCGCTTGAGAATGCCCGCGCGGCGGGCCAGGCGTGGCATGAGTCGTCGCACCCAGCCCGTCGAGAGCGCCTGCCCGGCGCGGGTGCAGAACAGCGGCGCGTGGTCGCTGGGCGCGGACAGGCCTGCCGCGCGGTCGAGACCGGTAGCCGTGCTGCCCGGTGCCCGAATCGCGTCGTTGCCGTCCGACTTCGCCGCCGCTCCGGCCCGCGCCTTGGCCCGCACGGCGGCCCACGCCGCCACCAGGGCCAAACCGCCGGGATCGACCCCCACCGTCCGGGCCCGTCCGCCCTTGCCCCACAGAACGCGGACGGCACCTGTCGCCAGATCAACGTCCTTGGGGCACAGCCGCAGGGCCTCGGAGATGCGCAGCCCGCCGCGGTAGAGCAGCGCGATCAGCGCCCGGTGCCGCGCCACCGTGAACGCCGGTCCCTTGCACGCGGCCATCAGCCGCCGGACTTCATCGTCGTTCAGCACCTCGGCAGGGAAGCGTCGGCCACCGGTTGTAGTGCGGCTGCGGTGGCGTGGCGATCGTCGCGACGGTCGGGGTTGGGATGCCAAGCGTGCCATGCGTACCTCCAGGGTCCCCGCCGCCGCCGGTCACAACCCGGCGAAAGCGTCACCCTGTCAGTACCTCAACCCGCGCCAGCCCGCAAGGCCACCAGCGACGCCGTGCCCATGCGCCGTGTAGCGCTTTTGTGGCGGAAGCGTGAGCGTGCGCTACTCGGATGTGCGCGCAGCCACTTCGCATCCTCACGCTCTCCCCCACAAAGCGTCACACTGTGCCCGGGGGCGGGAGTTGATGGCGAGGGCGAGGGTTCGGCCCGGCGATGCCGCACCGGCGCTACAGGTAATCCCACGGGTCCATGTTCGGGTCGTCGCCGGGGGCCAGCGCGAAGACGTAGGTGACGACCTCGCTCACGCGGCCGCAGGATGGGCAGCCGCCGTGGGTGGTGCGGGGATGTAATGGGGTAGGGCCAGCGGGATTCGCAGGATCAGCGGCGCGAATGATGGTGAGACCGCCGGAGCCTTTACCACGACAGTGGTGGCAGCACGGGTCGGGGCTAGCCACGATCCCCAGTTGCAGTTCCAGTCGGGCCAGGCGCTTGTCGGTCGCGGTCATGTGGTGGCTCCGGTCGTGGTCTGCTCCAACATCACACGCGCTTGGGCAGCGCCCGCACGGATTGCTCGACGGTCTCCAGCCGCGCCAGCACGTCGTCGAGTTCGATGGCGTCGCGGCCGAACTTCAGCACGCCCATGGCGGCGGCCACGCGGGCCGAGTGGCTCGCGTTCAGGTCGTTCATGATCCGCGCCAGCACGACCAGGGCGTTGGGCGCGAGGCGCTGGGCCACGCCCGCCGCCGCGCCGAAGGCGTCGCGCCGGGCCTCGCGATACGCCCGCTGGAACGCCTCGTCCTCGCGCAGCCAGCGATAGATCGACCGCTCGCTCACCCCCGCCGCCACGGCGGCCTTGGCGACGGTCGCTTCGGTCAGCAAGGCCGTGACGGCGCGCTCCTGGTCGGGGGTGAGGGGGGGCAGGCCCAGGCGGCGCAGACCGGCGGGCTCGTCGGCCTGTGCGCCCGGGTCGGTCGTCGGCGCGGCATCGTCGTCGGGCTCACGCGGATGCGGCTCGGGATGGTCGTTGGCGGCCCTCATGACGTGGTTCCGGGCATACGTTGTAGTGTATGCTACATTATGTGCCCCGCGCCACCCGGCGGCCGCCCCGATCCCCTCCGGCGCTGGCCGGACCAGTGGCCAGCCGTCCGCCCCAGCAGGGATTGTCCTGCGATTCAAGCCCTGCCCGTAAGGCGACATCCCGGTTGTGGTCATGTCGGCCAGAACATGGCGCACGCCGCGCGGATCGGCCTTGCGATCCCGCCCGGGCATGCCAATGTGTGTCCACGCGAGCGGGATCGACGCACTCCCCGCACGCGACGGAGACCACGAACATGAACGCGACCACGAAGACCACGCTCGACCTCGCCAAGACCCTGGCCAAGAGCGGGTTCCACATCCCCGCGATCGAGATCCACACGCCCGACGGTCGCACATGGAACATCGCGACGGTCCCCGCCGGACGCGGCCGCCACCTCGACGGCCACTGGGGACCGCGCCCCGGAGCGCTCGGCGGCTTCCGCCTCTTCGAGATCAACCGCGAGAACGAGGACGCTCCCGACGAGCACGACGCGATCGACGGCGACACCTGGACCGCCGACGAGTTGGTCGACTACCTCCGGGCGGTCGGCCAGCCGAAAGACACGACGAGTTGGGACCGCAAGAACGACAACCACCCGACGACCTGAAGCCCGCGACATGTGGGCTTCGCTGTTGACCAGAGACCACCAACACCCCCCACGCCCAGGAGCACGACCATGACCAATCGCACCCCCAAGACCAGGAAGCCAGAACCCACCGCCGCCGAGACCTATGCCGCACGCCGCGGCGACATCGCTCGCCTGATGGACGTGATCGCGATGGAACTCGACAAGCACGACGAGAAGGCCAAGACCGAGCCGACCAACTGGGGCCTGCCCGGCGATCTCGGCAAGGTCCGCGGCGACCTGATCGACCTGGTCGGGTTCATGAGCGGGATGGATCGCGAACGCATCGAGGAGTTCCTCCGCGACGCGGAATGAACGCTGCGCCGGGAACGCACGCCGCCCGCGCGGGACACCGCGCCGTCGGCATTGGCTCGCCGCGCGTGCGGCGGGTGGAGCACAACGCACATCTGTTGGAGTCACGCATGAGCACCAGTACGAAGACCAAGCCAGGCAAGCCCGGTCCGAAGTCCAAGCGCCCGGCCAAGCGCGGGTCGGCCGACACGCCCGGCGCAGCGCCGGCTGCCACCCCGACGCCGGTTCCGCCCCACGCGGGCGACGCGGTACCACCGGCCCCGAGCGACGCCCTTCCCCCCGCTGGCGGCGAAGCGGCCACGGCCCCTGCCACGCCCTCCGCCACGGCCCCGCCCGACGCGGGCACGGACGCCGTCACCGCCACCACCGTTCCGAAGGGCACGCCCGCCCGCAAACGCCACGTCGGCCACCCCCCCGGCGGCAAGCGCGTTGCCGCGCCCCGCGCAGCCAAGCCCGCCAAGCCACCCAAACCCATCACGCCCAAGCGGGTCTCGCTCCTGGACGCTGCCGCCACCGTCCTGGCGGGAGCCAAGGAGCCCATGATGGCCAAGGAGATCGTGGCCGAGGTGCTCAGCCGCGGCCTGTGGTCAACCAAAGGCGAGACGCCCGAGGCCACGCTCTACGCCGCCATGATCCGCGAGATCGCCAACAAGAAGAGCGCGGGAGGGGGGCCGCGCTTCAAGAAGGTCGATCGCGGGCTGTTCATTGCCCGGAAGGAGGGCTGAGCCATGATCGAAGTCGTCGTCCTCCTCAAGAACACCACGCTGAACGCGCTCGGCGAACACTCGGTCAAGATGAACGGCCCAGCGGTTCGCGTTGGCGCAACCGAATCCCTCGTCGCGCTCGACGCACAGGTCGTGCAAGCGCTGCTCGTGAAGGCTCGCCCGGAGGACACACGCCTCGACGATGTGATTCTCCGCCTGGCCCTGTAGTGCGGCCTTCGCTTCCACACTGCTACGCCCCGGCAGATGCCGGGGCTTTCTCTTCGGCCACGCCGTTCACGGCTACGCCGCATAACCGGGGCGTCCGAGAACACGCCTCATGCCGGTGCATGTCCTGACCGTGCACGGACTATTCGCCTCCAGCCTTGAACCCGAACTGTCGATGTCTATACTCCGTATATACATTGTATGTACACTCAGGGAGGCCGCATGATCAAGACCCTCACCAAGCACGGCAACAGTTATGCCCTGGTCATCGACAAGCCCATCCTCGAACTCCTCAAGTTCGCGCCCGACGCGCCCTTGGAGGTCAGCACCGACGGCAAGGTGCTGACCATCAGCCGGGCCAGCGACACCAGCCGCGAGGCCCGGTTGGCGCGATCGCTGTCGAAGATCAACGCCAAGCACGGCAAGGCCCTCAAGCGCCTTGCCGAGTAGCGCGATGGACATCGATTTCCTCCATCTTGATGATGTGCTTCGCATCCACGAAGACCAGATCGAACACTACGGCGGCAGCCCGGACCTCCGAGACTCCGGGCTGCTCGCCTCGGCCGTGGAGACCCCGCGCATCACCTTCGACGGGAACCTGCTGCACACCGACCTGTTCGAGATCGCCGCCGCCTACCTCTTCCACATCGTGCAGAATCACCCGTTCGTCGATGGCAACAAGCGGACCGGGGCCGCCGCGGCGCTGCTCTTCCTGGACTTCAACGGCATCGAGATGGACATCGATGACCACGCGCTGGTCGAGCATGTACTCGCCGTGGCCCAGGGCCAGATCGCTAAGCCGGAGATTGCCGACTTCCTGCGACGCCACGCCGCACAGTGACCGGCGTTCAAGATGACGCGGCCGCGCTTATCCGCTCCGCCTGCTTCCCCGTGAACGTCTCCCAGCGCTGCACGATCACGTCGCAGTAGAGCGGATCGAGTTCCATCAGGAACGCCTTTCGGCCCGCCCCGGCCATCTCGGCGGCGATGAGCGTGCTGCCGCTGCCGCCGAAGAGGTCCAGCACGTGCTGGCCCGGGGCGCTGGAGTACTCGATAGCGCGACGCGCCAGTTCAACGGGCTTCTCGGTCAGGTGCACCATGCTCTGCGGGTTGACCTTCTTCACCGGCCACAGGTCGGGCACGTTGGCCGGGCCATAGAAGTGGTGCCCCGCGCCCTCGCGCCAGCCGTAGAAGCACCACTCGTGCGCACCCATGAAGTCCTTGCGGGTCAGCACCGGGTGCTGCTTGTCCCAGATGATCGCCTGCGCGAAGTACAGGCCCGCGGCCTTCAGCGCCGGCGGGTAGTTGCCGCAGTTGGCATAACCGCCCCAGATGTAGAACGCACCGCCCGGCACCAGCACCCGCGCGATGTTCCCGAACCACGCCGCGAGCAGACGCTCGAACTCGGCATCGCTCACGAAGTCGTTCATGAGCGGCCGGTCCTTGGCGCGGAGCCGCGCGTGCGTGCCCTTGGCCTTGCCGGGGTGCCGCGCCAGGTCGAGTTCCTGGTGGTGGTTGGTGGAGTCGTTCTTGCCCGCACCCCCTGCACCCCCCGTACCCCCCGCGCTGGCCGGGAACGACGACAACCCCGCTGCGATCGCGTTGTTCGAGCGCGGCTCGACCTTTACGTTGTACGGCGGATCGGTGTTGACCAGGTGGACCGATGCGCCATCCAGCAACCGGTCCACATCCTCGCTCTTCGCCGAGTCGCCGCACAGCAGGCGATGGTCGCCCAGGATGATCAGGTCGCCCGGCTGCGTGATCGCCGCTTCCGGCGGCGCGGGCACGTCGTCCGCGTCGCACAACCCGCCGCCCGCGGGCGGCACACTGAACCGCGCCAGGTCCTCGTCGCTGAACCCGAGCAAGCCCAGGTCGAACTCCGCCGCCTTCAGGTCGCCCAGTTCCAGCGGCAGCAGGTTCAGATCCCACTCGGCGATGTTGGCCGTCTGGTTGTCGGCGATCCGGTACGCCCTGGCCTTCTCCGCCGACAACCCCTCGGCGATGTGTACCGGCACCTCGCGCATGCCCAGGCGCTGGGCGGCCTTCCAGCGCGTGTGCCCGACGACGATGACGCCGTCGGCATCCACCACGATGGGCTGGCGGAACCCGAACTCGGTGATCGACCTGGCCACGGCCTCCACCGCGCCGTCGTTGACGCGCGGGTTGCGCTCGTAGGGCCTGACACTCTCGACCCCTCGCATGACGATCTGCATCATCTACCTCCCCTGGACCATCGGGCCCGCGCACCCCGGTCACGTCCGGACGCGGGACGGCACATTGTAGGCGACACTACATCATGTCCGGGCTGGATCGCGCCTGGTGCCGCCGGGTGCCCGGGGGGTCATCCTGAAGCGCCACGGAAGCGGGCCCGGGGGAGCCTGTGCCAAGCCCCGGGACCGGCGGTCGGGAGGGGAGGGGAGGTCGGGACGGTTCCGGGGGAGGAGGCAAGGAGTTCCAGGAAGGGACGCCCCGGTCGCCCCCATCGGCCCACGCCGGGGCCGCTTCGCCTGTCAGGACCGCCAGACCAACCGGTCGCGCAACACCATGCCTGGCAAGGCGTTACGACGCACCTGCGCCCAGACACAGCCCCTCCCTACCCGCCACCACCCGCCACCCCCCGCCACCCCCCACAGGGTGACGCTTCTACCCGCAGAGCGTGAGTGTGCGGTAGATTGGCGAGCGTGCGACACCGTTGAACGGCAGTGTGGATGATCGCGGATCGTCCCGCTTCATGATGGACAACTTCAAGTAGAAATCGCATGGCGAGGGCTCCCATTGAGTCGAGTCGACCCGGCTCGAGAAAGGCGAGTGAACCATGACGAGACCCGCGCGGGGTTCCGCCCCCTTGAACACGAAAGCGAGACGGCGGGACTCGACTCAACCAGCCAACCGCTCCACACTTTCAGCCATCAGGACGAGAACGAACGCTGCACTCAATCGCGTGTTGCGAGACCGCCACTTTCCTACAACGCTCCGCGTTCGCGCTGGGCTCGCCATGCTCGGTTCGCCGGCGACGCGCGAAGGGTGGAACCTGGATGACCCAACGACCAGAGATGTTTGTGGTATCGTCGCCGGGTTGCTCCGCCCTCTCGAACACGAAGCCGAGAAGGCAGGGCTCGATTCGACGTGCTTGCGGGATTGGACCGTTCCAACGTCGGACGAAGAACTTAGCGTGGTCGTCCGGTTGGTCGAGCGGCTCGACGCTCGCCTTCGCAAGCCCACGCCGTTGAAGGCCGGGGCTCCGCATGCCAAAGCAGCGAATGAGGCGCACACGGAACTCGCGCTGATGCGGGCCGAAATGCGAGCGGCCCGGCGCGCGATGGATGCCGCCCGCGCATCCGATGGTGACGATGGCAATGCGAAGTCTCCGACACAAGGCCGCGTAATCGCGCCCGGGTCGGTAGACAACGATGAGTATCGACCCGCTTCGTGGTTCAAGAAGGGAATGGCTGCTCGCCTCCGCATGGCGGCATCGAAGGATCGCAAGACAAAGCGAGTGCGCAGAAAGAGAATTGATGGAGTGTGGTGCTACTCCGTCGCGGATGCGCGTCAGTGGTGGCCCGCAGACGTTCCCGACGAAACGAGATATCCGTAAGGATGCGCAAGCCGGCGCAAGGATGCGCAAGGCGCGGTCTCCCACGCTTGCAATTGCGTTTCTCGCGTCAATGCTGTGTGCGTGGACGTCAAATTACTAACGCTAAATGAACTCTCGGAACTCACAGGCCTGCCTGCGGCATGGCTGCGGCGCGAAGCCGACGCGGGACGATTGCCCTGCATCCGCGCGGGCCGGCTGCGCATGTTCGACCTCAACCTGCGGACACGCGGCGAACTTCCGAGCGTGAAACCTCTATCGCGTCGCCTGTTCGACGTGGCGGACCTTCGGCAATTCATCGAGGCGCGGAAGGGGGTGACGCCCAACCACGCCCCCCCGTCCCCCAAGCCGGAAGGGGTGACGCCATGAGCGCCCCCTTACAACGAGTCCTAGCGGCCCTACGCGAGAACGGCCACGAACCCCGCAAGGCGGGCGCGGGCTGGTGCTGCAGGTGTCCGGCCCACGATGATCGGAACCCGAGCCTGAGCATCCACGCCGGCGACGACGGGCGGGCGCTGGTGAACTGCCACGCCGGATGCAGTCCCGAGGCCGTGTGCGGCGCGGTCGGTCTGCGGCTGGCGGACCTGTTCCCTGATGCCCCCGCGTGGCGGAACGGCCACGCAACAAAGCCCCGCCGGGGTGTCACTGTCACCAATACCCCGCGGAAGCCCGCTGCGGGAGGGGGTTTCAGTGACAGTGACACCAAGACCTACCCCACGGCGGACGCGGCAGTGGCGTCGCTCGAAGGGCAAATGGGGAAGCCCGAAGGGGTGTGGACCTACCTCGACCATGCCGGGGAGCCGGCGTTCCTGGCGGTGCGGTTCCCTCTCCCGCCGGACCCTGACAAGCCCGACGCCAAGCCGGCCAAGACCTTCCGCCCCGTGTCGCGGGTGGCCGGCGGGTGGATCGTGGGCGATCCGCCGGGGCTTCTGCCCCTGTACCACCTTCCCGAACTCCTGGCGACGCCCAAGGGCTCGCGGGTGTGGGTGTTCGAGGGCGAGAAGAAAACCGGCGTTGCCCGCTCCATCGGCGGGGGGGGCTGGGTGACGACGACAAGCCCCCACGGCTCCAAGTCGGCGGCGAAGGCCGACTGGACGCCCGTGGCAGGGATGGACGTGGTGATCGTGCTCGACCACGACGACGCCGGCGAGAAGTACGCGGCGGACGTAAGGGCGCTGGCGCTCAAGGCCTGCGCGAGATCGGTGCGGATTGTTCGATTGGTGGATCTATGGGCAGGGATGCCAAAGGGCGGTGACATCGTGGACTACCTCAACCATCGCGGTGGTGACGCCGAAGCGGTTCGGGCAGAAGTGGAAGCCCTGGCGGGCAAGGCCGAGTCCGAGGCGGCGGCGACGCCGGCGAGCCCGAAGATCCCGATGTACGAGCCCTTTCCCGTGGACCTGCTCCCGGCGTCCATGCGGAACTACATCCGAGACTCCGCCAAGTGCATGGACGCGGACCCGGTGCTGATCGCCGCGCCGGCGCTGACGGTGTTCGCTGGGGCGATCGGCAACTCCGTGCGGGTGCTGGTGAAACACGGGTGGACCGAGCCGGCGTGTACCTGGGTCGGTGTCGTGGCGCTGCCGGGATCGCTCAAGACCCAGACGCAGGGGGCTGCGGCGTCGCCGGTTCACGATGCCCAGCGCCGGGCGGATCGGGACCACGACGCTGCAATGGCGGTGTACGAATCCGCGCTGGCCGAGTATGACGCGGAACACAAGGCCAAACGAGGAAAGTCTGAGCCCACCGAAACCACCACGTCCAAGCCCGTGGAGCCCAAGCGCACGCAGTACCTCACTCAAGACGCCACGCCGGAATCACTCGTTGGCGTGCTGGCGAACAACTCCCGTGGCGTCGTCAACCTCTGGGACGAACTCGGCGGGTTCTTCGGGGGGCTGAACCGATACAGCAAGGGCGGGGCAAACGCTGGCGAGTCCGGCGCGGCGTTCTACAAGTCCGCATACACGGGCACGACCCACACCGAGAACCGCAAGGGGGCTGATGGGAAGGGGCGATACGTTCGCCTAGAGAGTCCCCTTGTGGGTGTTGCTGGCGGCATCCAGCCCGACGCGCTTCGGCGAATCCTGCTGAAGCAGTACGTGGAAGACGGTCTGGCGTCGCGGTTCTTCTGGGTATGGCCCCCTGATGAGCCCGGCGGGTGGGTGGATAACGCGCCCGTAAACGAGGCGGTGGCCAGCGCGTACGCGACCATCTATGCCAGACTCCAGGCCATCCCGCTGATGACCGACCCGGTGACGGAGGAACTCCGCCCGGCGATCGTGGGGCTAGCGCCCGACGCCCGACCGGTGGCGAAAGCGTGGGTGGAGGGAGTCCGCGAGCGGATGCGCCGGGCGGCGTCACCGGCCATCCGCGCGGCGTGGGCAAAGTTGAAGGGCGGCGCTTTCCGCCTGGCGCTGGTCATCCACCTCACGGAGTGGGCGGAATCCGGCGGCGGAGACCTGGGAGCGATCAGCGCCGACACTCTGCTGCGGGCGGTGACGATCGCTGATTGGTTCGGGTGCGAAGGGGAGCGGGTCTACGCGATGCTCGAAGAGTCCGAGGAAGAGACAAAGGCTCGCGTGCTGGCGGATTGGATCAGGCACTGGGGTGGCGCGATCACGGCCAACGAGTTGGCCCACAACCGGCGGGAGTTCCGAGGAGACGTCCAGGGGGCACGAGCGGCTCTGGACAGGCTCGTGGCAGCCGGGTACGGGGAATGGGAACCCGTCCAGAGCGCCAAGGGCGGGCGTCCCACCGATCGTTTCCGGCTCTACTCGGCTGTCACTGTCACTGAAACCCCGCCAACCACTGTGGAAAACGTGGGTATCGGTGACGGTGACGGGGACACGGCCACGGATGCCCGCGACGGCTGGGGGGAACTGTGAGCCAGAACCCCCCAAACGTCACGAACTCGCCCTCGCTGTTGGCGGCCCTTGGGCCAGCGGGGCTCAAGTGTCCAGGCGGGGTGACTGGCGGTGCTCCGTGAACACCCCCCGTCACCAACCCGAGCCGAAGATCGAGGTGCGCTCGCCAGCCGCCGCAGTCCCGTTCCCATCCGCACCCGCCCCGGTGCCCCTCGCCGTCGGTGCCCCGGGTGCCGCCGCGCTCTGCGGCGTCAGCCGCAGCCACTGGCTCAAACTCCACGCCCAGGGTGCGGTCCCCGACCCCATCCGCCTGGGCCGCCGCGTCCTGTGGCTGACCGCTGAACTCCGCGACTGGCTCCACGCCGGGTGCCCATCGGCCCAGCGTTGGCGTTGGCGGGCGGTTCGTGGCCAGAGCCCATGACGGACGGCGATACCCCCCCTCCCCCCGCATCGCAGACCTGCTGCGCCCCGCCTTGCTTCCTCCCGTCCTGGCCCCAAAGTGTCCTGACCCAACCAGCGATTCAGCCCCTGCGTACCCGATGCGACTCTTCCAGCCCACATGGCGCGACCGCGACGGCACCGACTACACGTCGGAGCGCTGGTCCATCGAGTTCCGGCTCGGTGGTCGGCGGCGGGCCTGTCGGCTGGGCCTCTTCAAGGACAAGCGGGCCTCCC
>Ga0268299_1004136_pt1 | contig 11862 bp, 12 predicted proteins | sample NOBtaG_FD_193484 | JGI IMG/M metagenome (GOLD analysis project Ga0268299, IMG submission 193484) | Activated sludge microbial communities from bioreactor in Nijmegen, Gelderland, Netherland - NOB reactor | ecosystem: Engineered > Bioreactor > Aerobic > Activated sludge | place: Netherlands... | reverse complement strand
TAATGCTACCAATTCCACCATCTGTTGGCGAAACTCCGCCGGGTAGGCAGGCTTATAGTTTTGAGTCATCTTTCATCTCCTTTAACAAGAACATAATGTGTCCGTTCAAAGGGGACAACTCCAGTACGAAGCGCGCGACATCGATCAGCGCTTGAGTTCGCAGCAAAAAGTCGACGAATGGTTTGCCGCCAAAACCAAAGGATTGAACGATTTCCAGAAAGCCGAGCTGAAAAGGAAATGGGGCACGATGCAAAACGTGCTCAGTTCCAGATCGCGCATGGATAAGGTGGTGACCGATATCGTCGGGGATTTCAGCGTCAAGCCGCGTTTGAGTACGCAAATGGGCAACGCCATTCTGGTGGCATCGAGCATTTTCGAGGCCTGCCGGTATTTTGAACTGTTCCAGGCCACCGAGTTGAAGGGCAAATGCGCGGTCGTCACTTCGTACAATCCGCAATCCCGCGACATCACCACCGAGGAAACCGGCGCGAATACCGAGACGGACAAGCAAGTGATCTATAACACTTATGACGCCTTGCTGAAGGATGTCAGCGCCGATCCGGGCAAATCCAGGACCGAGACTTACGAAGACAAAGCAAAAAAGCTGTTTGTCGAAGAACCGGCGACGATGAAGCTGCTGATCGTGGTCGATAAATTGCTGACCGGTTTCGATGCGCCCAGTTGCACGTATTTGTATATCGATAAATCGATGCAGGATCATGGATTGTTTCAGGCCATCTGCCGCGTGAACCGGCTCGATAGCGAAGACAAGAAATTCGGCTTCATCGTGGATTACAAGGATTTGTTCAAGAAGCTGGTCAATGAAAAAGGCACCGGCGCGATTCAGGTGTACACCGGAGAACTGGATTACGATCAGTTTGAAGCCAAGGATTGCGATATCCTGATCCAAGACCGGCTGAGCAAAGGCCGCGAGTGGCTGGACAATGCGCTGGAAGCGCTGGAACTGCTGTGCGAGAAAGTGGAACCGCCGAAAGGCGATCTGGAATATATCCATTATTTTTGCGGCAATACCGAAATCCCGGAAGACCTGAAAGCGCGCGAAGTGCAACGGACGGCGTTATACAAAGCCACCGCCAACCTGCTGCGCGCTTATGCCAATATCGGCGACGACATGGAAGCGGCCGGTTACACCACCGATGCGATTGAACAGATCAAAACCCGCGTGGATCACTTCCTTAAACTGCGCGAAATCATCAAAAACGCCGCGAACGAGAAAATTGACCTGAAAGCGTATGAAGCGGACATGCGTTATTTGATCGATCGCTATATCCAGGCGGAAGAATCGGTGGTGATCTCCCCATTCGCCGATATGCCGATTCTGGAAGTCATTGTAAAGTGCGGCCTCGGCGAAGCGATCAACGCGCTGCCGGAAGGCATTAGATCCAATCGAGAAGCGGTGGCGGAAACCATCGAAAACAACGTGCGCAGCCATATCATCAAAAACCACCTGCTCGATCCCGCGTACTTTGAAAAAATGTCGACGCTGCTGAATGAAATTATTAAATTCAGAAAAGAAAATGCAGAGAAGTATAAAGAGTATTTAGAAAAGATCGCTGATCTGGCCAACCAGGTTGTGGCAGCACAACCGGATGATATGCCGAAGTCGCTGAATACCAAGGCCAAGCGCGTGCTGTACAGCAATTTGGGCGAGAACGAAACGCTGGCGCTGCAAATCAACGACGTGGTGAGGGACAGCAAGCAGGATGGCTGGCGTGGCAATCCGGCCAAAGAAAATCAAATCAAACAGGCGATTTTCGAAGTCGTGAACGATGTCGAGGAAGTCGAGCGCATTTTCACCATCGTCAAACAGCAAAGTGAATATTGAAAGCTTCACACTGAAACTGAATGAACTTGATGTGGAAGTGATTCATAAAAACATCAAGCATGTGCATTTGAGCGTCTACCCGCCGGATGGCAGGGTCAAAGTCTCCGCGCCGGTCAGCATGTCACCGGATACCCTCCGGGTGTTTGTCATTTCCAAACTGGCGTGGATCAGGAAACAGCAATTGAAGCTGCGCGCGCAGGAACGCGAAGCGCCACGCGAGTATATCGATCGCGAAAGCCATTATGTCTGGGGAAAGCGCTATCTGCTCAAGGTCGATGAAAAAGACGCGCCACCGTCCGTTGCATTGAAGCACAGCAAAATGTTGCTATCGGTGCGCCCCGGCACAAGCCTGGAGAAAAAACAGGCTATTCTTGAAGCCTGGTATCGCGAGAATCTCAAGCACGCCATCCCCGTATTGATTGAAAAATGGCAATCGCGCATGGATGTGCACGTGACAAGGTTCCATGTGCAAAGAATGAAAACTAGGTGGGGCAGTTGCAGCGTTCATTCCGGCAGTATCCGGCTCAACACGGAATTAGCGAAAAAACCGCTGGCTTGTCTGGAATATATCGTGGTGCACGAAATGACCCACCTGCTGGAACCGACGCATAACAGCCGATTTATCGGATTGATGGATCGATTCCTGCCGAAATGGCGGTTTTACCGGGATGAACTCAATCGATTGCCGGTCCGGCATGAGGACTGGGGGTATTGATCCTGCTGCGCGGGATTGTGCGATCTGGATTGGAGTACAGGCCGGTCAGGTCTCCGCGTCCGGTTTTTCGCGGTTGCCCGCTTTAAAAAATCTCCACGCGCGCAATGCCCTCGTCGCGAATCACGCCACGGAACATGCCGCGGGTATTGAAACGCATGGCGTACTCGCCTTTCGCGTTCAGCGCGATAAGGCCGCCTTCGCCGCCGATGGCGGCAATTTCCGCTAAAGCAATATCCGCCGCATCGGCGACCGGCTTGCCGAGCAAACGCACCTGTGATGCCGTATTGAATGCCGCCGCCGTGCGGATGAACATTTCGCCGGTTCCGGTCGCGGATACCGCAACCGAGCGGTTATCGGCATAGGTGCCGGCGCCGATGACTGGCGTGTCGCCGACCCGGCCGTAACGCTTGTTGGTCAGTCCGCCCGTTGACGTACCGGCAGCCAGATTACCCTGACGATCCAGCGCCACGGCGCCGACGGTGCCGTGTTTTTCATCGTTTTCAGGCTGTGCCTCGTCGTCCATATCGTGATCCAGCGCGATTTGTTCCCTGGCGATGGCTTTCTGCAGCTGATTCCAGCGATGCTGATCGAAAAAGTACGCCGGATCGGCGATCTTCAGCCCCTGCTCGCCCGCGAAGGCTTCCGCGCCTTGGCCAATGAGCATGACATGCCGGCTTTGGGTCATGACGGCGTGCGCGGCGCAGATGGGGTTGCGCAGGGTCGTGACGCCGGCGACCGCGCCTGCGCGCAGCGAAGCGCCGTCCATGATTGCCGCGTCCAGCTCGTTACGTCCTTCATGGCTGAAAACCGCGCCTTTGCCCGCGTTGAACAAAGGCGAGTCTTCCATCACCACGATTGCCGCAATCACGGCGTCAATACTGCTGCCGCCCGCGACAAGCACGGCATAACCTGCCTGCAGCGATTGTTTCATCACTTCGGTGAACGCCTGTTCGCGTTCCGCTTTCAGCCGCTCACGCCGGATATCGCCAGCGCCGCCGTGAATGATCAGCCGGATCTGAAATTGGTCTGATGACATAAGATTATTGTTTTTATTGGTGTATGTGAAACTGCGAATGATTTATTCGCAGTTTCAGGTTAACCTGTGGTGGCGGAAAGTTAAAAAATCATTTGCGCTGTTGGACGAAGCCGCTGCGCGAAGAAAAGGCGACCGGGCTCGTCCACAACAAACGATTAGATCGCGGCGCGTTCCTCGCGCGATCTAATCTTATTCGTTAGGCGATACGCAGTCTGAATCGGCTGTCATAATTCTGCTTCTTCACTAGCCGAATCATTTCTTCTACGTCCTCCCTTTCGATACCGGAGACATCCAGCGCATACTTTCGGAAGGTTGATCGGATCACGATCTTGTCATTCTCGATCTGCATTTCAACATGTACATTCCTATCCTCCTCGTCGAATTCGTCATTTTCCAGAGAGACCCGTACTCCGCGTTCCTCTTAATCCAGAACTTCTTCGTACAATAGTGTTCGCAGCAGAATAAGACTTTCAATATCTCCGTGATTGTCCTCGAGCGCAAAGGAGACGATAAGGTCCTTCTCGTCCTCTTCCAGTGTAATAAATTGGACTTTTCGCAAATTCATGTGCTCATTTCTTCGCCTAACGCTCCAAGCTCAGCGGCGAGTTTGCGAGTCCGCTGGAGCTATTTGTTGGGCATTTTCGATGTCCCAGATAATTGTGTCCGCGCTAAAATCTTGTTCGTGCGGCCATGCAATTCCGTGATGTGCGGGGCGCACCATACGGAAGTATGACTCATTCATAAGCTCTTTGAATGCACTACCTCCCAAATAGGGTTTGACATCAAAGATACCGGAAATGCCACTACTCGTTAGAATCTCAATTTGATAATTTTCGAGAGGAATAGCTTTAACTATCTTATCCATAAAATCTCCTATCGCAATGGGTCAATTTTGAAGACAGGCTCGCCTGAAACTGCCAACTTCCAATTCGCCAGCAAGTCTTCACGGTGTATCTCAATCCATGCCTGCACCAATTTCATCTTGGCCGACGGTAGACTGCCACCAAGTATAGAACCATCGTCAATGGCAATGGTTGCCTCGCATTCCCCATATTCAGCATGAATGTGCGGGCAGTTATGTTTCTTGTTGTCGTAAAAATACATCAATATCAGAATACCGTAGAACATAGAAATTGTAGGCACTATGAACTCCTTTGTTTGCCCAACGTAAAAATAACCGGCCTGCGCAGCTTTTGCACAGTCCTTCTCGACTGACGGGTTCGGCGTCATTTGAGGTCTTTTGGCCATCTTGATCCTTCAGCAAGATAGATACCTAATGAATCGCACACCTGCTCGACTCGTTTCGCATTGGACTCATAAACTCTGTCGTCGGCTCTGTAGACACTGTTCGATAATTCGATAAGGGCGGTTGACGCAGCAAGGAGTTTTTCTTTCGACGGAAGATGGAAGAGTTTGGAAGTCTTGTCATAACACGGAACGAGGTAGAGATATGCATGCAATTGAGATGACAACTTGCGAAGCGAGTCGGACGTGTCATCCATGACTTCTTTCGTGGGCACTCCTGGATTTGCAATTACGTTGGCACGCTCTACGAGCGTGTGCGAGACCTGTCCAATGTTCTTCTTCATGTCTTGAACTGGATCGAGAAGCAGTTTGACGATGAGCTGGCCAATCACGAACGTAATGACACCAGAAAGGACAGTAATGAAGGCAGTGAAATCCATAATGTACCTATGAAGCCCAATGCTTCGCATCACCGACAGCAAAAAGCAGAGGGACGAAGGAGCGGCGCTTTTTGCTGTCGGAGTGAATGCGATTGTTAGGCCATTTCATGACCATGCCCAATTCGATCCCACGCCTCTTTGAATTCCGGTGTGTCATACGATGCTGGTTGAAGCCAGTAAGAAACATTCCCGTTCTTTTCCCCGCGATGAGCAAGAGATTTTACTTCTTCCGGCTTCATAACAAACGCATTTGGCTCTTTCGATACGTTGTTTATTATGAGCCAATAATCTCCCATGATTTTGTCGAGACTGTTTCCGAGCGGAACAGGATTTCGTTTTGATAGGGCTTTCACCTGAACCCCAATGAAATCCGTGCCACTCTTGTTATAGGCGATTATGTCAATGCCTCTTGCATTTCGTGCTGTTGGCATGACATTCCAGCCCATGCGAGACAGCATATAGCACGCATAGTACATCCCGATATTTCCTGTAACCTGTGTTTCGAGTTTCATGCTTTTTGCTGTCCGAGTGCATGCGATTGTTAGCTGCTATTTATACATGTTGGAAATTACAAAGCTATTTGCCATAAGATCAAATAGCTTTTCGTATTTTTTTAACCCGCCTCGCTCCGCTGGCTCACCATTTATGGATGTCATGACTTGGTCTTGGATTTGAATCATTTTGTTTTTATAGAAGATGGTGTGCATAATTGTTTCCATGCCTACTGTGTTCCTCACCCTCGCCATGTTCATTTTGAAATGCACCCAAAATCCAGGCAGGCTCTCTAATGTTAATTTTCCACTATTAACATAGACTCCGCCGTCAGGAATGAAATCTTGAATGTCTTTCGGATTTAAGATTTCCAATACATCCTTTTCTGTTATTGTTTCTCCGGGCTGTAATGGCACTTCTTTTATTAGGATGAGCAGTAACTCAAGCCCTCTGCCGTTCTCGCTAACAAATTTTTGTACGATATTTGGCCGATCACCTTCTTTCGCAATCCAAGTTTTAGGGGATTCAATAGAAAATGCTACGCTCTTCGCTTTTCCAACACCATTTGTTGAGTACTTGTATTTGTAACCATCAAGAAATTCTCGTTCTGGATTATTTTCATAACCAGACTTGAAAAGGAGCAATGTCTCAATAACTGGAGAATCTATTTTTCCTTTTGCTCTCTCTCGGACTAGCTCAACAAACTGACGAGCTTGTGTTTCTGATATTTGTTCAATGTTGATAAAACTCGCTACTTGGGCGGTGAGTTGCTTTTTGATTTTATTCCATTCGCTTTTGGCATATTTCGCCATTAACGCATCCATGCCTTCAACAGATGATTTGAAGGTTGCTGAAAATTCCTTCTCTGCTAATAGGGCCAATCCTGATATTGAGGGGTATTTCTTGGAAATTTCGCCCAAGGAATAGTTTTGCCCCAAGTAGAAGCCATAAGCTTGACCAATATCTTTAGCCAGTGCATTGGAGAGCTTGATTTCAGCATATGCATTGAAGGGCGATACGATTAAAACCAATAGCAATAAAATTAGGCGAACTGTGTTATTCATGGTTATTTCCTTATATTTATTGCTCTGGTTTCACTTTTTCCTTCTTATTCAGAAAAGAAAAAAACAACTACGCAAAAACAAATGCGCCGCCCATATCAAGCGGATTGCTTGGCGTGATTGTTGTACCAATATCTTCTGAAATTACTTGGTATCTGAGGAATTTGGCAGCAGACAAGGCGACAACATTGACGAAAACAGCAATATCGTTAGCCCCCAAGCAACGCCACGTGAGGCAGGCGCATTCTTAAACGCTGTTTTATTCAGTATCGTTGCCAGCCCCCAAATTATCAGGCCATAAACTATCCAATCTACGATCATCTTCAGTTTCTCCTCGCAGCGAACTAAAATTAGACGTCCGAAATGACGCAATAGTTTACGTCAAAAATGAAAACTAACACGTCCAGTTGCATGCTATCTCTTTCATTTTTTTGATAATACGTTGATTTAGGTTTCATCATATCAAACTTTTTTATATCCACAAACAAGTCCGATGAATAGACCTATAGAAAACAAGAGACCTTTGCAAAACCCTATTTTCTAAAATTCCAGAGTAGTAAAAACAATGAATTACAAACTCCAATATGGATTTTTGCAAAAGTCTCAACAAGTGTAGAGGACACCCCTGTCGCATGAAAACGATAATCAGAGTCAAATAAAGAGCGAAGAGATGGTCGTGCGATTTTGTGAAAAGTTTTGGTTGATGATGCGAAGGGTTATGGGTAAGCAGGATTTGTGCTTACGATGTGGTTCCGGCCGGATTTTCTTGTACGTTAAACCTGAAAACCTCAGTTGACCATTATCCGGGCTGAGTAACGATATGAACAAATGAAACAATTCGAGCAATGTCAGTTCATAAAGAATGTGGTAGACAAATGCGGAAGTGTTGTGTGGCAATGTCGGGATAACATTGCCACTGATTCGGAACGGTGATTAAAGCGCTTTAACCATGTGTTCGACAACTTTTTTGGCATCGCCGAAAATCATCATGGTTTTATCCATATAGAACAGATCATTGTCCAGACCGGCATAGCCTACGCCCATGCTTCGTTTGACTACCATCACCGTACGGGCTTTATGCGCGTCAAGGATGGGCATGCCATAGATGGGGCTTCCAGGAACATTGGCCGCAGGATTGACAACGTCATTTGCACCCAACACCAGTACGACATCGGTATTCGAAAAATCGCTGTTGATCTCATCCATTTCGAGCACCTGTTCATACGGAATTTCCGCTTCGGCCAGCAGGACGTTCATGTGACCTGGCATGCGACCTGCGACCGGATGAATGGCGAAGCGCACATTAACGCCTTTTTCATGCAGCAATTCCGCAAGTTCCTTGACAGCATGCTGGGCTCTGGCAACAGCCAGGCCATAACCGGGGATAATAATAACGCTGTCCGCATTTCCCATCAGGAACGCAGCATCTTCAGCGCTGCCGCTGCGATAGGTTTTCTGCGTGCCGTCATCAGTTGCCGCCGCAGCGCCGCCATCGCTTCCAAAACCACCGAGAATAACAGACAGAAAGGGTCTGTTCATGGCCTTGCACATGATATAGGAAAGAATCGCGCCGGAGCTGCCGACCAATGAGCCGGCGATAATCAGCATCGGATTGCCCAGGGAAAAGCCGATGCCGGCCGCAGCCCAGCCGGAATAGGAATTCAGCATTGATATTACAACGGGCATATCTGCGCCACCGATCGGAACAATAATCAGGAAACCGAGCAGAAAAGCGATTGCGGTCATGGCGATAAATGCTGTCCAGTTGGTGGTATCACTGAAGAAGAACCACAGACCGAAGCCGATCATGGCGATCGCCAGAGCCAGATTGAGCATATGCTGTCCGGTAAACACTATAGGCGTGCCGCTCATGCGGCCTGATAATTTCAAAAAGGCGATGACCGAACCCGACCAGGTCATGGCGCCGATGAAGGTGCCCAGAAATAATTCCAGTTTACTGCCTGCGGGCAGTACTTCCGGCAGTCCGAACGAGACAGGATTGTTGATTGCTGCAATGGCAATGAATACAGCCGCAAGACCCACTAATGAATGCATGAATGCCACTAATTCCGGCATTGCCGTCATTTGCACACGTTTGGCGATGAGCGTTCCAATTACGGCGCCGATTGCGATACAGCCAATAATCAGTGGCCAGTTCTGAGTCAGCGTCATTGTGGTTGTCACGGCAATTGCCATGCCCAGCATGCCAAACAGGTTTCCGCGACGCGCCGACTCCGGCGAACTTAAGCCTTTTAGCGCCAGTATGAAAAATACTGAAGCGACTAAATATGCGAGTGCTACCATATTTGCTGACATTTACGCGCTTCCTTTTTTATCTTTTTTCTTGAACATTTCCAGCATGCGCTGGCTTACCAGAAATCCACCAAATACATTAATCGCGGCAAGTGTAACAGCGACCGCGCCCAGCCATACGCCCCAGTCCATCTCGACAGGTCCTGCCGCCAGCATTGCGCCAACAATGATAATACTTGAAATGGCATTGGTTACGGACATCAGGGGGGTATGCAATGCGGGGGTTACATTCCACACGACATGGTAGCCGACAAAAATGGCCAGTACAAAAATAGTTAGATTGATAATAAGTGGATCGATATCACCTATCATATTCGCTCCTTTAAAATTCGTTAACTGTGTAGCTGCAGATAGAACTTCGCAGTCACATCTGAAAAATCGGTATTCGTCAGGCCGGACTGATAATGCTGCCACCGCTGCATACCAAGGTGCCGGCAATAATCTCATCCCCGCGATCTATGTTTAACTTGCCTTCGGCATCCACGATCAGGTTGAAAAAATTCTGTAAATTGCGCGCATACAACGTACTGGAATCGGCTGCGACCAGGCCCGGGATGTTGGCGATACCAACAAGATGAACGCCATGTTTGACGACCGTTCTGTCCAATTCCGACAATGGACAGTTGCCGCCTGCTTCGACGGCCATGTCCACAATGACAGATCCGGGTTTCATGGCCTGTACGGTTTCTTCCTTGATTAATACAGGCGCCGGCCGGCCGGGAATCAGCGCAGTGGTTACAATGATATCCGCGGCGATGGCTCTGTTATGAATCAATTCACTTTGGCGGCGTTTGTAATCTTCGGACATTTCGGTAGCGTAGCCGCCCGCGGTTTCAGCGCTGGCTTTTTCTTCATCGGTAAGCGGTACTTCGACAAACTTTGCGCCAAGACTTTCGACCTGCTCTTTTGCTGCCGGTCTTACGTCAAAGGCTTCCACAACTGCGCCCAGTCTTTTGGCGGTCGCAATTGCCTGCAATCCGGCCACGCCTGCGCCAAGAATAAGAACACGAGCGGCTTTTACCGTGCCGGCCGCGGTCATCAGCATAGGAAAAAAGCGTTGATAAATATCAGCCGCCATGATGACCGCCTTGTATCCCGCAATATTGGCCTGAGAGGATAATACATCCATATTTTGGGCGCGTGAGATTCTGGGCAGTTTTTCCATCGAAAAAGCGGTTACGCCATGTTGTGCAAGCATTTCTATACCTTCAGCCTTATGGGGCGCCAGCAGACCTATCAGAATGGCGTCCTTACGCATCATGGCTAATTCGTCAGACTCCGGCCCGCGTACCTTGAGAACAATTTCAGACTGGCTGTACAGTGTTGCTGCATCGGGGATTATACGCGCGCCAGCCGCTTCAAATTCCGAGTCGGGTATGCTTGCACCCGCACCTGCTCCGGATTGAACAGATACGCTATGAATGCCCTTTGCAGTATATTTTTTAACAGTCTCCGGCGTGGCTGCTACTCGTGATTCTCCCCCGCGTATTTCCGCAGGTATGCCTATATGCATTGATAATCTCCCTTATTTTGCCAACAGGCTTGCAAACAAAAACTTTAATTATAAAAACAATGGATACTGTGAGTAAATAACGAATTATAAATCAATTTACGCTTAACGTAACAGCTTCCTGGCAAAGGCGACTGCCCGGCGGGCATCATAAGTCAACCAGGATGCCTTGCCCATTAGTGCGTGCGTGCTGGAAAGCCAGTGCTGCAACAGCCAGGTCGCCTAGCGCCAGGCCGCGGAAAATAAACGCAGTGCGCTCGGCTGCTGCCGAACGTCCCGTGATTTCTTCATTAACCAGTGCTGTCAAATCACCCGAAACAAGATCCGGACGCACAAGCGGTTTCTGCATCTGCGCTTCCTGTTCGTGATCGTCAATAATAATGCGATCAAAAACCGATATGCTTTCCGGAAACCAGGGCGCCGCCAGATCGGTCATCGTAACAAAAGCACCCGGCTTAAGCCATTGCGCATCCAGGAAGGGTTTTAAAGCGGGTGAAAGCGACACTGACGTGATGACCAGATCTGCATTATGCACAGCTTCTTGAGCGGTCTTGCTGGCAACTGCAGTCAGACCCAGGTTCTCGGCGCTGCGACAAAGTGCATCACGATTCTCAGCGCCTCGCCCAAACGCGCGAATTTCCTTGAGTGGAAACAAGTCGGCAAAACTGTTCAGATGGCTCTGTGCCTGCACGCCACACCCGATAAATGCAGCAACAGCAGCACCGGTATTGGCCATGCGCTTGGCGGCAACAGCGCTTAAACCGGCGGTGCGGACGGCTGTCACCCATCCACCGTCCAAAACAGCCAAAGGTATGCCTGTGTCGCTATCCAGTAAGGTAACTAGTGCATAGATGCTTTTCAGTCCGCGGACTGTATTTGCAGGGTTCAGCATCAGTGATTTAACCGCCAGAATTTGAGGATTATCCGCTGCAGCGAGGGTCGCCATCATGTATCTGCCGTCAGGCGGCGTTATAACCGCTTTGGGCGCGTTCCAGGCTTGTGCATTGCGACGGCTGCGCAATAAATGCTCGATACTGACTATGACTGATTCTGAGGGTAATTGCAGCTGTTTGAGCAGACTGGAGTTGTCCCCTTTTGACGGACAGTTTTTTCACTGAGCCGAGAGTACCTCGACCTGTGAGGGGGGATCACAGTTTATCGTAATTTGATTTTGCTCCTTCAATCTTTTTTCAAAATTGTTGGG
>Ga0268299_1004135_pt1 | contig 11866 bp, 8 predicted proteins | sample NOBtaG_FD_193484 | JGI IMG/M metagenome (GOLD analysis project Ga0268299, IMG submission 193484) | Activated sludge microbial communities from bioreactor in Nijmegen, Gelderland, Netherland - NOB reactor | ecosystem: Engineered > Bioreactor > Aerobic > Activated sludge | place: Netherlands... | reverse complement strand
GGCGTCATCACCCTGGCATTCTGGTCCTTCTTCTGGAACGTAGTCATCCTCATCATCGCTCTTACAAAAAGCGAAGCTTCCAGCGGTCTCTACATCGTTACCGCCTGCAACTTCCTCGCCTCGGCAGCCGTCAGATATGCATTCGATTTCGCAGGCTTGATGCGCGGGGCTGCAGCCGAAGCCGAAAAACTCGGCGCCAAGGCCGCTCAAAAAGGCGGCAAGGGCGGCGGCGCAAAAGGCGGACAGGGCGGCAAGACATCCAACAACAGCTCCACCCCGGCAGCCGGAACTCCACCACAACCAACCGGCGACCAAACCCAGCCGACCACCACAGTTCCTTTGCCGAGACCAAGACCGAAAGTCGACACCATGGTTGCTCAAACTTCCTTGCCCACGACAGTTCAGTACATGTACGATGCCGCCGGCAACCTGGTTCCTCGAGTGGTCACGCTGAATCCCAGAGATATGGGCGCTATGCAACCGGTCGCCGGTTTGTTCTTCACACCACCGCCGACAGCCGGCGTACAGGTCGCGGCTCTCGATACGACTTCATTGATCAACCCGGTAACCAATCCGGAGCTCAGCACTTTGCTCGTGCCGACAGTAAGCAACGATTCGTGGACACCGGTCACTCCTCCGCTCACCAACGGCAATGTTGTCCGCACCAGAAACTCCATCGGCAGCATCATCGGCAACTCCATCCAACAAGTAATGGCATATCCGCTGTTCGCTCGCTTGATCGACCCGGATAAAGCCAAGAAAGATAGGACGCAAGAGCAAGAGGTCATCGAAGAAACTACTGCTGAAGCACCAATCGAAGACGAAGAATATTTCGCACAAGCTCTTCAAGAAATGGCGAACGAAGAAGAAGTAAAAGAAGAGACGGCGATTCAAGAAAACACCCCAACCGAAGAACAAGAAACCGAGGAAGCAGAAATGAGAAAAGTAGACCCGAGGCTTGAAGACGAGAGATTCTCCTTCACACCGCCTCCTCTGGTTGAATCAGACAAAGGCAAGTCCTTCGATGCCACCATGTCGGTGTCCGACATTCCTATGGAAGTTCAAACCTGCAACTCGCTGCTTTCGAAGATGGCCGATGTAGTTGACGGCAACGAGAACGAGCCGGCCGAATTCGCAGGCAACCTGTACGTTCCGCAAACCATGCCGCAAATGCACGCTCCCGCCGTCCAGCCTGCACAAGTGCTCCAGCCCCTCGAGCCGCAAGGCGGCTACGCGAATGCATTCGCCGAAGAACTGGCAAAAGTCTACTCTGCCTACATGCCGCAAGTATTCGCAGAGCAAGAAGCGCAGCGCCAGACCACACCTAACTACATTGCCCCGATTCAGTCTTTCTGCTCACCGGCAACTCCCGAGCCCGAAGCTGAAGTTATCACTGTAGTCGACTACACAGCCATGGCTCCGGTTGCTCATGCTCAACCGGCTCAGCAAGCCAGACAAACCAACTCCGGTCTCAACAGCATCCTGCGCACCCGCGGCGCTGTTAAGGCACCCGTCAACCAGGATGTTTCCAACAGTTGGTTCGCCTAAAAAACATCCTGTCTTGAGGTGATTGCAACGTTGATGACACTTTTTTGGGTAAACATATAGTGTGGGGTTTTGGCTAAACAGCTATAACGGCATCCCACTGTATTCTCAGATTTAAAAACCAGGAGCCGCTGCTTGATGGAACAGCCTTTGACCTACCGACCCAGCTATTTTGTGAACCCGGAAGGTTCGACCGCCCTGCAAAATTTGCTGAACGAGGCCAAAGCCGATTTTTTCAACAACCGCTACGGCACGCTTTCAAAGCTTACTAATTTGCCGAACTTGCCGCATATAGAAGCGAGCAAAAATCAGATCGAACATGAGGACGGCGCGGCGCTGTCTACTCAGGCTTAGTCGCCAGTCCGTAGGTTTTCAGTTTTTCTCTCAAAAGCGGCATTGCTTCCTTCACCGCTTTCTCACCTGCTTCGATGCATTTTCTGGCGTCGGATCTCTTCGTCGAAATCAAGCTGACGTCGGAAGTATCCGGGTGGATGGTGATATCAGCGAGCGCCACTTGCGCTTTGTCTATATCCCAGAGGTCCCAGTTGAGCATGCGGGTGCTGACGCTGCCGACTTTGTGGAATTTCTCTTTGGGCTGGCAGAGAAACGGCTGGTCGATATTTACCGCGATGACGAAATCGGCGCCCATCTCACGCACTTGCTTCACCGGCAAATTGCAGGAAACACCGCCATCGACAAAGAGCTTGTCGCCAATCTCAACCGGTTTTCTCAAGCCCGGCACTGCAGAACTGGCTTGCATCGCAAAACCCAGATTGCCTTTGCGAATCATATACGGTTTGCCGTCGAGAAGATTCAGTGACACTGCGGCAAACGGCGTTTTCAAATCCTCGATATTCATGTCGTGGCAAGACAGACCTTTGATGAGGTATTTGCGAAACTTGTTGCCGCGATAAAGACCATCATATTCTTTGGAATTGATCAGCCTGGGGATGAGCAAAACAGGCGCAACCGCAATGCGCACCGCCAGAGAGACGGTCATAAAATTGCGCATCAATTGCCCGTTTTCGAACTCATCTTCCATATCGTCGAGCGAAACGCCGGCTGCATAAAGACCACCGACTACAGAGCCGATGCTTGTGCCGGCGATATAGTCAAATTTGATGCCTTCCGCCTCGAGCGCTCTTAGAACCGGCACATGAGCGGCACCGCGCGCGCCGCCGCCACCCAGAGCCAGTCCGATTTTCGGACGTGCGGGCATGGTTCTGTTTTTCCACTGCACCACATCGTAATTTTGAGCGCCGGTGGTTTCAATAATTCCGATAGCATCCGGAACTTTCGACACCGGAACGGTGTTTGGCGCCACAACCTCTGATTTGCTGCTGTCTTGCGCTTTTTCTTCTTTGGCAGCGGCATCCACAGGCACCGGCGTTACAGTCGTTTCGCCGCGCTTCTCTTCGGGCGGATTCGGATTGACGTCTATCGCATCATCGGCCAGTGCGAAAGGACAGAGCGTTCCTGCAAGAGAAACAGCGAGTAAAAACGATGCTAAAGACTTTCTTCCAGCCAACATAATGCCTCAATCTTCGGCGCGCCAAGTCAGCGCCTGATGTCAGCCGACAGAATAGCTGATAGTGACGGGAAGAACCTTAGCCCGAGCTATTCTTTCGTCTTTCGAAGTCCCCAAGGGGGTTCATTCCTGCTCAGTCAGTCAACCTGTTTGCCATTGCGGGCTAAAGCGCAAGCCTCGGGCGCAATATTCGAATTCATATGTTTCAGCCTGGCAAGGTAATCGAGCGGGTAGACGAAACTGCGGGGTGGGCGCTTGAGCTTGGCAATAGCGGCGATTTCATCGACATATGCGACACAGTCGCGCACTCCTGTGTGAAAGGACGGGTCCTCTAAAAACCGCTCTTTGACTGTACGCGCTTTCTGATACGCCTCTTCATCCAGACGGACGATAATGCAGTCAAAACTTCGAGTATTGCCGATAACCGCATGGTCAGCCATTATCCCGCGGACATCCGCATAGAGCGAGGGGATAAGTTCACTGGCCGACGCCGGCACGAAACCGTCGGATTCCGCGTATTCAAGCCGTTCTATAGAGCTGCGATCCCAGACGATATAACAATGTCCGGGAAAGCCATGTGGATTGTTGGCCAGAGCGGCGCAGATTAAGAGCGCTCGGCCTTTGTTGCCGCTGTTGCCGCTTTTGTCGCTGCGCATGTCAACCGAAATCGGCGCGGTGCGCGGCAATCGATAAATGCAGGCCCAGATGGCGGCAAACAGTCCCAATCCCAGAGCAGCCGCCAGGCATAGACAAATAGTACATTTTGCGATCTTGAAAGCGAGAATTTTCATGTTGGCGTTGCCACCTCACTTTCGACTTTAACCGACCTCAATATGAGCAGTCGTAAGATCGATACAGTTTTTCAATTGATAGCCGGCCGCCACGAGGTCAAGACCACTAATGGAATAAACTGGACCTCCGGCGGATTCTGCCGGATTTTGGCGCGAACAAATAGCAGTAAATTCAGAAGTGAATTGTCGGAGGCAGCGTGAAAAACATAGGCATCATCACATCAGGCGGCGATTGCGGCGGTCTAAACGGCGTTATCAAGGGAGCGGCACTGACCGCACTTTCCAAGGGATTGACTGCTTACATCGTTCCGAACGGCTATGCCGGACTTTACAATCTGGTCGATTTCAAATCTCTTGCCAAGCTCACGGCCGAGCGGATCGAACAAATCGATGTGATAACGGCAGGCAGCGAAGCCGGTAACTCAAGAGTCAAAGTTTCCAAAATCAAAGACGACAAAAAATACGACCGCATCAAAGAAGGACTGAAAAAGTTTCAACTGGACGCGCTCGTCATCGCCGGTGGTGACGACACCGGATCGGTAGTGGCGGACCTGGCGGCACAGGGCATTCCCTGTGTTCATGCACCAAAGACAATGGACCTGGACCTCATGCCCTACAGCGTCGGCGGCGATTCGACGATCAACCGTATTGCGCAAGCAGTGCGGGATTTGAAAACAACAGGTCGCACACATAATCGCATCATCGTCATGGAAGTTTTCGGTCGTTATGCCGGACACACTGCTTTCAGAGGCGGAGTGGCAGCCGATTGCGACGCAGTTTTGATTCCCGAAATTCCGGTCGATTTCGATGTTTTGTATCAGCAATTGAAAGAGAAATTCATCAGACGCATCGAAAGCAGTGACGTAAATGCAGGCACGTGCGTGGTTGTCGTTGCAGAAGGACTGAAAGATGCCTCCGGCAACGAGCTTGTCGACATGAGCTCCGAGCCTGATTCTTTCGGGCATAGAAAACTGATTGGCGCTGGTCGTTATGTTGTAAAACAAATCGAAGATCGCATCAAAAAAGACCCTGAAATCAAAGAGTTCATGAAGCGCACCGGTCAGTTCGTAGAAGGCGTGTACGAAATTCCTGAAGTGCGCGAGATTCGCCCAAGCCACATGGTGCGCTGCGGCTCATCGTCGGCGATGGATTCCAACTTCGGCTTGGAAGTGGGAGCTGCCGCTGTGGAATTGGTGTCGCAGGGCATCAACGGAGTTACGGTAGTGAGCTGCCGCGCCGGCAACCTGGAATATATGGACGTCAAAGAAGCAATTGTTCAGCGCCTTGTAGACCCTGCCGATGTTGCTTTGTTCGAAACGTTCGGCGTTTCCTTCGGCAGAAAGCCGGAGAAAGTGAAGCTCAGCACTAAAAAAGTGACGGGCAAGCCCGAGCGAGTCTATTAGACCGGCTTCGAAACGACGCGAAATCCAAGCCGCCGCTTGCGAAAAATATGCCGAAATGCCCGAGAGAGAGGCTCGAAAGCCCCTCTCCCCCCTTGCACAAAATTGTTTGCCGGCAAGGCGATTCTTATTTAGTTGTAGGGTGGGACAAACCCAATCGAGGCTCGTAAATCGATGCGTGAGTTTCGCTTTACGAGCTCACCTAGCAGTGCCGTGGGGCAGACCACAACATGCTCTCCGATTGGTTGTTTGCGGGACGCGGGCAGGGGATGGAGCCTGCTTTTGTCATTTATCAAACCGCTTTAGATGTCGCGTTCAGCGTTTCGATGAATTGATAGTAATTGCCGTCACGTGAATTAAACGTGAATGATTTCGGCCCTGTGCATGATGCCGAACAACAATCTGAAAATCGCGCCACAGCCCGGTTCTACGATTCGGACGTGACGGCCTGTTCAATAATATATCCGGAGCCCTGAACTGTTTTTATCACACACTCTGATCCGGCAGGCGTAATCTTCCGCCTCAGGTTTTTCATAATCGTCCTGACAGTGTCTTCCGAGCTTTCCGTCTCGGAAGGCCAGATAGCTTCCAATAATGCTTTGGCGCCATAGCAGCGATTGGGATGGCGGAAGAGAAACTCGAGCAGGGCGAATTCTTTCGGCGAGAGCACGACCCTGTCGTTGTTGACAATTGCCGTGCGCGTCTCCAGCTCCACAGAAAGATAATCCACCTTGAGCTTGGTCGGCAAAAGCCCCTTGGGGCGGCGCATCAGCGACCGGATGCGAGCGGAGAGCTCGCGGACTTGAAAAGGTTTGACCAGATAGTCATCGGCGCCGGCATCAAGACCGGTCTCAATTGCATCCGCGCCTGATTTGCCTGTCAGGAAGAGCACCGGCATCTCGCCGCCCTGCCGCCTGTATTGCTTGCAGACATCGACACCGGAAATGCCGGGCAGTTGCCAGTCGAGGATCAAGAGGTCGTACTGGTAGCCGTTTACGAGTTGCAAACCGTCCTCGCCAGTCTCCGCGTGCTCGACCGTGTGGTTCTCCAGAGTGAGCCAGTCGGCGATACTCTTTGCAAGCTCGGTATCATCTTCTACGATGAGGATTTTAGCCATGTCACTTCCAGCAACTCGACAAGCATTTCTTGCCGCTTGAAGTAATATCTTACACGAAGGCCTTAGAGCTAATTTCAAATATGGCGGAAACCGATTCAGTAACCCCGAACGTCAAATATAAGCGGCGAATATTTACCAAGGGGCTCATGCTGGTATTTATTCCGCTTTTTCTTGAAACGTGCTTGCTGTTGTCCGTCGGTTGGCTGAGCCAACAAGCAGAAGCGGCTCTTGTAGATCAGCGCAACAGTCTAGAACAAACGATCCACGCCAACCGGCTGATCGCCGCCGGCACCGTCGGTTATGGCTATTATTGCCGCTATCTGATTTCGCGCGACGACAAGTCGCGGGAAAAAGGCGAACACTTCGTACAAATCGCGCTCGATGAATTCAAAGTGCTGCTCAATCTTGCCGGCAACGACGAGGAAAGAAAAAAAGCGGCGCGCGAAGTCTACGAATTGGCAGTGCCGGAGATGGAGAAACTCAAGTGGCTGCGTCCCTGGATCCCGGGCGAGTCGGCGGAAGAACCATTTCGTCAATTGAGAAGCGCTCGCAGTCTCGTCTTTTCAGCATACGAGAATTACAAACGTTTTTACTCTATATCCGAGCAGGAACAAGAGCGGCTCGAAAAGTCAATCCAGACAGAACGCAATACGCGGGAAACCATCAAACAAATCGTGTTCTGGGGTATGGCAGCCAACTTTGCCGTGGGAATTTTTCTGCTCTTTTACTTCAACAAAGAAATCGCCGAGCGGATGAGCATCCTCATCGAGAACGCCACCAAGCTCCCTAAAAGAGTAGCTTTGGAGCAAGAAATTCAGGGCGATGACGAATTCGCCTATCTCGACTTGATCTTGCACAAAGCATCCGACCAGCTCAATAAGGCTGCGCAGTTCAGAAAACATTTGATGGAGATGGTGGCGCACGACATGCGCTCACCGCTTTCCGCGGTCAGTCTCTCGCTTGCGGTTCTGGAAAAAGCGGATGGCGACAAAATCGATGACGAAGCGAAGCCGTTACTTAATCAAGGCATGTCCAATGTCGAGCGATTGATCGCACTGGTCAACGATTTGCTCACCCTGGAAAAATTGGCGGCGAATGTCACCGAAGTTTCGGCAGTAGGAATTGAATCTTTCGACAAAGACAGCCATGCCGGCGTTCACGAATTGACCCAGTTGATGAAGCTGGAGCTGGGCGGTCAATCCGCAGAGCGAGTCGCCCAGGAAAGACGCTTCAAACCCGGCATTTTCAAAAAGGCAATGATGCTGGTAGTGGTGCCGCTGACGCTGGCGACACTGCTGCTGAGCTTGATCACAAGCGTGATCAACGAGCAGGAAGCCGCACTTATCAACGAACATAAGCAAACCGAAATCGCCACGTACATCAACCGCATGATGAGCATGGGCGTCGTATCTTATGGCTTTATGGGCAACTACCTGCTTTACGGAAAGTCGCAGGATCACAATCAAGGCATTTACTATCGCAACATGGCGGAGCGCCAGTACGACAATCTTTATGCGCTGGTCAAAGGCGACAACGAAATGCGCAAGCTGCTGGACACACTGAAGCGGCTTGGCGATGCGGAATTCCAGCGTTTCACGCAGATGCGCCCCTACATCTCGCAGGATAACAACCAGGATGAAATGGAGCTGTACAACAGCGTCATGCCGTTCTGGAAATTTGCAATTTACAGACAAGAAGAATTTTTGAAACTCTCTGAAGCAGAGCAAGCACGTTTAAAATCCGCGCGCCAATCTCAAGCCGACCAGCACAAACGAGTGGAAAGCATTGTTTCCGGCGGGCTGGCGGGCAGCCTTTTCCTGTCGCTCATCCTGGTCTTCCTTTTCGGAAGAGATATTTCGAGCCGCATGCAATCTTTGACCTACAACTCGACCAGACTGCCCAATCGCGAGCCGCTCAAACCGCAAGTGCCAGGCACGGACGAGATCTCCTATCTCGATTTCGTGCTGCATGATGTGGCCGAGCAATTGGATAAAGTTTGGAAACAGCGCACAACAATCATGCGCATGGTGGCGCGCGATCTGCGCGAGCCTTTGATTCTCGTACAGGGCACATTGCGTGCATTGCATTCGGAGATTTCCAAAAACATATCCGACCTGGGCGGAAGACAGCTCAACTCAGCACGCGCAAACGTAGACCGCATGCTTGGTCTGGTCGATGATTTGCTGACAATCGAAAACCTCGAATCAGGGCGTATCGAACTCAATCTTTCCGATTTCGACATTACCGAGGCGATCGAATTGTCCATCACCTCGGTGCAATCTCTGGCGATGCAGCGCAAGGTCAATCTTGTAAATTCGGTCAAGCCATATGTCATAAAAGCCGACCGCCAGCGGCTCGTGCAGGTCATGGTCAATTATCTCGGCAATGCCATCAGCCACTCACCGGCTGATACCACAGTCAGTATCACGTCCAAATCGACCACCTTCGCTTATGAGATTCATGTCAACGACAGTGGGCCCGGTCTTTCCGACGAGAATAAAATAAAAGTTTTCGACCGTTTCTTCCAAACGCCCGATTCAAAGACGCGCGGCAAAGGTTATGGTCTGGGTCTGGCTATCTGCCGGATGATTGTCAACGCGCACGGCGGCAAAGTAGGAGTGGAAGACGCGGAAACAGGCGGCTGCTCATTCTGGTTCCAAATTCCCAAAGAAATCAGCGATACGGACTTTCAGTAAGGCTCAAGACCGATCAGGCGGGTCTATTAGTCTGAGACAGAATTAAATGCTCTCGACCGGCAGAGACGCTCGTATGCCCGGCCCAGCCGCGGGAATCGAGACTTTTTGCACGGCTGCCAAGAACTTGCCCGGCCGAATGCCGGCATGCCAACATTAAGCCGTCAAGAGATACTTACATACATGGACAGCTCCCTGCCTTTTTTCATTTTCGCCGGGTTCGTCGCTCAATTGATCGACGGCACGCTCGGCATGGCGTACGGAGTTAGCTGTTCGACTCTTTTGCTGTCGATTGGTGTGGGACCTGCGGTTGCTTCCGCCAGCGTGCACACAGCCGAGCTTTTCACGACAGCCGTTTCAGCGTTTTGCCATATCAAGGCAGGCAATGTCGACAAAGAATTTCTCACCCGCCTTCTTGTCCCTGGTGTCGCAGGCGGTATCATCGGCGCTTATCTGTTAACCAGCGTCAACGGTGATGCCATCAAGCCTTTCATATCGCTGTACCTGATCGGCATGGGCGTCTTGATACTGATTAAGGCCGTGAGAAAAAAACAACTGGAACCGCAAAAAAATAATATCGGCCGTTTGGGATTCATCGGCGGCTTTGTCGACGCCGTAGGCGGCGGCGGCTGGGGACCTGTGGTCACTTCCACGCTGGTCGCCAAAGGCAACAGTCCGCGTTATGTAATCGGCTCGGTAAACGTGGCTGAGTTTTTCGTCGCCGCAGCAACATCGGCTGTGTTTTTCGTCACCCTCGGCTCCATCTATTTGGAAGCTGTAGTCGGGCTCGTAATCGGCGGCATCATTGCTGCTCCGATTGCTGCAAAAGCCTGCAAAGTCGTTCAACCAAGACCGATTATGGTGGCGGTCGGCGTTTTGATCATTTGCCTGAGCGTCAGAACGATTTATTTAACAGCCGGTGACACCCTGATTGCCGGTCGCAACGCCGCTATCGCCGGCTTGAATGCCTTGCCCAGATAGTTTGCGCTCTAGGACGAATTCCCGGATCAAGTTTCGCAAAGCTTGTATTACGAAAGCAATGAAAATGCCGATGCAGGCGGCCGCGATAAATGCGTTCAACAGCAGCGGCAGCCCTGTGATGTAGCCTTTAAGGACGGTATCCAGCAATTGCATTTCATCGCGTGGCGGCAAATGCCCTATCTTGCAAACTGTGCTCCAAAAGAGCGTCCAACAAAAGAGTATTGACCAAAGAGGGAGAAAACCGGTCAGGAAATCCAATAGCAACTGTTTCAATTTCTGGTTGGAAAGGTCCTGGAGAATGAGATAGAACTTGAAGATCGCCAGGTTCTGCAGAAGCGTGGCAACAGGTATGATGCCGCCCGCCACCCAAAAAATCCACTCCGGAATATCAAAAGGGATGATCGACTTCCCTTTCACAAAAACCATGAGGCAGAGCCAATACCCGCATATTGCCCCGATCAATGTCGGAACACTCATGAGACTGGCGAAGAGCAGCAGATTTTTCAGCTTCTTTCTTTTCATATTTCGTGCGTGTAGGCGCATATGCGAGTGTGCGCAATTTCGCGGACGCTTGAGTTCAATTTATCACCGGGACGCGAATATGCATGGCTCCACTCTCCAGGAAAGAAAGTGTCGGCTTGCACACGAGAATTTCACAAGCTCATGCAGCCGCAGTAAAAACTACTCGCCGACCGCGTTTGCGAATTTGCGCTCGGCGCTTTTTCCGGAACGCTCCAAGACGCGCACGACGTTATCCTTTTCCGCCTGATAAATATAGACCGGCGAATCCGCAGGCGCGCAGCCGTCATTATTCAGCAACTCGGAGACTGCTCTGTGAGGCATTATGTGCTTCATTTTCAAGGCTGAGACATCGTAAACAACTACCGGCTGATCGCATTTGTACATGGGAGCCGAGCGCGTATTGCCGACCCTTTCGCTGCCGTCTTTGGGATTGAAAAACCAGCGCAGAACTCCGGAAATATTGATCTGCGGATCGTTTTTCGCCACGTACAGACTGACGTGCTTGCCGGCGCGAACCACATGCTTTACCTGCGTCTTGAATGCAAAAGCGTCCATATCGGCGCGTGACAAGATTATATTGTCGAACTTGCGAAGTTCGCTATGTTCGCAGGTTTCAAGACAATATTCGACAATCATCATATTGCCGACACTGTTTCCTGCCAGAGTAATCTTCTCGTCGGGAAACTCTTTCAACAATCGCCGGACCAGACCATTGAACCGCTCTTGCGAACGCGGGTAGGTCATAGTCGAGCCGCCATAATTGCCTTTGACAGAGCCCCAGGCGTAAGCGACTACAGGTATGCGTGTAGCTTCTTCCAGAGCAGCAGCCTGGTTCATCGAGCCTTCGAAACCAATACAGCATCCGTGCACGAAGATGATGAACTCGCGGCGTTTGTTTATCTCCATTGCCTTGCGCAAGGAAGCAACCAGACGTTCGAACTCATCTGTCTTATCGAACACTTGATTCTTGAATGTTTCCTCCGCCGCGGACAGCGCTTGCGATGCCGCTTCGGTGGACACGGACGTCGATGACGACAGGCTTTCCGACGTCTCTACAGGCGAGTTTTGCCCAGCGCTTCCATTGCTCTGAGCGACTTGTGCCTCACCAATTTTCTCGTCCTTCTCACTGCGCAAGCTCCAGCCCCACAGAGGCAGAGGCGTCATCTCCTCAGCCTCTTCGGCGGTCACTTTCAGCTTCACCTGCTGGCAGCCGTAATACAGCGCATCCACAGGCTCGATCATCTGCACGCCAAAGTCCTGATGGTCGCCGCGAACGACAGTCTTATCGC
>Ga0268299_1004134_pt1 | contig 11871 bp, 9 predicted proteins | sample NOBtaG_FD_193484 | JGI IMG/M metagenome (GOLD analysis project Ga0268299, IMG submission 193484) | Activated sludge microbial communities from bioreactor in Nijmegen, Gelderland, Netherland - NOB reactor | ecosystem: Engineered > Bioreactor > Aerobic > Activated sludge | place: Netherlands... | reverse complement strand
GCATCTCAGAGAGCGCATCGCCTCAGGCCGGACTCGGTGCAGGGCTTGCCGGAACCCGATAGCGCAGTTCCGCGAAGCCCGTGCCCACCTGCCTGACGGACACCAGCGCCAGCGGCGGACTGGTGAGCCGGCGCGGAAACAGCGGCTTGCCCTTCCCGAGAGTCACGGACGCCACTCGTACGTCGCCGACCCCATCGCCAGCGCACCCACGTCGGCGATGAAGAGCGGGTAGCTGGTTTCGTTGACGTCGCCGAGCGGGAAGAGCCATTCGAGGGAGTCGTCCTCGGTTGCGATGAACCCATCCAGGCTCGTCGCCGTGAAGTACTGGGTCTTCATCCGAAGGTCACTCCGACGGTGGACCTTCCTCGAGGCATGGCAGTCCGTCGGCGAGCTCGACCCAGCCGAGCTTGTGACTCGTCCAGACGTGGGCGACCGGCGGAAACTCCTCCGGATCGTCGAGGCTGCCGGTGGTGACGTCGATCGACGGCCCGTAGTTCGCGGTCCAGTAGGTCAACGGCGTGCCGCAGCGGCCGCAGAAGGTTCGCGTGACCTGGGGTGACGAGTTGAACTCGACCGGCCTGCCCGCAGTAAACGAGAGCTTCGCCCCATCGAGATGCAGCCACGGCACGATCGCCGCGGCGGAGGCCTTGCGGCAGGTCCGGCACTGGCACGTGGCGCTGGCGAGCGGCTCGCCCTCGATGCGATAGCGCACCTCGCCGCACAGACAGCCACCTTCGATCGTCCGGTTCATGGTGAGCTCCCTTCAGTGTCGAGTGACGACGATCGGCTTGCCCCTGGTGATGATCATCGTGTGCTCGTACTGCGCCGACAGGTTTCCGGGAGCTCCGACCAGAGTCCATCCATCGGAGGTCTCGGTCACGACGCGGCTCCTGGTCGAGAGGAAGGGTTCGATGGTGATCACCATGCCTTCCCTCAGGACGCGCCGGTCCGTCGGATCGAAGTAGCCCGGGATGTGCTCCGGGGCCTCGTGAAGCGCGCGGCCGACCCCGTGGCTGCCGAGGTTCTCGATGATCTCGAAGCCGTAGGTCCTCGCCGTCCCCTGGATCGCAGCGCCGATGCCGTTGATGGGCTGCCCGGCGCGGGCCCGCTTCATGGCCTGCGCGAGGGCCGTGCGGGCGGCATGGCACAGGCGCGTCTTGCGCGGGTTGGTCGGCGGCACGACCTTCGTCCCGCCGGTGTCGGCGAAGTAGCCCCCCAACTCGGCGGACACGTCCACGTTCAAGACATCACCCGGTCGGATCACCCGATCCCCCGGGACGCCGTGTGCGGCCTCCTCGTTGATGCTGATGCAGGTCGAGCCCGGGAAGCCGTAGGTGAGCCTGGGCGCCGAGCGCGCCCCGTGTCGGGCGAGCAACTGCTCGCCGAGCGCGTCCAGCTCGCGCGTCGTCATGCCGGGCTCGGCGGCCTCGAGCATCTCCCGCAGCACGAGGGAGACGATCCTGCCGACGCGCTCGAGTCCCGCGACATCGTCCTGGGTTTCGATCGACATGGGGATCTTCCTACCGGACTCGCGCGCGATTTGGGATATCCACCAGACCGGGCGCGCGCCGCCTGGTTGGCGATATCGAAGCAATCGTCCTACTGTTCCGCAACCATGAGTCGGGAATGCGAGCGCGGCGTCGCGGCGCCGAGATCGGCCCCACGACGCGCTCGGCCGTTGTCCGCCCAGCCGAAATGCGAACACCAGTTCTGACCGGCCTGGCGCTGCTGGCGCTGTGGACGGCGCTCGTCGGGCTGGGTGCGCGCAACGGCTGGCTGCGGCAGGAACCGGCGCCCGCCGGCGACAGCGAGGGCTTCGTGCGCTGGGCTTCCTCGCGCTACGCGCGCGAATCCAAGGGCAACATCGCCATCGTCCTGCTCGACGATGGGCGACCGGCGCACAGCTTCTTCGCATCCCATGGCCGAGCCGTGGACGAGCGTACCCTCTTCCAGGCGGCCTCGCTGAGCAAGTGGCTGACGGCGTGGGGTGTCATGGCGCTGGTGGAAGAGGGCCGCATCGAGCTGGACGCTCCGGTGTCGCGCTATCTGACGCGCTGGCACCTGCCGCCCAGCCAGTACGACGAGAGCGCGGTGACCGTTCGCCGACTGCTCGCACACACCGCCGGACTGACCGATGGACTGGGCTTTCGCGGCTTCGCGCCAGGACAGGCCGTGCCTTCGCTGGAGCAGGAGCTGACGCACACCACGGACGTCCTGCCATCGGCCGACGGCGTCGTACGCGTGGGCGCGGAGCCGGGGTCGGGATGGCGCTATTCCGGCGGCGGCTACCTCCTCCTGCAACTGATGATCGAGGAGGTGACGCACGAGGGCTTCGACAGCTACATGCGGCGCGCGATCTTCGGACCGCTCGGCATGGCGGACAGCACCTTCGAGGATCCGGATCCCGCGAGGCTCGCCGACATCTTCGCGGAGGATGGCGCGCCCGCGACGCACTACCGGTTCGCCGCCACCGGGGCCGCGTCGCTCTACACCTCGGCGGCCGACCTCGGCGCTTTCCTGCAGGCGCAGTTGCCCGGGCCCAACGACGCTCCCGCGGGGCGGGGCGTGCTGACGCCAGCCGCGCTGCGGGAGATGGCGACGCCTCAGGCCACTCTCTTCGGACTACCGGTCTGGGGCCTGGGCGAAAGCCTCTATGCGCCGACCGCCGGCGGCGGCTTCGTGATCGGCCACGACGGCCAGAATCATCCCGCGATCAACACCACGGCCCGCCTCGACCCCGCGACCGGCAACGGCATCGTCGTCCTGGCGACGGGCAGCCCCACCCTGGCGCGCGAGATCGGCGGCGAATGGACGTTCTGGCAGACGGGCAAGGTCGGCCTGGATACGCTCGTTCTCTTCGACGCGCCTGCGATCGCGATCGTCTTCGCCGCCGGTGTCGCCGCCATCGTCGTCTCGATCGCCGCCGCAACCCTGCTCCGGCGTCGCCGCGCGCGCCAGGCCGCGTAGCGGATCTACGCTGGCCGCTCACGGATCTGGAGTGCGGCGGTCACCGCCGCTCTGGGTTCGCCCGCCAACGATCCAGAGCGGCGGTGACCGCCGCACTCCAGATCACTCCAGCGGCGACGACGGCGGGTCGGTGCGCAACGAGCTTCGCGAATCGAGCCTCTCGTCACCAGTGGTTGTCGTGCGCGACCTCGCCCGTGCGGAGACCCTCGACCACACTCTCGAACCGCACCGCCTCGCCGATCTCCTCTGCGGGGGGAAGCCACTGCCCAGCCTCGATGACCCGGCTGCCGCTGACGGTCCGCTCCAGGAGTACGACGTGGTAGTGGTAGCCATGGCCGCCGTGCTCGTAACAGAGTAGCCAGCGGTCGGGGGGTGCCACCGCATGGCCGGCAACCACGAATCTCCTGGTGGGACGATCGTCGACGATGTCGGTCGCGTTGAACGGACCGCCAACGTCCGAGATGGGCTCGGAGGTGCGCCGCTCAACCTCAGCGCGAACGTCGGTTGGCACGTCGGCGAACGAGGACACGACCGAGAATCCAGCGACCGTCTTTGGCGCAGTCGGTTGCGCCTCACAACCAGCGGTGAGGGAGATTCCAGCGGTCAGCAACAACCAGAATGCCTTCATTGCTCGTGTTAGACTGCCCGAGTGAAGGAGCGTATCTAAAGGGCGAGGAGACCTTTCATGCGGAACGAGTTCACAGCGATCATCGAACGCGACGGGGACTGGTTCATCGCGTACTCGCCTGAGGTGGCGGGTGCGAACGGACAAGGGCGGACGAAGGAGGAGGCGCGGGAGAGCTTGGCCGCGGCGATCTCGTTGATCCTCGAGGACCGCCGAGCCGACGGCCTCCGCGGTCTGCCCCCAGAGGCGGAAAAGGGCACGGTGGTCGTCGATTGAAGCGGAGCACGCTGCTGCGGCACCTGCGGCGGCATGGTTGCTACCTCAAGCGAGAAGGCGGGGCGCACTCTCTTTGGGCGAATCCGGCGACCGGCGCCATCGAGGCTGTGCCGCGTCATCAGGAGATCGCCCATCGGCTCGCGGCCAAGAGCTGCCGCGCACTGTCGGTGGCGACGTCGGCGGCGACTCCAACTGAGGCGCTGCAGCCGACGGGCCGCTGGGCCGCCCAACAGTGGGGCCAAGCACGACGATCCTGGCCCATCTCCGTCCATCCCCGTTCATCCCCGTTCCTGACGCGACCAGGCACGCCGAATCCTCGAGGCAGATGGACGGAGGTGGAACCTGTCCGTCACTCCAGCGGCGACGACGGCAGGTCGGTGCGGCCCATGAGCCAGGCGTCGACGCCGCGGGCGGCCTCGCGGCCCTCCCAGATCGCCCACACCACGAGCGACTGGCCGCGGCGCAGGTCGCCGCACGCGAACACGCCGGGCACGCTCGACATGTAGCTGGCGTCGGCCTTGACGTTGCCGCGCGCGTCGAGCTCGAGGCCGAGGTCCCTGATCGGGCCGGGCTGCTCGGGGCCGAGGAAGCCGAGGGCGAGCAACACCAGGTCGCAGTCGATCTCGAACTCGCTGCCCGGGATCTCGACCATCTGCATGCGGCCGTCGTCGCCCTTCTTCCACTCGAGCCGCACGCAGTGCAGCTTCTTGACGTTGCCGTGCTCGTCGCCGGTGAACTTCTTGGTGTTGATGCTGTAGTCGCGCACGACACCCTCTTCGTGCGACGACGAGGTGCGCAGGATCATCGGCCAGTAGGGCCAGGGCGCCAGGCCGGGCGCCGGGCCGGCTTCCTTGCGCGACTCGGGCGGCTGCGGCAGCAGCTCGAACTGGTGCACGCTCCTGGCGCCGTGGCGGTTGGAGGTGCCGAGGCAGTCGGAGCCGGTGTCGCCGCCGCCGAGGATGACGACGTTCTTGCCGGTGGCGAGGATCTGGTTCGGCACCTCGTCGCCGGCGACCCGCTTGTTCGCCTGCGGCAGGAACTCCATCGCGAAGTGGACGCCCTTCAGCTCGCGCCCGGGGATCGGCAGGTCGCGCGGCTGGGTCGCGCCGCCGGCCAGCACCACCGCGTCGAACTCGCGCTGCAGCATCGCGGTCTCGACGTCGAAGCCGACGTTCACCCCCGGCTTGAACGTCACCCCCTCGGCTTCCATCTGCTTCATGCGGAAGTCGATCAGGTGCTTCTCCATCTTGAAGTCGGGGATGCCGTAGCGCAGCAGGCCGCCGATGCGGTCGGCGCGCTCGAACACCGTCACCCAGTGGCCGGCGCGCGCGAGCTGCTGCGCGCAGGCGAGCCCGGCAGGACCGGAGCCGATCACCGCGACCTGCTTGCCGGTGCGCTGCGCCGGCGGCTCGGGCTTCACCCAGCCCTCGGAGAGCGCGCGGTAGATGATCTGCTTCTCGATCTGCTTGATCGTCACCGCGTCGTTGTTGATGTTGAGGACGCAGGCCTCCTCGCACGGCGCCGGGCAGATGCGGCCGGTGAACTCGGGGAAGTTGTTGGTCGAGTGCAGCCGCTCGATCGCCTTGTCCCAACGCCCGCGGTACACCAGGTCGTTCCAGTCGGGGATGATGTTCCCGAGCGGGCAGCCCTTGTGACAGAACGGGATGCCGCAATCCATGCAGCGCGCCGCCTGCACCTGCAGCTTCTCGTCCGGGTGCTTGCCCTCCAGCTCGCGCCAGTCCTTCAACCGCTCGGCGACGGGTCGGCGCTGCGGCAGCTCGCGTTCGTATTCGAGGAATCCGGTGATCTTGCCCATCAGTTCTGCCTAGTTCGCTCTTGGAACAGAGATGAACGGCGATCTGAAGCCGGATGGGGCAGAGATGCTCTCTGCCTCATCCGAACTCAATCTCGGTTCATCTCCGTTGAATTCGACATCAGACACTGGCCAGCTTCGCCGCTTCGTTGTCGAGGTGCGCGGCGGCGAGCACCTTGCGGTACTCGACCGGCATCACCTTGGCGAAGCGGCGGGCGTTCTCCTTCCACCCGGAGAGAATGCGCCAGGCGACGGCGCTCTGGGTGAAGTCGTAGTGGCGACGGATGAGCTCGTGCAGCCGCTCGAGATCCTTGTCGTCGAGCGGGTCGATCTCGACCATCCCGAGGTTGCAGCGGGTCTGGAAGTCGCCCGCCTCGTCGAGCACGTAGGCCACGCCGCCGCTCATGCCGGCGGCGAAGTTGCGGCCGGTCTTGCCGAGCACCACCACCGTGCCGCGGGTCATGTACTCGCAGCCGTGGTCGCCGACGCCCTCCACAACCGCGGTCACGCCGGAGTTGCGCACGCAGAAGCGCTCGCCCGCCTGGCCGCGCAGGTAGACCTCGCCGCCGGTGGCGCCGTAGAGCGAGACGTTGCCGACGATGATGTTGTCCTCCGGCGCGAAGGTCGCCTCGGCCGGCGGATACACCACCACCCGCCCGCCGGAGATGCCCTTGCCGAAGTAGTCGTTGGCGTCGCCCTCCAGCTCGACCGCGACGCCGTTGGCGAGGAAGGCGCAGAAGCTCTGCCCGGCGGAGCCCTTGAACTTGATCTTGATCGTCTCGGGCGGCAGGCCGTGCTCGCCGAAGCGGCGCGAGATCTCGGCCGACAGCATCGTGCAGACCGTGCGGTTGACGTTGCGGATCGGCAGCTCGAACTCGACCGGCGTGCGCGATTCGAGCGCCCCCCGGGACTTCTCGAGGATGGTGTTGTCGAGCGCCTTGTCGAGGCCGTGGTCCTGCTTCTCGATGCAGCGGATCGCCACCGTCTTCGGCACGTCGGGCCGGTGCAGCAGCATGCTGAGATTGATGCCCTTCGCCTTCCAGTGGTCGACGGCGTCGTTGGCCTCGAGCTTGTCGACCCGGCCGATCATGTCGTCGACCTTGCGGAAGCCGAGCTGCGCCATGATCTCGCGCACCTCTTCCGCGATGAACATCATGAAGTTCACCACGTGCTCGGGCCTGCCCTCGTAGCGCTTGCGCAACACCGGGTCCTGGGTGGCGATGCCGACCGGGCAGGTGTTGAGGTGGCAGACGCGCATCATGATGCAGCCCGAGGCCACCAGCGCGGCGGTGGCGAAGCCGATCTCCTCCGCGCCGAGCAGGAAGGCGATCGCGGTGTCGCGGCCGGTTTTGATCTGGCCATCGGTCTCGACCACGATCCGGCCGCGCAGGTCGTTCATCACCAGCACCTGCTGGGTCTCGGCCAGGCCGAGCTCCCACGCCACGCCGGCGTGCTTGATCGAGGTCAGCGGCGAGGCGCCGGTGCCGCCCGAGTCGCCGCTGATCAGCACCACGTCCGCCTTCGCCTTGGAGACGCCGGCGGCGACCGTGCCGACGCCGACCTCGGCGACCAGCTTGACGCTGACGCGGGCGCGGTTGTTGGAGTTCTTCAGGTCGTGGATGAGCTGCGCCAGATCCTCGATCGAGTAGATGTCGTGGTGCGGCGGCGGCGAGATCAGACCGACGCCGGGCGTCGAGTAGCGGATCTTGGCGATGTAGTCGTCGACCTTGTGCCCGGGAAGCTGGCCGCCCTCGCCGGGCTTGGCGCCCTGCGCCATCTTGATCTGCAGCTCGTCGGAGTTGACCAGGTAGTGGCTGGTGACGCCGAAGCGGCCCGAGGCCACCTGCTTGATCGCGCTGCGGCGCAGGTCGCCGTTGGCGTCGCGCTGGTAGCGCACCGGATCCTCGCCGCCCTCGCCGGTGTTCGACTTGCCGCCCAGTCGGTTCATCGCGATCGCCAGCGTCTCGTGCGCCTCGCGGCTGATCGAGCCGAGCGACATCGCGCCGGTCTTGAAGCGCTTGACGATCTCCGACGCCGGCTCGACCTCCTCGAGCGGGACCGGCTTGCGGGCCGGCTTGAACTTCAGCAGGCCGCGGATGGTCGCCAGACGCGCCGAGTCGTCGTCGACGATCTTCGAGTACTCCTTGAAGAGCCGGTAGCTGCCGGCGCGCACCGCGTGCTGCAGCTTGGCGATGCTCTCCGGGTTGTACATGTGGTACTCGCCGCGTCGCCGCCACTGGTAGGAGCCGCCGGCGTCGAGCTCGCCGTCGAGCGTCTCGGGCACCTCGAAAGCGAGGTGGTGACGCATGGCGGTCTCGCGCGCGATGACGTCGAGGTCGACGCCTTCGATGCGCGACGCCGTCCAGGTGAAGTAGCGGTCGATGACGTCGCTGTTCAAACCGATGGCCTCGAAGATCTGCGCCCCGCGGTAGCTCTGCACCGTCGAGATGCCCATCTTGGTCATCACCTTGAGGATGCCCTTGTTGGCCGCCTTGAGGTAGTGCTCGACCGCCTCCTCCTCGCCGACGCCCTTGATCACCGCCTGCCGCACCTGGTCGCGCACCGTCTCGATCGCCAGGTACGGGTTCACCGCGCCGGCGCCGTAGCCGATCAGCAGGCAGAAGTGGTGCACCTCGCGCGCCTCGCCGGTCTCGACCACCAGGCCGCAGCGGGTGCGCATGCCCTCGCGGATGAGATGGTGGTGCACCGCGGCGGTGGCGAGCAGGCTCGGGATCGGAGCCATCTCGGCGTTCACGCCGCGATCGGACAGCACCAGCAGCGTGCAGCCCTCCTGGATGGCGCGCACCGCCTCGAGGCAGAGGACCTCGAGCGCGCGCTCGAGGCCGTCGCCGCCGTCGGCGACGCGATACAGCGCCGTCAGCTTGCGCGCCCGCAGGGCGCCGTTGTCGATCTCGCAGATGCGGATCAGGTCCTCGCTCGAGATCACCGGCGCCTCGAGCTCGAGCTGGTGGCAGTGCTCGGGCGACTCCTGGAACAGGTTCTGCTCCGGTCCGATGGTCGCCTTGAGCGACATCACCAGCTCCTCGCGGATCGGGTCGATCGGCGGGTTGGTGACCTGGGCGAAGAGCTGCTTGAAGTAGTTGTAGAGGAGCTGCGAACGGTTGGAGAGGCAGGCGAGGGGCGTGTCGTTGCCCATCGAGCCGACCGCCTCCTGGCCGTTGATGGCCATCGGCGCCATCAGCATCTTGATGTCCTCGAGGGTGTAGCCGTGGGTCTGCTGCAGCGCGAGCAGGTCCTCGATCGGCTCGACCTTCGCCTCCGGCGGCGGCAGCGAGTCGAGCTTGACGAGGTTCTGCTCGATCCACTTGCGGTAGGGCCGGCGCGCCGCCATCGCCTCCTTGATCTCCTCGTCGGCGACAATGCGACCCTGCTCCATGTCGACCAGGAACATGCGCCCCGGCTGCAGGCGGTCCTTGTGGAGGATGTTCTCCTGCGGGATCGGCAGCACGCCGACCTCGGAGGCCATCACCACCATGCCGTCCTTGGTGACGACGTAGCGCGACGGCCGGAGGCCGTTGCGGTCGAGCACGGCGCCGATGACGCGGCCGTCGCTGAAGGCGATCGAAGCCGGGCCGTCCCAGGGCTCCATCAGGCAGGCGTGGTACTCGTAGAACGCCCGCTTCGAGTCGCTCATGCTCTCGTGCTTCTGCCACGCCTCGGGGATCATCATCATCACCGCGTGCGGCAGCGAGCGGCCGGTGCGCACCAGCAGCTCGAGGGCGTTGTCGAACTTGCCCGAGTCGGCGAGGTTCTCGTCGATGATCGGCAGGAGCTTCTCGATGTCGTCGCCGAACGCCGCCGAGGCGAACATCGCCTCGCGCGCCTTCATCCAGTTCTCGTTGCCGCGCAGGGTGTTGATCTCGCCGTTGTGGGCGATGAAGCGGTAGGGATGGGCGCGCTCCCAGGAGGGGAAGGTGTTGGTGGAGAAGCGCTGGTGCACCAGGCCCATGGCGCTCTCGAGGCGCTCGTCGGCGAGGTCGAGGTAGAACTGCGGGATCTGCTCGGTCAGCAGCAGGCCCTTGTAGACCATGGTGCGCGACGAGAGGCTGCAGACGTAGAAGCTCTCCGAGTCGCGCAGCCGCTTCTCGGCGCGCACCTCGTGCTCGACCCGCTGGCGGACGACGTAGAGCTTGCGCTCGAAGGCGTCGGCGTCGAAGGGCTCGCGCCGCAGCAGCTCCTCGCTCGGCGCGATGAAGATCTGCCGGATGGCGGGCATGGCGTCGCGCGCCAGGCGGCCGCACTTGCCGTCGTCGACCGGCACGTGGCGCCAGCCGAGCATCTCCAGGCCCTCCTCCTCGATGATCTTCTCGAACAGCCGCTCGCAGGCGTTGCGGTCCTCGACGTGACGCGGGAGGAAGACGTTGCCGGCGGCGTAGCGGCCTGCCGGCGGCAGATCGATGCCGAGCGCCTCGCACTCGGCGCGCAGGAAGGTGTCGGGGATCTGCAACAGGATGCCGGCGCCGTCGCCGGTGAGCGGGTCGCAGCCGCAGGCGCCGCGATGGGTGAGGTTGTCGAGCACCGTCAGCGCGTTGCGCACGATGGCGTGCGATTTCCGGCCGTGGATGTCGGCGACGAAGCCGACGCCGCAGGCGTCGTGCTCCATGCACGGAAGGTAGAGGCCCTGCTTCTCCAGTCTGCGCTGTCTCATCAACGTACCCTCCGGAAAGGGAAGTCCCCCTTCCCTACTTCTCGATCTCGCGCCCGTTGGCGACCCGACGCGGGCGGCGCTGCGGCGCCGGCTCCGCCTGCGGCAGCGGAATCTGCACCCGCTCGGTGTGGGTGGAGAGAACCACCATCGTCACCGTGCGCGCCACGCCGTCGATCTGCCGCAGATGCCGGATGAGCTCCTCCAGCGTCTGCGTGTTCCTCGTCTTCACCTTCACCAGCAGGGTGTAGTCGCCGGTGATGTGGTGCGCCTCGAGCACGTCCTCCAACTCGCAGACGCGCTGCTCGACCGCCTGGATGGAAGCCGGCTGCGCGATCAACACGCCGATGAACGCGGTCACGTCCAGGCCGAGCGCGCGCCCGTCCAGGATCGCCTGGTAGGAGCGGATGGTGCCGTTCTCCTCCAGCTTCTTGACCCGCTCGATCACCGAGGGGGCAGACAAGCCGACCTCCTCGCCGATCTTTCCCCATGACAGCTTGCAGTTCTGCTGCAGCAGTCCGAGGATCTGGAGGTCGATACCGTCCAGTTCGTGCTCGTGGTTGCCGAATTTCATAAGGCCAACAGTGGGGGTGGCCGACGAAATAACGGCCAAAAAGGGGGAGTGTCAACCCATCGTAAGGTGACATTCGTTGGATAATCCGGCGGCGCGGGCTCGGCCGAGCGGCTGGCGGCCGCCGGGATCCGGAGCGGCGGCGACCGCTGCCCTCCGGATTTTGGGAATCGCGGTCCGGTGCCGTGGTGATTCGGCTTGGCGCGTTGTATGGCACACGCCCTGCATCGCCGATCGGAAGAGGGGAGGGCTGCCATGTCGCGCATTCGTCTCTGGCTCTTCGTTGCACTCGCCAGTGCTCTATCCGCCACGATCGCCGAGGCGAAGCCGCGCATCGTCATCCTGGCGACCGGCGGCACGATCGCCGGGGCGCAGGCGGACACCGCGCAGGCCGGCTACCAGGCCGGCAAGTTCAAGATCGAGGATCTGATCGCGGCGGTGCCGCGGATGGCGGAGCTGGCGGAGCTGAGCGGCGAGCAGGTGGTCAGCATCGGCAGCCAGACGATGACCGACGAGGTCTGGCTGAAGCTCGCCAAGCGCGCCAACGAGGTGCTGGCGCAGGGCGACGTCGACGGCGTGGTCATCACCCACGGCACCGACACGCTCGAGGAGACCGGCTACTTCCTCAACCTCGTCCTCAAGAGCGACAAGCCGGTGGTGCTGGTGGGCTCGATGCGACCGGCGACGGCGATCAGCGCCGACGGCCCCGCCAACCTCTACGACGGTGTCGCGGTGGCGGCCCATCCCGAGGCGCGCGGGCGCGGCGTGCTGGCGGTGCTCAACAACGAGATCCACTACGCCCGCGAGGTCGAGAAGCAGAACTCGACCCAGCTCGACACCTTCAAGTCGCCCAACCGCGGCCGCGCCGGGGTGGTGAACACCGGCAAGGCGATCTTCTTCTCGCCGCCGATCCCGAAGCACACCACCGCCAGCGAATTCTCGGTCGAAGGCGC
>Ga0268299_1004133_pt1 | contig 11872 bp, 10 predicted proteins | sample NOBtaG_FD_193484 | JGI IMG/M metagenome (GOLD analysis project Ga0268299, IMG submission 193484) | Activated sludge microbial communities from bioreactor in Nijmegen, Gelderland, Netherland - NOB reactor | ecosystem: Engineered > Bioreactor > Aerobic > Activated sludge | place: Netherlands... | reverse complement strand
CAATTCTATTTCTCCATCTTTTTTGTCATTCATGCTAAAAGCAAAGGCGAGTTCATCTTTTTTAGTATCATCACTATTGATGATGATTTTTTTAATCACTTTTTTGTCTTTGGAGTTTTCATCGGTGCTTACTACCATTGTAATTTGTTTTTCAATTTCAGCAATTTCTTTATCACCAATAATTTTTTCGCTGATTGTAGTATCACCATTCACAATGGTTATGGTTTTTACTTTCGCATTTTGTCCACAGGCGATACCTGTTACTGTAATAGCAATGATTGCCATTCCAGGAATTATTTTGTTGTATAATTTTTTCATTTTAATTTAGTTTATGATTTTTAATACTATAAATTTGGTTGCAACAAATCTGAAGCAAACATAGATTGAAAAATAAAGGAGAGGTGTTAAAGGCATGTTAATCGCTGTTAAATAATGTTAAGCTGTAGTTGCATCCATTTGAATGGATTACTTTTGTTTAAGTTAAATGAATCAAAATAACATCAGAATAATAGTTATTATGGCAAGCGTTGCCTTAATGGGCTTGATTGCAATTCAAGTTTATTGGGTAAAAAACACTGTTGCTATGGGTGAAGAACGTTTTGAGCAAAATGTGAATGATGCATTAAATAGTGTTGTAACTCGTTTGGAAAAACATAAAGCTGCTGCTAAGATTACTCAAAAATTTAAATTCAGAAAACAAGGAATAAGATATTACAGTACGCAAGATGAAGTAAAAGATAAATCAAAGCTGATGGCAGATAGTTTGTCAGATAAGTTTTCATTTCAATTGCCAAAGAATAAGTTAAATGTAAAAATTGTAGAAGAGTTTACTTCCGATTCTAATGGTGTAATAATTCAAAAGTCGCGAGAAAAAAACTATGCTGCAGATGCTGCTTCCAAAGAAATGGAAGCAAAAGTAGAGGCTGATGGGCCAATGATGCATCCAATGGATTCAACTCAAATTAGAGATAAATGGTTTGAAAACAAAACCAATATGGCCAATGATATTTTTGATGAGCTTGTAAGCATTAATATTTACAATGACTTTGAACAAAAGATAGATACATTAATTATTGATTCAATATTAAAAAATGAGCTTTTTGAAAAAGGCATTTCTGCGAACTATATTTTTGGAATTACACCAACCAAAAACCCTCCAATAGACACTAGTAAATTATCTGCTGATGAAAAGAGGATTTATGGTTCAAAATATAAAATAAATTTATCTCCTGATAACATCTTTATTAAGCCACAGTATTTGTCGGTTTACTTTACAAATGAAACTAAATTTATATTAAGTTCAATGTGGTTTATGTTGCTTATATCAGGTACTTTTATGTTAGTGTTGGTGTTCTCATTTTATTATACGATTTCTACTATTTTTAAGCAGAAAAAATTGTCTGAAATCAAGAATGATTTTATTAGTAATATGACACATGAATTTAAAACACCAATTTCTACAATATCATTGGCCTGTGAGGTGTTAAATGATAAGTCGGTAGAAAAATCACCTGAACGAGTGACTAACTATGTGAAAATGATAGGAGATGAAAACAAGCGTTTAAGTTTATTGGTAGAAAATATTTTACAAACAGCGATTCTTGATAAAGGACAATTTAAATTAAAAATTCAGCCAATTGATATCCATACAATAATTGAACAAACAATTACAAACATAAGGTTGCAAGTAGAAAATAAAGAAGGGAAAATAGAAATGCAGTTGATGTCGGAACAACATATCGTATCAGCTGATAGGATTCATGTAACCAACATTATTTTTAATCTTATTGATAATGCTTTAAAGTATTCAAATGAAAAACCACAGATAAAAATCACCACTAAAAATGATGATGAAGGGATTTTTGTTTCTGTTCAAGATAATGGAATAGGGATAAGTAAAGAAAATCAAAAACGGATATTTGATACAATGTACAGAGTGCCTACAGGAAATGTTCACAATGTAAAAGGTTTTGGTTTAGGATTGAGTTATGTAAAGGCTGTTGTAGAAAAACACGGTGGTTCTATTTCAGTAAAAAGTGAATTAGGCAAAGGTTCTACCTTTACTTTTTATTTACCATTTAATGTACACATTAATAATTAAAAAAATATAATCATGGAAAAAGTGAAAGTATTATTAGTAGAAGATGATTCTAACCTAGGAAGTCTTTTAAAAGAATATTTAGAAGCAAAAGGATATGCAACCACCTTGGCTGTAAATGGGAAACAAGGATTTGATATGTTTTCGAAAGGGAAATTTAATATTTGTATTCTTGATGTAATGATGCCAATAAAAGATGGGATTACTTTAGCTAAAGAAATTAGAGCTATTGATTCAGGTATCCCTTTAATATTTTTAACTGCAAAATCGATGAAAGAAGATGCAATTGAAGGTTTTAAAGTAGGTGCTGATGATTATATCACAAAACCATTTAGTATGGAAGAATTGTTATTGCGAATTCAAGCCATATTAAGAAGAACAGATAATACTTCAGCTAAAAAATCAGAGCAAACAGAATTTAAAATTGGAAAATATAAATTTGATTACCAACATCAAGTATTGGATTTAAAAGGGACACAACAAAAATTAACAACCAAAGAAGCTGAGTTGTTAAAGTTGTTATGTTTGCATGCAAATGATGTGTTGGATAGAAATTTTGCCCTAAAAGCAATATGGAATGACGATAATTATTTTAATGGAAGAAGCATGGATGTATATATAGCAAAGCTTAGGAAATATTTAAAAGAAGATACTGCAGTAGAACTAATCAACGTTCACGGAAAAGGTTTTAAACTTTTGTTGGGAAAATAATACTTTATCGAACAAGGGTTACTCTTCCGATATATTGGTAATCCACTTGCTGGACATCATCTCTAAAATTTATTTTGTAAACAAATACATCGTTTGTGCAAAGTTTATTTTTGTAGTATCCGTTCCAACCTTCTTTTATATCGTTTGTTTTAAAAATCAGTTCTCCCCATCGATCAAAAATTAAAAATTCATAGTTGTGAACCCCCAAAATCACAGGTTTAAATACATCGTTTAATCCATTATTATTAGGTGTAAATGCATTTGGTATCCAAAACAGAAATTCAGGTCGAATAATTACTTCCGCATAGGCAGTGTCTTTACATCCAAATTCGTTTGTTACAATTTGAATTACTGTATATGTTCCTGGTGCAGTATATTTATGAACCGTGTCGCAGTTTTCTGATGATGCACCATCGCCCCAATTTAATTCACATTGAACAGCATTTGAACTTAAATCAAAAGCTGTTACATTGGGATAAAAAATAGAAGTGTCATTTGGACTTACAGTTACACCTGCTGTTGGAGATGGGTGTATAGTTAAAGGTGAAGGAAGGTTAAAAGTATCTTTGCAACCATGTGTATTAGTAATGATTAAACTCGAATTGTAAGTGGCAAGTGCTGGGTAGGTGTGAAAAGGATTTTGTTCATTAGACGTTCCTCCATCTCCAAAAAACCATTCGTAGGTAAGTGGTGTTGTTGCGCTTGAGCTATCAATAAATTGTACTGGTTGCAAATCACAGGCAGTTGCTGAAGCCAAACCATAATTTGCAATCGGTTTTGGGTATACATTTACATTTGCAGTATAAGATTGTGTGCAGCCATTTTCGCTAACCGTAAGTGTAACAGGATACGTTCCAACAGCATTGAAAGAAATATTGTTTGGATTTTGTGCTGTACTTAAATTTGTATTTGCATTGGCTCCAAAATCCCAGCTAAATGTACCATTTCCCATAAATGCTCCTCCGGGTGTGAAACTGAAATTATTGTTATATAAACATTGTCCGGGTGGTGGCGTAAAGTTTGGATTGAGCAAAGGCATTATTTGAAAAGTATTTACTGCTGTATCAGCACATAAGGTTCCAGGGTTAATGATAAGTGTTACATTGTAGTTGCCTGGAGCAGGGTAAGTATAAGTTGGTGACTGTGCTGTAGAAACATCTGAAGTAGTTGTTAAATCACCAAAATCCCAGGTATAGCTAAATGCATTAAGAGAAGTTTGTGAAAAGTTTACAGTAAAACCAAAACAAAATGTTGTTTGTTGAGGTATTGATGCAACAGGCAATCCGGGGCAGTTAACCACATTAAATTGAAAATCTCTTTTGTTTGTATTGATCAATACCCCATTTCGATATTCATAAGCACACACTCCTACAACCCATTGTCCGAGCATATTTGGAGTTCCGGTCATTAATCCTGTAGTTGAGTTTACTGCCATTGCAGGAGAAGAACTCATTGGGTAAGACGCATTATAAGGTGCTAACCAAGGAACAAAATTATACGGTGGTGATGCGGCATCATATGGACAAACAGCAGGGCAACCTGCGCCATTTCCGTTGCTAGCTTGAGGGCCAAGAATTGGGCAACAAGGATCTAAGCCAGTAAATGGATCACAAAATTGATAAAAAATGGAATCGCCATCAGGGTCAGTAGCCGAATGGTCAAAAATTAATGGCACATCAGCACATAAAAAAATGGGAGGGAAATTATTGTAACGCGAACTATTATTGCATGGAACAATTGAAGCATCAGGGATATGTGTCATATAAGTAGAGCCAACATCGCCTGGGTTTATTAAATTAAGAATAGTGTTATTTCTACAACACCTTTGATAAACAATATTATAGCCACCACTAATCGGTGGTAGATTTACAACTGTTTGATAGATGGCTTCTTCTACACAAATATTGGTAGGTGGGATAAAACAAGGGTTATTAATTGTAACAGGAAGCACGGTTGCACCTGGAAATGGCATTTGAATATTGTTCAATAAATTGCCGTTGCTATCAAAAATAAAAATTGTGGCAGGGTCATCGTAAGTTGCTAATCCATTGATGCAGTCACGATAAAGCTTAAGAGTAATTCTGTAGTCGTTACTCCCTAGGCAGTCATAATAAATTTCACCGCCCACAATATGAGTAGCAAAATTCTTAACTGATAAAAGAGTTAAAAATAAAAGAAGAATATATTTTTTATAATTCATCAATTTTTAGTCCCACCCTTATTACAATGGATGCCTAATACAAATATACAAAACACAAACCGAATAGCATTTTTTGACTCAACTTCTTATGAGTTCACTATTTGCTAGAATAATTCATAAAACACTCTTAAAACTAAATATAAGATGTTTGTTTTATTAAAATAGTTGCTCCTAATGCATCTTTATGACTTAGATTTAATAGAACGAACCTTTTTTTGCCTTTCAAAAAGAATATTGGAATTATTTAAATTTTAATTGCAAATTTGTGTTCTGTAATTTAAAACCTATTTGACTTATGAATACCAATACAAATTTGAATGCTTATATAGAAACACATAAAGATCGTTTTTTAAACGAACTTTTCGAATTGTTAAGAATACCTTCTGTTAGTGCTGATCCAGCCTATAAAAAAGATGTAATTAAAACAGCCGATGTTATTAAAGAAAAATTGATAGCAGCAGGTGCTGATAAAGTAGAAGTTTGTCCTACAGCTGGATATCCAATTGTATATGGAGAAAAAATTATTGACCCAAAATTGCCTACTGTTTTGGTGTACGGGCATTATGATGTGCAGCCTGCTGATCCATTGGAATTATGGACATCTGGTCCATTTGAGCCAGTGATTAAAAAAACAGAATTGCATCCCGAAGGAGCAATTTTTGCTCGTGGAGCATGTGATGATAAAGGTCAAATGTATATGCATGTAAAAGCATTTGAATTAATGATGCAAACAGGAACACTTGCTTGTAATGTAAAATTTATGATTGAAGGAGAAGAAGAAGTAGGCTCTACCAATCTTGCCATTTTTGTAAAAGAAAACAAAGAGCGTTTAAAAGCGGATGTGATTCTTATTTCGGATACAGGAATTATTGCAAATGATACACCTTCTATTTGTGTTGGATTAAGAGGCTTGAGTTATGTAGAGGTAGAAGTAACAGGTCCAAACCGTGATCTTCACTCTGGATTATATGGTGGTGCAGTAGCTAATCCAATCAATATCCTATGTGAGATGATTGCTAAAATGAAAGACGATAAAAATCACATTACTATTCCTGGTTTTTATGATGATGTAGAAGTGTTAAGTGCTGAAGAACGTGCAGAAATGGCAAAAGCTCCATTTAGTTTAGATGCGTATAAAAAAGCATTGGATCTTTCTGATATTCATGGGGAAGATGGTTTTACTACAAATGAGCGTAACTCTATTCGTCCAACATTAGATGTAAATGGTATTTGGGGTGGTTACACTGGTGAAGGAGCAAAAACGGTAATTGCTTCAAAAGCCTATGCAAAAATTTCTATGCGTTTAGTACCTCATCAAAATTCCGATAAAATCACTGAATTATTCAAAAATTATTTTGAAAGCATTGCTCCAAAATCTGTGAAAGTAAAAGTTACTCCGCATCATGGTGGTGAGCCTGTAGTTACTCCAAGCACATCGCCTGCATACAAGGCAGCGAGTATGGCAATGGAAACTACTTACGGTAAAAAACCTGTTCCTGTTCGTAGTGGTGGAAGTATTCCTATTGTGGCAATGTTTAAATCGGAATTAGGTTTGGATTCTGTATTAATGGGCTTTGGATTGGATTCTGATGCAATTCATTCTCCTAACGAGCATTATGGTGTGTTCAACTATTTCAAAGGAATTGAAACCATTCCATATTTTTATAAATATTTTGCTGATCTTAAAAAATAAAATAATTCTAAAACGAAAGAACGCAGGAATACTATTCCTTGCGTTCTTTCGTTTTTATGAAAAACAAACGCTATGAAAAAGTTTTTTTTAATCCCCATTTTTTTTACTCTTTTTATTTTCTCTTCTTGTGGCGATTTTCAAGATGTATCATTTGAAGGTATTGAAAATGTGAAAGTAAATAAATTGTCACAACAGGGATTGGATGTAGACATTACTGCTAAAATTAAAAATCCAAATAAAGTTGCTTTTACTATTTATAAATCTGATTTAGATGCCACATTTAGTAATATGAATGTGGGAAAAGCTACACTTACTAATAATGTGAAAATAAAAGCAAACACTACACAAGCCTATACATTTAACATCAAGTCGGATTTTTCAAAATTAAGTATGGCTGAACTCCCAAACCTATTATCAATTGCCACAAGTAGAAGTATTAAAGTAGGATTGAAAGGGAATTTAAGAGTAGGAAAAATGTTTGTGAAGAAAAATTATCCTGTTGATATGACAAAGAGTGTTCCTTTGAACTTGGGCAACTAATTAAGGAGCATATTTCATGGCTACATATTTTTCTGGCACTACAAGTTCTGAAGTACAATAATCTATTTTTTCTTGAATTGTTATAGGATAATTTAATGTTTCCTTAAAACCCAATGGTGCAAAAAAGTCGGGAATGATGCATACCAGAAAAAGGTCTGCATTCGCTCGTTTGATTAATTCTTTTACAATGGCTTTTCCAATTCCTTTTCTTCGGTGTGGTGTAACAACGCCCAGCGAGCAAAGTTCAATGCAATCGGCTCTTTCCCTGAGGCGGCCAAATCCAACTAACACATTTTCTCTGTAAGCAGCTACAAATTGTTCTTGATTTAATTCACGATCATCCAATTCAAATTCGCTTATGAAAAGGCAAATTTGCTCGAATTCATTTTTGTTAGGTGTTTTTAATTCAAGATTCATAGGAATAAAAAAGAGGCTGACACAAAAAACTACTTTTGAGACAGCCTCTTTTAAGTATTTAAATTTAATTAGTGGTGATGACCATGCGGACCATGTGCATGTCCATGAGCTAATTCTTCTTCTGTAGCATCACGAATTTCAAGTACTTCACCTTTAAAATGTAAGTCTTGTCCGGCTAAAGGATGATTAAAATCCATTTTTACGTATTCAGCTGTTATTTCTTGAACCTTTCCGTATAAGCGATTTCCTTCATTATCAACCATTGGTAAAGTAACTCCTACTTTTACATTCTCTTCATCTAATTTTCCATCTTCACCTAAAAAAGCATCGATAGGAATCATTACTACATGTTGTTCATCACGCACGCCATAACCATTTGCTGCTGTAATAAAAAAGTCAAAAGTATCGCCTACTTTTTTTCCTGATAAGTTACTTTCAAAATCAGGTAATAAACCACCAGCACCAAAAAGGAATAAGAAAGGGTTTTCTTTGCTTGTTTGTTCAACATGCTCTTCGGTTCCTTTTATTGTTAAGTGATAGTTAACAGAAACCACTTTGTTTAATTCAATTGTCATTTGTGTAAAATTTAATTTTTAAAATATTTCGCGCAAAAGTAAGTTAATCAATTAATTAAACCGAATAAATACTGTTTTATTTTCATAAAAAATCCTGAAAAAATAGTTTACATTTGATTTTCCGAATTTTAATTGTCTATGAACTTTCCGAATTTAATAAATAGTAAGTTGCCTAATGTAGGCACTACCATTTTTACTGTAATGAGTAAATTGGCTGCTGATAATAATGCCATTAATCTTTCACAAGGCTTTCCTGACTTTTCATGTAATCCTGAATTGGTAGAGCTGGTAAGTAAATATATGAAAGCAGGAAATAATCAATATGCACCAATGGCAGGATTGATTCAATTGCGTGAAATATTGGCTCAAAAAACTGAAGAGCTTTATGGCGCACACTATAATCCTGAAACAGAAATAACAATTACTGCAGGAGCAACACAAGCTATTTATACTGCCATTACTGCTGTTATACGTGAAGGGGATGAAGTAATTGTATTTGAGCCTGCCTATGATTGTTACCAGCCTGCAATAGAATTAAATGGTGGTAAAACCATTTATTTGCAGTTAAAAGCACCATCGTATTCAATTGATTGGGAAGAAGTAAAAAAAGTAATGAGTCATCGCACCAAGATGATTATTGTAAACACACCACATAACCCAACAGGAAGTGTGTTGTCGGCAGCCGATATGATGATGCTGCAAAAACTTACAAAGGATACCGATATTATTATTATAAGTGATGAGGTGTATGAACATATCATATTTGATAATCAAGCGCATCAAAGTGTAGCACGTTATCCGCATTTAGCTGAACGCAGTTTTATTATTTCATCGTTTGGTAAAACATACCATGCTACTGGATGGAAAATAGGATATTGTGTAGCTCCACAAAATTTAATGAATGAATTCAGGAAAGTGCATCAGTTTTTAGTGTTTTCAACTAACACACCTATTCAGTTTGCACTAGCCGAATTTTTAAAACAAAAAAATCAATACCTTGACTTGGGAGCTTTTTATCAAAAGAAGCGGGATTATTTTATTTCACTCATAAAAAATTCACAATTTAGTTTTACACCAGCTGCAGGTACTTATTTTCAATTGTTGAATTATTCTAAGTTGAGCAACGAAAAGGATACAGATTATGCAATTCGATTAACAAAAGAATTTAAAATAGCATCCGTTCCTATTTCTGTTTTTTACCATGAAGGAGAAGATAATAAAGTATTACGTTTTTGTTTTGCAAAAAAAGAAGAAACATTAGAAAAGGCCGCAGAAATTATTAATAAAATACAGTAGTAAATTGTTTTTCTAAAATTTAAAAATGAACGATTTAAAAGTAACCATATTGCAAACCGAATTGCATTGGGAAAACATAGATGAAAATTTAAAAATGTTTTCTTCAAAATTAGATGCGATTAAAGATGTAGGGGATTTAATAGTATTGCCCGAAATGTTTACTACAGGATTTACAATGAACCCTGAAAAGCATGCAGAGTCAATGAATGGCAAAGCTGTGATGTGGATGAAAGAGCAAGCAAAAAAAAACAATTGTGTTATAACAGGAAGTTTTGCTTGTGTAGAAGATGGTAATTATTACAACAGGTTGGTGTGGATGAAAGCAGATGGAAATTATTCGGTGTATGATAAGCGTCATTTATTTACGATGGTAAGTGAACACGAACATTATACTGCTGGGACAAAAAAAATAATTGAAGAATTAAATGGCTGGAAATTTTGTCCGCTAATATGCTATGATTTACGTTTTCCGGTGTGGAGCAGAAATACAAAACACACACAATATGATGTTTTAATTTATGTAGCTAATTGGCCAGAAAGAAGAGCACATCCATGGAAAGCTTTATTATTGGCTCGTGCTATTGAAAATCAATCGTATGTAATTGGTGTAAACAGGGTAGGGAAGGATGGTAATGAAATTAGCCATTCTGGAGATTCTGCAATAATAGATTTTAAAGGAGAAATTAAAAGTAAAATTTCGGCACACGAGATAGGTGCCGAAACTATAAATTTATCTTACCAAGAATTATTAGAATTTAGAAAACAATTTCCAGTACTGAATGATGCAGATAATTTTTCTATTGTTTGATGTATTTATTTCGCCATCAACGCTTCTATTTCATCTGCTTCAATTGGAATATTTTTCATTAAATCATCAGGTCCATTGGCTGTAACCAAAATATCATTCTCAATGCGGATTCCTAAATTTTCTTGAGGGATATAAATTCCTGGCTCGCACGTAAACACCATTCCAGCTTCTAATGGACGATTAAAATCACCCACATCATGTACATCTAAACCTAAAAAGTGTGAAGTGCCATGCATAAAATATTTTTTATAGGCTGGCCATTCTGGATTTTGATTTTTTATATCATCCATCGTAATCAAGTCTAAATCTACTAACTCCTTTTCCATTAAATGGCCAACTGCTTTGTGGTATTCAGGAATGGTATTTCCTACTACCAACATTTTTGTTGCTGCACGCATTACTCGTAATACAGCATTGTATACTTCTTTCTGACGAGCAGTGAATTTTCCACTCACCGGAACACAACGCGTTAAATCACTTGCATAATTTCCATATTCAGCTGCTACATCTAATAGTATTACATCGCCTGCTTTACATTCTTTATTGTTATCTACATAATGCAAAACACAAGCATTAGCACCCGATGCAATGATTGGGCCGTAAGCAAATCCTCGTGAACGGTTACGTACAAATTCATGCACCAATTCCGCTTCAATTTCATATTCCATTACACCTGGTTTAATAAAACCTAATAATCTGCGAAAACCTTTTTCGGTAATGTTACAAGCTTGTTGGATTAAATCAACTTCATAGTTTGATTTAATAGCACGTAACTTATGCATGATAGGTGCAGCGCGTTCTATTTTGTGTAAAGGATATTTTGAAATAATATTTTTGTTGAAACGCATTTCTGCTGTTTCGGTATCAATATATCTACGAGTATGCTCGTTACTGTTTAAATAAACATGTTCGGCTTGAAAAACAACAGTTTTTAAAAAGCTTTCAAACCCTTGATTCCATAGTACTGTTTTAATACCTGAAGTAGCAGTAGCTTGTTCTTTTGTTAGTTTAGCTCCTTCCCAAATAGCAATTGTTTCATTGGTTTCACGAACAAATAATACTTCTTTGTGTGCTCCATTTTTTGCATCAGGATAAATCAATAAAATGGTTTCTTCTTGGTCAACACCGGTTAAATAAAATAAATCAGAATTTTGCACAAAGCCCATGGCACCATCAGCATTTGTTGGTAAAATATCATTGCTCACAAAAAGAGCGATTGAATTTGGCTTTAAACTAGCGGCAAAACGTTTACGGTTTTCAATAAATAAATTGGCATCAATGGCAGAATATTTCATTTTATTTGTGTTTTGAATTAAAAGCCAAAGTTTGTAAATTAAATTCGAATAAAAAAGGCTTTCCGCTGAAAGCTTTCTTCTTATTTAAAATGATTATAAATTAAGCTTTTGATTCAACAAAATAAACCATTTTAGGCATGGTTTGTTTAAAGTGAATAAATGATAGTCCGATTTACTTGATAAAAATCATTTTGAATTATACATTTGTCGCACAATTTGTAAAATCCGATTAAAATATA
>Ga0268299_1004132_pt1 | contig 11876 bp, 8 predicted proteins | sample NOBtaG_FD_193484 | JGI IMG/M metagenome (GOLD analysis project Ga0268299, IMG submission 193484) | Activated sludge microbial communities from bioreactor in Nijmegen, Gelderland, Netherland - NOB reactor | ecosystem: Engineered > Bioreactor > Aerobic > Activated sludge | place: Netherlands... | reverse complement strand
GCAGCATCATCTGGCGCGACGGCACCACCACGGGCTACGGGCGCGGCGAGGATCCGGGCGGTTTCGCGTTCGGTTTCCGTCGCGACGTGGACTACTGCTCCGGCGCCTTCCTGATGGTGCGGCGCGACCTGTTCGAACGGCTGGGCCGCCTCGATACCGCCTATGCCCCGGCCTATTACGAGGAAGCCGACATGTGCATGCGGATCCGCGCGGCCGGGTTCCGGGTGGGCTACGAGCCGGCGTGCCGGATCATGCATGTCGAATTCGGCAGCGCGCTGTCGGCGGCTGACGCTCCACGTCTCTCCGCGCGCAACCGGGGGGTCTTCGTGGCGCGTCATGCTGCCGTGCTCGCGGCCGGCCACCACGCGCCGGGGACATCGCCGCTGATCGCGCGCATGCGCGGCGGCGCGGCGGGGCGCATCCTGGTGCTCGATGCGCGCGACTGGCGCCCGGATGCGGCGGCGCCGCACGCCGCCGGCCTCGCGCTGTCGCGGTTCCTGACCGAACAGGGATTCGCCGTGACATTCTGCATGCCACGCGCGCTGCGCGAAGCTGCCGGACACGGCGCCGTGCCCGACACCGTCGAATGCGCCATGGCGATGCAGCCGGACGACATCCCGACCCTGTTGCGAAACCGTGGCGGCCACTACGACGCAGTGCTGCTGCTGGAGGCCGACGCGGGCGGCCTGGCGGCAGGCACGCTCGCGGCCATCGACAGCGCGCTCGACGGCGCGCTGCTGCTGCGGCTGCCGGCCGGCGAAGCGCGACGCTGACCGGCACCGCAGCGCCGACAGGCCCGCACTATCCATGCGGGGCGGTCGCGTTAGACTCGACGCGTGGTCCCCCTCGTACTCCGATGCTGGCCGCTGGCTCCGATCGTCGCCCTCGGCCTTGGCCTGGTCGCTGCGGCGGCGGCGGGCCATGCCGTCGATCCCGGCGTGCTGTGGCGCGACCCGTACCACGACCGGAATTCGCACTTCGCGAGCGCGCTCACCTTCTCGCTCGCGCTGCGCCATGGCGATGCAGCCGTCTTCCTGGCCGAGGTCGCCCGGCCGACCGTCTGGCCGCCGATGCAGGCGCTCGCGCTCGGCGCCTGGATGTCGGTGGCCGGGCCCGGCATCGTCTGGGCGATCGTGCCGGCGGCGATCGGCTGGGCGGTGACGCTGGTGGCGATGGCGCTGCTGGCGGCACGCGCCGTCGAGGATCCTGCGCGTGGCGCCCTCGCCGGCGGGCTGGCGGTGGCGCTGGCGGCGACCAGCCCTGCCCTCGCGCGCCTGGGCACCGACGCCATGATGGAACTGCCCGGCGCGGCGCTGACCCTGCTGGTGCTGCTGGCGGCGACGGCGCGCCCGGTGCCCTGGCGGCGGCTGGCGGTGCTGCTCACGCTGCTGGCGCTGCACAAGTACAACTACTGGATCATGGCGGTGGCGGCGCTCGTCGTGGCCTCAGCCGGCACGATCCTGCCCTGGGCCTGGCGGTTGCTGCGCGCGATCGATCGCGGCCGACTGGTTCAGGACGCGCCGCTGCGCCTGCTCGTCCTGGCGCTGGCGCTCGCCGCGGCAGGCCTGCCCGCCGACCCGGCCTGGCAAATCGGCGGCGTGCTGGTGCTTCCGGCGCATGTCGCGGTGCTGGCCTGGGGATTCGCGCTGTTCGCCGCGGCGCGGGCGTGGCGGCGGCGCGGCGCCGATGTCGACGCGACACTGGGCGAGCCGGCGCGGATCCTGCTGGCCTGGCACGCGCTGCCTGTCGCGCTGTGGCTGCTGGTGCCCGGCAAGCTGCCGGCCCTGCTCGGTTTCCTGTCGCCCCGCCATGCCGGGGCGACGGCGCCGCACGGGCTGCTGGACGCCATCGCCTTCCACTGGCAGGGCTTCGCGCTGGGCTTCTCGCCGCAACCGGCGATCGCTGCTGCGGTGCTCGTGTTGGCCGCCTTCGGCGCCTGGCGCGCGCCACGGCCGGTGACGGCCTTCGCGGCGCTCGGCGTCCTGGCGCTGGTGCTGCACCCGCAGCTGCAATGGCGCTTCCAGGCGACGGTACTGCCGGCGGTCTGGCTGCTGGCCGGGCTCGGCGCCGCGGCGGTGCTGCCGCGCGTGAACGCCATCCTGGCGGCGACGCTGCCGTGCGTGGTCGCGCTGGTGCTCGTCGCGCCGCCGACGCCGCCGCTCGCCGATGCCGCCGCTGTCCGGCGGCCGGAGGCGCCGCGCGACCTCGGCCTCGTGGCCGCCTGGCACGACATGCCGATCGAACGGGGGGGCGTCCTGGTCCTGGCCGGCATCGGCCGCTCGGACCTGTTCGAATGGACCCTTCGGTTGCGCTGCGGCTGCCTGGCGCCCGTCGAGCAGCCGCCCTGGATCGAACGTGGCGATGCCGCCGCCTTCGCCGCGCTGCAGGCGAGCGCCGCGCCGGTGCTGCTCGCGGTGGCCATGCCCGCGCCCTATGCCGTGGCGGGACGCGCCGCACCGCTGGACCTGCCTGTCGCGGCGGTGCTGGCGGCGCAGTCGCGCTACGTGGAGGTGGCCGCCCGCGACGTGCCGTCGCACGGCGCGCGCGTGACGTGGTGGCGCGCCACGCAGCCGCCTGCCGCGCCGCCGCCGCGCCGGCGCGGGCTGGTCGAGATCGCCGCCGCGCTGCTCGCGCTCGCGACGATCGCCACGCTTTTCCTGTCGCGTCGGGCAAGGACCGCACCATGCGCATCGGCCTGATCGTCGAGACCTGGGATCGCGCCGGCGGCGGTGCCGAACGCTGGACGGCGCAGTTCCACGACCACCTGCGCCAGGCCGGCCACGAGGTCCATGTCATCGCCTTCGCCGCGCGCGACCGCGACGGCATCGCCGACCTGCACCTGCTGGCCGACCCGGGCACGCTGCTCGGCCGTGCCGAGGCTGTCGCCGATGCCGCCGCGCGCCTGCCGCCCATGGTGCTGCATGACAGCGGCACGGGATGGTCCGCGCATGTCTTCCACCCGCAGACCGGGTCGCGGCTCCTCAGCCTGGAGCGCATGATGTCGGCCCGCGGCCCGGGCGAGCGCCTGCGCTGGCGGTTCGATCCGCGCATGATGCGGCTGCGGCGCGCCATGACGCTGGTGGAAGCCCGCGCGATGCAACGGGCGGAGCGCGTGGTCGCCGTCTCGCAGGCGTTGTGCGCCATGTTCGGCGCGCGCCACGGCGTGCCGCCGGAGCGCATCGCCGTCATCCCGAACGGCGTGGACACGGCGCGCTTCGCGCCTGCGCGCCTGGCGCCGCTGCGCGACGCCCAGCGCGCCCGGCTCGGGTTGCGCGGTGATGAGCTGATGCTGCTCTCGGTCGCGCACAACCTGTGGCTGAAGGGCGTGGATGTCTCGCTGCGCGCGCTCGCGCAGGCGCGCCGGCAAGGCGCGCAGGCGCGCCTGGTGGTGGTGGGCGGCGTGCCCGACGGGGAGTGGCACGCGCTGGCCGCCCGGTTCGGCCTCACCGATGCCGTGGTGTTCGCCGGCGACGTCGCCGGCATCGACGACTACTACGCCGCCGCCGACGCCATGCTGCATCCGACCCGCTGGGATGCCTGCAGCCTTGCCACCATCGAGGCCATGGCGGCGGGCCTGCCGGTGGTGAATTCGGCGGCGAACGGCGCGGCCGACCTGATCGAGGATGGTGCGAACGGCTTCGTCCTCGCGCAGCCCGGCGACGCCGTGCGCCTGGCGGAGCTGATCCTGGCGCTGCGCGATGGCGGCCTGCGCGCGCGGATCGGTACGGCAGCGCGCCGCGCCGCGCAGCGCGCCGACCTCGCGGCGAATTGCCGGGCGGTGGAGGCCGTGCTGCGGGCCTGCGGCGAGGCGCTCGCTCACACCGACGGGTAGGCCGACTTCAGCTTCGCCACCAGCGGATCGAGATACGCTGCGCGCGACACGCGGCCCGCGGTCTCGCGCACCACCTCCGCCTCGTTGTGCAGCAGGCGGGAGGTGTACCAGCAATGGAACACCCCGCCCGCCACCGTCGGCACGCCGGGGTGCCCGACGTCGAAGGCGCGGCTGCGCTCGATCTCGTGCCCGACCACGCCGCGCCCGGCGGCGAGCACGCGGATGGTCGCTTCCTCGCCCGTGTCGGTATCCTCGCCGCGCCGCTTTCGCAGCACCACCAGGCCGCCGAGGTCGGACTTCCGGAACGCCATGAAATGCGGATGGATGTACCAGCCATGCGGGTTGCCGCGATGCGGGCTGCGGAACACCGCGCCGGCGATCGGCCTTGCGTCGTCGATCAGGTCCACGCTGGCGGCGAGCCAGTCATCCGCGATGGGGAAGGCATCGGAATCGAGCAGCACGATGTGCTCGTGCCGAGCCGCGCGGGCGCCGCGTTCGGCCGCCTCGCCGTGGCGGTGCCCGGCGCGGCGCAGCCAGTTGCGCTGGACCACCAGCCGCATGTCCGGCTGCGCGCGCACCCAGGCCTGCGTGCCGTCGCGGCTGCCCTGGTCCACCACGATGATCTCGTAGGGCCGGTCGCGGACGGTGGCGCGCACGCGCTCGGCCAGCAGCCGCGTGAAGAACAGCCCGTCGCGCGTGACGGTCAGGATGCTGACGGGGCGCGGCGCCATGCGGTAGGTTTCCCTGGTCATGCGGACCCGCGGCGGGACCGCGCAGGAACCAGCCCCGCATGTCCTGCCCCGCGGTCAGCGTCGTGATGCCGGTGCGCGACGGCGCGCGCCATGTCGAGGATGCCCTGGCCAGCATCCTGCGCCAGGGCCTGCGCGACTTCGAGTGCATCGTCTGCGACGACGGCTCCGTTGATCGCACGCCGGAAATCCTGGCACGGCTGGCCGCCGTGGATGCGCGCCTGCGGGTGCTGCGGCTGGAGCGGGCAGGGATCGTCGCGGCGCTGAATGCGGGACTCGCGGCGGCGCGCGCCGACTGGGTCGCGCGCATGGATGCCGACGACATCGCCGCGCCCGACCGGCTGGAACGCCAGATGGCAGCGGCCGCCCGGCACCCGGAGGCCGCGGCGATCGGCAGCGCCTGGCGCGTGGTCGGGCCGGGCGGCGAGCCGCGCCGCGTGGTCGTCCCGCCGCTCGACCCCGATGCGATCGCGGCGGCGCTGATGCGCCACAACCCGCTGGCGCATCCGACCATGCTGCTGCGGCGCGACGCGGTGCGGGCACTCGGCGGCTACCGCGCCGCCTTTCGCAGCGCGGAGGACTACGACCTCTGGCTGCGGCTGTCCGACCGCCATCCGCTGCGTGCCATCCCGGAGGTGCTGCTCGACTACCGCGAGCATGGCGGGCAAAGCGCGTGGCAGGAGGTCGAGCATCGCGTGCTCGCGGAACTCGGCGCGCGCGCCGCGGCGCGGGCGCGGCGCGCCGGGCTGCCCGACCCGGCCGACCGCGCCGCCGCCATCGACCGCGCCTGGCTGCGCGATGCCGGGGTGGATGACGCCGAGATCGTCGCCACCCTGGCGTCGCGCGCGCTCGGCACGGCGAAGGACGCGCTGGCAGCCGGCGAGGGGCGGGCGGCGCGGGCGGCTCTGCGGCTGCTGCGCGCGCAGCCGGGCTTGCGGCCGCGCACCCGCATCCATGCGGCGCTGCTGTTCCTGCGCAGCCTGGCCGTCATGCCAGCGCCGCCGCGATGATGCGGTCCGCCGCCGCCGGCCAGGTCTCGAAGCGGAAGCCGTCGCGGATGCGCGCCTCCCAGGGCGCGCGTGCGGCAGGGTCGGCGATCCAGGCGCCGAGCGTCGCGGTCCAGGCGGCGACATCCAGCGGATCGAGGCAGGGTGCCAGCCCCGCGGCGGTCTCCGCCACCGCGCCGCCGTTCGAGGCGATCACCGCCTTGCCCTGCGCCATGGCCTCGATGACCGGCAGCCCGAAGCCCTCGGAGCGCGACGGATAGAGGCAGAAGGCGGCGTCGCGGTAGAGCCGCGCGAGCAGCGCGTCCTCCGCCGCGTCGAAATGCAGGAATCGGTTCGCCGGATCGGCGCCGAGCGCATCGAGGCGATCGAGCAGCGCCTCCACCATCCAGCCGCGCCGGCCGACGAAGACCAGGTGGAAGCCGGCCTGCTGCGGCAGGCCGCGCCCCAGCAGCGCCTGCCAGGCCTCGGCCAGCACGGCATGGCCCTTGCGCGGTTCGACGGTGCTGACGAACAGCGCGTAGCGCCCGGCCGCCAGCGGCGCCGGCAGCGCCGGCAATGCGTGCGGGCGGACGGCGGGCGCGTGGCCCAGCGGCACCACCACGGGGTCGACCTGGCCGAGCCCCTCCGCCGCGGCGAAGTCGCGCAGATCCTGCGCGACGCAGCGCGCATTGCACAGGATGCGGCTCGCCGCCGGCAGCGCGGCGCGCCAATAGGCGGCGAAGCGCGCCACGTCGTCCGCGAAGAACCATTCGGGATGCCGCAGCGGCAGCAGATCGTAGCACATCACCGCCAGGCGGAAGCCGTGGCGCGCGCGCAGGTCCACCAGCGCAACCCCCTTGCGGTGCCAGTCGAGCCCGGCGGAGAGCACCGTATCCCCCGGCCCGAGCGCGAGCGGCGCACCGAGCGCGGCGCCGAAGGGCACCACATCCATCCGCCGTCCCGCGGCATCGGCGAAGGGCGGCGCGTTCCGGTGCCGCCCCAGCAGCAGGTCCATCGCCGCGCCGGCCAGCGGCACGCCGGCAAGCCGGGCGCGTTCCAGCGCCATCGCGACCGGGTAGCGCGGCGCCAGCGCGCGGCGCCAGGCCGGCAGGTGCCGGCGCGCATCGAGCGCGATGGTGTCGAGCACCGCATCCGGCCCGACCAGCCTTTCGCGCCAGCGCGGCGCGATGGCGCGCAGCCCGCTCGCCGAGGGGTCGTGGAAGGCGAGTTCCACATCGCCGCCGCGGCGCAGCGCCTGCAGGGCGATCTCCTGCTCCGCGCGCAGGATGCCGACCGGCGGGCCGACCCAGCGCGCGGTCGTCGTGACGTCGACGATCAGCCGGGCCATGGCGCCGTCGCCTCCCGCCGCGGCACGACGCCGAGGCCGCGCAGGCCGGTGGCGAGACGGGTATCGAAGCCAGCTTCCATGCACCCCCGCGGCCGCGATGCGGAGTTCCGCCTTGGCGCCGCGCCATGGTGGCGTTACGAGAACGGCGTGGCAACGGCGCTTCGCCGCGCGATGGCGCGGGCAACACCGATCCTTCCGCACCGTCCCGCGCGGCGGCGCGCGCGCGCGGCACGATGAAGCTCTGGCTCGACGTCGAGGACCTGTTCTCCTACGCCGCGCATCACGCGCGGCCGAGCGGCGTGCAGCGCCTGTCCTGCGAGCTCGCCGCCGCGCTGCTGCGCGACCATGCGGGGCGGATCGGCTTCCTGCGCCATGACCCGGACGGCGAGGGTTTCCGAGAGATCGCCGCGGCGGCGGTCACGGCGCTCTATGCGCGCATGGCCTCGGCGCCGGCCCAGGCATCCGTGGAGGCGCCGGAGGCGGCCGCCGCCGCGGCACGGTCCCGTCTCGGCTGGATGCCGCGCGAGATCCGCCAGCCGCTCGGCCGCGCGGCGCGCGCCCAGGTGGCGGCGCTGCGCGCGGGGGCGGCGGCGCTGAGGGCCCTGCCGGCGCTGTGGCAAGCGCGGGACGACGCGCGCCCGGGCGCCGGGCGGCACCTCCTGGCGCGGCGCGGCGACGTGCTGGCCGCATTCGGCTCCCCCTGGTCGGAGCCGGGCCAGCCCGCGCGGTTGGCGCGTGCCGCGGCCGCGACCGGGGCGCGCACCGCCCTGCTGGTGCACGACATGATCCCGCTGCAACGGCCCGAATTCTGCGACCGGGCGCAGATCGCCGCCTTCGCGGCGCATATGCGCGTGGCGCTGCCGGCGGCCGATGTGGTCTTCGCCAATTCGCAGGCGACCGCCGCCGCGGCCGTGGCCTGGGCCGCGCGCGAAGGCTTCGTGCTGCGTGGCGCGCCCTGCGTGGTGCCCGTCGGGCTGCAACCGCTGCCCGCGCCTGCCACGCTGCCGGCCGGGCTGCACGAGGGCGGCTACGTCCTGATGGTGGGCACGCTGGAGGCGCGCAAGAACCACTGGCTCGCCTTCCGCGCCTGGCGGCGGCTGCTGGAGGAGATGCCGCCAGGGTCCGTGCCGCCGCTGGTCCTCGCCGGGCGCGAGGGCTGGATGGTGGCGGACCTGTTGCAGGCGCTGCGCAACTGCGGGTGGCTGGACGGAGCGATCCGCTGGGTGCGCGAACCTGATGATGCGACCCTCGCCGCGCTCTACCGCGGTTGCCGCTTCACGCTGTTCCCCTCGCATGTCGAAGGCTGGGGATTGCCGGTGGTCGAGAGCCTGGCGATGGGGCGGCCCTGCGTCGCCACGGGCCAGGGCGCGGTCGCCGAGGCATCGCGCGGCTTCGCCGTGCCGATCGATCCGGACGACGTGACCGGGGCGACCGCAACGCTGCGCCGGCTGATCGAACATCCCGAGGAACTGGCGGCGCTCGCTGAACGGATCGACAGCGGCTTCCGCGCGCCAAAGTGGTCCGCAACGGCGGCGGCGATCATGGCGCATCTGGAAGCGACGGCGCCGCCCGGCGCCTGAGCGCGTCAGCCGCCCAGCGCGATCGCCCGCAGCGCCGCCTGCCCGCAGGCCGCCATGCCAAGCCCCTGCACCCGACGCAGCCCGGCCTCCGCGAGGCGGCGACGCAGTGCCGTGTCGTCCGCCAGGCGCCGCAGGCCCGCCGCGGCTTCGTCCTCGTCAGGCTCCGCCCAATCCGCCTGCGCCGCGCCGTAGGTGCCGCGGTCGTCGCGCGCCGGCACCATGCGGCAGCCGACCAGCAGGGCGCTGTCGGCGTCCATGAAGTCCATGTTGCCGGACCAGCCGGTCGCGATCACCGGGCGGCCGAGGCGCATCGCCTCCAGCAGCGACAGCCCGACCCCCTCCGCGCGGTGCAGCGAGACGAAGGCATCGCACAGCCGCATCAGGCCCCAGACCTCGCCGCGGCGCATCTCGGCATCGATGATGCGGATGTTCGGCGCGCCGGCGCAGGCCGCCGCGACCTCCCGCCAGGCCGGCCCGCCCATGCCGGTGTTGTAGGTCTTGAGCAGCAGCACGCGGTCCGTCCTGTCGCCGAAGGCCGCGCGATGCGCGCGGATCGCGCCGATCGGGTTCTTGCGTTCCACCGAGGAGGCGGCATCGAACACCGACAGGAACAGCAGCGCGTCCTCGGGCAGGCCGAGCGCGGCGCGGGTGACGGGCGCGGGATCGGGCTCCGGCACCGGGTAGTGCACCACCTGGACCGGCGGGCCATCGGGGCGCCGCACGGCGTCCGCGACGAAGGCGGTGGAAGCCAGGATGCCGTGCGCGAAGCGGTAGCCGCGGGTCCAGTCCGCCGGCAGCCGCGGCAATTCCCAGTTCCAGAAGGCCAGCACGCGCTTGCCGCGCACCGCATCGCGGCCGAGCGCGCGCAGCGCCCAGGGCAGCATCGGCCCGTTGACATGGGCGATCAGCGTGCCGGGGCCCGCCGGGGCCTGCGGCGAGGGTCCGGGCGGGCCCTGGCGCAGCGCGCCCGTCAGGTCGGCGCGATGCACCGGCGCGCCGGCCGCCTCCAGCATGTCGGCCAGGCGACGCGCGCCTTCGCCCAGGCCGCTCGGCGCGCGGAAGTATCCTGCCACGGTGATCGGCGGGCCGGGCGGCGGTGGGGTCGCATCGGGTCGTGGCGCCAGCCATTCCATGGCGGTGAACAGCGCCTCGCGCCGCAGCCGCGGCGGCAGCAGGCGCCACAGCCGGTGCAGCGGCCCATGCGTGCGCGGGGCCAGCGCGTCGCCCGCGCCCTGCGTCATGCGCGCGCGGCGGCGGCGCTGCCGAGCAGGCGGTCGAGCGCCTCCTGCAGCGCCATGGCGGGCGAGTTCCAGTCCGCCAGGCGCGCGCCCTCGGCGGCGGCGCCGACGGCCAGGCGCGCCCGCGTGGCGGGGTCCAGCACGCGGCGCAGCGCCGCAGCCAGCGCCGCGGGCTCCGGCGGCACCACCAGCCCGCTGACGCCATCGCGCACCTGTTCCGCCAGACCGCCCACGGCGGTCGCAACCGCCGGCACGCCAAGGCTGAGCGCCAGCGGCACCACGCCCGACTGGCTGGCATGGCGGTACGGGAACACCACGGCGCGGGCCGAGGCGACCAGCGGCGCCATATCGTCATCCGCGACCCAGCGCGGTTCGAGCGTCACGCCGGGCAGGGCGCCGAGGCCCGGCGCGGCGCGCGCGATGTCGCCCTGGCCGACCACGCGCAGCGTCGCGCCCGGATGCGCGGCCGCAACCAGCCGCCAGGCGTCGCGCAGCAGGTCGAGGCCCTTGTACGCGCGGATGCGCCCGAAGAAGAGCACGTCCGTGGTCTTCGGCACGCCGGTCGCGCAGGCCGTCCCGCCCGGCGCCAGGGCGCCGAGCGGCAGGCGGATCACCGGCAGCCCCGGCCGGCGCGCCGCGATCGCCGCGGCGACGCAGTCGCTGAGCGCCACGGCGGCGCGCGTGGCGCCGAGCTCGCGGCGCAGGCGCCATTCCCAGAAGCCGTCGGCATCGCCGGGATGCTGCACTCCGTCATGCACCACCGGGACATAGGCGATGCCGGCGCGCGCCAGCGCCGGGGCCACCAGCGGCGTCCAGAGATGCGCCATCGCCGAGACGACGACATCGGCCTTCTGCGCCTGCGCGAAGGCCACCAGGTCGCGGGTCAGCGCCCGCACCCGCAGCAGGCCGGTGGCGAAGCCGATCAGGTTCACATAGGTGTCGACCTCCTGCCGCGGCGCCGGCAGGGCGCGGAAGGCGTTGATCAGGTCGCCCTGGCGCGAGACCGAGAGCGCCACGCCGGCGGGGCGGCCGGCAAGCGCGCGGGCGAGGCAGAGCGTGAAATGCGCGCCGCCGCCACGTCGCCCCCAGTACCACAGGAGGATACGCATCCCCCGCACGATTCATCCCCCCGCCGGACGGCCCCCACTGCGCGGGATCATACGCGGCGCGGCCCGGCGCGATAGGCCCGGCGGGCGGCTCGCGACGCGTGATGCGGCGCGGCCGGGCGCCGCGCCCGGGCGTCAGCGGCGCCAGGCCTGGGTCAGCCGGCCCAGTGCCGCGCCGAGCGCAAGCTGCCCCAGCTTCGCCGTGACGGTGACGGACAGGATCACCACGCCCATCGCCGCGGCCGCGCTGGCCTGCCCGGCCTCGTCCATGTGCACCATGGCGACCGAGGCCGGCTTGGTGTCCGGCCCGTACAGGAAGATCACCGCGCTCACCGTCGTCATGGCGTTGACGAAGATGTAGGCGGCGATCTCCAGGATCGCCGGCAGGCACATCGGCACCGTGACGCGCGCGAAGGTGACCCGGACCGGCACGCGCAGCGACGCACCGACCGATTCGAATTCCGGGTCGAGCTGGCGGATCGCCGTGACCGCCGCGAGGTGCCCCACGGTGTAGAAATGCACCACCGAGTTCACCACCAGGATCGCCAGCGTGCCATAGAGGAACCCCAGCGGATTGGCCGGGTGGTTGAAGAACAGCACGTAGGCCAGGCCGAGCACGAGACCCGGCACCGCCAGCGGGATGGTCGCCGCGAAGCGCCCGATGCCCGGCAGCGGCCCGTGCTGCGGCCCGCGGTCCAGCACATAGGCGACGAGGAAGACGATCGCGGTGCCCAGCACGGCAGCGAAGGCCGCCATGCGCACGGAAAGCCACACCGCCTGCCAGCCGGCGGTATCGAAGCGCGAGAAATCGTAGTGGTCGAGCGTGAGCGACAGGTCGTAGGGCCAGAAGCGCACCAGCGATCCCCAGGCCGCGACGCCGACGATGCCGACCAGCAGCGCGGCGACCAGCGTGCAGAAGGCCAGCAGCGGCCGGTCGCGCGCCGCGCGCGGGGCGGGGCGCAGCGGCACGGCGCGCCCGCTCATGGTCGCCGCGCGCTGGCGGCTGGCCCAGCGGTCGAGCACGAAGGCCAGCACCG
>Ga0268299_1004131_pt1 | contig 11876 bp, 6 predicted proteins | sample NOBtaG_FD_193484 | JGI IMG/M metagenome (GOLD analysis project Ga0268299, IMG submission 193484) | Activated sludge microbial communities from bioreactor in Nijmegen, Gelderland, Netherland - NOB reactor | ecosystem: Engineered > Bioreactor > Aerobic > Activated sludge | place: Netherlands... | reverse complement strand
GCGGTTCGTACACGAGCGGCTCGGCACCGACGCGATCGCCGAGCAGTTCATCGAGGGGCGCGAACTCTACGTGAGCGTGCTGGGCAATGACCGCCTCGCGGCGTTCACGCCCTGGGAGCTGCTCACCGAGAACGCCGAACCGAACACGCCGCTCATCGCCACCGCGCGGCTCAAGCACGACCCGGACTACCAGGCGCGCAAGGGCGTGGTCATCCGCGCCGCCAAGCGGTTGCCGGACGGCGGGGAGGATCGCCTGCTGCACGACAGCAAACGCATCTACCGGATCCTCGAGCTGACGGGGTACGCGCGCATCGACTTCCGGCTCGACAGCGAAGGGCGCACGTACTTCCTCGAGGCGAACCCGAACCCCGACATCGCGCGCGAGGAGGAGTTCGCGCAGGCGGCCGCGCACGACGGGCTCGCGTACCCCAAGCTGCTCGACCGGATCGTGCGCCTGGGGCTACGGCACACGGAGTGAGCGTAGCCCCCGCACGAGTGACGGGTGCGGCTAGTTGTTCCCCGGTCGTGACGCCGCGTGCCGCGCGGCGATCCGCTCGAGTCCGGCCGTGATCTCCGCCGCACTGACCCACCTGCCGCGCACCAGCACGCCGGCGCGGCGCGTGAGGTGCGCGAGGTCCTCGAGCGGGTTCGCGTCCAGCAGCACCAGGTCCGCCCACTGCCCCGTGGCCACGGTCCCGAACGCGCCGTCCTGCTTGAGTGATTCGCGCACGTAGCGCCCGACGTTCCTGGTCCCGCTCTCGAGCACCTGGTAGTTGCTGAGCCCGGCCGTACGCGCCACCTGGAGTTCGCGGTGCAGCGCGAAGCCCGGCACGTTGAACATCTGCGGGGAATCGGTGCCCATGAGCAACGGCGCGCCGACGTCGGCCAGGGTCTTGAGCATCTCGCGGCGCAGCGTGAGGTAGCGGCTGCGCCGCTCGGGCGTCATCGCCTGGTTCGCGTCGGCCAGCGCGCGGTTGCGCTTCTGCGTCATCCACGCCGTCACCTGCTGCCCCGACACATACCGCATCTCCGGGAGCGCGGCGAGCTGCTCGGGCGTGAGGTCGTTGTAGAAGTTCTCCCAGAGGTACATGGTCGGCACGTTCCACACAGCGAGGTCGCGTGACATCTGCGCGAGTGCGCGGAACTTCGAAGGATCCACCGACGCGATGACGTCGCCGAGGGTCGTGCCTGGTGTGCTGAACAGCGCGCTGTCGCGTACGGAGGCTTCGAGGTATCCGTCCACATGATCGATGGTTGCGATGCCGGTCTTCATGGCATGCACCACACCGACCGCCATCGGTACATGACCACCGAAGGTCATGTTGTTCGCTTTCATCTCGGCGATACTCGCGTCCCAGGTCTCGCGACTGAACCCGGGGTGGATCTTCATCAGGTCATAGCCCGTGGCCTTGGCCGCCTTCACCGCCGCCACGCCGGCGGCCGGATTGGGCGCCGAGTTCTGGTTGAGCGAGGGCGCGGCGTGGAAGAAGCGCGGTCCCAGCAGTGCGCCACTGGCGATCTTGTCCTTGAGCTGGATCTGGTACGGCGCCCCGAGCATCCCGCGGATGGTGGTGATGCCGTTGGCGACGTAGAGGAAGAGGATGTCGCCGAGTACCTCGTCGGTGGGGTTCCCCGGGGGGACGTGCGCGTGCATCTCCGCCAGGCCGGGCATGAGAAACTTGCCGCGGCCGTCGATGCGCGTGGCGTTCGCCGGCACGGTGGTGCGCGCCGTGGCACCCATCGCCGTGATGCGGCCGTCCTGGATGATGACGGTCTGGCCGGGGACGGTGCGTTCGCGGTCCATCGGGATCACCGTGACATCGGTGATGGCGATGGGTGTCGTCTGCGCGTGGGGTACCTGGGCTACTGCGGCGGTGACGAGGAGAGCGGCGACGGCGATGCCGGTGCGTCGCGCGCGCTGCAGGGAGAGGGACATCGGCAGGTTCCGGGCGAACGTGGCGGATCGTGCGGCGTGGGGGTGGGGGCGCACGGGGTCCGTGGGAAGCTACGTGGTGGCGCGGGGGAGTGCTGGGGGTGGGGTGTTCGCGAAGTGTTGGGCAGTCTTCGGCGGCCGGTTCGGGCGCGAAATCGCGGTACGATGCGGCTCAGGACTCACTCTTCGGATGGAGTGAGTAGCAGGGGGACCCTCAGGGGGCAACGTCACCGGCCCGAATCCAACGGACGAGGGCCGCCCGGACTGCAAACGCCATCTTGTGGTCGACGCCAAGGGAAACCCCTTGCAGTCCGGCTGACGAGGGCCGACGTCCACGACAGTCAGCTCCTCACCGCGCTGCTCGATGCGATTCCGGCGCTACGTCGACGAGGCCGCGGGCGACCGCAGCGACGCCCGGAAGAAGCACACGCCGACAAGGGAAACGACTCTCGCCCGTGCCGGGCGGCCTGCTGGGCGCGCGGCATCCAGCCGCGCGTCGCGGGATCGAATCCAAGGATCGCCTCGGCCGTCACCGATGGGTCGTCGAGCGAACGTTCGCCTGGCTTAATCGTCAACGCCGCCTGCTGCTGCGCTTCGATCACCTCGCGTCGCAGTATCTCGGTTTCCTGCATCTCGGCTGCGCCCTCGTGTGCTGGTCCTACCTCACGAAGTTATCAAACGCGCTGCATCAGGCCCTACCCGCGCAGGACATCCACGCGACGCCCGCTGCGGGGCCGCGAGGCGTCCGGGCCAAGGAAGCCCGGGCCCTGTCGGACCCTTCCATCGCGTTGTGAGCGCCGGGTGAGCCGACGACTCACGACCAAACGCCGCTGTTTTGTCTCGACGCCTCGCATTTCACCAAGCGGCTAGCCGTTTCCAGTCGTTCTTTTTCGACGCAGCTTCAGAGCTTCGGCAGCGAGAAGAGGATCCTTAGAGAGCATCTCAAGCGCCTCATGGGCGCGCGCTTGATCGAAGCGACCGCACCCAGAGACAAGAAGCAGTCGGCTTTCGCCGTTTCTCGGATCACGTGCCAGTGCTACGAGTTCGTCTGCAACCGTCGAATCCGCACAGCCCGCCAACGCGACGGCGAGACCCTGGCGGACTCTGCCGCTCTTCTCCAGTCGATAGGCCGTTGCCAGCCTCTGCCATGCGACTCGAGCCCCGGGTACCGCCAGAGCACGTGCGATTCCCTCACGAATGGAAACAGGGAAGGGCTCATCGAGCGCTTCGAGCAGGACGGGAATCGCGCGATCGTACTCCCGAGTGGTATTCACCAGATCCCACACGGAGTCGACGATGACCCCTTCATCCGCCAGTCGCTGAAGCAGCGGCGCTTCAGCAAGTCGGTCGTCAAGTTGATCTCGTCGAATAGCTTCATCCTGAGCCTTACGGCGTTGGACATAGGCTGGGTCCCGTGCCAACGCGGCAAGCAGCTCGGATGCCGTCATCGATCTTCGTTTCGTCATAGACCGGGGATGAAGCGAAGGTTGATTCTTCCTGCACGTGCTGAGGATCTCTACCAGACCGTAAAGCGCGCTGTCCGACGAATGGCATCCCACCTTTCGGCCGACACGTGCACGAGGACGATGACCGCGACATCAACCAACGACCTGCGCAAATCTCGCGTACCCTCCATCAGCTGCTCGGCAGCCTTTGGCGCCAAATGACCGCAGCCGCAGGGTGACGCTTGCACGTTGTTGTCACTCCGACTCCGCCTGCACAAGGTGCGCGATGTCGATCTCGAAGCCCCTGAGTTTTTCTGATTGAATCAGCCGCCAGAGTTTCGGCGAACCCAGAAGCATCCGTTCAGGCCTCAGCAAACCGCGACGAACTCCAATGAACTGGCGTGTGCCTAAGATGTCGACTTCGCCTACGGACTCAGACCTAATCGACAGTGCACTGAGCAAGTTCAGTCCCAGCAGATGTCCTTGAGGGCATCGATACTCGTTCCTCGGATCGTCATCGAACGGACCGTTGCCGACACGCGTAGGTGCGACGATGTCGGCTACAGTCGATCGGACGATCAATTGACTCCACTCCGAAGGTTCCAGCCCCTTCGCCTCGTTTCGCCTCACGGGATCAAATGTTGCGCCGCGGATGCCATGTTGTGTGAACAGCTCCGTGACTCTGCGTGACACAACGACCTCACCGGCGATCGTCTTCGCGATATCCTTTCCCTTCGGGATGCGCATCACATCCAGCACGAGAGGACCTTCCTGTTTCGCACCAGCCCCGCACATCAAGCACGCCGCGTCCTCGGCATACTTGGTGCCACACTCTTCACCCGCGGGCTCGAAGACCGACGCCACTCGCAGGTGGAGAAGCCGCGCGAGTGCAAGTTCCTCCGCAAGATACTTCCGCGTCAGTTTCCACCCAACGAAGAACGGCTTTCCCGTGCTCTGCAGCAACTGTGTCTGGAGCTCGCCGATGCGTCGAAAGAGGGGATCGTCTGTCTCGACGCAGACCCTGCGCACCGAGTCACCCAATCGCTGTCCATCGCCCTCCGGGAATAGCATCGATGCGAATCGCTCGTCGACCCGGAACTCGGCTACCTCACGCATCGCTTACATTCCTGGTAGTGGGTACTTCTCGTAGACCTGCCGCATGATCTGGGACAGCTGATCGGAAGTCGGGATGCCTTGCCGCCAGCTCCAGACACGCTCGAACTCGTTTGTGATGAGCCGGTGATAGGCTGCGTCGATTGGAACAGTGGGGCCATTCTGAGCACCGCCAAGGTACTTTGGTGTGATGTGGTGCTTCTCGATTTTTCCAGCGAGTTTTGGGGCCAGTACGGATTTCTGTGTGTGAGGCGGGTGGTGTGATTAGGTGTGGTCCGTGAAGCGACTGCCGAAGAGCATTGCGAGATACGGCATGGCTCCCTTCCAGGCGTGGCTCGAGCTGCGCCACTTGACCGTGATGTTGCGCAGGGCGAGGTACAGCAGTTTGGTCGCCGCCTCGTCTGTCGGGAAGTGGCCGCGCGTCTTCACGATCTTCCGTAGCTGCATGTGCAGGCTCTCGATCGCGTTGGTCGTGTAGAGCAGGCGCCGCAGCTCCGGGGGATACGCGAAGACCGGCAGGACGTGCGGCCAGTGGCGCCGCCAGAGGGCCGCGATCGCCGGGTAGCGCGCGCCCAGGGGACTGGCGATAACGGCGTCGAGCGCCGCGATCGCGGCCGCTTCCGTGGGCGCACGATCGATCGCCCGCAGCGCGCTGCCCGCCGCCTTCCGCTCCTTCCAGTTCACGAAGGCCAGACTCTGGCGCACGAGGTGCACGACGCAGTGATGCACCTGCGCCTGCGGGAAGACCGTCGTGATCGCCTCCGGGAAGCCGACCAGCCCGTCGACGAGGGCGATCAGGACGTCCTCGACGCCGCGGCTCTTGAGCTCGGTCATGACGCGGAGCCAGAAGCCCGCGCCCTCCGTCTGCTCGATCCAGAGCCCGAGCACGTCCTTGCGGCCGTCGCGGTCGACGCCGAGCGCAAGATAGACCGCCTTGTTCCGGACCACGCCTTCGTCGCGGATCTTCACGCGGAGCGCATCGAAGATCACCACCGGATACACGCGATCGAGCGGCCGCTGCTGCCACGTCGTGACCTCGTCCATCACCTCCGCCGTCACCGCGCTGATCACGCTCGGCGAGACCTCGACCTGATACAGCTGTTCGAGATGCGCCTGGATCTCCCGCACCGAGACGCCGCGCGCATAGAGCGAGAGCGCGTTCGCATCAAACTGCGGCAGCCGCCGCACGCCGGTCGGCACGAATTGCGGCCGGAAGCTGCCCTCCCGGTCCCGCGGGATCTCGAGCGGCAAGGCGCCCGTGTCGGTGAGCACCGTCTTCGGGGTCGAGCCGTTCCGGTGATTCGTTTGGCCCGGCGGCTTCGCCTCGCCCGGCGCATACCCCAGATGCGCCGACAGCTCGCCGGCCAGCATCCGCTCCGCCAGCCGCTTCTGAATCGCGCGCATCAGCGCCGCAAAGTCCTCGGGCGACTTCGCGTCACCGATCAGCGCATCCATCGTCGCCGGGTCGAACTCGGGGAACTCCGTGGTCTTGGCCATCGCCCCTCCTCAGGGTGAGTATGGCCCCACACACAGAGTTCTGTACAGGCCCCCAGCAGAAGGCGCCTCACGGCGTCGAAGTCGAACAGCGAGCCGATGGCCGCACCCGCGAACACGATGAACTCGCTCGGCACTGGGCGCGCCACCCAGCCGAGCTGCGGGCTCCGGATCTCGTCCCGACGACGCAGAAGCGGTCGCCGCTTCGGGCAGCCGCCAATCCGCCCACCTACGGAGCGACTCCATTATTCTGTCCGAAGCGTCGAAGCCGCCTCAGGGGCCACGGGTTAGCCAGGATGCTACTGAGCAAGGTCCCGATTGCCTACAAGTGCATCTCATCTAGGCCACTGGCCGGATGAAATGCCACAACAAGCTCATGGTCTTCGTCGGTCTTCCAATCTCTCGCGGCCCCGGCAAGGATATCGAGATACAGCCGTTGGTCGGCTGAGTTCGCTGCCAAAGGAACGTCCTTGTGAAAGACGACAATCCGACGCTCGGAAAGCCATGACAAATCACGCAGGCACTCTTCGAGCGCATCCCAGTTCCGCCCGAAGTACGGCATCGAGAGTGCCTCTGCGTACCAGTTCAAGAGTTCGTCCTTGTTGCGAATCGACGTCGGCACTACGAAGACCCGCGAGTCTGGACCAAGGAATGAGCCGATGTCGGCTGTAAGTATGAACGGCTGCATGAACGAGGTTCTACCTTACTCGAAAGAAGGTCTCGTAGTGATCCGGCGAGAAGTACGTCTCACCGTTCTTGCCGATGACCACACGTTGCAGACCCGCGTGGTTCACGCCAGGAGTAGGGTGGACGTACTCTTTGTAGTATCCTGCGGGCTTGTTGGGAAGCAAATTTTCGCGGTTCTTGAAGATCGTTCCATCGCGGCGGTGCGGATTTTTCACTCCTGCCTTGATGCGATCCAAGGTCTGTTGGAGACCTTGCACCCTTCTAACGGCAAGTTGTTTGGCTTTCTTCTTTAGCGCAAGTTTTGTCATGCCCACTGCGGCTGTGCCCGCTGCGGCCTCGCCGCCGATGATCATCACGACAGGCGCCGCCACCACCGCTGTAGCGATCGTGAGCCCAGTGTTCATCGGCCCGGCGATCTGAGACATCTGCCGCAGTACTTCTTCGCCCCCGGCACCGCAGATGCCGCACGACCCGCGACCAGACGGAGTCGGGGTAGTGGTTGACACCCAACCGCGTCCCCCGCTCGCGTAGATCGGTGGCATCACTGGCGCGCAGAGCCACGTCTCATCGACCAGAACTGACACCCAACCGGGCCCCGCGTCCGCTCGACATGGCGCAAGCCCGAGCGGATCCGCATAGTTGACCGGATCCCCCTCCACGAACAGATACGGATTGAGCCCCCCCGCCAGCCCGATCGGATCCTCCGAGATGAACCGCCCCAGCCCCGCATCGTAGTACCGCGCCCGCATATAGTAGAGCCCGCTCTCCGCATCCCACTCCCGCCCCTTGTATCGGTGCGGATTCGTCACGCCGCTCCCGCCCCCCACCAGCACGCCGTGCGGCGTGTACTCGTAGGTCTCCACCAGCACGCCGCTCGCGTTCACGAGCCCGCTCACGTTCCCCTGCGCGTCCTGCAGGTAGAAGTACTGCACCCCGCCGCGCTTCATGCCGTGCGGGCGGTCCGTGCCGGGATAGTAGGTGTATTCGGCCACGATCCCGCCCGCGGCGGTCAGCTCCAACGCCACCTGGCCGTCGTGCACCACATAGCGCGTCGTCACGCCGTTGACGGTCTTCCGCACCCGCTGGCCGAAGCCGTCGTAGCCGTACGTCGTGGTCGCCCCACCGTTCACGGCCACCGTGGCGAGCTGGCCCAGGGCGTTCCACGTGTAGGTCACCGTGCCCATCGTCGCGCCGCGGCGCAGCACCACGTTCCCTTCGGTATCATACCAGAGCGTGTCACCGCCGTGCGTGAAGAGCCGGTTGTCGGTGCCGTTTACGTAGGTGATGCCACTGCCCGTACGATTGCCCAGCTTGTCGAACACCCACGCGTCCGCCCGCAGCGTGTCCACATGCGTGATGTCCACCGGGATGAAGCAGCCCGGGCAGTCGCCGTACGGATCCCACTCCTGCCACACCGTCTCCGTCCAGGTCCGCGTGTCGCGGTAGGCCGAGAGCCGGTCGCGGCTGTCGTAGGTGTGCAGTCGCGAGTACTGGTCCTCCGGCACCCCATGCAGCACCTGCCAGATGCGGCTCGACGCGTCGTGCTGATAGGTCCGGCCCTGACTCCAAGCCCCGTTGCTGTGCGCGACTTGGGTCAGCTCGCCCAGCGCGCTGAACGTGTTGGTACGCGTGCTGATGTTGTTGGCCAGCGTCGTGGTCTTGACGGCGCCGTCCTTGTCGAAGCTCGACTGCGTCCACCCGCCGTTGTAGTCGACCACCACCTTGGTGCGGCGCACCGCGTCGTAGAGTGACCCGATCGTCCGCGTCCAGAGCGTTGACGACCCGCTCTTGCCCTCGAACGTCACGCCGTCCGGCAGCGAGCCGATCCAACCGCGCGTGGTGATGTAGCGCTCGCTCCCGCGCACGGTCACCGACGACGTCGGACGCCCCGCGGCATCCACACGCAGCGTATCGATGCTCTCGGCGTTCCGCACGGCGACCCACTGCTTGTTGGGGTCGTAGGCGAACCAGGTGCTGTCGCTGCCGGCCACCTGCAGCGTGTCGCGGTCCAAGGCGTCCTTGTACCAGCGCGCCACGATGCCGCGCCGGTCGGTGAGCCGCACGATGTTCCCGCGGCGGTCGTAGCCGTAGGTCGTCCCGTACGAGTATGGGTCGACTTCCGTTGTTGTCCAACCAGCCGCGTTAAGATACGTCGCGTAGACGTTGTTGTTGGGGTCGGTGAACGTGTAGTAGCGTGCCGCGTCGTTGTACGTCCACGACGAGACGTCAGTCCCCAGCGCCGTGGTGCTCAGCGTCCGGTTGAGCGCGTCATAGGTGGTGGTCGCCACCCGCCCGAGGTGGTCCGTGAGCTGACTCACCCGTCCGGACGCATCGTACGCGAACGTCGCCACCCGCGTCGCATGCCCCGGTGCGGTCGAGCGCTGGGTGGCGACATTGCCGGTGGTCGCGTCGTACGTGATCGAGTCCAGCGCCTGGCGCGCATCCCGCACGGAGACCACACGCCCGTACGCGTCGTACTTGATGCGGGTGGTGTTGGCGGTGTCGCTGCGCACGCTGTCGGGCGCGAGATTCGCGCCCGAGAAGAACGCCTTGGACTGCAACACGTTGTTGATGTATGCCTCGGCCACCTGCCCGTAGGGGCCGAGGATGTAGCTGGTCACGTCGCCGGATGCGGTGTTGGTCACGGAGCTCACGGCTCCGAAGGTCCCGTCGTACGTGTAGCTGACCGGCGACTGGCCGGTGACCACGCTGCTCGTGAGCTGTCCGTTGACATTGTAGGTATTGCGCGCGACGGTCGTGTCGCCATTGGCGGCTTTGCTGCGGACCATGGACGGCCCGCCGAGTGCATCGGCCCAGAGACTCACCTCGGCGCCGTTCGAGGCCAGGGTGCGCGAGAACGCCGAGTCGGCGCGCAGCGGCGGCGTGCTGCCCGACCCGTACGTCGCACCGGATCCCGCCAGTGCCCGCGAGATCAGCGGCTGCACGACGACGGAGTCTGCTCCACTCCCTCCCGACTCCAACGGCACCGCAATACCCATGACCTTGGTGACGCGGGCATTGGTGTCGTACGTGATGGTACCGCCGCCGATGCGCTCGGTGTGTGTCAGCAGGCGATGCGTCGACCCGTCGTACGTGGCCGTGAGGTCCGTGACGTTGTCGGGACCGATGATCTGCGTGAGGTCACCGAGTGCGCTCGAGACACGGACGTAGGTAGTCCGGAGGTCAGGAAGTTCGATTGAGCCGAGTGAGCCGCTCTTATAGCTCGAGCCGGAGGCTGGCTCGTAGTTTAGCATGATCGTCTTGCCGACCGGATCCGTGATCGTGTTCAAGCGGAATCCGAATGAGTCCGGCCCCCAGCTGAAGCTCACGAGGCCGGCACTGAATCGCGTTCGTGCGTGCGTGGTGTGTCCGAAGACGCTGTAGAACGTAGTGTCGCCGCTCTTGAACGCGCGGAAGTAGCGCGTGCCGTACACAGGGTGCGCCGGCGCCTTCTTGAGCGTACTGAAGTCCCCGAGCGGTGAGGTGTAGTCGCACGACTCGTTTGCACCGGTGCCACTGCAACCTGCCACAGTGAAGTACTCAAGCAGGCCAGCCCCGTTCGAAACCACGATCCCACCGAGTTCCTGAACGAGTCGTTCGATCCCCGCGATCGTCCAACCCGCACCGGCGCGAGCGTTCCGGGCGTCCTCGAGCAGCACGCGCACACTGTACAGTCCGGCCGTGTTGTAGGCCCCTGAGCTGCCGTAGTACGCTCGCACGTACACGTGATACAGCTTGGAACAGAGATCCAGCGCGCCGCAGTCCGCATCGAACTTCGCGGCCAGCCGGAACGTCCCCGTGTCGCCGGCAAAGTAGGTCTCGGGGTAGACGGTGACGTTCGCGAGGTCAGTCACCCAGATCGAGATCGCACTCGGGATCTGCGACGACCGGATCACCGCGTCCACCTGGATCTCCGCCGTTGGCCGGGCAGTGGCGCTGCTGTAGTGCAGCGCCACCCCGCGGGGTGTGTCCATGCTGTAGTACGGTGCGGTCGCGTAGTCGTAGGTCGCCGCCCCGGCATCGACGTTTCGCGCGTCGGTACGCTGCATCAGCGTGAGCACCGGTACCGTGGTTGCCGGCGGCGGCGTGTACGTCACCACCACCGTGTCGCGCCCGCAGCTCGATGGCGCGTGCATGTCGCAGACCTCGGCGATGATCGTGTTCGCGCCGAGGGCCAACGGCAGGCTGCCACTGTAGGTCTGCGAGAACGACTGGTACGGATCGAACGGCGAGGTCGCGGTCGCGTACCACGCCGTGGTGTCGACCCCGTTCTTCCAGAGCTTGACGGTGCCGAGGTTCAGCTTCTCGGGATCGCTCATATAGATGCTGAGCGCGACCGTCGGCTGGGCCACTTGTGACGCCGCGAAGATCCCCACCACCGGAGCCGTGAGCGGGCAGCTCTCGAACTGCCAGCATTGACCCTGGGCCTGCGCTGTACGCGGCACCGCAAGGATCATCAGCGCAAGCAACAAGGCGAGTAAGGCCTCGAACGCCCTGGCGAGCCGGGCAGGCAGTGGGCCGGATAGCGAACGAACGGTCGTAGCAGGCATTGCACCAACTCCACGAGAGAGGGCGGACTGAGTACCTGGACGTCCCGTCTACTAGGCACGGAGTGGGCCACGCGCTCGCGCTAGTGCAACCGCTTGCGAGTCAATAGGTTGTAAGAACCCGCCTGCTTTGCGGAGGGCGAAATTGACGTCAATTGGACGTCCATGGACAGTCAATTGCCAGTGAACCTTCTTCCATGACCAGTCCCCAGCCCCGCGACGGACTCCTCGGCCTGAGCTATCGACAGCTCATCGCCCTCATCGCGCTCGTCAACGCGTTCGTCGCCACCTACCTGCACCTCTGGAAGATCGGAAAGGCCGGTGCGCTCGCCTGCGGAGGCTCCGGCGGATGCGCCGCCGTGCAGTTCTCCTCCTGGAGCTGGTTCCTCGGCGTCGACGTCGCGCTCATCGGCGCGATCGGCTACTCGCTCATCCTCCTCACCGCGCTCCTCGGCGGCACGGACGCCCGACGCGATGCACGCGGCCCGGCCCTCGCACTCGCCGCACTCATCTTCCCCGCCATCCTCTTCACGCTGCGCCTCAAGTACGCGGAGTTCTTCGTCCTGAAGACCTTCTGCCCCTGGTGCGCCATCTCCGCGGTCTCCATCACCATCCTCGCCGTGCTCGCGGCGCTCGAGCTCCGCCGCACGCGACTCC
>Ga0268299_1004130_pt1 | contig 11876 bp, 14 predicted proteins | sample NOBtaG_FD_193484 | JGI IMG/M metagenome (GOLD analysis project Ga0268299, IMG submission 193484) | Activated sludge microbial communities from bioreactor in Nijmegen, Gelderland, Netherland - NOB reactor | ecosystem: Engineered > Bioreactor > Aerobic > Activated sludge | place: Netherlands... | reverse complement strand
CCCGATGGAGGTCAAGGCCAAGTTTGACCTACTGAATCAGGAAGAGTTCCGGCGGTGGATCATGCAGGCGGTCCGGCAGGGTCTGCCGGGCGGGCGGGCGGACGGCACCGAAAACCATGAGGCCAACGGGGTTGTCGGGGGCCGTCCATGAGTGCCGTCTATTTTCAATACGGGACATGGGCCCCGGCGATCTGCCCGAAGGTGCAGATTCGCAACGAACCAATCATGGCGACGGCGTCGCTCGGCGGTGGGATGCTTATCCCGGCCCATTATGAGGAGACATGGACCGTCGAGGGGCAATTCGTCGGCGACCAGGACTCCCTGATCGGCCAGTACGTCGCCGCGCGAACCGCGCTTGAGACTCATAACCAAGCCCTGATTCTGGGCCGCACGGAAGGCAACATCCGGCAGGTGCTCCCCGCAAACACCGTGGATGGCATCGTCGTCTCGCACGCACTGCCCAATCTGGATGGGGCGGAACTGGCGAGCGTGCTCACATGGTCCGCGACATTCCGAATGAAGGTCGGAATCGAGGGCGGCGAGTGGCCGGTTGACCTGTGGACCTACACGATCGACACGGAGAATGCCGACGGCGTCACGACGTTCCGGGTGCGAGGCTTCGTCGAGAATACCGCGAGCGAATTATCTGATTCATACGATCGTCTTAAGGCGGAATTAGCAACGCTATTCGGAGTGACCTATCGCCTCATGGCGGAAGTGACATCGACGGCATCAAACGCGAACCGCATTGAGTTTCAACTGGAGTATCAATCGTTGACCCCGCTGGTATTCGGCTGGCGGCAGAGTATTCAGGCGTCGCCGCCGATGTACCGGGCGATTCCGATGGAGATTGTGCCGGGCGTCGGCACGACCCAGGAACAGGATGCGCCGGTTATTCAGATCGGGGCGAGGACGCCGGCGATCCTCGTTGACTCGGGCACCTGCGTGTTCGATCAATTGGGCCTCACGCTGGCGTCGCCCAAGTCCCGCGTGAAGCATCAGCCGATTCGCGGGACCAACGGCGCCATCATCGGGTTCCCGATCGAGTGGAGGTATGAATACATTTCGCAGTCGATGCCGACCATCATCGGGATTCCGACCGGATCGCCGCTCGATCCGTATTTGAACCATCCCACGATGATACTTGAACGCGAGTTGGCTCCATGAGCACCGTCAACACGCTTCGGGCGACCGTCACCATCGGCGGCGTGAATTACCCCGTCTCGATGCAGGCCGGCATCCGCATCGAGCGGACGCTCGGCATGTCGCCCAATTACACGACGATTGTCTTGACCGGCAATTACGTTCAGAGCGGGCCGGGCCAGATCAATTACCCGTTGAGCGGGACGGCCATCACGACCGGCATGGCGGCGACCATTGCCATCCGGGACATGCTCGATACGACGCTTGTCTTTTCCAATCTGACGGTCCACGAGGTTTTCAGGTCAAGCAGCGGCGACGGGCACACGACAACCGTATCCATGAAGGATGCCCGCCACGTCAACCGGCTGGGCAGCCTCACCGGCGAGTTCAACATCCCGAATGACGGACCCGTGGTCGAGGGGCAGGTGAACATCGTCACCGGGACGCTCTTGCGGCGACGGACGGTCAAGCAACTTGTGGAGGAATGTTTCCGGCAGATGGGCCGCGTGCCGGCTGATTATGACGTGACGGCGTTGAATGGCGTCGAGTGGTATCCGCCGGTGCGGTGGGAGTTCGGAAACCCGGCGGCCGAGATTGAGCGGCTTTGCTCCGAGATCGGCATGGGCGTTGCGTACAAACGGGATGGGACGTACCGGATTGTCGTGCTCGGCGACCTTGAGGGCATCAATGTCGCATGGCCGTTCATCCAGGGCAATGTCCCGAAGCGGACCACTGTCGATGCAATGACGGCGGGCCGCGTCTATGTCGTCGGTGGGCAGACCGTCCGCGAGGAGCGGCTTGCGAATCTGGAGCCATGCGGGATCGACGTGGATGGGACGGTCAAGTTCATCAAACACCTGAGTTACGCGCCAAATCCGGCCCTTCCCTATGGGGGGTTTGAGAACATCCTTCCGGGATGGGGCGGGTTCAGTTGCACGGAGGGGACGGCCGGTATTTCCCGGCTTGTCGTTCCGACGGCCGCGCCGAACAACGTGACGCCGGACGGCGATGCCGTGACGGCGGAATATGTGGAAGGTCTCGCCGAGCAGTGCATCTGGCGGATGTACCGTTACAACCCGATCGCCGCCTATGACCGGGAGCGTCGCCTTCCGTGGCTTCCGCGAATTGTTCAGACGCAGGAATTGAACGGCCGCACGATCCGAAAAGAGCCGATCGTGTACGTCAAGCATGTTGACGAGGACTTGAAGGTTCCGACCGAATACAAGACGCTCGGCGCATCTAACAACGATCTCAAGTTCACGATCGACCTGGGCAGCGGGATTGTCGCGTTCTATGATCGGGTCTATTTGCCGGGCACGGCTGTCGGAACAGTCAAGCCCGCGAATGTCGATGTCCGCATTGCCTATGAGTCGGCATGGTACACGACCGAGCCGGGCCAGCCGGACGTGAAACAGATTCGCGAGCAGGATTTCTACGTCTATCCGACGCCGCCGACACCGCCCGATCCTCCGGGGCAACTCCCGACGATTGAGGCGGATTCCGCGATCATCCGTCAGCCGAATCTTGTCCTGTACCAGATCGTCAATGCGTTCGGCGTCACGGTCGATATCAATCGGGCCGAGTTGGACGAGTTTGCGCAGGCGATCCTGGATGCACGTCTCTATGACCAGCCGGAGATTGTCGGCGGCGATGCGACCGTTCCGCGGCTGGAGAGCATGGATGTCAACGGGGCATTCCATCAAATCGTCTGGGAGTTGAGTGCCGGCGGCGCGACGACGACCGTCACATGCAACAATGAGCGGACGTTCAATCGCGCCAAGTTCATGACCTATAACGAGCGGTTGGACAAGGGGATGATGTCGCGGGCGCTCGATGCGTTCATTGCGAGTCACATTCCGATCATGCAACTCGGGCCGCGCGTCCCGCAGGCCGCGAAAGTCGCGTCACCGAACCATGTGCAGTCCAGGTCGATGCGCCGGGCGGCATCGAATGTCACGTCCGGCCCGAACGAAATCATCCCGTCATACTCATTTGTCGAAATCGCCAGCGGGTCCGCCGACAACCGGGCGGTTCGCGTGAAGAAACCGGCCATCGCCATCCGGGCCGGGATCGACGGCGGCGTCTGTGTGTCGGGCTGCGCCATTGGCGGACGGGCGGACGTGACGCTGAACGGCAAGGCCCGCGTGAAGATCGACCCGGCCCATGTGGCGAGCGTCACGGTGGGCAGTTACGTCGATTCCCAGCCGGGCAGTTACATGGCGGTTCCCGGTGCGACCTACCGCGTCATGGCGATGGAGGTTATCAGTGGCGTCGGCACGATCGCCACGATCCTGCTGGGCAACACGTCGGCTGTGGCCATTTTCCGGGCGAAGATCACGGGATGGTCGCAGATCGGGGCGATTCGCAAGTGGCGATACGCATGGGTTGAAGCCGAGTTGTCGGGCGACACCTATCAGGCCAAGTCCGGCGGACGGAGCGGGACGACGACCGTCAACTATGCCCTGAATCTCCGCGAGGGTGCGAACCTTACCGATCATGCGGGCACGCAGGGCAACGGCGTTAACGAGGCGGGGTCGAGTTACCCGGAAGGATTCCACCTTGTCCCAATCGGCGGCGGAACGGGCAACGGGAACGGGACGCCGGCGAACCAGACGTATGTGTGGATGCACGTCACGACCGACACCGCCGGGGCGACGCGGTACGAGTTCGCGGCGACCAACCAGAATGACGGGACCTGCTCATGAGTTGGCTGCACGGCGTCTGTGATTGCTGCGTGCCAGAGGGTATCCCGTGCGGCATCTGCACGCCGCCGATGACGCGAATCGTCGTCACGATTACCGGGTTCACGCCGGTCATTCAGCCGTTATGCACGTCGGTCGGGAGTTTTTGCGGCGGAACCGGGCCGCATTTTGTCAATCATCAATACTCAATCGAAGGCGTCAACGGGACATACATTCTCGAAAATCAGGCCATTGGCACGTTTTCATGCGAGTTTCTTAGTTTTGAGGAGATGGGTTTTAATTCGTGTTCCCGCACACTGTTGACCCCTGATCTCGGGCTGTCGTGTCCCGATTTCTGTTCAGGCTACAACGGCGACCCGGTTTCCAAGCGGCTGAGATTTCGGGTTTCAACATCCGGAGGATTCATCGGCGTCAACGTCCTCGATATATGGACCGTCAAGAGCGGATTCTTCGAGCACCTTTGTTGCCACTCGCCCAGCGGAAACACACAAAAGTATCGTTATGACGTTGTGGAAGAAGTCGGGGTCGCCCTGTGTAATCCAACGGTTGGTACTCCGCCGGTGACTATCGCCGATTTCTGTGCCGGAGCGCCGTACTCGTGGGTATGTACCGGTGTCTTTTCCGGGAATCCATGCCAGAATCCGTACCCGGTTGCATCGACAACGCCGTACACGATCACGGTCCAGAAGGGATAGCCGTGGCGACACGCAAGGAGATCTGCGAGTCCGATGAATGCGGTCATTACGAGATGATCGACGGCAATGGAGCATGTTCGCTGATCGGCAAGACGCTGGAGAGCGGCGGAAAAACCAAGTTTCAGGCGTCATGCTGCCAGTTAAAGGTGCTTCAAAATACTCCGACGGCGGTATGCCCCGACACTCGCGTATCGAATCGGTGGGCAAGGGCGTCGATGCCAGAACCGTTTGATCCGTCACACGCAAGGCGTGCGCCATCACATGCACAATTGGCGATTCTGACATGTGTCGGTAATCCAAGCGACAACCCGTCCAAGCGGAAGCCGCCATGTCCGCGATTTGGAAAGACGTGCGGCGGGTGGCGGGATGGTCCATGCCCGGATGGATTGTTCTAGCCGATAGCCCACCGGAGGATTGACGATGTCGGCGATTGTTGGACTGCCCGTTGCCCTGGTTGGCACGATCATCGACAGTAATGCCGATTCGCCCGGACTCGGCATTGCCCGCGTGGCCGTGGAGTTTTCGCCCCGGTCCGACGTGGGCGACACCCTGTTTCGCATCGACAACGTGAACGGGCTGCTTTCGCAGGTTTACATCCAATACCTGTTGCCGCTCTATGTGCCCGCCGCCAATTGGGATTTGTACGTCACGGACGCGGTTCGCAATGCAATCTACACAAAAGAGAACATCGCCGTGACGGCGAACATCGACGAGCCGCAGGTGCCGCTTCGGGCGGTCGCCGGGTCGATCTATGTGAACGCCCTGAACATGGGAACGTCCACCGAGCGGCGGGCGAGACTGACGCTTGTGTTCATATCGCCGTCCGTGGTATAATCTGACACGGTCGCGAGGCCGTGCAAACATGTCTCTGTTTGAGGATCGAACGATGAAAGCGAATTGGATTATGATTGCGGTAGCGTTAATGTTCGCGGTTGCAGCCCGATCTCCCGTGTTGCAAGCGGAGCCGGACTGCCCACAGTGTGGCCAGTTTGAGCCGTACATTCAATTCACATGTGGAATGCTCGGGGAATGCGACTTCTATGGAGGATACGGCCTTTGCGTCCTCGCCCCATGTGGACTGGACGAAACCAACCCCGAATGCCCAATTCCAAAAGGGCCGAGTTGCGGATGCACATGTAAATATATGCCCGGATTCAACGAGCGTTGTTATGATAGTTTTGTATTGAATTCCGGGGTTTGGCACGTCTATGCGATCCCACAACAAGCGCTTTGCTGGAGGGGCACATGGGATGTCTGCTATACCCATGCAGCCTGCGAGGAAAGTGTTGACAATATATGCAAAGATAATAATTATGATCCCCATAAACTTTTTTTGTGCGTACTAGCCTACCCGTTTGCCCCAAAAGACGAGCCTACTTATGGGTGGACGACAACATGGGAAATCTGTGATTGCAATGTGCAGTAAATCCGCCAGTCATTGAATGGAGGCCGATCATGGTATTGGTTCTGTGGTTATGGTCTATGTGTGTCGGCCAGCAATCATTGCCGAACGCAAATAGCGCAATTGATAAAATGGTTGCAAGCCGACGCGCATTCGCGACAGCGGATTTGTCGTGGACGGTGTCATCCAGCGACAACCATCGGATAGATTATTATCGCAACCAGTATGACGGCCGATCATGGACATTCATTAAGACAAAAGACACTGATGGCGTTGTTGAGCCGGATTTGCTCGGCAGGCCGTTTGCGTGCTCCGAGAAACGTTATCTGGTTTCACCGGAAAGAGTATGGCTTTTGACCGAACATCAAGCGTCCGCCCTTGAGTGGGGAGATTACTCCGGAGAGAGGCTTGGGCGGTTCGGTATTTTCGACCAGAGAATCGTCGATGCTCGGACGATTGGATTGGCGCCGGAATTGGCTTCAATATGCCTTGACGACTTCAAGGCCGCGACGTTTGGGTCAGTGAATCCTGATAAAATGTCGGTTGATCGCGATGACAATGGATTGATAGTTTTATCGGCGGACTTTGGTCCGATTTCCGCAAAATGGTGGATCGACGAAAAGCGTAACTTTAGTCCAGTGCGAACAGAACATCGTGCTTCTGGGACCAACGCACTGCGATCCTCTTCGGAAATGAGACTCGCGTTATATGACGGCCATGTGTGGTGGCCGAGCGATGTCACTCATACGTCATACGTCAAGAGCGGCCCGAGAACGACGAAAATTGTCTTCATAAGTGCTGAGTTTGACCGTCCATCGCATCCACTACGGCTAACACCGTCGGATATTGGTGTCGTTCAATACAACCAGATTAATATGCAAGGCAAGCCCGCAGGAGTCGGCGCATGGGATGCCAAAACAGAATCCGTGCTGACCATCCCTCAAATGATGGAACTAAGACCGTCAAAGGAAGATCGAGCGGAGTGGCTGCGGCGGATGGATTGGTGTGCGGACTCTGGTAATGGCCGTTGGCCCGCATGGATGTCCGATCCGCTCTACGGCGTCGGCAAGCCAGCCGATGTTGACGCATGGGAAACTTACGTCCGTCGATTCTGCATCATTCACAAGTTGGATGATCGCCAGAAGGCAAGTGCCCGGTCGATTCTGGACGACTGCCGCAAGCACGCCGGGCCAATCGTCGCGGCAATAAAAAAGGAACCGGAGTCCAAACACAAGGCGGATCGCGTCAGGATCAGGACGGCGAGGATCGAGCAGATATTCACTGACAGCCTCGTTCCCCGGCTCAAGGCCCTGTTGACCATCCCGCAGTCGCAACCGGCGAGCCAGCCCGCCGCGGTCAGCCACGGCCGATAAGCCATATGTGATTAAGTTCAAACTCAACACCGAAGCCGTCATTCAGTCGCTTGTCGAGTTCGAGAAGCAGATGCGGTCCGGCGCCTTCCGCCCGGTCCTGACCCGGTTCGGGTATGACGTGCTCGCGTGGCTCCGCCGCGAATACCTGGGCCTGTCCCGCCGGGTCTGGCCGAAGATATCCAAAGTCACATACGTTTTGTCCGGGTCAAGCGGGGCGAAGGGGCCGGTTGGACCTGGCGTTCCGCGCCGCCGCGTGAAGCCCGTCGGCACGCCCGCCGAGTTGGAGGCGGCGTGTCGAAACGCCAGACCGCTGATCGACACCGGCCGGACATTCTCGACGCTCATTCCCGGCCAGACCGGGAACGTGTTTCGCGTGACAAACAAGGATGTCACGGTCGGATCGAAAAGCCCGATCCTGGGCGAGCATCAAAAGTCATACCCGATCCTGTTTCAGTTTGGGGTCGCCGAATATGACGCTCTGAAACGAAACGTGAGGCAGAAAATCGGCGGCAAGCCGAATCCGTTTTTCCGCAAGTGGTATCTGATCCTCAAGCGGATGCACGGCAAGACCTACAACGTGCCGGCGCGTCCGCTTCCAACCGATCTCCCGCCTCAATTGACCAACAAACTGCACCGGGAACTCGCCAAGCGGATCGTCGAAATCTGGCGGGAAACCAATCTCCGTGCCGGCCGTCGCAAACGTTCCCGATAGCAAGATCGAGAGGCGTCTGGCTTTCGTGGAATTGCGACCATGCCCAACTATCACACCCTGCAAGTCGAACGCGGCTACCTGCTTAATTTCGGCGAACTCGGCGATAGCGGCACGGATGGCAAGGTCACGCAGGCGGAATTGAATGACGCCATGACTTACGCCGAGCGTGAGATTCGCGGCAAACTCGGGCGGCGATATGACACGTCCAACTGGTATGTCAGCACGCCGCCGCTTGTGGCGCAAATCGCGGACTTGCTGGGTTCATCCTACGCATGGCTCGCCAAATACTCGGCGGATGGGTTGCAGGGCGTGGACCCGACAAGTTTCAAGGATCGGGCACACGACCTGATGGATCGCGTGCTGGATGGAACGATGGACCTTCATGACTCCGGCGGCGACCTGATCGAGCCGACATGGGCACGGATCGCCGGCAGCGTCACTTAATAGACGGAGCGCGTTAATGGCACTTACACTCAGTTCGGGATGGCAGGCGACTTCGGATATGGCGCTCGCGACCCTCAAGAATCTCGGGTCGGGCCAATCCCTGTACGAAGTCATCACCAATCTGCAAGCCCAGATTGACGCCTGTTACGCGATCCTCTCCGCGCAGGAGGGCCTGGTTTACGATCACGAAAACACAAGCGGTCTGAACTTCGCGTACAAGGCCGGCGTCATTGACGATGGGACTGGCACGCCGGTTGTCGTGGCGGCGGGCACGATCGCCCTGACCGCGAGCCAGACCAATTACATCATGGTCAACGCCGCCGGCACGGTGTCCAAGTCAACGTCCGGATGGGAAGCGGGCAAGCGACCGCTCGCAATCGTGGTCGCTGGATCGGCCGGATTCGCCTTTGAGGATGTCACGGACCGGCGCGGGTTCATCGTCAATCCGGCTGATTCGAGCATCGCGAAGGTCCTGTTGGACGATGACATTCAGGCCCGCCTCTCGATCGGCGATTTCACGATCGGCGCGGAGTCCGCGAACGCCATCGACGTCACGATTCAATTGCAGGATGCGTCCGGCAACGCCATCAGCGAGGTCCGCCTGGTTGACATCTGGCTCGCGGATGCCGTGAACGGCGGCGTCTGCACGACCGCCCCTGACGGCGGATGGAGCATCACAACCGGCACGCTGTTTGAGACCATCACGGCCAACAAGTATGCCCGTGTCCTATCGAACACGGACGGCGAGATTGTGATTCGGGTCACGCATGCGGCGGGCGCCAAGACGCTCTATCTGGCGTTGCTCCAGAGCGGCGACAAGGTGACGTACAGCGGCGCGATCACGTTTGCCTAATTCCAAACAGACGAGTCCAGCGATGGGAGGCGGAGACTTGGACCCGGCCCTGAAACAGCAACTCGACCGGATCGAGTCCGACGGCAAGCGTTGCCTGCGGATTCTGACCGGCGACGATCATCCCGAATCCGGACTGGTTATGAAAGTCGCTCTCGCAGAGCGCGACATCCGCAATACCGACCTGCGGCTGACCAATCACATTACCTCGCAGAAAACCGAGCGGAAGGGCGTCATGAAGGTGCTGATTGAGTCCGCAAAGGTCTTGGCGGCCGGAATCGCCGGATATCTCAGTGCGAAGTCTCAGTTTCATAAATAGAAAGGTGGCTTTATGTCTCTGTTGAATAATCTGATCGGTCCGACAATGCAGCGATTCATGTGGTTGTGCGTGATGTCAGTCCTGTGCATCGGCGGCATCGGGTGCCAGGGAACGCCATTCAATCCGCAGGAGAATCCGCGCACTGCGACGGGCACACACGCCGAGTACGGGCGATTCAAGGTGGACGTGAACGCCGATGGCGTGTTCATCGCGGAGGACGTTGACGCCGGATCGACCGGCATGTTCAAGCGGCACTTCCGGGCCAGACGGATCGAGGCCCACCCCAACACGAAGGAGTTTTGGTCCGGCGTTCACGGAGCACAAGACCGCTACAACACAGGCAATGTGATCTTCGCCGAGAAAGTCCTGCCCGCTTACGCCGAAGCGGCCAACGGGATACTTGACCGCACGGTGGTTGCCGCGTTGCCGCTCGCGTCCGCGTGGATTGGCGGCATTCAGCAGGCCCAGATGCTCAAGGACCAGCGTCCGAATGTGCTGATCGAGTTGGTCAAGGCTCTCAAAACCAGAGCCGTGGGCGTCGGAGCGCTCGATCAAATCGCAACGATAGACCCGTCGCTCGCAACGCAGGCTGCGAACATGGCGGGCGTGGCCTATGACTTGCCCAAAAGCAACGGTGCCGCACTCCCACAGCCGCCCGGTGTCCTCGAAATTGTGGAACCTTCTAAATAGCCGGACGCGGATTCCACGTCGCACAAAGGGTTTCGCATGAAGCGTTCATTCCTGGCCGGCATCGCGGCTGGAATCTGTTTGCTCGCGGGCGTCATCGCGCTGTCGGCCGCGGTCTCTCCGGTCTCGTCGATTCGGGAACCATCCCTGTCGATGACGTTCGGGGCCATGAAGGGCACGCGGACGGACGCGGTGACGATTCATTCGCCGGACATGGACAAGGATCTGAAACCGATCGACATGATGTTTCAGGGCAGGCGGATTTCGTTTTACGTCGAACCCGATGGGCGGCTTGTCGGCGTGAGGATCGCCGGCGACAAACTGTAGGACGTCCCGGCCCGTGCCGTAGGGAGGCCCAACGGTCAGCATGATGAAATACCTGATTCGGTGGAAGCGGTGGGACGCGAAGCGTGGCCAGATGTTCGGATACCGCCATCGCGGCCCGCGTGACGACGGCAAGAAAACCGGCCCGATCGAGTTCGATTTTCCGGAGGATGCTGAGCGGGAATGCGCACTTCTGAACGAACACACAACAGTCTATACCTACTCGGTGGAGCAGCGGCCGTAATCGCCGGATGGATGCTCGCCGGGTGCTCGCTCGACGTTCATTTTTCGCTGATCGACCTGTCAAAGCGGCCAGTCGCATCACAACCGATAGCCACAACATCGGGCACGGACCAGGCGACCGGACAATCGGGCCGGGGAATTGTCATCACTGATCCGCTCACGCGGGCCATGTTCGATGAATGGAGACGCGAACGTGAACGCCGCGATACAGTGGATCGGAAACCATAAACTTCGCATCTTGTCGCTATTGCTCGCGATGAAAGTCCTCATTGTCGAGGGCATCATTGACGGCAATTGGAATGTCGCGATTCCGATCATCGTCGCGACCCTGTTTGGCTCCGCCGCGAAACTGGCGACCGTTCGCAGTGCGGTGGATTTCCTCAAATCGAAGCGCGGCCCGGTCGTCGCGTTGTTTGTCGCGATTTTCGGCGTGGTGCAGGGCGCCACGACCGGCGACTGGACAAGCATTATCGAGGCGATTGCCGCCGGCCTGTTGCCATCCGCCGTGAACAATCCGCCGAAGCCGCCGCCCGGCCCGATCCTCGAACCGCTCGGAGAGGAGTTCACGAAGCCGTGACGTGCGACCTGTGTCGCAAGCAGGCAGACTCCCTGCGGGTATCTGGCCCGTGGGCGCTTTGCTGCGCCTGCTGGCATGTGTCCAACCGGGACGCGGACGAAGCGGACTTATCTTCGCTCCCGAGAATCCAGGACCCCTGCTTTCAACATACAAACGTGTTCGATTTGAATGGGAACATGCCATTCAATATCTACCGATTCTGGAATGCCTGACATGAAACGTGCAATCGCCCTCTGGGCATTCATCGTGCTGACACTGATCGCTTGCTTCGCTCTGGCCGACACGCTGCCATTGCCATATGTCCCGGTCGCGCCCGACGTGACGATCGAGGCTGTGCGGCCGTCGTCGCATGTGCCCTACATCGCCACGAAGACCGGCAACATGCTGACGGTGACGCAGCCGGAT
>Ga0268299_1004129_pt1 | contig 11876 bp, 11 predicted proteins | sample NOBtaG_FD_193484 | JGI IMG/M metagenome (GOLD analysis project Ga0268299, IMG submission 193484) | Activated sludge microbial communities from bioreactor in Nijmegen, Gelderland, Netherland - NOB reactor | ecosystem: Engineered > Bioreactor > Aerobic > Activated sludge | place: Netherlands... | reverse complement strand
CGGTGGAAGCGGGATTTCGTGATCTTCAACATATTCCTTCGGGATACGTTTATGACCGACAGCCCCTGTCATGACACGTGCTCCGTCCGCACGAAACTTATCCTGTGAAAGGAAATAAAAGAGAAATTCGGGATTAATCTCTCCCCTAGAGCGCAAAATAACAAATTCACTGGAGCCAAAGCCGACACCATTTGTAAGGCCTTTGGCTATCCCCAGTTTTCCGTTCTCGAAGCAAGGGGTGATTTTAGCCAAAAGCACATCGTTATCAGCGAAGTATGTATAGCTGCCCTGTACATCCTCCAGTTTTCTTTCTTCTCTCAAAGTCAAGTTTTTGGAGAGGATGCCAAGACAATCCATAGGAACAAAAGACACGATGTCTTCCGGTCTAAGACGCTGTGATGCCTCTTTTTTGGGAGGGCGGATGGTGCAAATATCTTTGAGCTTTTTGCTCTCCCAACTCATAACATCCCCCGTATATCTTCGAGGATGTCGGCGCTTTCGGCGTCCAGGGCAATCATTTCGGCTATGATCTCTTCCGGCTCGCGGATCGGGTCTTCTTCGGGTTTGAAGGGATTTTTGACCGACAGATCATAGGTGTCGGGGTTAATATCGCCGACATTTAGCAGCCATGATTTTTCCGTTACCGCGCTGCTTTCCTGCAATTTTACAAATTCCTTCAGGTCGTCGTCATTCAGGGCGTTGGTCTTGCCCATATTGCGGCCTGGGTCGAGCTGGTAATACCAGATATTGCGGGTCGGTGCGCCTTTCTCGAAAAACAGCACAACCGTTTTCACGCCTGCGCCAAGGAACGTCCCCTGCGGGCAGTCGAGGATCGTATGCAGGTTACAGCTCTCCAGCAGTTCCTTCCGCAGGGCGCGGGAGGCATTATCGCCGTTGGACAGGAAAGTGTTCTTGATGACCACGGCGGCGCGTCCGCCCGCTTTCAGGCTTTTCATGAAATGCTGGAGGAACAGGAACGCCGTCTCGCTGGTCTTGATCGGGAAGTTCTGCTGCACTTCCTTGCGCTCCTTCCCGCCAAAGGGCGGATTGGCGAGGATCACGTCAAAGCGGTCTTTATCCTGCAAATCGCTGATATTCTCCGCCAGCGTGTTGGTATGGATGATATTCGGCGCGTCGATGCCATGCAGGATCATGTTCATAATGGCGATGACGTAGGCGAGGCTTTTCTTTTCCTTGCCGTAAAAGGTCTTGGTCTGGAGGGTGTTGAGCTGGCTGGTGGTCAGATCTCCTTGACGCAGGTAATCATGCGCCTCGCACAGGAAGCCCGCCGAGCCGACTGCGCCGTCATAGATGCGCTCGCCGATTTTAGGGGCTGTGACCTGTATCATGGCGCGGATCAGCGGGCGCGGCGTGTAATATTCCCCGCCGTTGCGGCCCGCATTGCCCATGTTTTTGATCTTGGCCTCATACAGGTGCGACAGCTCGTGTTTCTGCTTTTGGGAACGGAACTGGAGCGCGTCCATATATTCCAGAGCATCGCGCAGGGAATAGCCGCTCTGGAACTTGTTTTTGATCTCGCTGAAGATTTCACCGATCTTGTACTCAATCGTGTCGGGATTGGGGGCGCGTTGCTTAAAACTCTGCAAATACGGGAACAGGTCGCGGTTCACGTAATCGATCAGGTCATCTCCGGTCAGGGCCGTATCGTGGTCAAACGAACCGTCATCCTTTTTCGGCGCAGCCCATGACGACCAGCGGTGCGGCTCATCAATGATAAAATCGTATGATTTGCCGATTAGCTCGGCCTCCAGGGCACGCTCATGCTCCAGATCGTCGAGATATTTGAGGAACAGCATCCACGATGTCTGCTCGGTATAATCCAGCTCGGTCGTACATCCGGCTTCTTTCCAGAGCACATCGTCGATATTCTTAAATGCCTGCTCAAACATGTTTTATTTTTTCCCTGCCATATAACGATCCACTCAAATAACAAGCAGGAGAATATTGGAAAACAACCCAATACACAATGACAACCGCAAAGAATGTCAAATGACGTAATTTTGAATAGATCGTGTTTGTGGATCGTCATCCACTGGCGAAACAGTGGTCGTGATTGAGCTGCGAAAAGCTCACGGTATCCAATCGGCAAACGGTTGGTCGAGGGTTCCAAGGGGCAAGAATTCCCTTTGGTGCGTATCCAATCTGCACAAGGTTGGTCATGGGGTTGTTAGGGGTAGCTGGAACGCTCCCCTGACTGGCGGTCAATCGGCCAGACGATTGTGCATGTGGTTCGGTACAGGTGGAGAGGCATATCTCCAAGTCCTGTGAGTGATAAAACGGCGATACGTTTTGATGGTGTGGTGAGTATGGAACGATAGCTGTTCCCGTAAAAACACCATCTCAGCCGGGGGATGCAACGGGGGTGCGCAGCGAACCCCCTTGCCAAGATAGTACTGTATTACAGTACACATCTTGCAGTCAGCCTTATGTACCCGCACCAAAAAATGTGCACCGTATATGCACCGGGTCACGTTCCAACAAACCTCTAACGGCAAATCGGCGACAAATGATAGGATTGAAAGCCGGTATCCGCTATCGAGTGCCGGAACAAAATATACAAACGCAAACAGACGTAAAAAGAAGCATGCATATCGATGAATGTAAACTGTTGGCCCGTTATAACCGGTGGATGAACGAACGGTTATACGATGTATGCAGCCGTCTGCCGGACGAGGAACGTAAAAAAGACTGCAAAGCTTTTTTCGGTTCTATACACGGCACGCTTAACCATTTACTGCTGGGGGATCGAGTCTGGTTAGGTCGTTTCGAAAACAAACCCTTCCAGGTGGAATCGCTGGCACAGGAACTCTATTCCGACTTCGACCAACTCAGAGAAGAGCGCGGCCTGACGGATATGCAGATCATACAATGGTCTGAAGAATTATCCGATACAATGCTGAATGGCGATCTGACCTATACCAGCATCGTTAATCCGGTGGAACGTACTCAAAAAATGGCTGTGGCCGTCATCCATTTTTTCAATCACCAGACGCATCACAGAGGCCAGCTGACAACATTACTGAGTCAGTGCGGTCTGGATTACGGTGTAACGGATTTAATCTGGATGCCGGAAGCCGATATCTGAACCGGGCCAGGCCAGAACCATGCGTTGTTAAGTTCTGGCGATCAGGTAGGTGCCTGCGCCAACCATAAGAGCACCCGATGCCAGCCGGATTTTATTTCCGGCTCCCAATTTTTTGCTCATCGCCATCACTTTCGTAGCCGCAAAAGCATAAGCCAGTTTAACGCCGCCGACCGTTGCGACCGTAACAAACAGAATGACCGCTATGTCTGGCAACATCAGCGCGGATATATCGACAAATGCCGGAAACAGGCTGGCATAAAAGATTATCGCCTTCACATCACCAAGTGTGACAAACAATCCTGCGAGGAAACTGGCCGGTAATCCGCCGCCGGTGCCGGAATGTTTGCAGGTCAAATTTATTGTCCGGCTGCGGATCAGATTGATACCGAACCAGATCAGGTACACGCCCGCCGCGACTTTGACCGCTAAAAAGAACCCGCCCATCAGTTCGGACAGGGCTGTCAATCCCAGTAGTGCCAGCCCGACAAAAATTAAATCGCCGAGCACGATGCCCATTGAAACGGCAACACCGTTTGCCAGATTCATCGTGGCCGAACGGGCGACAACCAGGGCCACACTCGTGCTGGGCATGGCAGCGAGCGTTATCATGATGATAACCAGCGCTGAGATGTCAAAAAGGCTCATAGGGATTCAGGAACATACATAATCGGTAAAACTCAATTTTATTCCATATTACAGCCGATTATGCCGGTATGAAAGGCGTTTGCTACGTTTAGAGCCGCAATCGCGTTTTCCCCTTAAACGGTTTGCCCATCGATAGCGTCTATCAGGAGCGATGAGAAAACACCTTTCCGGCTTTCCTGTGCGGTTTCGGTTGTCTGGCAGGAAGTTAATATCGTTACGCCGTCCGCAAGTTCCGATACTTTCCTGTCCACCAGTTGAGGGGCTGCAAGCCTTCCGGAATAGCAGCAATCCAGAATAATGACTTTATTTTGAGCTTCAGATTCGTTGACGCATCGCATAATTTCATCCATCGAAACGCCTTCGTCGTACCGGGTAAAATCCTGCGTGACCAGATAACCGCCATAGGAATTCAAATAGCCATGCCCTGCGAAATACAAAAGGGCGATAGCGGGACTTCCGGAAAATAAATTCTCTATCTCTTCCTTAAGTACGGTTTTCCCAATTTTATCTTTGGACGAGAGCAGCGTTTTGATTTCAAAGTTGGGTTTTCCGTCATAGTGGGACTTGAGCAATTTACTCAGCTGTACGGCATCTGACACGCAACCTTCAAGCGGGCTGAACGGATAATCATCGATGCCGACAATCAGCGCTTTTCTGGCCTCACGATACATTGGGACAACTCCTGAATGAAAATTATGATTTTAACATGTGCAGAACTACACTTGAGTAGCTGCCTATTAACAGCGCTTCATATCCGTTTTAGGCCACACAGGAATATATTCCTTGACTCTACAGGTAAGAAAAGCTATTTCTAATAAAAATCACCCGATTTGCATCTTCAAGCCGCAGTCATCATTGTATTGACTACGGTCTTGCTGTTTCCCGCCTGATTGGCGGGCAGCCACCATAATTCCATTCGTTATCAACTCTTGAGGCACATGCTTCGCTTCGCCGGTGTGTGTGATCGCGTTTGTCATGCTTTTGGATATTGAAAAATACAAACACCATGTAGAAAAGCTCGATATGAGCAAAGCGCAAAAGGAAGAATTGATGCGAACGGTATGGGGCATCATGGAATCGTCGGTTGAGCGTGCATTTGAGGGAGAGTCCGCAGAACAGCGCTGCCGATCCGTTTCTCATAACAGTTTACAGAAGGGTTGTAACAGGATAGATTCAAACGAACCAACCGTATTGATCGGCCATTTCAGAAACACCGCAAAGCATGCGGTGGGAGACGGTGAAGACCATGACTGACAACGCCAAACAAAACGCCGTGATTTATTGCCGCGTATCCAGCGCCAAGCAGGTGCGCGAAGGGCACGGTCTGAATTCGCAGGAGACACGTTGCCGGGAATACGCCCGGCACAAAGGCTACGATATAGCGCAGGTCTTTCAGGACGAAGGCGTATCGGGCGGCCTGATCGACCGGCCCGGCATCAAGGCGCTGCTGGCGTTTCTTAAACAAAACCGCAATCAGGCCTATGTCGTCATTATCGACGACATCAGCCGCCTGGCACGCGGACTGGAAGCCCATATCCAGCTTCGCACCGCGATCAGCGGCGCGGGCGGCAAGCTGGAAAGCCCGTCGATTGAGTTCGGCGAGGATTCTGACAGCCAACTGGTCGAGAACCTGCTGGCCAGCGTCTCGCAGCACCAGCGCCAGAAAAACGGCGAACAGGTCAAAAACCGGATGCGGGCGCGTGTGCTTAACGGTTACTGGACATCCTATCCGGCTGTCGGCTACCGCTATGAGAAAGTGCCCGGACACGGCAAGATGCTGGTGCGTAACGAACCGATAGCCACTATCGTTCAAACCGCGCTGGAAGGTTTTGCTTCAGGACGTTTTGAATCGCAATCGGAAGTTAAGCAATTTCTGGATTCACAGGAAGCGTTTCCAAAAGGGCGGGATGGGCGCGTTCACTACCAGCGCGTCTATAATCTGCTCAACCAGATACTGTATACGGGCTATATCGATCTGCCCGGCTGGGGCGTTCATTTCCAGCCCGGCAAACATGAGCCGCTGATCAGTTTTGAAACCTGGCAACAAATTCAGGAACGTCTGAAAGGAAAAGCCAAAGCACCGGCACGTAAAGACCTGAATCAGGATTTCCCGTTGCGGGGATTCGTAACCTGCGCGAGCTGCAATGAGGCCATGACATCGTGCTGGTCAACGGGGCGCAACAAGCGCTATCCGTATTATCTGTGCCAGACCAGAGAGTGCGCGGAATACGGCAAATCTGTGCGCAAGGAAAAGATCGAGGAAGAATTTGAGAACCTGCTACGCGATCTGCGTCCTTCGCAGAATCTATTTTACATGGCGCTGGATATGTTCCGGGATTTATGGAACGACCGGCTGAGCAAACGCAAACAGGAAGCGTCCTTTATCGGTCAGGAAGCGCAGAAGGTGGAACGTTCTATCGCCAAACTTTTAGATCGGATCGTTGAAACGGACAGCCACAGCATCATCGTCACTTACGAAAACCGTATCCGGGAACTGGAAAACCGCAAGGCGGAGCTGAATGAAAAAATCAGGGCATGCGGTACGGTATTGCCGGATTTTGATGAAACGTTTAGAACCGCATTCTCGTTTCTCTCGAACCCGCATAAAATATGGTGTTCCGACAGGCTGGAGGACAAAAGAACGGTGCTGAAACTGGCTTTTGCAGAGAAATTGCCCTACTGCCGAAACGAGGGGTTTAGAACCGCTCGATATGCCCTGCCATTCGCCCTTTTGGAGGGTTTGGGGCAAGGCAACTATGAAATGGTGGGTCTGGCTGGACTCGAACCAGCGACCAAGGGATTATGAGACACACTCATCAATCATAGATTCTATATATAACAACTACTTACAATGCTTGCCAGCAACTAAATCAGTGTAAAACAACTTCAATCTATGGCATTATTACTGCAATTTAACACAAATTTGTCACAGTTAATTTTCGTACTTATTTACCTTCTTCAACAAATATTTCGAATTGCCAATATGTAGAACAAAATTTTCTTTTATTGGGAGGATTGTCGAGGGAATATCTAACGCCTTCAGATGGTATTAGAAGCTTAATAAAGGCTATTACTGCAATTAATTATTGGAATTGATTCGTAAATTTTAATAAAATGTGTATCAATCAAAACATTGAGAATCGTTATAATTCCATTCCAATCAGAGGGCTACCGAAAATTAACAGATAGTTTTGAAATAAGTATCTCCGAATAAAATCGGAATTCTATTTTTCACGATGCCTTATATCGATCAATTCCTAACTACGACGCCTCTGCTTCACTCGCCGCCTGCTTACCCATAACACCAACAGGTAAACTCGGATACTTTATTCTATTGATTGCCTAGAGAAGAATAACTCCCTCTATTTAGTCACTAAGTCTATTAGCATTATTTTTCATATTTGCTTGCCAACCATCTGAATTCCTAACATTGCTGTAAGTACGTATACGCCTTAGGCTTTCAGAACTAAATTTAACAATATAATTATTAGCTGTCTTATCCATCTTCTTTTCTAGTTCAGCGCTTGCTAACTTAGCTTTTATCATTTTATTTCTCCTTTCGTTTGCATGCACTCAGTATATGTACTAGACCCTACTGTGTATGTTAAGTATGTCACAATGATTAAGGATAGTAAATCGGCATAAACATACAAAATATTTATATCGATATTTTTATAAGATTGAACTGAATGATCATTGAAGTAATATGTTGACATATGGTCTACGCAAATAAATCCTAAAATTGATCTACCATTCCCGTCTAATTTTAGTAGACGCACCATTTCTTTGTTAAGAGAATTCTTATCTAAATGTGCTCTGTATGTAATTGGCACTACTAAATGGGATTTATGGAGGTTTATAGTAATATCATTACCAATTTTCATCTGATTCCAATTTCTATCAATAAAGGGCTTGAGGTAGTTATTTCTTAGAATAGAAATAGGCTTTCTATCGCTAAAAAGTTTTGTGTAGCTTCTTCTTATTCTATCAACATCAAATTCAGGGTGAAAATACGAATCATCATCCATAATTTCTGCGGGAATACTATTAACCAAGTAGGGGATTCCCTCTCCCAGAACAGTTGTTAATGACGTAAAGTTATCAATGCATAATTTATCGTCAGGGACACTTTCTGAAGGTTTTGGAATCATCACCAAATCCACCAAACGGTTATTTTCATCAACAAGATAAATTGTTACCCTTGGAGGGGTGTCATGGTGACGAGTAGTATCAAAATAATTTCGAGTATTTCCAGCTATGTCGCCAAAAAGCACAGACATGCCATTTTCTACAAAATTAATGAAAGATTCTAATCGCTCAGTACAATCCACTTTTTTTGTGAAAGCATCTTTAAGCGCCTTGTGCTTTTGAGACACACCAAACTGATAATTAGTGTAATGTAATTGAAAATGACAAATATCACGTCTCATAATTGCTGTGATTTGTTCTAAAGTTGAATCAATCGCCTTGTATCTAATACCATTTCTCATTATATTTAGAATGCCACCCCAACCCTTAACATCTACCGTGTTCATATAAGCTTCCTAAACATTTTGCCCTGAATACAAAAATAAAATTCTTTATGGAAATAACTATGATTTATTACAAAATTTTTGAGTATAAAAAATGTTAAATTGTTTACGTTATGAATGCATAATTTTCTCAGAGAGATTAAAAAAACATGCAATATATTGATTATTATACATTTAATATGGCGCCGAACTACTCATCCACTGACTTTACATCATCTTATGTACTTAATACTATTACAATTATGGAGTTATAGAGATTTCTGAAAATAAAATCAAGACCAATTAACCATGTGATTGATTGAAAAGAAACTGCTTCCCGGGTGCGCCGGTCGGCCCGGCGCAAGGCCATGCCCGTCATGACGGGCATGCTGGCCGACCCCACTCTACTACCGTGTTTAAACCTCTTATTCCATCCTGCTAAACAAATCTGACCTGCTTGCTCCCGGTTCTGTATCGGATAATCAAAAGAGGTTGTTTATTACCCCTTAATCTATTATGCTTCGGACATTGGCTAAGGAAAAATAAATAATGTCTGATTCTAAAACACAACCCATTCCTCCTTTAACTCCTGCAGAAGCTTTGCGATATTCTGCAATTATTGATAAAGCTGTAGAGAATTATCGTGGGCAAGCTGATGAACTTGAAAATGCTATAGGTATGCTGATGATAGGGCGTATCTATGGTTGGAAGGTATTAGTAATCGTTCATAATAAACGCACCATAAAGAAATATGAAGCAATTCTTGGTATAAACATTCGTGAAATGTTTCCTCCTGAAGGTCCTCTTGCTCATAAGTCACTTGGTTACAAAATTGCTTCTAAACTTAGTAACTTCTGGAAGGCCGTGAGCGGTGATATAAAAATTGATAATCGCCGGGAGATCGGTTCAGATTAAAGGGTAATAAATACCCTTGACAAGGATCATTAATACCCCTTATATTAAGGGGTATGGAAAATCCTTTTATACATTTACATGCTTCAGATATAGCCAGTGCCAGTGCGCAGATGGTGGCGCCAGCCGCCAGCGCAGCACGCACTGGCGCTTTAGCGGGCGATGCTAAAGCAACATCAAATATCAGTTACGCCACAGATATCCCCCGTACGGTAATACGGGGGGAAAGTTCAGTCGAAGAAAGAAATAAATCACAGGCCGCTTTAACAGACTGGCTGAATTTATCCTTTCCTTTTCATTCAGAAAATAATAATCCCAAAGATTTTTTTATATCTTTTAGTGAAGCTACCAACCGTGTTTTTGGAGGCATGACCGACCAAGAGCGCGGAATGCACGGCTGGAAACATTCGTTTAAGTTTGATCATGGCTGCGTCATATTTGCTTATGGTGGCCAAAACAATACTGCTTTCTTATCACTACCCGGTGAAGGTTGTTCATTTATTTCTAATTGGCAATCTTTTGCTTCATACCTGAAAGATCAACTTCGTTCACGGATAACTCGCTGGGATGGTGCGGTTGATGACTTTCTAGGAATTCATTCCGTTGATCATGCAGTTCAGCTTTATAAGCAAGGTGGCTTTAACCAAGGCGGCAGAAATCCCAAACCGCGGCAACATGGAAACTGGATAACTTCCGACGACTTGGGACGCACATTTGAAGTAGGAAATCGTAAAAACGGCAAACTTATCCGGATTTATGAAAAAGGAAAACAACTCGGCGATCCATCCAGCCCTTGGGTTCGTTGGGAAGTTGAATTTCATGCAAAAGATCGCGTTATTCCATTCGATGTGTTACTGCATCCGGGTGAATATGTTACAGGCGCTTATCCTTGTATGTCTTGGGTATCTGAACGATCTTTTCGTATCCATACAATCAAAGAGCAAGACCGCATTAGCTATGAACGATTAAAACAGGTCGCTTCAACTTCTTATGGCGCCCTGTTGAATGTCATGCTTCAACGTGAAGGCAGTGCTGAGCGTGTTGTTACACTGCTGAAGAAACAAGCTATACCGAAACGCCTTGCATTCACAGACCATTATTTACGTACTCAGGGTGATTCTTCAGATGAACTTTGAAACTGATGATCTTGACTGGGCTATGGGTGAACTTGCAAATCTGTTTGCTGAAGCAAATCGTGTGGGTATTCTTCCGCATCAGCTTAATCCCCTTTTATTTTATGAAGCTTGGACTGCTTTATGTTTTCAACCGTTTGAAATCTCAACTCGTTGCCGACAAACATTAATTTCAATGCTTACTGCCCCCTTATGGCAAGTATCCAAGGAAGGCTATATCAAGAGAAATTTTGATTTTAATCATGCCAGTAAGCCAATGCGTTATGAAAACACTTTCACTCACTGAAGCAGCCAATTTTCTCAAGATGCATGCAGAAGAAGTGCGGCGGCGTGCTAAATCTGGACGATTGCCGGGCGCAAAACTTGGCAAACGTTGGATTTTTATTCTTGATGATCTTGTTGAACACATCAGATCGCAGTATTCTATCCCTCGGCAAGCGTTGCGAGTGGTTTCAGAAAAGGAGGTAAACATATGCCACTCTACAAGCGTAGTAATACGTGGTGGATCTCGTTCACTACACCAGCAGGAGAGCGTATTAGATGCTCTGCTGGCACAGCCGACAAAACCCAAGCGCAGGAATACCACGACAGGCTAAAAGCAGAATCATGGCGTGTTCAATGTCTGGGAGAAAAACCGAAGTATACATGGGATGAGGCAGCTTGCAAGTTTCTACTGGAAACACAGCACAAAACAACGCATAACCGTGACAAAGAAAAACTGCGGTGGTTACAGCAATTTTTGCGTAACAAGCCACTGCATGAAGTTGACCGAGAATTGATTGATCATATTGCACATGCCAAGGCGAAGGCAACAAGTCCTTCAACCGCTAACCGTCATTTGGCTTTGATACGGGCAATTCTTAGGAAAGCCTGTCACGATTGGGAATGGGTCGACAAAATACCTAAAATTAGGCTCTTTCCCGAACCAAAGCGTCGTATACGCTGGTTACCGCCCGAGCAGGTTAAGCGGCTTCTTAACGAATTGCCGCCTCATCAGCAAGATATTGTGATATTTGCGTTATCAACTGGATTAAGACAATCAAATGTAATTAATCTGGAATGGAGCCAGCTTGACCTGGATCGAAAAGCAGCATGGATACACCCCGATCAGGCCAAGGCAAGAAAGGCCATTCATGTTCCGCTCAACTCTGTAGCTATAGCGGTTTTACTTCGGCAAGCCGGCAAGCATCCTAACAAGGTCTTTACATACCGTGGCGCCCCAATTGTATGGGCTAATACACGTGCATGGAGAGAAGCATTAAAACGAGCAGGAATAGAAAATTTCAGATGGCACGACCTGCGCCACACCTGGGCAAGTTGGTTAGCACAACAGGGAACACCCATGAATGTATTGCAGGAACTCGGCGGCTGGGAGTCGGAAGAAATGGTCAGGCGTTATGCCCACCTGTCAAAACCCCAGCTTATGCAACACGCCGAACTTGTGTCTAATGTCCTTAATGACACAATTCTGTCACACCAGAATGAAAAAAGAGGCTAGATATTAATCTAACCTCTTGATTTTTGGTGGGTCTGGCTGGACTCGAACCAGCGACCAAGGGATTATGAGTC
>Ga0268299_1004128_pt1 | contig 11882 bp, 9 predicted proteins | sample NOBtaG_FD_193484 | JGI IMG/M metagenome (GOLD analysis project Ga0268299, IMG submission 193484) | Activated sludge microbial communities from bioreactor in Nijmegen, Gelderland, Netherland - NOB reactor | ecosystem: Engineered > Bioreactor > Aerobic > Activated sludge | place: Netherlands... | reverse complement strand
TAACCAGTTCCGTTTCGATCAACGGATCCCACACGCGCGCCGTGCCATCGGCTGACCATGTGAGAATCCGATTTTCATCCTGACTCCAGCGCACCCCGCGTACCGTATCGTCGTGCTGAAGCGTATGCAAAATTTGCCCACTGTGGCTGTCCCAAAGCCGGACAGCGCTGCCAGAGACGGTTAAAACGCCCGTCTCATCTCGATTCCAGCTTACCGAATCGACAGATCGATCATGCCGCATGACTAATAATTTTTGTGGCGGGCTGTTGAGCACTGTGAGCAGCGCTTTATTGCTTTCGTCGTTAAAAACGGTTGGATAATTTGAAAGCGACTCCAACGCCAGCAGCAGCGACGTGCGATAATGCTCCCGATCCAGTTCCTGGCGCGAAAGATCCGCCAAAAACAGAGATTGTGTATCCAACGCCAGCCGCAGGTTATTCTGCGCAATCTGATAAAGCGGCACGATAATCACCAGAATAATCAACACCACAACCACAACCATAATGCTGGCGAGCGTGATGCGCTGGCGTGTGTTGACATTGCGGCGGCTGGTTATGACATATTCGGTTTGCAGTTCGCTGGGGCTGGGTTCTTTATTAGCGCTCTCGACCAGCAAATTTTCGGCGTTGCGCAGGTCGTTTCCACGCAGCAAAAAGCTGGGATCGTGATCTTCGCGTTCCCATTCCCGTGCGCGCACGGTCAGCCGGGTATGCGCCTGAATGTATGAAAGGTCATTTTCGAGCGCAAAAATCACTTTTTCGAAAGCGATTTCGAAGCTGTCGCCCTTATTGAAAAAAATCTGATTGATATTCGCGATACTGGCAGGCAGCATTTTGTCATCAATGGTACGAAAGACTATCGGGATCAGCTTTTTATTGTTCTGATGGGCATATTCCAGTTCGGCGAGGCAGTAGGGCGAAACCAAATAATCCGGGCTGAGCACCAGCAGGCAGGCATTTGAGCTTTCGATACCGCGCAGGAGGTCTTGATTAAAATCAATACTGCCAGGAGGTATATCTTCCCAATCCACCCACACGTCTTTACCGCGCTCCCGCAGCGCTTGATCGAGCCGCCGGACAAAATCCATATCGGTACGGCGGTAAGAGATAAACACGTCAGGCATAAGGGGTTAGCTCAGGGTTAGATGCGGTGCGTGGCTCGGATATGCACCAGCAATGCCGCGCATCCCCGCATGACGAGATCATACACCTCGGTAAAATTGCCATCATAATAGGGGTCTGGCACTTCACGAATATCCACGCTGCCCGCCCGGTTCGCATAACTCAAAAATAGCGTAATCTCCGGCTTTTTCGCATCGCGCGTAAACATATTCGCTTTAGCAGCCGAATCGCGCTGATTCATGTAGCGTGTCACCGTCGATAAATTTTCGCGATCCATCACCAGAATGTAATCAAAGGTCAAAAAATCGGATGGCGTAAGCTGGCGCGCCCGCCCGTTATAGCTAATGTTATTTTTTTTGAGAATTTCCAGCGTTCCACGATGCGCGGTTTCACCTTCATGCCAGCCGCCGGTTCCGGCAGAATCCAGCGAAAATTGCTCGCTCAATCCGGCCTTATCGACCATATCCTGAAATACCGCCTCCGCCATCGGGGAACGGCAGATATTGCCCATACATACAAACAATACTTTGATTGCCAACGAGATAACCTCAATCCATGATCTGATAATACAGTCCCACAACCGAAGGTGAGCGATTCCAGGCACGCGCCAATTCTGCCAGTTCATTTAAACGGCGGGTACAATCCCCGATAATCTGAGAGGGTTCCTCCTGGCAGTAAAGCTCGACGGCACGATTCACATCTTCTGGCAGCGCCTTGACCAGCAAAGGCCAGAAATCATCGGAAATCACGTAAGTAGCAGGCGTATTGATCTCATCGATCCGGTAGCGCCCATCCATCGAACGAATTTCGTCCACAAGGTCTACCGGAATCCAGGTATTTGAACCTTCTAGCGGGGAGTTGTCATCATTAAAACAGCTTAATTGGGTGAAAGAGCGAACATGGGCAAGCGCCCGCAGCAAACCAAGAGTCTGTGCCGTATCCGCCACATATTGCATAATCACGAAATGGTTATAGACCGACTGAAAAAGCGACTGCCGCAGGGCCACCGGAGACTCCGCGTCGGGATAGAGGATCGCCAGATATTCGTCGGAGAGCTTGCACATGGGAAGCTGAGCCGGGTCGGTGATCTGCTCCAGTTTATTGTGACGCCAGACCGTCGAATTGCGCAGAAGCGCCAGCCGGGACGTTAGCCATTTGATGCTAAAATTCATCTCGCAGGGCAGGACAGTGCGGTTCTGCTCTAAACGCGAAAAGGCCAGCACAATCGGGCGTCTGACCCAAATTTCCTGTAATTGCAGCAAATCAACTACATCAAAGACGGTTTTCATTCCGCGAAACGCCTTCCTGAAGGATTCAAGTTGAAACTGCCTTAATCGCCTCACCCTGACCGAGGTCTTCAAGCGCGGTAGAAGCATAGCTGCGGACATCCGCGTTTTCATGCTGAAGCAGAACCTTCAACGGCTCGACAGCCCGCTCATCCTGACTCCATCCCAGCGCACGAGCAGAATAGCAGCGCACATAATTATCTTCATCGTGAAGCGCGTCAATAAGCCCCGGCACTGCCGTCTCATCAACCACCCAGCATAATGCTCGTGCCGCATAACGCCTTACACCCAGGTTTTCATCTTGCAGCGCGACCAGCAGCGGTTGAATAGCGTCTTTACCGCCAACCCACCCCAGCGCGGTTGCCGCGTGGACGCGCACATCTGAATCTTCGTCCATCAACAACGCAATAAGCGGGTCAACTGCCACTTCGCCATATTGAATCAGCTCCATTACGACGGATTTGCGCACCATCGGGTCAAGGTCAATGAGCTTTTCCTGCAAGTGGTAGAAATCGGATTTCGTCCCCGTGCGCGCTCCATTCGATTGTGGATTGCCTTCTTCCCGTAAGATGACCGCCCGATTCAGGTAATGGCGTGCATTTTTATAGGTCGGGTCAATCGATAGGATTCGCTGTAAATCGTTGATGACCTGGGCGTAATTGGGTAAATCGGTGAGCATTTCCCGCATGGCGCGGAAATAGAGCCGTTCCATCTCGGCAATTTGCGAACGCGGTGGTCTGGCGCGGCGCGGCTTAAACAGACCCAGCACCCAGCTAAAAAGCATCAATCCCGTCACAATCCCAGCGGCGATCTGGGCTGGACGAGCCGCAATATGGTCAGGGTTCAAAACAGTCAGCGCCACAGCAGCGGTAACGAGCAGCACCCATATCACAATCAAAACGCGACGCACAGCGAATCTCCTGCTTCAGTAACTCGGCAAAACTAGGTGGGTTGGGTATCCTCTGGCACTGGGCTTGTGATACCACCTTCCGCAGCCATGTTGGATTCAGCCAACACATCGCGTTTGCTCAAACCGCGTTCTTTCGCTTCTTCAACAATCGGTTTCAACTCATCAACCATCTCCGGCTCGGAGGAGGCTTCTGCGGCAGGCTTTTCCGCGTGTTCATCGGTAGGGCTGGCGGCCTCATGGCTCATCATAGCGATCTTGCCATCAATGAATGCACCTTCTTCCGTCGTCAGTGCAGTGGCATGAATATCGCCCCACACGCGGCCTGTGCGCAAAATCTGAACCTTTTTGCCGAACACATTCCCGCGCACCGCCCCAGCAATCGAAATATTTTTAGCGTTAATATCGGCAGTAATTTTGGCAGTTTCTCCTACCAGTACATTACCGTCGATCTCCAGAGTGCCGCTAAAGGCACCATCTAACCGGACATTCGCCTTACTTCGCAGCACTCCTTCCAGCGAACAATTTGCGCCGAGTACCGTTTCAAACCCGACAGGCTGTTGGGGAGCAGCGAGTTTTGGCAACTGCGAACGCTCCTCAATAGGAGGCGGCGTTGTATCAGATTGGCGGCGGTTCGTGAAAAATGACATAGCTACCTCGTATCCTCATTGGAAAAATGCTCACTCGTCAATTAATCCTTTTAACTATACTTCAAATCGAATTTCCCCTCAACCATCACCTTGCACCACGAACGGGCGTTCGGGCAGCCCATTCTTAAACAGATTTTGTCTGAACCGGAAAGTCCTGTCAAAACCTATTTTCTGGGGTTGTGTTAACAAAAATGATGATGCGTAGACCATCTATATCCAATATACTATAATGGTTCACATGGTTATTGCGCTCCAATAGCTTGGTTTTACACTAAAATTAAAATGGCGAGAAGGATCAAGAGACCCAGAATAACGTAGGACAATCGTCAGGTTGAATTCATACAAAATTCGGAGTTCGTGATAAAATTCTCAATGCTGTATTCCACAAAATAGAATTAAACTGAAAATAGTAAATTAACTCTTTCTTAAGGGTTTTTTATTCTGCGGGTCGCTGTAAGGTTTGTGGCCCGTGCTGTTTGTGTGGAAATGATCGATCATAACTGCGCTGCGGTTGCAGCCATTCTTCGAGGTCAACTTGAATACCACTGCTTCGTTAACACCCCAAATCGAAAACACTAACTTTCGCAACTATGTGATCGAAGTCGCCTGGTTTGGTATCGCGCTGGCGGCGACAAGCCGCTTTCTCTCGGTTTACGCGATCCGTGTTGGCGCAACGCCCATCGAATTGGGTTGGATGACCTCCCTGCCCTTTATGTTCCTGCTGATTTCGACGATGGTCAGCGGCTGGTGGCGCAAACGTTTTCAACATCCGATGCGCTCCTACTTTTTGCCATCGATAGGCTTCCGTGCGGCCTTTTTACTGCCCGCGCTCACACCCCTTTTCCCACTGCGCTTTCAACCACTGTGGCTCATCGCATCGGTTATCCTGCCAGCCATTCCGCAAGGTATTTCATCCAGCATATTTGTCGGCATGATGCGCGACGCAATCTCCCATGAACGCCAGACACCGCTTGCCAGCAAACGAATGTTATGGATGAGCGTCACATCGGGGATCGGCGCGTTGATATTTGGCTTCTGGCTGGAACAGGCACCTTTCCCATTAAATTATCAAGTGATGTTTTTGCTGGCCTTCGCGATGGCGCTGATCAGCCATTGGTGCGTGATGAACGTCAAGCTGCCTGAGCAGCCGACCCCTGTTCAGACAACCGTTGTTCAATCCAACGCCACTCCGATGCGCTCCCCGGTATTTATGGGCGCGGTGATGGTGGTAGTCGTCGCGCACATTGGCTTCCTCGCGCTGGCCTCGGTCATTCCGCTGCATCTGGTCAGAAACTTGAACGTCGAAGAAGGCTTTATGGCAATTTATGGCATTGCTGAAATTGTAGCCGCCGCCGTGATTTGCCTGTTCACAGATCGGATCATTCAAAAATTTGGCTGCCGCAAGATCATTGCTCTGGGCGTTCTCTTAACAGGCGTCGCAGCGATGACGATGGCACTCACCCATAACCTCACGTTCGTGCTGGTCGCTGGTGCAATTTCGGGTGCGGCATGGACAGCCAGCGCCATTGCCATGTACGGCTTATTTATCGAAGCGATCAAGGATGTGCCGTCGCACGATGTACCCCGCTACACCAATACTTATAACCAACTGGTGTGGATCGCGGCCTTCATCGGCCCGATGGTTGGCAGCAACCTCGCAAACGCCGGAGTCAACCTGATTCTGGTGATGGTCATCGGCTCAGTCATGCGCGTGATCGCGGGCATGATGATTTTCGATATGGATACCCTGCTTTTTATGCCCGTCCGCCGTATCCGCAACGCCTTCCAACACCTCCGCTAAATCAATTTATTAACCGCAGAGAACGCAGAGTTTTCATTTCTTTCTCTGTGTCCTCTGTGTCCCTGTGGTTCAAATCTCCCTAAAACAGCCCAACAATATTGCCATTCTCATCAATATCGACGCTCTCCGCCGCCGGATGTTCCGACAGACCAGGCATCGTCCGCATTTCGCCGCACAGCGGATAGATAAAGCCCGCGCCCACGCTCGCGCGCACCTCGCGGATCGGCAGTGTAAAGCCTTTTGGCGCGCCTTTCAGGGTCGGGTCATGGCTCAGGCTCAGATGGGTTTTTGCCATACAGATCGGCAGATTACCAAACCCGTTGGCTTCGTAATCGCGAATCTGGCGCTCGGCTACCGCTTCATAACTTACGCCGTCTGCGCCATAAATTTTCGTGGCAATCGCTTCAATTTTCGCTTTGATCGGCAGGTCGAGATCGTACAAAAATTTGAACTCGCTCGGCGTTTCGGCAGCACTGACGACCATTTCAGCCAGTTCTGCCGCGCCTTTGCCACCCTGGGCATGGTGCCGCGCAACCGATGCCCCCAGCGCGCCAGCCTGAACAGCAATGCGCTGAATCGCCTCAATTTCTTCAGGATGATCGCTCTCAAAGACGTTAATTGCTACGACAGGCGTCACGCCATGCTGGCTCACATTTTGAATTTGCTTAATCAGGTTGGACGCGCCTTTTTCGACATCTGCAACATTCTTTTCGAGCATAGCAGGTGGCAGGGGTTTGCCCGCGACCACTTTGTAACTGCCACTATGTGTTTTTAACGCGCGCACGGTGACGACCAGAACGGCAGCATCCGGTTTCAAACCGCTGTAGCGACATTTCACATTAAAAAATTTCTCCGCGCCGATGTCCGCGCCAAAACCGGATTCCGTAATCAGATAATCCGTACATTTGATACCAATTAAATCGGCAAGGATGCTGCTGTTGCCATGCGCGATATTGGCGAACGGGCCAGCATGAACCAGGGCAGGTGTATTTTCGAGCGTTTGCAGCAGATTCGGACGCAGCGCATCCTTCATCAAGACGGTCATTGCCCCTGCTGCGCCAATTTGCTCGGCTGTCACCGGTTTTTTGTCATTCGTCAGGCCGATTACGATGCGTTTGAAGCGTTCGCGCATATCTTCCAGCGAGGTTGTCAGCGCCAGAATCGCCATCACTTCACTGGCGACGGCGATGTCAAATCCCGTTTCGCGCATGATGCCGCCTTCATTTTTTCCGCCCAGGCCGACGATAATCTGCCGCAGCGCACGATCATTGACATCTAGAACGCGCTTCCAGGTGATGCTGTCGGCGTCGATATTGAGCGGGTTGCCGCGCATCAGGCGGTTGTCGATCATCGCTGCCAGCAAATTATTGGCTGCGCTGACCGCGTGAATATCCCCTGTCAGGTGCAGGTTAAACGTTTCCATCGGCACGACTTGCGAATAGCCGCCGCCCGCCGCGCCACCTTTGATGCCAAAGGTCGGCCCTTGCGAAGGCTGACGTAGCGCAACAATCGAACGCTTCCCAATATGTTTCATCGCCTGCCCAAGCCCGACGGTGGTTGTCGATTTGCCTTCACCCAGTGGCGTAGGCGTAATGGCTGTTACGTCGATATAGCGCGCATTTGGGCGATCTTTAATTTTGTCCAGCACATCCAGCCGCAGTTTGGCGACGAAGGGGCTGCCATAAATATCCAGGTCATCGGGTGAAAGCCCCATCTGGTCAGCCATTTCATGGACGTGTTTGAGCGTCGCTTGTTGGGCGATTGCGAGATCAGAAAGCATAACAGCACCTTTCTCAACAAAAGTTTCTTTTAGAGAGTTTACCAGAACCACCCCTTTCATGCCGATAAATTTCGCGCAATCCTATCCCAATTGGACTCGAAGTGCAGACCATTAAGGCCATGTTCGAATTACGTCAACAGGATTTCAGCGTTAGAATCGATTTTAGAAATCTTTGTAAGAAATTGGGGTTGACTCATCGGCGTAACCCGTGCGATTCTAGCGGGTTATTAGTGTGGTTGTGGGCCAAATTCCCAGGATGGCAAATGAATTTAACGGCGCAATTCGAGTCCAGTATCGAGAAAAACAATTTTCACCATCTCGTCCAGAATACCTTCTGGTTTGGCCTCGCAACCCCGGCAACAGCGCGTTTCCTCTCTGTTTATTCCATTCATGTCGGCGCGACAGCCTTTCAGCTTGGCTTGATCGCCTCGTTACCCGGTTTTGCAGCGGTGGTGGGTGCGGCGCTGGCGCAGCGGTGGATTCGCCGTCATCGCGTCACGATTGATGCGGTACGCTGGCCTTCCCTCGGAATGCGTCTGGTCTTTTTATTCCTGGTATTCACCCCTTTCCTACCCACCCAGCTACAGCCAATCTGGATTATCATCGCGGTTGTGATTCCAGCGCTGGCTGAAGGCTTGAGTTCAGTGGCATTTATGGTTGCCATGCGCGAAGCCGTTAGCGAAAAAATGTTGACCCCGCTCGTGAGCCGCCGCCAGCTCGCGGTGAATATGACGCTGGGTTTTGGGACGCTGGCCTTTGGATTCTGGCTCGAAAAAGCGCCTTTTCCATTCAATTATCAAGCGATGTTTATCATCGGCTTTGCCTTCGCGGTGGTCAGTTGGTGGCATACCATGCAGGTCAAACTGCAACCGTCTGAAGATACAATTGCCGAAATAGCAAAATCAGGAAAGCGCATCTGGCATACTCCTGGGTTTATGACGGTTGTCTTTATCACGACAGCGACCCATATTGCCTATTTCTCCATCGCTCCCATCATTACGCTGCGGCTCGTCAACGAACTGGGCGCAAGTGAGCAGTTTATGGCCTATTTTGGCCTTGCCGAACTCGCGGCGGCGGCCCTCACCGCCCTCTTCACCAGCCGCCTGGTCTCCCGAATCGGCAACCGCGCGCTGATTACTTCCTCCATGCTCGGTACAGGTTTATCCGCGCTGGTTCTGGCGCTTGCCCCATCGCTTCCGCTAACTTTGCTGGCGGCGGTGCTCAGCGGCGCGTCGTGGGCAGCCGCGAACGTGGCGCTTTTTGGCTTTTTTGCCGAAAAAACACCGATGCGAGGCTCACCACGCTACACGACAGTCTATATTCAGATCGTCTATGTCGGCATGTTTATCGGGCCGTTAATTGGAAGTTCGCTCGCCGATATGGGCATGAAACTGGTCACGGTGCTGCTGTGTGGGGCGCTGCTCAGGCTTCTGGTCGGCCTTTCTACCCTGCTGCATTTGCCACCCCGTTTTTCATCTCGGCACACGGTTTCGCCTGTCGTCGAATAGGTTATTTTTTCCTCACGCATTTCCCCATAGACGATAGTAATCCGGTTTGAATCCTCTAAAAAAGTGATAAACGACTGTAATGAATGCCACCCTGATTACATTAGACATTACAGAGCACGTTAACGCATCGTTTTCTAAAGAGGAGAAAGACCAAATGGAAAGCCGAGATCGCGAACAGAAACCTGTCACCCTCACCGTCAGAGCCGACTTGCTGGAATCGCAAGGCGCAGAAAAAGTACCCCAAGCTGTGGCCTATGCTTTTTCATCTGGCGGGCGACTCCTTGCTCGCCAGCCTATCGACGAAAAAGGCAATGCCAGCCTCCAACTGCCCGGTAAAAGCGCCTCTCAGCGCGTCCGTGTACTGGTAGGGCCAGAAGTTGATGCCAAAGAATTGACCGTTTCCGACCTGACACGCCGGGGCGCGCAAGAGCAGTTCGTGAGCATTACGCCCAACGATCTGCGCCCTGCCGCCAGCTTCACCATCCTGCCCAATAACTGGCTCTGCTGGCTGCGCAGTCTGTGTTTTGTCCAGGGTAGACTGGTCAAGACCGTGACGACTGGCGGCGTCCAGGTGGATATGCCCGTTGACCACGCGCTTGTCGAGGTCTACGAAGTCGATCCGTTTTACATCATCATCCCACGCCTGCCGGATTACGTCATCGAAGGTCTGCGCGAAGCCATCCTGCGCCCCATTCCGATGCCTGATCCCCCTCCATTCCGGGGCTTCCGGCTGCCTATCCCTGACCCTACACCCTTTGATCCGATTACCCGCGTCGCGCTGAATCCCCAGCCTGAACCGCCCGGATTCGGTAAGGTCGCGCTGAATCCCCAGCCGCTGCCGCCCAAAGCGAATATTGCGGCGCGGGTTGGCTTTGACCCGCAGCCCGAACCGCCGGGATCGCGCGTGGCGTTCAACCCACAGCCTGACCCTCCTGGCGACCCGCTGCACTCTACCCAACTGCAACTGTTGGCGCGCACGACCAGCACCTTCCATTTCCGTCAGGCGTTGATCGACAACATGGTTCTGGTGCGTCCGCTGCTGTGCTACTTCTATCCGACCTTCGTGACGATGCAGCTTGTGGCGACGGCGACCACCGATGATTGCGGTCATTTCCAGACTTTTTTCTTCAATGGCTGCGGCAACCCGGACAAGCCTGACCTGTATTTCAAAGCCAAACAGCGGATTTTCCCATTCCCGTTCCCGCTGACCACCATTTATGCACCGACTCCTATCGCCTGCCACACCCACTGGAATTACGTCTGTGGAACAGAGGTCAAGCTGCACACGACTCACCCGCTGGCGCGCACCGCTCCGCCCTGCCAGCCCATAATCGCACCCAACAATTGGGTACTGTTCATGGCTGTCGGCAACTACCCGATCCAGCTTGTCCAGCAGGACAGCACACAGGCCGATCATGGTCTGGCGACAGATGCGCGTTCCGGTGCACAGGTTGGTTCACCCTTTGGCGGATTGCTGCGCTTCCGCGTGGAATTTGACAACAGCCTGCGCGACGATCTGAACGTGAAGTATTATCAGATGTCCTATCGCAAAGGCTCGTCGGGCGACTTTATCCCGATGACGATGGAAGTTCACCGCCATTACACGCACGAAGTGAACAACGATCTCATTCTCGAAGTGTTCTCGCTCGGCCCGCAGGTTGTCGGCACGACGGCGAATCTGTTCGAAATTCCGCCTGCCTTGCCGCCCATTGGACAGTGGAGCTTCCCTGATCTGACTGAAGACCTGACCAGCGGCAAATTCCCGACCCATACACTGCTGCCCGCGACCACCGAGTTCGGCAAATATCAGATCAAGCTCGATCTCTTTGACGACACCGGCGCGCCAGTGGACATCGTGGCGAAGGGCATCAAGTATCGCATCCCTGACAGCGATGATTTCTCCGGCGACATCGAAACGGCTGATGCGGCTGCGGCAGGTCTGGTCAGTAGCAACAGCATGATCGTCACCCTCTTCATCGACAACAACGTCTGCGACGCAGGCATTGATGCCCCGACGCTGAACGGTGTGCCTGCTGGCGATAACTGCGGTGTTCTGGAATATGATCCAGATGCCCCAGGCTCGGTGGAGATCAACTACACCGCCTCGCACCCGAACGGCTTCGCGACGCACAATTTCACCCTGTATCGCGGCGTGAACCCGCTGACTCCGCCCAGCGTGAGCGATGTCGCTGTCGGTGCAGGCAGCTTCTCCACCACACAGGGCGTCAGCTATCTGTTAGGTGGCTGCCAAATCGCCGGGTTCTCGGAAAATCTGTACGTTTCTGCGATGGCAACCGATGGCTGGGGCCGACTCAGCGGCTATGATGCAGGCGCAGTCCGTGCCTTCGTACTTGCGCCAATCACCGAAGATGAAGCGTAATTAACCGACGCTCATAACCTGTACCCAGGGGGCTTGAGGGCGAATCAGAAATGGTTCGCCCTTTTGTATTGATCTTGTCTGAAGGTACGGCGCGCCATGCCACTACATCAGATTACCGATCTTGATTATCAAAATTCATCAGATGCCTAGGATACCTACTATAAATGCAGAATCGCCCTTTGCATCATGCGCTCTGGAACGACTCGGTAGGCGTCAGCGTTGGCGTTGCCGTTTCGGTGGGCGTCGGCGAAGGCGTATCGGTTGCGTCCGGGTCAATCGTCGCTGTTGGCACTGGGCTGGGCGTGATGCTCGGCGTCAGGCTGGGCATGGTTGTGACCGTCGGCAGCGGGGTCGGTGTTCGGGTAATAGTCGGCGTTGGGTTGACCGCTTCGATCACGGTTTCGTGCATATAGGCTAGTTCCAGGCGGCGCGTTTTGGGGTTGTTGTCA
>Ga0268299_1004127_pt1 | contig 11885 bp, 12 predicted proteins | sample NOBtaG_FD_193484 | JGI IMG/M metagenome (GOLD analysis project Ga0268299, IMG submission 193484) | Activated sludge microbial communities from bioreactor in Nijmegen, Gelderland, Netherland - NOB reactor | ecosystem: Engineered > Bioreactor > Aerobic > Activated sludge | place: Netherlands... | reverse complement strand
CCCGCATGGCCGCCCGCGCCGCCAGGGTGTTTTGATTCGCGACCATGGCCGCCTGATGCGCCCCATAGCGGGCAAACACCCATTCGAGAATCTTGGGGCGCTCGTCCCAGGGAAAGTCGATATCGATATCAGGTGGGTCATGCCGCCCGGGATTGAGAAACCGTTCAAACAGCAGGTGATGTCGAATCGGATCGACGTGGGTGATGCCGAGGCAGTAGGAGACGATCGAGGCGGCGGCCGAGCCACGTCCGCAGGTGCGCGGCGCTTGGCGGACAATTTCATCGACGACCAGAAAATAGTCGGCAAACCGTGTCTCGCGAATGACGGCGAGCTCCTTCTCGATGCGCTGGCGAATGACCTCAGAGAGCACGCCGTACCTCCAGACGGCTCCCTCGTAGGTCTTGGTTCGCAACGTCTCGAAAGCGCCGTCCGCGGACATCTGACGAAAGGAGGGAAAGATCGTGGTCTGGAAATCCCAAGCGGTGGTGCACTGGTCCGCGATGCGACGGGTATTGCTGAGCGCCTCAGGGACATGCGGCAGGGCGCGAGCCATGACTGAGGAGGGCATGAGCCAATGGGAGGGCGCGCAACAGCGCTCCGGTCGAAGTCGGGAGAGCGTCGTGTTCTCGGCGATCGCACGCAAGAGCCGATGTGTTTCGAAGTCGGTCGGGCGAAGCATGGCCGCACGGGTGGTGGCGACCGGGGAGAGTCCGGTCTGCCGGCTGAAGTCGACAGCCGCCTGCAGGTCCGCGCCGGGCGTGAGTTCTACATACAGATCCCCCGCCGATGCCTTGCGCCAAGCCGTCAGGGCCGGTTGGTCGTCTGAGAGGATCACGAGTCCGTCTCGATACTGCGCGACGGCCGTGATGAACTCGAAGCCGGCATCCTCGTGACGAGCGGAGAGCAGGCGGCACAGGTTGGCATAGCCGGTTGGGTTCTTGGCCAACAAGACGGCGCGGTGCTGGTCCTGGATCAGTTCCGCTCCCAGGATGGGCTTGAGCCCCGTATGCTTCGCCACGTCGAGAAAGCGAATCGCTCCGTACAGTCCGTTGGTATCGGTGAGCGCCAGCCGGTCGTGGCCTTGTGCGCGGGCGGCCTGACAGAGCGCTTCCAGGGTCGGGACCCCCCACATGGGCGAATACGAGGAATGGGTGTGGAGATGCACGAAGCCGGAGAACATTCACTGCGCCCTCCCATACCGAATCGCCTGCTCGCCGAACCGTTGATGGAGCTGGTCGAGAGCCAGGGCGAGCCGTTGGCTCCGGTCGCGAGTCCGCTGTTCCTGCGGGGGCCGTTCATCGAACAGCGAGCCCTGTTCAGCAAAGCTGGTGAGTTCGGTCAGGGTGACCGTCATCACTCGAAGGCGGATGCGCCGCTGGAAGGCCCGGTGAAAGAGCCCCTGGAGCAGTCCAGAGAGATCGATCTCCCAGCAGGTTGCCGGGATCACCCGCGCCTGGGTGCTCACTTCGCGATGATCGCTGTAGTAAAGGGTCAAGAAGAGTCCGCCACACATCCGGTGCTGACTGCGGAGTGTGCGGCAGAGCCGTTGCAGACTATCCGCCAGTCGTCCCTGGAGGCGTGCATCGTCCACTTCGTCGGGGGTGAGGGTGATGGTGTCGCTCAGGACCGGATGGGCGACCGGCGGAATGACCGGTGTGGGGTCGATGCCCTGCGCCCATCGGGAGAGTTGTCCGGCATAGGTGCCGAGCACGACTTCAAGAGCCTCGAGAGGGCTATCCGCGATGTCTCCCAGCGAGCGGAGGTTGAGATCGTCCAATCGCTTGAGCACCGTCCGCATGCAGGGGCGATGCACGCCGGGCAAGGCTCGAATCGATAGCGGAGACATAAAGAGGCGTTCCGATCCCGAGCGGACATCGTACAGTTCGGAGGGGGCCACCAAGGCGGCGGCCGTTTGTGCCACCAGTTTATTGCTGCCCACGCCGGCCACGCCCTCGAGGTGACACTGCGTGAGCACCTCCGTCTGGATCTTGGCGGCCACATCGCAGGCCGACCCGAAGAGGCGGGTGGTACCGGTGAGGTCCAGCAGGAGCGACCCGGGAAGAAACGGCTCCCAGGTCGTGGCATACCGCTGGATGACACCGAGGATCGAGTGCGTAGCCGTGGCGACGTTCTGAGGGTGTGGGAGCCTGACATGCAGGTAGGGGCAGATCCGGCGTGCACGGTCGAGTGTCATGCCGATGTGGAGGCCGTCTCGTTCTGCCTCAGGCGAGATCTCACGGAGCCGTGCGCGAGGCGTGTCGAGTGCGGCGACCGCGAGCGGACGAGTGCGGAGCTGCGGATGACTCAACCGCACCAGCGCGATTTCCAGCGAGGGAATGGCAAAGCAGACAATCTGACGATCCATGGCCTTCGCTCATGCGGTCCGAGACGCTCCGTTATCGTTTCAGATGCCGGATGACGCCGACGACAATCCCTTCAATATGAAAGGTGTCGGTTTCGTGCACCAGAATAGGCGTCATGGTGTCGTTGGCCGGATGCAACTCGATCACGCCGGCCTTGCGATGGTAGGTCTTGATCGTCGCGTCTCCGTTCAGGAGCGCAATCACGGTTTGGCCGTTTCGAGCCGCATCCTGTTTCTGTACGACAACGACATCGCCGGGTAAAATGCCGTCATCGCGCATGGAGGTCCCCTTGACCCGTAAGGCGAAGGTGTCCCCTCGTCCCAGCATGCTCTTCGGGACCTCGATACGTTCGGTTTGAGGGATGGGTTCGATGGGATCGCCTGCGGCCACGATCCCGACGAGTGGAATTCTGGGCGAGTGTCCGATGGACTGCAGGGCCACCTCGACGACGCCGGGGATGGTGCGTGTCCCGCCTTCATAGCGAACAATGGCGAGCCGCTTGCGCTTGAGCTGATCCGCAAGGGCCTGCTGGGTGAGACCGAGAGCGAGTCTGGCGCGTTTGAATTCTTCGGGGGACATGTATCCAATGGATACATGCCGAGGTGGGTTCGTGTCAAGGGGGCGGAGCTAAAGTATTCCCGATCAGCCTAGGCAACAGCTGCATTTGCACCGGTGGGCGAGGCTAGTTCTCCTCAGCGCGTGTCTACACTGATCGTATCCCTTCTGGTCTGGAGAGCGTTTCCCAAGACCAGCGGGGCCACACCCTAAAAACGAGCTATTGCATGAACACGGAATCTGGACGAGCAGCCGCTCTTTGAATGACCATCAAGCCGATGTGCACGTCGTCGCGAGTCATGATTACTCAGAAGTCAGTAATTTGAACAACAGCATATCCAGCATCCATGCCGATTTCCGAGCAGTTTGTGTTGTCTAAGTTGCTGACTTCTGAGTAATTGGGGGCCAGCTTGGCTCCCTCGGTGTGCTCGGGGCAGCCACGTCCTTCACTATGCCCTGATAGTCATCCAGAAACCAACAGTCTTGGTTCAGTGCCGACGCCTCAATCGTCGTCTCAGGCTGCAAGTCTGACGATCACTCACCTGGAGACGTTCTTCCCCCCTCATTTGGACAGCTCGGTCCCCACCCTGGGCAATTGTCCTCGCGACGTCGCTCCCCGTACCCTACCTCCACACCGCAACGACTGCTCCTTGAATAAGAGGGACCGAGCACTATGCACGAGCCGTCCGTCGTCAGCTCCCCACAGTCACCCGATCAGCACGCGCGCGTGTCCCCCACAACCCAGCCAGTCTCGGGATCTTGGATGTCACGCGGGGTGGCCCTGTTCGTGAATCCCTCGCAGTTCTTTGTCTCCTTTCACGAGCTTGCTCGTCCGCCTATCCTGCTCTTGGCGACGCTCTGTCTCGGGATCGCTTCCATGGTGGACCGCATTGAACAGCACCTGCTTCGGGCGGAGATGGGGGAGGCGGTCTCTGGATGGGCTGAGGTCAGTCCCTGGCTGTTGCATTCCTGGGGCACACTCTGGGTGGTACTCGTGGTGCTGGGGGCGGTCAACGTGCCCCTGTTCTGGTATCTCGGTGGCTGGTGGTATCGGCTTCGCCTCAAGTGGTCTGGCGCGACGGCGTTGGATGTCCTCCGGCCCAGGCTGCTCTTCGTCTATTCCTCCCTCGTGTATGCCCTCCCGGTCGTCCTCGTCATGCTGGGCGAAACTCTTCTCTTTCCCAATTATCGCCTGGCGAGAGACGCGGAGGGCAGTTGGACGCTGATCTTCGTGGTCCTATCCTTCTGGTCCGTGGTGGTCAGTTACTGGGGCGCAACCCGCACCTTCACCCTGGCGCGGCGCAAGGCCGTGATCTGGTTTCTGCTCCTCCCGTGGACGCTGTATGCCGTGGAGTTGGGGCTCTGGATGTGGTTGTTTGAGTCCTTCAATGCCGCACTCAGAGAAACGGTGTGACTGAGTGGCAGCGGGAGCCGGCCGGCGAATCGGATACAGACCCTTGATCACGTGTTTTCTTCACTCCCTTCATCCGAACGGGGTATCGTCTGAGATGGCAAAGTTCGATAGACTGCGCTCCATGGCTACACCACCACACTTCCGTCCACGCACGGCTCGCCGCGTTCCCATTCGGGGAACGGCCTTCTTTCTGAATGACGACACCCGCGGCCGTGGGTTTGTCTGGAACCTTTCGCTAAAGGGATGCCGCGTCGATGCCGAGAAGCACGTGCCGGCCGGGACTGAACTGATGATCACGTTGCATCTGGAGAAGGCCGACGAGAAGATTCACGTCCATCGCGCGGTGGTAGCTTGGAGTTGCGGACAGGAGTTTGGACTCCGTATCCATGACATCGAGCCACCTGAGGCGCGTCGCCTGAAGCGGTACCTTGGGCGCGCGCGATAGCCCATGCGTCAGATCAGCCGGATCGACGACGACCAGACCCGCACCCATGCCTGGCTCGTGCGCGTGCAACGCCGCAATCGGGTCCACCACCGCTATTTCAGCGACCGTGTCTATGGCGGGAAGCGCCAGGCCCTGATCGCCGCCACGGCGTACCGGGAGACGCTGCTCCATCGCCTCCCTGGACTGACACGGACGGAGATCTGCCGAATCAGGAAGAAAAATAATCGATCAGGGGTGTCAGGCGTCAGTCGGCATGAAGCCCCAGGCCGCACGCCGACCAGCCCACGCATGGCCTACTGGCTCGCGCAGTGGCCGATCGGCGAGGGCCGAGCCAAGCGGCGCAAGTTCGGCGTCAAGAAATATGGAGAGCATGGGGCGTATCGTCTGGCACTTCAGGCACGGCAACTCGCGCTGCGAGCACTCGGCGCATCATCGTCTCGCAGACGTGCTGTGACGTAGCATTGTCAACGCCCACGGTCCTTTTCGTACTCGTCGGACGTCATTCCCCCTCCCAGTCCTTCCCTCTGTCGCTCGTCGGTTCGCCCGTCTGTATGTGGCCCCATCATTCACTCGAGACGGAGTCACGCGGCTGAGTGCAGGAGGTGATCGTCGAGGAGCCTCCTGCCCCTAGTCCTTCCACTGCAGATGGTTCAGCAGGTCCGCGAGCCGGACCGCGGCCTTGGTCAACTGCTTATCAGCATCAGACTTGTGCGCTTGCAGATAGGCACCCTTCGTCGCGGGAGCCACCACACGACTTTGCACGTGCACGGGCGGATGGGGCCGTTTGGGGTCGAGAATCACACAGCCGGAGTCGAGTTCCGACGGAAACACTCCCGCCGCGGCCGCATGCACGGAATCGGTGGCCCATTGTTCCGGCCATCGATGGTAGTCGCCCTGCAGACGAAACGCTTGGGAGGCAGGGTCCTGCATGCGCGCCTTCAGATGGTCCGCGACTCTGGCCACCGTTTTGTCGGTAGTCTTGCTCACACAGCCTTTGGCTCCCCCCACGACATCGACCAGGCAGTTATCCCAAATGGCATGGAGGTTTTCGTGGGTCGGCTTCGTCGGGCAGGTGGGATTCGCGAGAAACAGGAGCACATTCCCTCCTCGATCGTTCTTTCCATGCTGTGCGGTGACCTCGCTGGGGTCCGTCAGCATGGTGGGATGGGAGAGCGTGTCGGCCGCCGTGGAGTAATAGCCGGAGGCCACATGGAGAGGCTGGTGGATGTCTTCACTCAAATGCAGCAGCCAACGAAGGGCTTGGAGTTGGGTGAACATCGCGGAGTCGGTCCGGCCCTCGAGAATGTCCATGCTCCGATGGATCATATGCACGATATCCGTGGGATTGGTAAATGGCAGGGCGGGGTCTGTCGGATCCGGATGTGTCAGGTCCGGATAGTGAGCCGATCCGGGCGGTAGGTCTACGAAGTGCCAGTTGGTGTTGTCTGGATGGGCCGCGACGAACTGCCGCGCCTCCTCCATCTCAGCCGGTGAAAATCCCGTGATGGCGGCATGCGGGTTCTTCGTCAGCGCACGAATCTGGTCTGGCCAGACGGAAAGGCGTGCGAGGGTCCCGGGTGGGAGATCGTCTCCCGTTCCCGCAATCTTGGCGATGGCGGTTACCGTCGCCGCCTGAAGGTGTCCTTGCACGGCTTCGGCGATTCCTCGATGTCCCTCTTCTCCCCAGGCACCGGCCTGTGAGGCCGTCGCGACAACGCACAAGAGCGCGAAGATGATGTTCATGGCCGCTCCTCACGATGGATCAGTGGTGTACTCAGACTTAGAATCCAAGGTGGAAAAGTGATATTATCCTCTCGTATGCAGGACGTATCCGAACAGCCTTTCGATCTTAGGCGGTCACGCCGGATTGTGCGGCATGTGGCTATTGTCAAAGTCGTAAAACACTATGTAAAACTCTCAAAGCGAGGCCCCCTGTTCATCGGCGGATGCCCGCTCTCGCGGCATCACACGAAAACCAAGAAAGGGCTGCTTGTTGTGTCTCCGGAGCAGCGTGAGTTCTATTGCTTCGTATGTGGTCACAGTGGGAGTGTCATCTCCTTCATCATGAAGGCGGCAGGACTTTCATTCGGCGATGCGGTGAGGCATTTGGAAAAGAATTTCCTCTCCGCACGCTCCACCTAAGGGCCTGAAACTCCGATCACGCACTGGTCATCTCATAACGGCCTCTGTCTTTTCTCCCTCAACAATTGGTAAACACCGCGACTCCGAAACGCGTCTCAATCGCAGGCAAAGCGGTTTACCTCTTCTTGCTTCCTGCTTATCCGTTGCCACCGGCCAAGGTATGGTCCCTCTATCTGCTACACTTGTCCATAGCCAGCCTGGTATATGCGACCATTCAGCGACTTCGGTTTAGAGAGGATCCGATATGAAACACATGCTTTCAGATCCGTTCGTAGACCGGCCAGATGCAGAAAAAATTATCCAGAGCGCAAAGAACGCCATCGTGAAAATTCTGGAGATGGGCGAAGACGTTTTTCCCGAACATCGGAAAGCTCTACTCTCCAGAATGATTTGGAAAATTACTGAAGCACACGGCAAGTACACTACGCGCTATTGCTCCATTGCAGCACGCAATAAGCAAGAGGGGCTTCGACATGAGCACGTGATACCAAGAAAGGTCCTCATTGATCGCCTCATGAAGGCCCCTTCGGATGTGGAGAATATCCTTCAAGATGCAATCGCATGCACGGTCACAGCCGAGGAGCACGATAGCCTCTCAACGGTGTCGGAAGATGTCTGCGACTGGGATCGATACAAACGGGCCAAGATACCAGTGTTCGATCGATTAAAAGACGAGCGTTTCATATGATGCACATGTCCTAAGGAAGGTCTGATCAACTCGAAATCGCCCAGCCCCAATCCATGCAGATACAGCTGGGGGAGGAACTCGCCCACCTGCTTCGTACGTCGCGTGAACAGTGGCAGCATCCGACTGACAAAGCGCTCCGCCAGGCCCCGCCCCCGTGGCCGCTGCACGGTGATCGTCCCGCAGGTCAGGGCCAGCTTCCGAGGCTTCCCATACCCGTTGCAGTATCCCGCCGCCGCATCCACGGCCGCGCGCCGAGCCGACTTCGCGCGACCCAGCCGAATTGTGTGACTTCGACGACGAACAGTCACTGTTCGAATTGCTGGATAGGTCCACACACAAACTCCTCCAGGTGGTCCCAGAGATGCCTTGGCTCGATTCCGGTTCCTACGCTCCGCTCGTTCACGGCGGTGTCTCCTTTCTTGGCCGGACCTCGGCCCGGTGGGTTTGGTCACCCGAAAGGTTGCCACCGCCCTTTTCCTATTTCCGCACCTATTGTTTATACCTCCGCCAGAAATTCAGCGCATTATGAAGAGCTATGAGTGACGGGTGTATCGAAACCAATACAAATTGTGCAGAGTAACACCGACTTGGAGAGGTGTCCGGATGTTTGGCAGCGCGCGCCGCCACCCAGCGTCGAAAGCTCGATGGCGGCTCCGGTGAGTCGGAAGGGATGTTCGAGGTGCTACGTATGCGAAAGGGGAATCGCGGGGTTATTTCTTCCCGAGAATGGCATCTTTCGCGGCTTTCGCGATTCTGAACTTGACGACACGCTTGGCCGGAATCTTGATCGCTTCGCCCGTCTGGGGATTGCGCCCCATTCTGGCCTTCCTATTCTTGAGAACCAACATACCTAAGCCCGGTAGCTTAAACCCATTCTTACTTTCCTTATAAGCCAACGCGGCCAGGTCATCGAGGATTTGCGTCGCGGCTTTTTTGGTGAGATCGGATTTTTCCGCGAGATACTCCGCAATTCGGGCCTTCGTCATCGCTTTTGCCATGCTGTCATCCTCTCGGTTATAGAAGTTTCGTGTTTCTACTGCGCGGCCTACGACAAGTCAAGAAGTAACGATTCTCGTACAAGGCGCCAGTGGGTTCATCGTTCATCATTGCGCCAGACTCAATGCAAGAGCGTGTTCTAGCACTCGTGAAGAGCACTGTATAGTCGTCGTGGCAATGCCACCCTACGGCAAGCCCGAAGGACGCACCATAGCTACCGGTGTATCTGGAGGTAGGCATGGCATATGAGCGAGGTCGGACCATTGAATATGCGGAGCGGCTTGCCGACGTGTCAAGGGTCAGGCGGGGGTGACAAAAAGGCGTGGATCAAGTGCAAAGGACGTGGGGGGGGCGACCACGTGATGCGTGAGAACTCGGGATGCTGAGGGTTAGCACGTAGTTCTGCTCCTGTGGGATGATCACCGAAGAAGCCCGCATGCCGGCGGACCGGCGCGCGGTGGCCCAGGTGGCATATCTGTCAAATGATTTCATTCGATTGCTCATCTGGCTGATCGACTCCATCCGCAGAGAGTAGGTATGAAGAGAGGTTCGAGCGGTCTCAGTCTGAGTTGTCTCTCTGAGGAACACGATGTGTTGGTCCGGGTACCGATGGATTCATGGAAATTGTGCGCGGAATCAGGTACTTTCAATTCCTGGTCCCTAGGAGCCTGTCTGAGTAATGCGGTATTTTTGACTGGACAGGCAGCGCACGATGTGGTTTCTCTGCGGCCTGGCTAAGACATTCAAATCCTGGGGTGTCGATCAACTGGTGCTGCTTCCTCCCTCCGTTCATGAGCTGGTTCCTGCGGGGCATCTCGCACACTTTGTGCGGGACCTGGTCCGAGAGTCGCTGGACTTGTCGGCAATTCTGAAGACCTACACCGAGGACCGCGGATTTCCCCCCTATGATCCCACCATGATGGTGGCCCTACTGCTGTATGCCTACTGCCAAGGGCTCTACGCGTCGCGGCGGATTGCGAAGGCGTGTGAGGAGCGGGTGGATGTCATGGCGGTGACCGCACGGCAGACGCCCGATTTTCGGACGATCAGCGACTTCCGGAAGCGTCACCTGCCCGCGCTGAGCGGGCTGTTCACGCAGGTGCTCCACCTGTGTCAGAAGGCAGGACTGGTGAGCCTGGGCCACGTCGCGTTGGATGGGACGAAGATTCGAGCGAATGCCTCGAAGCATAAGGCCATGAGCTACAGTCGGATGCAGAAAGCCGAGCCGGAGCTTGCTGCTGAGGTGGCTCGTTGGTTGGCCGAGGCCGAGACCAGCGACGCGCGCGAGGACAAGGCGTACGGAATCGACCGACGTGGGGCTGAGCTGCCGGATTGGGTCGTCAACAAGCCGCACCGCTTGGAGAAGATCCGCGCCGCGAAAGCCGCCCTCGAAGCCGACGCACAGGACAACGCAGAAGCCAAGAAACGAAAGGACGATCCGCCATCGGATCGTCCTAGACGAGGCCGCCCGGCGACGCATCCTCCCGGCACTCCCTGCGATCACGCGCAGCGCAATTTCACCGATCCGGACAGTCGGATCATGAAGACGCGGGACGGATTCATCCAAGGCTATAACGCCCAAGCAGCGGTCGATGCTGATCACCAGGTGGTTGTGGCGCAGGGGCTGACGAACCAGGCCAGCGACGCGCACCAACTCGAACCGCTGCTGGCTCACATTCGCAGCAACACGGGCCGACAGGCGCGTGAACTGTCAGCGGATGCAGGGTACTGCTCCGAGCAGAATCTCAAGGCGTTGAATCGCCGCCATGTGCGAGGCTATGTCGCCACGGGTCGGCAACGGCACGGCGAGACCTCGGCCACCGGCTCACGGAAGACCGTACCACGGACGCGCGTCCACGCGATGAAGATCCGCCTGAGACGAGCCGGGCATCGCAGTCGCTATCGCCTGCGAAAGCAGGTGGTCGAACCGGTGTTTGGCCAGATCAAACAGGCGCGGGGCTTCCGTCAGTTCTTGCTGCGGGGCTTGTCGCAGGTCGCCGGTGAGTGGAGCTTCGTCTGCAGTGCTCACAACGTGTTGAAACTGGCCGGTGCGAGAGGATGATATCCGCACCACCGCCCGCAACCCCACCCGTCGGCCCCCTGATTGGCCACACTCCCCAGCGGATTCTGCCAAGCCGGCACAACTCCTCTCGTCCCGTATCGCTAATCGTTACTCGGACCGGCGCCTAGACACTGTCGTTCAACGAGGAGGCAAGTCATGCAAAAAGGTCGACTCCAGAAAGTTGTTCAAGGGCTCATGTATCCCGCCGTCTTAGGCTCTATTCTGGTGTGGTTTGGACAAGCCCTCGCCGTGTACCTGGTATCGGGTTCAAAATACGGGGCGCAGGGTATTCCTTCACCACCTTCATATCTTGTGCTTCTGTTTGCTTCCATTCTCGTCCTCTATGCTCCAGCGGCGTACCTGTTGATTGAAGAATCGGACAGTAAGTATGGACTGCTGTTGTTCATTGGGGATCTCGCCGAGATGACAAGTATGTTCTTCGTGTTCTTTGAGTTGGGCCTAATCACGCCGAGAACAGTCCATTTTTCGTCTGCCTATTGCTATCTGTTACTCCTAACAGTCGTCGGCCTAGTGCACCACATCTTTCGGTGGAACCCCATAAATTTTGGGCTATCAGTCATCTTCTGCCTGCTCGCTGCGATTGGCGGATTCGCAAACCTACGACTTGACGACGTCGATGGGGTGAACATGACGCTGCTTGGTTTCTTGGTTGCGTGCCTGGTTATCTACTATGGTACGTTCCTGTGGCGTATTTGGAGAACCTCTCATTAGATCGTCACGGCGCTGATTCCGGATCGGCACTGACGAGTTTCTTTCTGTGAGCCGCAACGTCTTCAAGACAAGGGGTGCCACGCATCAGCGACTCCTGCAGATGATGCAAGGTGGCACCTTGCTTTTCAGTGGCCATAGAGATAACACGTGATAAGATTGACTATCACGAACTGCTGGTAGGGCCGCCAGCGTGAGCCGCGCAAAGAGAACGACGAAAGCGTAAAAAGATGATGACCCAGATGCAGTGGACTCAGCTGTGCGACCACGTGGTTTTGGCCTGTGCCTCTCAACATTCACAACGCGCCTATCGTGCGTCAGCCGCGATGTATCGTGCGTGGGTTGCACGGACGAAGCTGATGTTCTTGTCGAAGGCGACGGTTCTGCGATACCGCGACTATCTGTTGCTCACCAAGAAACTCGCCCCAAAATCGATCAATCTCCATCTAACTGTCCTTCGCCGTCTAGCGCAGGAAGGGATGGCCGAACAA
>Ga0268299_1004126_pt1 | contig 11895 bp, 12 predicted proteins | sample NOBtaG_FD_193484 | JGI IMG/M metagenome (GOLD analysis project Ga0268299, IMG submission 193484) | Activated sludge microbial communities from bioreactor in Nijmegen, Gelderland, Netherland - NOB reactor | ecosystem: Engineered > Bioreactor > Aerobic > Activated sludge | place: Netherlands... | reverse complement strand
GGGCCGTGTCATCTAGGGACAGCGCGCCGCGCAGCGGGGCGCCGTTCGGGCCGAAGGTCTGTGTCACCGTCGTGACCGTGCCCTGGCCCTGGCTGGAGCCAAGCTGCACATCCACCCGATTGACCGGCAGGCCAACATAGGTCGCCGCGCCGGGCTGTAGCGTGCGGCGGCGGCCGTATTCTTCGAACGCGCCCTCGATCAGGTAGGCGACTTGCGCGTCGCGCGCAGCGGCGCTTTCGCCGCCCATGACGACCGCGATGACGCGCTGGCCGCCACGCTCGGCCGAGGAGGCGAGGTTGAAGCCGGAAGCGCGCGTGTAGCCGGTCTTGATGCCATCAACGCCGTCAACCTGCCCGAGGAGGCGGTTGTGGCTGCGGCCGTAGCGGTTGTGCCAGCTGAAGCTGGGCGTCTGGAAGTAGTGGTAGTGCTCCGGGAAATCGCGCCACAGAGCTTGCGAGAGCACCGCCATGTCCCGCGCGCTCGAGCGCTGGAGCGGGTTCGGCAGGCCGCTGGCGTTGGCGAAATTGGTGTTCGTCATCCCGAGTTCACGGGCGCGGGCCGTCATGCGGGCCGCGAACCGGCCCTCGGTCCCGCCGAGGCGCTCGGCGATCATGACTGCGACGTCGTTCGCGGACTGGACGCAAAGAGCCCGGATGGCTTGGTCGACCGTCAGCGTATTGCCGCGGCGCACCCCAAGGCGCGACGGCGGCTGGGCGGCCGCGAGGCGCGACGCCGTCAGCGTGTCGTCGATCGAGATCTGACCCCGGTCCATCGCCTCGAACAGCATGTAGAGGGTCATCATCTTGGTCAGGGAGGCCGGGAAGCGGGCCTCGTCTGCCTGATCGGCGTGCAGGACCTCATTGGTCCGGGCGTCGATCACGATGGCGGAGTACCGATCCTGAGCATGGGCGAGCGGAGCTGCCCCCATTGTCAGGAGGGCGGCGCCAGCAAGGATAAGGGCTCGGCTCGTCGTGCCCTGGCTCGATCGCGTCATTTCAATCCGTTCCCACACAAAGACGGAGTTTTTCAGGCAAACGACATGCCGTGCAGCTTACAGAGTCGTCAGCGTCGGTTAAGCGAGTGTTGCAGTGCCCGCTATATGGCGCCCAGGACACACCCAATCCGCCTCCGAAACGGCCATGACCGCCAAGGAACCGGGCGGAACCGCCCTCATGTTGCGGTGCAGCAAAAAGTTGTTGACTTCGCATGTGCAGCATGAAAAACACGCTGCGACGCCCACAAGGGCTGATTCCGAGAACGGAACCCATAAAAGCGGGCCCGCCCCGCGCACCGGAGAGATGATCATGGCCACCAAGACCAACGGCGCCGCGAAAGCCGCCGCGACCACGTTCGAACAAGTCAGCGCCGCCTCCAGCGAAGCGGTCCGTGAGAACATCGACCGCAGCCTCGCCGCGATGTCCGAAGTCAGCGCCTTTGGCAAAGAGAACATGGAAGCCTGGGTGGCCTCCGCGACCGCCGCGCAAAAGGGCGTCGAGACGATCTCTGCCCGTTACGTCGCGTTCTCGAAGGCCGCGATGGAAAACCATATGGCGGTGACGAAGTCGCTCATGACCTCCAAGAGCGTCCAAGAATTCGTCGAAAAGCAAACGGCCTACGCCCGCAGCTCGTTCGACGCCTATGTCGCCGAACTGACCTCGATCTCCGAACTGATGCAGGGCGTCACCAAGGAAGCCGTCGCGCCGCTCAACGAGCGCATGACGGCGGTCGGTCATCTGATCCAAACGACCGCGGCGCGCTAAGCGACGCGTACCAGCTACGGCGGGCTCGAAAAGCTCGCCGGCGGGGCGAAAAGGGCGACGGGCTCGGCGGAAACGCCGGGCCCGTTTTCTGTTTGGCGCAACGTACGTCGAAAGACGCCTTGCAGACTGCCGTACCGGCGCCCATCTGCGTGCGCTGCGCCGCAAACAATCACAATCGTGACGCCGGCTCAGGAATTTTGCGCGACTCGGAAAAACGCGATGGCGCCTGGAGCTTAGGCGTACGCGCAGCGTTGTGCGCAGGAGCGGCTGTCAAGGTCTTCCATCCTGCGCCCGAGTCCATAGATTAATCACATAGCGGGGGCGCGGCGTGGCGCTCCTCACTTGAGAGAGCCCATGTCCGACGAGCAATGGGACGATGACGGGGACGGAAAGGGCGGCGATGCCAGCATCGTCACCAAAACCCGCACGCGTACCAAAAAGCCGTCGCTCTATCGGGTTCTTCTGCTGAACGACGATTACACGCCGATGGAATTCGTCGTCTATGTGCTCGAGCGCTTCTTTCAGAAGACGCCCGAGGAGGCCACCACCATCATGCTGCATGTGCATCAGCATGGCGTGGGGGTGTGCGGCGTCTTCACCTACGAGGTGGCCGAAACCAAGGTCTCTCAGGTGATGGAGCTCGCGCGCCGCAACGAACACCCCCTTCAATGCACGATGGAAAAGGATTGACCGTCGATGGCGACCTTCTCACGGACTTTGGAACAGACTCTCCGGCGCGCGCTGTCGGTGGCGAACGATCATCGCCACGAATACGTGACGCTCGAGCACCTGCTCCTGTCGCTGATCGATGATGACGACGCTGCGCAGGTCATGACGGCCTGCAAGGTCGATCTCGATAAGCTGCGCCAAAACCTCGACACCTACCTTGAGGAAGAGCTCGACAATCTCGTCGTCGATAGCCGCGACCATGAGGAAGCGCGCCCGACGGCCGGCTTCCAGCGCGTGCTGCAACGCGCGATGCTCCATGTCGATAGCTCGAACGGGCGCGAAGTTTCGGGCGCCAACGTCCTCGTTGCGCTCTTCTCCGAGCGTGAGAGCCACGCCGCGTACTTCCTGCAAGAGCAGGACATGACGCGCTACGACGCGGTGAACTACATCAGCCACGGCCTCGCCAAGCGCCCAGGCCAGTCGCAGCCGCGCCCCGCGCGCGGCGCGCAGGAAGGCGAAGACGGCGAGCGCGTCGTCAAGCAAGGCAGCGAAGCGCTCGCGGCTTATTGCGTCGACCTCAACAAGAAGGCCAAGGCCGGCAAGATCGATCCGCTCATCGGCCGCGAGGCCGAGGTGCTGCGCTCGATCCAGATCCTCTGCCGCCGGCAGAAGAATAACCCTCTGCTGGTGGGTGATCCGGGCGTTGGCAAAACCGCCATCGCCGAGGGCCTGGCGCGCAAGATCATTGAAAAGCAGGTGCCGGAAGTTCTGGCCGACGCGACGATCTTCTCGCTCGACATGGGCGCGCTCCTCGCGGGCACGCGCTATCGCGGCGACTTCGAAGAGCGCCTCAAGAGCGTGATGAAGGAGCTGGAGAACCACCCCAAGGCGATCCTGTTCATCGACGAAATCCATACCGTGATCGGCGCTGGCGCGACCAGCGGTGGCGCGATGGACGCATCGAACCTCCTCAAGCCCGCGCTGCAGGGCGGCCAGCTCCGCTGCATGGGCTCGACCACCTACAAGGAATATCGCCAGCACTTCGAGAAGGATCGCGCACTCGCGCGGCGCTTCCAGAAGATCGACGTCAACGAGCCCTCGATCCCGGACGCGATCAAGATCCTCGTCGGCCTCAAGCCGTACTTCGAGGAATATCACAAGGTGAAGTACACCGAGGACGCGGTGAAGGCCGCGGTCGAACTCTCGGCGCGCCACATGGGTGATAAGAAGCTGCCGGACAAAGCGATCGACGTGATCGACGAAGCCGGCGCCTCGATGATGCTGCTCCAACCGGAAGAGCGCAAAGAGATGATCGACGTCGAAGAGGTCGAAGCGGTGGTCGCGCGCATGGCGCGCATCCCCCCGAAATCGGTCTCCAAGAACGACGCCGAGATGATGCAGAGCCTCGAAAGCGATCTGAAGCGGGTCGTGTTCGGGCAGGACAAGCCGATCGAGGCGCTCGCCGCCGCGATCAAGATGTCCCGCGCGGGCTTGCGCGAACCGCAAAAGCCGATCGGCTCTTACCTGTTCGCCGGCCCAACGGGCGTCGGCAAAACCGAGGTCGCGCGGTCGCTCGCGAAGGTGATGGGCATCGAGCTGCTGCGGTTCGACATGTCGGAGTACATGGAGCGCCACACCGTCTCGCGGTTGATCGGCGCGCCTCCGGGCTATGTCGGCTTCGATCAGGGCGGCCTGCTCACCGATGGCGTCGATCAGCATCCGCACTGCGTGCTGCTGCTCGATGAAATCGAGAAAGCGCACCCGGACCTGTTCAACATCCTGCTGCAGGTCATGGACCACGGCACGCTGACGGACGCGAACGGCAAGAAGGTCGATTTCAGGAACGTCATCCTAATCATGACCACGAACGCCGGCGCTTCGGATGCGGCGCGCCAGGGCATCGGCTTCGGCGCGGGCAAGAAGGACCACGAGAATGAGGAAGCGATCAAACGCCTCTTCACGCCCGAGTTCCGCAACCGTCTCGACGCCGTGATCCACTTCAACGGTCTTGCGCCGGAAGTTGTCCGCTCGGTCGTGCAGAAGTTCATTCTGCAGCTCGAAGCGCAGCTCTCGGAGCGCAATGTGCAGATCGAGATCACGGACGCGGCGGCCGATTGGCTCGCCTCGCGCGGTCACGACGAAGCGTTCGGCGCACGCCCGCTCAACCGGATCATCCAGGAGCAGGTGAAGAAGCCGATGGCCGACGAACTCTTGTTCGGCGCGCTCAAGAACGGCGGCCTGGTGAAGATCGATATCGATCCGGCCGACGACGAGAAGCTGAAGTTCGCCTACTTCCCGGAGCAGCCCAAAGCCGCTCCCCCGGCCAGCAAGAAGCCGGAACGGGCGTAGGCGCCGAAGACTTGAAGTGGAACGGGGCGGTCGCAAGATCGCCCCGTTTTGCTGTTGGGAGAGGGCGATGAAGTCTCTCATATGCGCCCTCGCTGTGGCGTTGCTCGCCGCGCCCGCCATCGCACAGACCGGCGACACGCCTGTCGCGCGCCGTCCAGCGCCCGCGACCGCCACGGGCGCCACGCCAGCTTCGCGTCCCGCGCCGCGCCCCAGCGCCGGCGCAACTGCCGCGCGTCCGGCGGCAAGCGGCGCCACGCCGGCGCGGCGCCCAGCCGCCGCAAACGCGCCGCCAAGCGCGCAAGCCGTGCGCGTGCCGATCGCGGCGCTGGAGCAGAGCGTGTTCGGCGCGTGCGCCCAGAACGATCTCGCCATCACACGTGTCAGCGGCGGGCCGGTGGAGCCGCGCATGCGCGTCGAGCGACAGATGCGCGACGGCGGCGTTCGCATGCAGCGTTATGTCTACCGCGCGACGGGCTGCGGCCGCGCCCCGCGCCGCCACAATGTCGAGGTCCTTCAACACGAAGGCCTGCCCGACGCCGCGTTCGCGCTGCCGATGGGAACGACCGCCGCCACCCGCCTCATTCTCCAGAGCGTGTACGGCCAGATATTCACGCCGATGATGCGCGAGCGTTTCCCCGGCTGCGCCCCAACGCAGCTCAAAATCCTCGACACCTCCATCGCGCGCGGCACGCCCTTCACCGCCGGCGGCGCGTGGACGGAGAATTGGCGCTTCGATGCATGCGGCGCGCGCGGCGTAGCGGAGCTGACATTCGCCTATGATGGCGATGGCGTGCGTCTCACCGCAAACGTGCCCGCGATTACGCCTGCGCCAGCCGGCGCAACACCGGCGCCGAGGCCCTAGCGGATCGCGGCGGCGATCTGATCGGCCAACGCGCGCAGTTCAGCCAGGTCAGCCTGTTTGCCCGCCGCGTGCGGGCGCTCGGCCGCGCCTTGCCAGATCGGATAGATGTGGAAGTGCAGGTGATAGATCGTCTGCCCTGAAGCGGCCCCGTTGAACGTCATCACGCGCACGCCATCGGGCTTGAGCCCCTCGGCGACGGCGCGCGTAACCTTCTGCACGCGCTGCATGTAGGCGCCCATGCGCTCGGGAGGCAGCTCGATGAAGTTGCGCGCCTGCACCGCCTTGGGGATCACCAGCGTGTGGCCGCGCACTTGCGGGAAAATGTCCATGAACGAGAGCGCTTCGTCGTCCTCATAGACCTTCACGGCCGGCGCTTCCCCGCGCAGAATCTTGGCGAAGATGTTGGCGTCGTCGTAGGTTCCGTAGAGGCTCATCGGTCGCTCCTCGTTTGAGCGCGACCCTAACGGCGGCTCGGAGCGCCGAGAAGGGCTAGCGTTTCAAGAACGCGGCGCCGCGCGGCGAGAGGCGGTAGCCAACTTCGAGGGTTTCGGTCAGCCCAAGTTCTTTCAGTTTCCTCACATCGCGCTTGAAGGCGAGCGTCTCCCGCCCGAACGCTTCGGCAAGATCGGGCGCGCGCCTGCCAGGGTGTTTCGCGATCGCGGTTAGCGTCGCGCGTGTCCACGGCCCCGTTCGGCTCGTTGCGTCCATCCGGTCGAGTTTGACGGCGAGCGCGGCGCGTTCTTCAGCGTTGAGCGCGGCCTTCGCGCGCAGCGCGATCCGCGGATCGGCGCCGCCGGGCTTGATCGCGATGCGGTAGAGGTCGCCCTCGGCGCGCGCGTCGAGTTCCGCAAGCAAGGCGGAGGCGCTCTCGTAGCCCGCCTTGCGCGCGTCGACGGCGTTGATGGCGCTGCGCGCGATGCGCTCGACGCTTTCGATCTTGAGGACGCCGATCTGGGTGCGCAGCTCGCCGCCAGCTTTCACGGTTGGGCGTGTCCAGCGCCGGAATTGCAGCGTGATCTCGCCCGTCTTCACGCGCGCGAGCACCGCGCCTTTGATGAGCATCAGCCGCCCTTCTTGAACGGCGTGTGCTCGTCGAGCGCTTCAATCTCTTCGATCATCGCGGGCGTTTCGCTCTTGAGGTAGTGCGCGACAGCGTCTCGCAGGCCCTCATGCGCGATCCAATGCGCCGAGTGTGTGGCGGTGGGTGCATAGCCGCGCGCGAGCTTGTGCTGGCCTTGTGCGCCGGCCTCGACGCGCTTCAGCCCAAGCTCGATCGCGAGTTCGATGGCTTGGTAATAGCAGAGCTCGAAGTGCAGAAACTCGACGTGCCGCACGCAGCCCCAATAGCGCCCAAACAAGGTATCGCCGCCGAGGAAGTTGAGCGCGGAGGCGATCGGCGTTCCATTCTGATCGGCAATGAAGAGCACGATGTTGTCCGCCATCCGATCGCCGATGAGGTGGAAGAAATCGCGATTGAGATAGGGGCTGCCCCATTTCCGGGAGCCCGTGTCCATGTAGCAGCGGAAGAAGAAGTCCCAATCCGCTGGCTTGATATCGTCGCCACGCAGGCGCCGGACGGTGAGCCCGTCGAGTGCGCGGGCGCGCTCCTTGCGGATGTTCTTGCGCTTCTGCGACGAGAGCGCCGCGAGGAAGTCCGCGAACGTCGCGTAGCCATCGTTGTGCCAGTGATATTGCACGCCGGTTCGCAGCAAGAGGCCAAGCGCGCCCAGGCGCTCGGCTTGTTGCGGCTCGACGAACGTAAGGTGGAGCGATGACGCACGCGCACGGCGGGTGAGCGTCACGGCGGCGTTGATGAGCGCCGCCTCGATGCGCGCATCATCCGTCAGCACGCGGCGGCCGGTCGCCGGGGTGAACGGCACGGCGCATTGCAGCTTGGGATAGTAGCGCCCGCCGGCGCGGTGCAACGCATCCGCCCAGGAATGGTCGAACACGTATTCGCCTTGCGAGTGGTGCTTCACATAGAGCGGCATCACGCCAGCGAGCGCGCCGCCATCGCTGCGCGCGATCAGGTGCGCCGGCGTCCAGCCCTCTTCGGCGCTGGCGCATTCAGTCGCCTCCAGCGCTTCGAGAAAATCCCAACACAGGAAGGGGTCGAACGGACGGTCAGAGGGATTGGCGAGCGCGTCCCAGGCTTCGCGCGGAACGTCCGACAGCTTGTCGGCAATATCGACGCGGACAGTTGCGCCGCCGTCGTCAGCCATCAGGCGATCTCGAACACGCCATCGGCCTCGACCGCAAAGCCGAGCGGCAGATTGGCCACGCCCACAGCAGAGCGCGCGTGGCGGCCCGCATCACCGAACACTTGCACCATGAGATCGGAACAGCCGTTCATCACTGCAGGGATAGGATCGAAATCGGGCGCCACGTTGACGAACCCGTTGATCTTCACAACGCGCACGACGCGGTCGAGATCGCCGCCGCATGCGCTGCGCACCTGCGCGAGCAGATTGAGCCCACAGAGCGCGGCCGCTTCCTTGCCGTCCTCAAGATCGAGATCGCCGCCGAGTTTGCCCTTGATGCCGCCCTTGGCGTCAACGCTAACTTGCCCGGAAATGTGCACGAGATTTCCCGCCGCGATCACGAACGGCACGTAGGACGCGACGGGCGCCGGCGGCGTCGGCAAGGTGATCCCAAGTTCGCTCAAGCGCGCGTCGATCCGGCCCATAGGAAGCTCCCCTCAGCGGCCTTTTTGTGCGCCCCTCCTGGCAGGGGATCAAGCGATCCCGCGCCCCGCCACCAGGAAGTCGGCGCGCTCTTGGGGCTTGGTGGCCATGTAGAGCGCATCGCTCGGCAGGTAGAGGTTGGTCCAGTCGCCGGTGCGCACGTCGCCGTCGCGCGCCATCCGGGCCTGCATGAGCGTGGTTTCATCGCTTTCGACGAAGAATTTAAGGTCGAAGCAGTCGACGAGTTCTGGATCGAGCGCGCCCGCGCCTTCGATGATGATCGGCTTGTCGCGCACCACGTAGCGCGGCTCGGGGCTCACGAAGCCGATCTCCCAATCGTAGGGGTAGTAGAAGCACTGGCCCTCGTTGCGGAGCGCGCGCACGGCCGCGCGGAACTCTTCCCACCGCGAAAACGGAAACGGATAGGCGGGCTTGATGTCGTTCGGCCACGCATCGTGTGGCGCGACGAAATCATCGACTGAGATGAGACCGAAGCCAAACGTCTCGACGAGTTGCGCCGAGAGCGTCGACTTGCCCGCGAGCGGCAACCCGTCGATCGCGATCATGTCGGCGGAAAGGGGCAGCGTCTCCAAGAGCGCGCTGACTTGATCGAAGGTGAGCCGGTCTGACATGGCTTGGTTCAATCGTCCTCGTGTTCGATTTTCAAGCCGCGCCCAGTCTTTACCGCATCGCGCCCGAAGCGGGCGCGGGCTTTGGCAATCGCGGCTTCGGCCGCGGCGCGCTTGGGCGTGCGCTCGTCCATGAGATCGCCGCGATCGGCGTCGGCGGCGGGCGAAAAATCGGCGAGACCGACGCCGATCAACCGGTAAGCGGCGCGCCCGTCGGCATCGGCCGCAAGGAGGGCCCGCGCGGTCTCGAATATGCGCGAGGCGAGCAAAGTCGGCTCGCCAATCTGGCGGCGGCGCGTGATGGTCTTGAAGCTCGCCTCGCGCAGCTTCAGCGTCAGCGTGCGGCCCGCAATATCGTCGGCGCGGCAGCGCATCGCCACCTTTTCGCACAGCGGCCAGAGCTGATCTTCGAGCGCCGCGACGTCTCGAATGTCTTCGAAAAACGTCGTTTCCGCCGACACGCTCTTGCGCTCGCCGAGCGGATCGACGCGGCGGTGGTCCTCGGCGATCGAGAGCGCGTAGAGCCGTTCGCCCCATTCGCCGAAGGCGCGCATCATGCGCTCGCGCCCGGCGTTGCGAATGTCGCCCACGCTGCGCCAGCCGTGTTTGGCGAGCGCGGCGACGCCGGCGGGCCCAACGCCGGGCAACGTGCCGACGGGGCGGGGCGCCAGAAAATCCAACGCCTCAGCGCGCCCGATCACGGCAAAGCCGCGCGGTTTATCGAGATCGGAGGCGGTTTTCGCCAGAAACTTGTTGAACGAAAGTCCAATCGAGACGGTGACGCGCCGCTCGGTCTCGATGGCGTTTTGCAGCTTCACGAGACTCTGCACCGGCGGACCGCCGTGCAGCGCCTCGCAGCCCGTGAGGTCCATGAACGCTTCGTCGATCGAAAGCGGCTCAACGGCGGGCGTTAGCTCCTGCATCATGCGCCGGATGATGCGCCCTTCCTCGACATAGGCGCTCATCCGCCCGCGTACGACGACGGCCTGCGGGCAGAGTTTCAGCGCCTTGAACATCGGCATCGCAGAGCGGACGCCGAAGGCGCGCGCGATGTAGCAGCATGTGGAAACGACGCCGCGCTTGCCGCCGCCGACGATCACGGGTTTGCCCGCAAGGCTCGGATCGTCGCGTTTTTCGATGGTGGCGTAAAACGCGTCGCAATCGAGATGCGCGATCATCAGCCGCGTAAGCTCATCATGCGCGAGCGGCTGCTCTTCGCCACACGCGCATGCGCCGTCCGTGCGCAGCTCCGCGCAGGCGCGGCAGATGATCATCGCACGGCGCTCACGTTTCGCCCTCGGCCCACAACCACGCAGCGCCCCGCACGCCGGAGCTATCGCCGTGCACATTCTTCACGAGGCGAGTCTTGATCACGTCGGAAAACACGTAGGGCGGCAGCTTCGTGAATGTCGCTTCGTAGATTGCGGCGACATTGCTTAGTCCGCCGCCGAGCACGATCACGTCAGGATCAAGGATGTCCATCACGACGGCGAGCGCGCGTGCAAGGCGATCGGCGTGCAGATCCATGCATTGAAGCGCCTTGGCGTCGCCCGCCGCAGCGGCGGCGACGATCTCTTCGCCGCGCATTTTGCGCCCCATCACGTCCGAGCCCCAGCGCGCGAGGCCTGAGCCAGAGAGCCAGGTCTCCAAGCAGAGCGGGCGCCCGCACCAGCACGTCACGGACTTGCTTTCGTCTGCGCTCGGCCAGGGCAGGGGAATGTGCCCCCACTCGCCGCCGATGCCGTTGACGCCCTCGATCAACCGCCCTTCCACCACGACACCGCCGCCGCAACCAGTGCCGAGGATGACGCCGAACACGACTTTCGCGCCCGCGCCCGCGCCGTCCGTCGCTTCCGAGAGCGCAAAGCAATTGGCGTCGTTCGCAACGCGCACGGGGCGGCCGAGCGCGGCCTTGAGGTCCTCGAAGAAGGGCTGATCGTTGAGCCAGACGGAGTTGGAGTTCCGCACCCGCCCCGTGGCGGGCGAGAGCGAGCCCGGCATCCCAACACCGACCGGGCGGCCCTGTGCGCCAGCGTCGCCTTCGACCTTTGAGACCAGTGCAGAGACCGCCTCCAATGCGCCCCGGTAGTTCCCGGGGTTCGCCACGCGCGCCCGCGTCATGACTTCGCCACGGGAATCGAGGACCACCGCTTCGATCTTGGTGCCGCCGAAATCCACGCCGATTCGCATGTTTTGCCTCAGTCAGCCGGATTCAGCGGAAATCGTTGACGTCCGGCAAGGTATGTGGAGCCCTCACAAAAGACTTGTTAAGGCCTCAGGCGGTATGAAGCGGCAGGGGTTCCCGCGGCTCAAGGCCGTTCGCCATGCTGTGGGGCAGGATCGGGCGTGATGGCCAAGACGGTTCTCATCGTTGAAGACAACGAGCTGAACATGCGGCTGTTCAACGATCTGTTGGAGGCCTTCGGCTACCGTACGGTCAAGACGCGCGATGGCCGCCAGGCGCTGCCGCTGGCCCGTGAGCACAAGCCCGATCTGATCATTATGGACATCCAGCTGCCGGAAATTTCCGGGCTCGATGTCACGAAGCTCTTGAAAGAAGACGCGCAGCTGAAATCGATCCCCGTAGTTGCGGTCACGGCGTTCGCGATGCGCGGCGATGAACAGAAGATCCGCGCCGGCGGCTGCGACGCTTATCTCTCCAAGCCCATTTCCGTGACGACCTTCCTCGACACTGTTCGCAGGTTTATCGGCTGATGACTGCACGCGTCCTCGTCGTTGACGACATCGAAGCCAATGTTCGCCTGCTGCAGGCCAAACTGCAGCACGAATATTATGACGTCATCACCGCCACGCGCGGCGAGGAAGCGGTCCAGAAGGCGCGCCGCGAACAGCCGGACATCGTGCTGCTCGATGTGATGATGCCGGGCATGGACGGGTTTGAAACCTGCCGGCGCCTGAAGTCCGATCCCGAGACCCGCCAC
>Ga0268299_1004125_pt1 | contig 11897 bp, 12 predicted proteins | sample NOBtaG_FD_193484 | JGI IMG/M metagenome (GOLD analysis project Ga0268299, IMG submission 193484) | Activated sludge microbial communities from bioreactor in Nijmegen, Gelderland, Netherland - NOB reactor | ecosystem: Engineered > Bioreactor > Aerobic > Activated sludge | place: Netherlands... | reverse complement strand
CCGGACCGAGGTAGCGGTCGCTGTTCCACCAGTAGCTGGGACAGCTGGTCGAGCAACAGGCGCACAGGATGCAGGCCGACGGGCTGTTGATCAGCTCCTGGTCCTCCTTGGACTGCAGGCGCTCCCGGTCGGGCGGCGGCGGCGTCCGGGTCTGGAGCCAGGGCTTGATGGACGCGTACTGGGCGTAGAAGTTGGTCAGGTCCGGAACCAGATCCTTCACCACGGGCATGTGCGGCAACGGATAGATCCTGACGTCGCCGCGGATGTCGGCGATCGCCTGGGTGCAGGCCAGGGTGTTCACCCCGTCGATGTTCATGGCACAGGAACCGCAGATCCCCTCCCGGCACGAGCGACGGAACGTCAGCGTGGGATCGGTCTCGTTCTTGATCTTGATCAGCGCGTCGAGAACCATCGGGCCGCAGCGCCCGGTGTCGACGGGAAACGTGTCGATCCGCGGGTTGGCGCCGGAGTCGGGATCGTAGCGGTAGATGCGGAACTGGCGGACCTTGCCGGGCGTGGAGACGTTGGCAGGCGCCGCGTGGGTCTTGCCCTGGGCGACGCGGGAGTTGACTGGCAATCGGAACTCGGCCATGACTAATACGTGCGCGCCTTCGGCGCGATCGTCTCCACGTCGTTGGTGAGGGTCTGCAGCTTCACGGGACGGTCGTCGAGCCGGACTTCACCCCGCGCATCGATCCAGGCCAGGGTGTGCTTCAGCCAGCGCTGGTCGTCCCGCTCGGGGTAGTCCTCCCGGGCGTGGGCGCCACGGCTCTCGTGGCGCCGGGCCGCGCCGGTGATGGTGACCAATGCCTGGCCGAGCAGGTTGTCCAGTTCCAGGGTCTCCATGAGATCCGTGTTCCAGATCAGGCTGCGATCCGTGACCCGGACATCGGCAAAGGACGCGTGGCATTTGCGCAGGGCATCGATGCCATCCTGCAGGGACTGGCCGGTCCGGAAGACCGCAGCGTGGGACTGCATGATCCGCTGCATCTCCAGCCGGATCTCCGCCGTGCCCCGGGCACCGTTGGCGTTCCTCAGGCGGTCCAGGCGGGTAACCGCCAGGTCCGCGGCATCGCCGCGCAGCGGCTTCTGTCTCGCTGCGGGCGTCACCGTCTGCGCGCACCGTTGGGCTGCCGAACGGCCGAATACGACGAGGTCGAGCAGCGAATTCGAGCCCAGCCGGTTGGCACCGTGCACCGACACGCAGGCGGCCTCGCCGATCGCCATGAGGCCGGGCACTGGCGTGTCCGGGTTGCCGGCTTTCAGCGTCAGCACTTCCCCGTGGACGTTCGTCGGGACTCCGCCCATGTTGTAGTGGACGGTGGGCAGCACCGGAATCGGTTCCCGGGTGACGTCGACGCCGGCAAAGATCCGCGCGGTCTCGGCGATGCCGGGCAACCGTTCCTGGATGACCTCGGGACCCAGATGCTCGAGGTGCAGGTGGATGTGGTCCTTCTCCGGCCCGACGCCGCGGCCCTCCCGGATCTCGATCGTCATGGCCCGGCTGACCACATCCCGGGAAGCGAGGTCCTTGGCATTGGGCGCGTAGCGCTCCATGAACCGGTCGCCGGACGAGTTGGTCAGGTAACCGCCCTCGCCCCGCGCACCCTCGGTGATGAGGCACCCGGAACCGTAGATGCCGGTGGGGTGAAACTGCACGAACTCCATGTCCTGGAGTGGCAGTCCGGCCCGCAGCGCCATGGCGCTGCCATCGCCCGTGCAGGTGTGGGCGGAAGTGCACGAGAAATAGGCGCGGCCATAGCCGCCGGTCGCGAGAATGGTGCGCTGGGCCCTGAACCGGTGGAGCTTGCCGGTGGCCATCTCGAGAGCCACCACGCCCCGGCACTCGCCATCCTCCATCAGGAGGTCGATGGCGAAGAACTCGATGAAGAAGGTCGCCTGGTGCTTGAGCGACTGCTGGTAGAGGGTGTGCAGCATCGCATGGCCGGTGCGGTCCGCGGCGGCGCAGGTGCGCTGGGCCGTGCCCTTGCCGAAATTGGTCGTCATGCCGCCGAATGGCCGCTGGTAGATGCGGCCGTCCTCGGTACGGGAGAACGGCACGCCGTAGTGCTCGAGCTCGACGACCGCGGCCGGCGCCTCCTTGCACATGTACTCGATGGCGTCCTGGTCACCGAGCCAGTCGGACCCCTTGACCGTGTCGTACATGTGCCAGCGCCAGTCGTCCTGGCCCATGTTGCCAAGCGCGGCGCTGATGCCGCCCTGAGCGGCGACCGTGTGGCTGCGCGTCGGAAAGACCTTCGTCAGGCAGGCCGTGGAGAGACCGGCTTCCGAGAGTCCGACCGTTGCCCGCAGGCCGGCCCCGCCCGCGCCGACTACGACCACATCGTAGGTGTGGTCCGTAAACGTGTAGGACGACGTCATAGGGGCGCTCTCGTGGCGATCAGGAACACGGCGAAGACCCCGGCGACGGCCAGGCCGACGTGCAGCAGCCGGAGCAACGCGAGGACGGCGGCACGGAGCCCGGGGGCATGGATGTAGTCCTCGGCCACCACCTGGGTACCGAGGCTGGAGTGATAGACCAGCGCGACGACCAGCAGGACGAGGAGCACCGCGTGCAGGGGCGCAGCCACCCAGGCCGTGACGGAGTAGAAATCCAGGGATGGGAGCGCAACGAGGGAAATGGCGAACCAGAGCGTGAGGGGCACCATGGCGACCGCGGATATGCGCTGGCCCAGCCAGTGCTCCGTGCCGGATCCCGACGAGCCCAGGCCCATCACCCGGCCGAGCGGCGACTTGAGGCTCATGCCGCCACCCGCGTCAGTGCGACCGCCCAGAAGACGACGGTGAACAGGCCCGCGGCGGCAACCACCGCCACGCCTGATTTCCGCGCGACCGCCTTGTCGAACCCGAGACCCGCATCCCAGGCGAGATGCCGGATGCCGTTGCACAGGTGATAGAAGAAGCAGAAGGTCCAGCCGACGAGGGCGACCTGACCCACCAGGCTGCCCAGGATGGTGGCGGCGCCCGTGTAGGCGGCCTGCCCGGACGCGAGCGCCAGCAGCCAGGTTACGAGCGCCAGGCCGCCAAGGGCCAGGGTGACGCCGGTCAGCCGGTGCAGGATGGAAAGGCTATTGCTGATCTGCCAGCGATACACCTGCAGATGCGGCGACAGCGGCCGCGATACCTGGGACATTGAGCGCTCCACTCAGAAATCGATGCACCGGCCCGCGCGTTCCCAGTCCCCGAAACGGGTGGGCTCGGGGCCGGGGGGCCCGCCGATCTCGGCCGGTGCAGCCGGCGGCGCCGTCCGGGATGCGCCCGGCAGAGGATCCGCAACTGGCAGCGCGGCGCTCGCGGAGTCGGCAGCTGAAAGCTTCGGGGGTCCAGGATCGGGCACGGCGATAGTGTGCCAGAATGACCCGCCCATCTCCAGACTGGACGGGCGCCAACTCCCTAGAAACCAAGGCGTTACGTGCTTCGCTCCGTTGCCCTCGACGACCTACGCCTGCTCGCCGTCACGGGTGGCGATCGCTGCGCGTTCCTGCAGGGCCAGCTCACCCAGGACGTGACCCGGGCCCGGCCGGACGAGACGATCATGGCGGGCTGGGCCGATCCGAAGGGCCGCCTCCTCTTCGCCGGCCACCTGTTTGCTACCCGGGCGGGCGATGAGGATGCCCTGGCCCTGCTCGTGCCGGTGGAACTCGCCGACGCCCTGCTCCGGCGCCTGCGCATGTACATACTGCGGGCGAAGGCCGAGGCCACCCTGCTCGACACGCCCGTCACCGGGCTGCTCGGAGCCATGCCGGAACCGTCCGGGACGCGTGCCGTCAGGCTCTGCGGCCAGGATGCGCGCCACCTTCTGCTCGCGCCTGTGGCCGATGCCGGGCCAACGGGCGCAGTAGCGGGCACGCGCAGCGACTGGCAGCTGGCGGATGTCCAGGCGGGCCTGCCCGCGATCCTGGCGGCCACCTCCGGCGAGTTCGTGCCGCAGATGGTGAACCTGGACCTGCTCGGCGGGATCAGTTTCACGAAGGGCTGCTACACGGGCCAGGAGATCGTCGCCCGGATGAAATACCTCGGCCGCGTGAAACGTCGCATGCTCCGCTTCGGGACGGCCGCCGCCCCACCACTTCCGGGCGCCACGTTGTACGGCAGCCGCGGTGCCATTGGCCAGGTCGTGAGCTCGGCACCCGCGGAGTCCGGCAGTGAATTCCTGGCGGTGGTTGTGCTGGATGACCTGCCGGGGCCGTTCTTCCTTGACGAAGCCCGCACGAACGCCGTCCACCGCCTGGCCCTCCCCTACGAAATCCCACCGTAGGAGCACCTTGAGGCGCGATCCCACTTCTAGTGCGGCCGCGATTTCCGGAGCGCCGGATTCAGCCGGTCGATGTCCGCACGGACCTGCTCGGGTGTGCGCTCGTAGACGAGCTCCCGGCCCTTGACGGAGCCCGAGTAGGCCTTGCCATTCCGGGTCGGCAGCAGTTCGCACCGCACGTTGTGGATGCCCGTCCCGAGCACCACCTCGATCCGCTCGGGTCGCTTCGAGAGGACGACCACTTCGATGACCTGGTCGGACTCGGTGATGCGAACCTTGATCTTCTCGTCGTGCATGGTGTCCTGCCTAGCGTCGATCGCGCCTCAAGGCGCTCCTACGGGTCCCGGAGATGGGGAAACAACAGTACATCTCGGATGGAAGCCTGGTCGGCGATGAACATGACCAGGCGGTCCACCCCGATGCCCAGCCCGGCCGTCGGCGGCATGCCGTACTCCAGGGCCGTGATGTAGTCGGCGTCGTAGAACATCGCCTCCTCGTCCCCGGCGTCCTTCTGCTCGACCTGGGCGCGGAAGCGCGCCGCCTGGTCCTCCGGGTCGTTGAGCTCGGAGAAACCGTTGGCGAGTTCCCGGCCGTTGATGAAGAACTCGAAGCGATCGGTCAGGAAGGGATCGGCGTCCGATCGACGTGCCAGTGGCGAGACCTCGGCCGGGTAGCCGGTGATGAAGGTCGGGTCCACCAGCTGGTGCTCGGCCGTCTTCTCGAAGATCTCGATGAGCAGCTTGCCGGCCCCGAACCCCTGCTTGACCGGTATGCCAAGCGTGCCGCAGACGCCCCGCAGGTAGCCGACGTCCCGGAGCCTTCCCCGGTCGAGGGACAGGTTGTGCAGGTGCACCGCATCCTCCACGGACAACTGCCTGAAAGGCTGCGCAAGGTCATGGACCCGCCCCTGGTAGCTGACCTGCGTCGTGCCGAGGACGTGGACGGCAAGGCCACGGAGCAGGTTCTCCAGCAGGTCGATCAGGGTCCGGTAGTCCGCATAGGCCATGTACAGCTCGAGCATGGTGAACTCGGGGTTGTGCTGGGTGGAGATCCCCTCGTTGCGGAAATTCCGGTTCAGCTCGTAGACGCGCTCGAAGCCGCCGACGACCAGCCGCTTCAGGAACAGTTCCGGTGCGACTCGCAGGTACAGGTTCCGGTCGAGCACGTTGTGGTGAGTTATGAACGGTCGCGCAACGGCCCCGCCCGGGATGGCCTGCATCATCGGGGTCTCGACCTCGAGGAAGTCCAGGGCAGTCAGGTACGAGCGGAGGAACTGCACTACCTGCGTCCGCATCTCGAAGACACGGCGGGTCTCCGCGTTCACGATCAGGTCGACGTAGCGCTGGCGATAGCGGGCCTCCTGGTCGGTCAGCCCGTGAAATTTCTCGGGGAGCGGCTGCAGCGACTTGGTCAGCAGCGTGAGTTCAGCGGCCTTCACGCTGAGTTCGCCGGTCTTCGTGCGGAAGACGGTGCCGCGGATGCCGACGATGTCGCCGAGGTCAAGGCTCTTGAACAGGGCGTAGGACTCGTCGCCGAGCGTTTCCTTCTGCAGGAAGATCTGGATCTGGCCCGACCGGTCCTGCAGGGTGGCAAAGCTCGCCTTGCCCATGATCCGCCGGGTCAGCATGCGCCCGCCGACCATCACCTCGACGGGATCCGCTTCCAGGGACTCGCTGCCGTACCCGGCATAGACCGAGTGCAACTGCCCTGCCAGCGCGCTGCGCCGGAATCCGTTGGGGAAGGAGAAGCCGCCCGCGCGCAGCTCAGCCAGCTTGCGGCGACGTTCGGCAACCAGCTTGTTGTCGGGCTGGGACATGGTCAGAGGCCCTGCTTCAGGCTGGCTTCGATGAACTTTCGCAGGTCACCGTCCAGGATCTTGTCGGGACTGCCGGACTCGACACCGGTGCGCAGGTCCTTCACCCGCGACTGATCGAGGACGTAGGAGCGGATCTGCTGACCCCAACCCACGTCCGTCTTGGCGTCCTCGAGGGCCTGGGCCTCGGCCCGCCGCTTCTGCTCCTCGAGTTCGTAGAGCTTGGCGCGCAGCTGCTTCATGGCCGTGGCACGGTTCTTGTGCTGGGACCGCTCGCTCTGGCACTGCACGACCGTGTTCGTGGGCACGTGGGTGATTCGCACCGCGGACTCCGTCTTGTTGACGTGCTGCCCGCCGGCGCCACTCGCCCGGTACACGTCTATGCGCAGGTCCGACGGATCGATGTCGATCTCGATGTCGTCGTCGATCTCCGGCGAGACGAACACGGCGGCGAAGGAGGTGTGACGCCGATTGCCGGAATCGAAGGGCGACTTGCGCACCAGGCGGTGCACGCCCGTTTCCGTGCGCAACCAGCCGTAGGCATAGGGGCCGACGACGCGGATGGTGGCGCTCTTGATTCCGGCCACCTCGCCGGCCGACGCCTCGATCATCTCCGCACCGAAGCCGTTCGACTCCGCGTACTTGAGGTACATCCTGAGAAGCATCGCGGCCCAGTCCTGGGCCTCGGTACCGCCGGCCCCTGCCTGGACGTCGAGGAAAGCGCTGGCGGCGTCGTGCTTGCCCGCGAACATCCGGGAAAACTCGAGCTGCTCGACATCCGTGGAGACGGACTTCAGGTCGCGGACGACCTCGTCGACCGTTCCCTCGTCACCCTCCTCCTCTGCCAGTTCCAGCAGGCCGGTCGAGTCCTCGAGGGCGCGGTCGATCTTCTCGATCCGCGTCACCACGGCTTCCAGCTCCGACTGCTCCTTGCCCAGCGCCTGGGCGCGGGCCGGGTCGTTCCAGACCGAGGGATCCTGCAGGGCCTCGCGGACTTCGCTCAGGCGGCGCGACTTGGCATCGAGGTCAAAGATACCCCCTGAGAGCGCCGCTGCGCTCGCGTAGGTCGCGGATGGAGAGCTTGATCTGGGCGGTTTCCATGGCTGCGGATCGTGCGGGAAAACGGGAATGCTAGACGCATTCCAGATGCTCAACAACCAGCTGGGCAGTGCACGAGTCCCTGTAGTGGTTGACATCGAGGCGATAGACGATCCTTGCGGCCACGTCCCGGGCGCTGGCCAGCGGGGCACGCCGGAACGCGATCGCATCCACCACGGGACCGCCGTCCCGGTGCTGGACCCGCAGCTTCAGGTGCTGCTCGCCGACCACCCGCTGCTCCCGGACCGTGAACAGGTTGTCGAACAGCGGCTCCGGAAAGGCCTGGCCCCACGGGCCGGCCGCCGCCAGCACCTCGGCGACACCAAGCTCGAGGTCACCGGGCGCCAGCCCGCCGTCGGTCCAGACGATGCCGGGCCGGCCCTGCGGGCTCCGCACCCGGTCCAGCTCCGCGCCGAACGCGCTCCGGAACGCGGGCAGGTCGGCCTCCGCCAGCGTGATTCCCGCGGCCATCGCGTGGCCGCCGTAGCGGATGTCGGACCCGGGCATGCCGGCCACCGCATTGGCGATGGCATCGCGGACGTGAATGCCGTCGACCGACCGCGCGGACCCCCGCAACTGGCCCGGCCCGGCAGCCCGTGCGAAGGCGATCGCCGGCTCGCCGGTGAGCTCGCGCACCCGGTTCGCGACAAGGCCGATGATCCCGGCGTGCCAGCGCTCGTCGAACAGGCAGGCCCCGCCACCCGTCAGGAGATCGGCCGGGGACAGCCCGGCGAGTAGTTCCTCCGCCTCGCCCTGCATGCGCTCCTGCAACGAACGGCGCTCGGCGTTCAGGGCGTCCAGCTGCGCCGCCCGGGTCCGCGCCGTGGCTTCGTCGCCCGCCAGCAGGCACTCGATGCCGAGGGTCATGTCGGTCAGTCGCCCCGCCGCGTTCAGGCGGGGGGCGATGGCAAAGCCCAGGTCGCCGCTGCGGGCGCGGTCCGGATCGCGGCCGGAAACGCGAAACAGCGCGTCGATGCCCGGCCGGGTCCGCCCCGCGCGGATCCGGTGCAGGCCCTCCGCCACCAGGATGCGGTTGTTGAAGTCGAGGGGCACCAGGTCGGCAACCGTCCCGAGCGCGACGAGGTCGAGACACCCGGCAACCGCGCCGCGTGCCAGGTCTGGCGACAGGACGCCGAGCTCCGCCAGGCGCCGGCCGGTGGCTGCCATCAGGTAGAAGGCGACGCCGGCGCCGCACAGAGCGGAACTGCCGAAGGTCGAGCCCGGGAGGTTGGGATTCACGATGCAGGCCGCCGGCGGCAGTTCCGGCCCCGCCAGGTGATGATCGGTGACCAGCACGTCCATGCCGAGCTCGCCGGCGCGGCGTATCCCCTCGAAGCTCGTGATCCCGTTGTCGACCGTCAACAGCAGATCGGCCTGGCGGGTGGCCGCCAGTTCGGCGATGCCCGGCGACAGGCCGTAGCCCAGCGTGAAGCGGTCCGGTACCAGGAACCCGGGCGCAGCGAAGCCGAAGGCACGCAGGCACGTCATGGCGAGTGCGGTGGCCGTGGCACCATCGGCGTCGAAGTCGCCGATGACGAGGACGCCCTCGCCCTTCATCCGGGCCGACGCCAGCCGCTCGGCGGCGGCGGCCACTCCGGGCAATTCGCCCACCGGGAGCAACTGGGCCAACCCCGGCCGGAGCTGGCCGGGCGCCACTTCCCGCGCCGCCAGCACACGCCGCACCACGGGGTGCAGGTCCGGCGGCAATGCATCGGCAAACCGGGCGGGCGCCGGACGGCTGCGGATGTCGGGCGTCATGCTATCGTCGGTCGCCAGCGGGAATCCGTCATGAAACTGCACGCCGAGAAGGGTTCGGGAAATTATATCCAGTCGGTGATGTCCGACGGCGTCGTCATCAACGGCAGGAGCTACCCGGGCCATCTGATCGTCAGTGCGGACCGGGTCGTCACCGGCTGGACGCCCCGGCCAATCGCCGAACTGCAGCTCGACGATTTCGCGGCGGCGCTGGACCTGGACCCCGAGCTGATCCTGTTCGGCACAGGCGCCGTCCACCGCTTCGTCGCCAACCGCCTCGTGACTGCCGTCATGACACGGGGCGTGGGCTTCGAGGTCATGGCCACGGCTGCCGCATGCCGCACCTACAACGTGCTGGCCGCCGAGGACCGGCGGGTCGTCGCCGCGCTGCTGCTCGAGCCGTAGGAGCGCCGATCGCGCGACCCCCTCCGGCGCAGCATCGCGTCCGCGCGTCGGCAAGCCGGAGGGGGTCGCGCGATCGGCGCTCCTACGGCCGCGGCAGCTCGGCCAGCGGATCGACCGGGACCCCGTTGCGACGGATCTCGAAGTGCAGCGCGGGATGACGACGCATATCGCTCACGGCCGGGCCCTCTCCCATCCGGGCGATCGGCTGCCCTGCCTCGACGCGTTCGCCCTCCCGGACGAGCAATGCCTGGTTGTACCCGTAGGCGCTGAGCCAGTTGGGACTGTGCCGGATGATCAGCAGCTCGCCATAACCCTTGAGGCCGTTCCCCCCGTACACCACCTCCCCGGCCGCTGCAGCCCGGACCGGATCGCCGGCCCGGCCGCCGAGCTGGATGCCTGACGCCGTGAGCGGCGACTCCCCGTACCGGGCGACGACCGGGCCGCTGACCGGCCAGTGCCACCGGGGTGGCGCCTCGATCGGGAACGTCGTGTCGGCACGGGCCGCGGGTGGCGGTGCCCCGTCCGGCGGCGTGAGGCGAAGGCGCTGGCCCACGCGGATGAGCGTGCCGTCGCCCAGGCCGTTCCAGGCGGCCAGCCGGTCCACGGCCAGGCCGTGGCGGCTCGCGATGGAATACAGCGTCTCGCCCGCGGCCACCGTGTGCCAGGTGGCGACCGGGCCCGGCGTCGCCGGGCGGCTTGGCACGGGCGGCCTGGCGGCAGGTTCCGGTTCCTCCCAGCGCACGGCGCCGCTGCAGGCGGCCAGCGACAGCATGGCGAGCGCCAGGCAGAACCGCGGAATCAGTCGCCCCATCGCCGGCCGCTCAGCCCGTCCCCTCGACGAGCGGCACGAACGAGACCCGGGACAACTGCTCGCGCTCGAACTGGTCGCCCCTGCGGGTGTACCGGACGAGGTCCTGCTGGCCCGACGGGCCCACCGGGATGATCAGCCGGCCGCCCTCGTTGAGCTGTTCCAGCAGCGCGCGCGGCACCTCGGCTGGGGCCGCCGCGACCATGATGCCGTCGAACGGCGCCTGACCCGGCCAGCCCTTGAAGCCGTCACCGTGGCGGTAGCGGATGTTGTCGAAACCCAGCTCGTTCAGCCGGGTCCGGGCCGCCTGCTGGAGGCCGCTGATGCGCTCGATGGTGAACAGCTGGCGGACGAAGGGCGACAGCACGGCCGTCTGGTAGCCACAGCCCGTGCCGACCTCCAGGACCTTCTTCAGGGGCAGGTCGACGCCGGTGACGAGGGCCTGGGTCATGAGCGCCACCACCCAGGGCTGGGAAATCGTCTGGCCCTGGCCGATGGGCAGCGCGCTGTCCTCGTAGGCCCGGCTGGCCAGCGCCTCGTCCACGAACAGGTGCCGCGGCACGCTGCGGATGCGCTCGAGCACCGCGTGGTTGCTGATTCCGGTCTCGCCCAGGCGTTGGACCAGGCGCTCGCGCGTGCGCGCCGACGTCATGCCTATGCCGTGGATGGCCCGCTTGCCCCCGGTCATCTGCCGCGACTCACCGGGGTGCGCTCACTTCGGCAGCCAGCCGGCGATGAGGTCAAGCCGCTGCTGATCGGTGAGGTCGAGCTTGAGCGGGGTGACCGAGACGAAGCCGTGCTCCACCGCGTGAAAATCCGTGCCCGGGCCGGCGTCCTGGCCCTTCCCCGCGGCGCCAACCCAGTAGATTCTCCGGCCCTTGGGGTCGCGGGCCTCCACGACAGGCTCCGAGCGGTGACGGTAGCCTAGCCGGGTGGCCTTGAAGCCCCGGAGTTCGCCGAAGGGAATGTCCGGTACGTTCACGTTGAGGATGGTGTCGGGAGGCAAGGGGGCCTGCAGCAGGGTCTGGAACAGGGTGCGGATGGCCTGGCCTGCCGTGTCGAAATGCCGATGCTCCCCCGTGAGGGAGACGGCAATCGCCGGCAGGCCGAGAAACCGCCCTTCTACTGCAGCGGCCACGGTCCCGGAATACAGCACGTCGTCGCCCAGGTTGGCGCCGTGGTTGATTCCCGCGATCACCATGTCCGGCTCCTGCTCGAGGAAGCCGGTGATCGCCAGGTGCACGCAATCGGTCGGCGTGCCATTGACGTAGTGGATGCCCTCCCGCGTCCTGTGGATCCGCAGGGGTGATTCGAGCGTAAGTGAGTGGCTGGCGCCGCTCTGGTTGCGGTCGGGCGCAACGACGGTGATGTCCGCCAGGTCAGCCAGGCTGAGCGCGAGCGTGGCGAGGCCATCGGCCTGATAGCCGTCGTCGTTGGAAAGCAGGAGGCGCATTCTTGTTCAGCAGCCGGGACGGTGAAGCCCTAGAATGCTAAAGCATCGCGAGCAGGCGTGCGATAGCGCCGAGGAGCCCGGGTGACGGCCAAGGCCGGAAAGCCACCGACTGCGGACGACGCCGCCAGTTTCGACGCCCTGGTGGGTCCCGTGCAGCCCGTCAAGGCCCGGCGTCGCGTGCCTCTGCGCAAACCGCCACCCCCGCCGCGGGCCCGCTTCGCCCGCGCCGACGAGCGCGCCGTCCTGGAGGAATCCCTGGGCACGGGGCCGGCCGACGTCGGCCTGGAAA
>Ga0268299_1004124_pt1 | contig 11901 bp, 7 predicted proteins | sample NOBtaG_FD_193484 | JGI IMG/M metagenome (GOLD analysis project Ga0268299, IMG submission 193484) | Activated sludge microbial communities from bioreactor in Nijmegen, Gelderland, Netherland - NOB reactor | ecosystem: Engineered > Bioreactor > Aerobic > Activated sludge | place: Netherlands... | reverse complement strand
CGGTTCTCCCCCCGCACTCTCTCCCCCCGACCACCACCCCCGCTCTCTCACTTCGCCGCAGCGCAGGAGCAGTACCATGCAGTGGACCCTTCGTCGCAAGTTGCTCGCGCTCACCGCCGTCGGCCTGTCCGGGACGCTGATCGTCGCCCTCGTGGGTGGCGTGGGGCTCCGCAGCGGGAAACAGAGTGCGCGTGCGCTCGTCGCGACGAACATCCTGCAGCGGCTGCAGATGGACGCCGACATGATGCACGACGCCGTACGGGCCGACGTGCTCGCCGCCGTGCTCGGTGCCAAGGCCGGCCACCCGGATGACGTGAAGGCGGCGCAGGTCTCGCTGGTGGAGCACGGGGACCGCATCCGCGCCAACGTGCGCACGCTCAGCGACTCCGCACACGGGAGCGTCGCCGAGGCCGTCGCCCGCGTCGGCCCGGACCTCGAGGCCTACCTCACCACCGCGGCCGACGTGGTGGCGCAGTCACTCTACGCCAAGCCGGACGACGCCCTCTTCGCGGTGTTCATGGAACGCTTCAGCGTGCTCGAGGGCAGCATGGAGCACATGGGCGACGAGATCGCCGCCGTGGCCGCGAGCACCGAGCGGGACATGAACGTGAGCTTCGCCCGCCTCACCTGGCTGATGCTGCTCGTGAGTGTGCTCATCCCGGTCGCCGTGCTCGTCATCGAGGCGCGCATGGCCGGACGCATCACGCGCACCGTGCGGGACGTCGCCGATCGCGTGGACGCCCTCGAGCGCGATGCCATCCGCCCCCTCGGGCACGCCATGGAGGCACTGGCCAAGGGCCAGGTCGACCAGCAGGTCCATGTGGACCTGCAGGCCACCGCCGTCAGCGGGGACGACGAGATCGCCCAGATGGCCCGCAAGGTGAACTCCATCGTCGAGCACTCGCGCGCGACCGTCGCGTCGTTCGAGAACGCCCGGCGCGCCATCGCCGACATCTGCGACTCGGCCACGCGCCTCGCGCGTGCGGCCCGCGACGGCGACCTGACGCATCGCGGCGACGCCTCGGCGTTCGCCGGTGCGTACTCCGAGCTGATGACCACCATCAACGGCACCCTCGACGCCGTGGTGCAGCCGGTCGTCCATGCCACCGAGACCCTCGAGCGCATCGCCGCCAAGGACCTCTCGGCCCGGGTCATCGCCGAGTACGTCGGCGACCACCGCCGCGTGCAGGACGCGGTGAACGCCACCGCCGATGCGCTCGCCGACGCCCTCACCCAGGTGCGTTCGGCCACCGAGCAGGTCTCCCTCGCGGCGGAGCAGATCGCCGCCGGCAGCCAGTCGCTGGCGTCGGCCGCGTCCGAGCAGGCCGCCGGCCTCGAGGAGATCTCGGCCGGCGTCTATGAGTCGTCCGCCACGGCGGGCACCATCGCCGAGGAGACCAAGACCGCACGCAGCGCCGCCGAGGTGGCGCGGCAGGCGAGCGTGGACGGCCACATCGCGATGGAGCGCCTCGCGACCGCCGTGAAGGAGATCGAGACCTCGTCGCTGGCCTCGGCCAAGATCGTGAAGACGATCGACGAGATCGCCTTCCAGACCAACCTGCTCGCACTCAACGCCGCGGTGGAAGCCGCGCGCGCGGGCGACGCGGGTCGCGGCTTCGCCGTGGTCGCGGACGAGGTGCGTGCACTCGCACTGCGGGCCGCCGAGGCGGCGCGGCAGACGGGCGAGATGATCGAGACGAGCGTGCAGAAGGTCGCCGTCGGCACGACGATCACCTCCGAGGCCGTGCAGCGCTTCGACGCGATCGGTCGGCAGGTGAAGGCGCTCGACGAGGCGGTGGCGCAGATCGCGTCGGCGAGTGCCGAGCAGGCCATCGGGATCCAGGGCCTGACGACGGGTCTCGACCGCCTGAACCAGACCACGCAGTCCGCGGCAGCGCACGCGGAGGAGTCGGCGGCGGCGGCAGAGGAGCTGAGCAGCCAGTCCGAACTCACACGGGCGATGGTGGCGACGTTCGCGCTGCCGGGTGAGGCGCCGAGCAGCCGCGGCGGTCGGCTTTCGGCCCCGATGCACGAGAAATCGACCTGGCGGTCCGCGAAAAGCCGAACACAGGCCGAATAGACCTGGCGTTCAGTGACCGATAGGTCAACATCAGATTCGTGACCTGTCACCAAGTGATTCGGGCTGAGCCACTTACGCGTTACGCGTGATTTGACGAATCGTCTGGGTGTTGATAAGTTCGTGTCGAAATCTTGGACACGATAGAAACTTGATTTTTCCGTCCAAACGATTCCTGAGCGCTCACGGATGAACGCGAAGATCCCACTCACATTGGTTTGCTCAGCGGCGTTGGCGTTCGCGTGTGGTCCTCGCGCGCGCAATGATGCGGCGGCGACGACGCGCAACGATGCGGCGCGCGTCGCGCGAGTGGACGAGAGCACGCCGCTCGCGCCGGCGCTCGATGTGACGGTGGATCGGGCGGTGCATTTCTCCTTCCAGGTGGTGAACCACGGGAAGAAGCGGCTCGAGGTGTCGTTCCCGGATGGACGCACGCACGACGTGGTGGTGCTCGACACGCTGGGGCGCGAGGTGTGGCGCTGGAGCGAGGGGCGCATGTTCACGCAGGCGATGCAGAATCGCGTGCTGCGGACGAGTGACCTGCTCCTGTACGAGGAGGAGTGGGAGACGCCGACGCCCGGCAAGTACGTCGCGGTGGCGACGCTGGCGAGTCGGAACTTCCCGGTGGAGCGCCGGGTGGAGTTCGTCGTCCCGCAGATGTGAGCCGGTGGCGGGCGGTGGGTGGAGGTCCGGGGCGGTCCCTGCGCGGGGTCGCCCTTTGTCGTTCTCCGAACGTTATCTTTTCGGTCGCCGTAAGGAGGTCATTCTCCGAGCGGCGTTTTCTTCAACCCCTGAGACGTGACCCAGACCGACTCACGCGACCTCGAGCTCCTTGCCCAGTTGAAGCGTGCCCGCGGCGAGATCGCCGCGCAGATCGGCCGCCGCATCGTCGGGCAGCATGAGGTCGTCGACAACCTCATCTCGGCCATCCTCGCCGGTGGCCACGTGCTGCTGGTGGGTGTGCCCGGGCTCGCGAAGACGTTGCTGATCCAGACGGTGAGCGAGGCGCTGGACATGGAGTTCTCGCGCATCCAGTTCACGCCGGACCTCATGCCCAGCGACATCACGGGCACCGAGTTGCTGGAGGAGGATCACGGCACGGGCAAGCGGGCGTTCACCTTCGCGCGCGGCCCGGTCTTCGGCAACATCGTGCTCTCGGACGAGATCAACCGCGCGCCGCCGAAGACGCAGGCGGCGCTGCTGCAGGCCATGCAGGAGAAGACGGTGACGGTCGCGGGCAAGACGTACACCCTGCCCGACCCGTTCTTCGTGCTCGCGACGCAGAACCCCATCGAGCAGGAAGGCACGTACCACCTGCCCGAGGCGCAGCTCGACCGCTTCATGTACGAGTTGCGGATCGGGTACCCGACGGTGGAGGAGGAGGAGGCGATCGTCTCGCAGACCACCGGCGTGAAGAACGACGCGATCAAGCCGGTGATGTCGGCGGACACGTTGCGGGAGATGCAGCGGCTGGTGCGCCGGATGCCGGCGCCGCCGTCGCTGGTGAGTTATGCCGTGGGCCTGGCGCGCGCGACGCGTCCCCACGAGGCGGGCGCCTCGCCGACCGTGAAGAAGTACGTGAGCTTCGGCGCCGGCCCGCGCGCCGGCCAGAACCTGGTGCTCGGCGCCAAGTCGCGTGCGGCGATGGATGGCCGCAGCGTGCCGGACCTCGAGGACGTGGATGCCGTGGCGTTCAGCGTGTTGCGGCACCGCGTGGTGCTGAACTTCCAGGCCGAGGCCGAGGGGATGGGCATCGAGAAGATCCTGCAGCTGGGTGGGCGGGCCAAGGCCCGCTGAGGCCACCCGCGGGAGTCACGCACCGTGACCAGCCGCAGCGCGGGACCGGGCGGGGCGCCATTTGGCGCCCCGCCCGTTTCGTTCTGCTCCCCCGGGCAACGGATCGGTTGCCCTGAGGGATGCGCCGAGCGAGAATAGCGCCGCCGCGTGTGCGTGGTCGGCCCTGGTGACGGTGGGGTGACGGCGCGGCGCCAGGTTGGAACGGTCCGAACGGCGAGGCGATGGTGGCGCGAATCGAGGTCCGGGGCATCGGCGCGAGTGAGATCCGCATCGGTCGGCGTCGCATCACGCCGGCGACGGAGGTCGTGTTCGCGCTGGCGTTCTACATGTGCATGCGGGCCGGCGAGCGCGTGACGCGCGACGAGGTGGTGGAGCTGTTCTGGGGCACGGCCGACGTCGTGCGGGGCCGCCACTCGCTGCGGCAGATGTTGTACAAGCTCCGGCAGCGCGGCTTTGCGCTGGACGAGGAGGGCGAGGAGCTCTTCGTGGACGCCGGGCGCGTGGTGAGCGACGTGGCGGCGGTGTTGCGGGAGTCATGGGTGGAGGAGGTCCCGCTCGTCCAGCTGGAGGCGGCGTACGAGCTGATCCCCGGCTACACGCGGGCGATCTCGCTGCCGTTCGAGGGCTGGCTGGGCGCGCAGCGTGCGGCCTTGGGCGCCCAGCACCGCCGCGCTTGCCTGCGCCACCTCGCCCATGCGCGGCGCGAGGGCCGTTGGGCGGACCTCGACCGCATCGCGCTCCTGATGCTGCGCTCGGACCCGTTGAACGAGGAGGCGACACTCGCGCGGGCCGAGAGCGCGGCGATGATCGGGTCGAAGGCGTTGGCGCTGGAGATCCTGGATCAGTACATGGAGGAGCTGGGGGACAAGGCGGTGAAGATCGGGTTGCCGGCGACGGTGTTGCGGAGGCGGATATCGGAGCGCTCGGCGGAGCGCGCATTCGGCCACAGCGTCGACACGATTCTCGTTGGTAGAGAATCTCTGATGGACAAGATCACCCCAGCGGTTGATGGCAACCTGCGCGACGGTGGATGCTACGTGCATCTGGTGGGCTCTCCCGGGATCGGCAAGACCCGCGTTGCAACTGAGCTGCTTAGGTACGCATCGTTGGTCGGATATCGCACGGTCGTGCACCGAGCCGAGGGCATCTCTAGCGCAACACCACTCTCGACACTGGTTCAACTCATCCGTCAGCTAAGTGAGCTGCCAGGCGCCAGCGGCATCTCCACTGATGCGTGGGCTTTGGCGGCTAGACTACTTGCGGTCGGGAGCGCACCGGAGGCGGTCATTGCGGTAGAGCAGAGTCCACTCTCCGCAACCCGACTCGGGTGGCTGCTCTCATCGCTGATTGAAGTAGTGTCTGCTGAACGCAAGCTCGTCGTGCTTGTCGACGACCTGCACAACTGGGACCCCGAGTCGGAGGTTGTGCTGCTTGGTGCGATTCGCGCGACGCGGACCATGGCGTGCCTCTGGCTTAGCACGGGCCGCCGCAGCCCTTTTGCGTCAAGCACCTCGGATGCCTCACACTCGTTCGTTTCAATTTACCGAGTTCCACCACTCTCGCGAGAGAGTAGCATGGAACTCGCAGCAGCGCTGATTGGCGCTAGCCCCTCCGAGACGGGGACGACGCGCGCAGTGCGCGCGGCCGAAGCGAGCGGTGGCAACCCGTTGTTTATCCGCGAACTTGTGACAGGACGCCACACTGAGGCTAGTCATTCACTGCCCACAACACTATCGAGAATAATCTCAGAACGATTGAGTGCGCTGCCAGCGTCGGTGCATCGACTCCTGCTCGCCTGTCGCATCCTCGGTCCCTACGCATCCATTCCGGTTGTCACTCGCGTACTTAGCCCGGACCACGACGTGCCTCTCGATGACATCGAGCATCTTGAGAACGAAGGGATTCTTAGCCTCACGGGCGGAGGCGTGCTCGCAGTGCACGAGTGTTGGCAACCAGCCGTTGACTCCCAGGCATCGTCTGCTACACGTGCAGCACTTACGTATAAGTGCGCTGTTGCACTGGAAAGCTCGTACCACGGGCGTCACACCGCCTTCTCCGCGATGTTTCTGGGAGAGCTGTTCATGCTCTCGGGTCTCAAAGCTGAGGCCAGAGACCATCTTCGGAGGGCCGCAGAGCAGTTCTGCTCACTCGGACTTGTGACACTCGAAGCTCGAGCATATCGGAAGGCGATCGAGACGGTTGGCGCGCGCGACGACGTCGCGCTTCACATGAGGCTCGCCTTTGCCGAGCACCACTGTGGCTACTTTGGGGCCTGCCTGGAAACAACTGACCGAGCTCTCTCGATGTTGAGGTCGGGCCAGAATGCGAGCGCCGATGAAGTGCTGAAGCTTCTTGCAGTGCGGGCGGACTGCGCTTGGCGCTTGGGAAGTGGCGTCCCGGAGTCAGTCGCTGCGCTCCGAAAGGCCATCGAGGAGTCGCAGTCATCGGATCCAGCGATTCAAGAGGCGTGCCTCTGGGGCCTCCGTTGCGTCCTGGTGCACGGACGAAGTGGCGAGGAGAGATTCTTCCTTGACCGCGCCACCTCTGCGGCTGCTCGTTCCGGGTACACGCTGTTCGGTGCTCTCGCGCAGATGCTGTACGCTGCTGAAAGGGGAAGCCGTGCACAAATCCTAGAGAGCACCGAGCTAGCCGCGGGGCTCTCGACGCGGGGATTGTCGCCGCTCGAACGCGTAATGTCCATGCGGCTCACTGCCACAGCGCTACGCTACGCACGCGAGAACGTGCGGGCCGCAAGCCTGCTTGCCGAAGCGGTGACGATGGCCACCGAGCACGAGCTCGTGAACGAGGCGCGTGGCGCAGCGTACTCGGCGACGTTCAACGCACTCGACATCGGTGATCTCGAATCCGCAGCTCACTGGCTCGCGCTGACGCATCAGTGGAAGGGCAATCATGAGAGCACAGACAGCGTGACCTCTCGAGACCACGCGACGTCTCGGCTTCACGCTCAGCGCGGCGAGTTCCGGAAGGCTCTCTCGGTCTTCTCGGAAGACCTTGACGCTGTGCTGCAAGACCAGCTCCCCATCCGCAGCGGCGTGCTGTCTGCCTGCCTTCTCTGGTCCGCTGCCGAATGCGGCGAACGCGAAATGGCCGATCGGTTGCTTTCGCACTCGACTGCGATTCTAAAGGCACAGGAGCCATCCATGCAGATGGACTTCGTCGCCGAATGCTGCGTGCGAAGCCTGCTGGCGCTCGGACACACTTCCCGGGCGAACGCTCTCGCTGAGGATTACGTCAAACGGGCAGCCCTACGGATCGATGCGCCCTTCCCAGGATTCCACACTGAGCTCGAGCGACGCCGTCGTCAGCTAGACAGCAACGAGCGTACGCGCAATCGCAACTAGCGCGGAGGACCGAGCAATGCTTCTAGTCGTGACACCACTCCAGTTGGCCTGAGGACAACGGGATATTCAGTCTTCGCGCTGTCCATCTCCGCGACAAGTAGAGCCCAGTTTGTCGGCTCAAGAACCGCCTCGCAGAGCTCGGGATCAAACTGGCGCCCGCTTTCGGAGATTAGCTCTGCGCGCACGGTGGCTGGATTCAGTGCTGAGCGATACGGCCGAGAAGTACTCATGGCGTCAATCGTATCGGCAAGCGCGATGATTCTCGCACCAAGGGGAATCTCCTCGCCCCGGATCTGCTTTGGATAGCCCGTCCCGTCCCAAGCCTCATGGTGATGGAGGATCTGCGGAACGAGGTCTTCGAAGTGCGAGACTTTTGCAACCAGGGCAGCTCCCCGCGCGGAATGCGACTTCATCACATCGAACTCCGCATCCGTCAGCCTCCCTGGCTTTCGCAGAATCGGGAAGAATTCTTCGTAAATCTTGCCCACGTCATGGAGGAGTGCTGCGGTGGCAATACGTGAAGTCTGCTTTGAACTCAATCCTGCGAACTGCGAAATGAGGCGAGCGAATCGTGAGACTCGCTGGGAGTGGCCCGAGGTGTAGGGATCCTGCGCTTCTACCGTTGCGACCATGAGCTGCAACAACTCCTCGTTCAGCTTCTGGAGCGCGTAGTTCTGCTTGTAGAGTTGGCGCAACCCAAGCATCGGCAATGCGAGCACCGCGGACCATTCGATGCCGAGGAGGAAGTACGCCTTTGCGTAGACGAAGATTAGCGGAAAGGCAAACAGGTCGTACGTCGCCGACTGCCGCATCGACTGCGACCAATGTGTGCGAGTGTTTCCTCCACTCGCGGCAGCGACAATTGTGCTAACTGCCAGCTTATTGATCACAAAGAACACTGTGACCATTGCGATGAATGCCGGCACCGAAGTCGGCGCTTCCAGCATCGACTGTCCGCCGAGCAGCAAGAAGGCACCGATTGCAAACGCTTCCGCCATGACGTGCTGCGAAACGTTGAAGATCGCTTTGATCGGAGCGCGCTTGGCGGCAATCTCAGCGCTCAGCACGCTGAGGAACACCACAACGCAGGCCGCCCAGTTCGGCGAAAGTAGTGCGACGCTCAGAAAGGGCAGAAAGCCGATAGTCCCGGTGCTGCCGTTCGCCGTCTTGTATCCCAAGATTGAGGCGAGCACGCCGAAGGATGCGAAGAAGGCCACCGCCATCCACTGCTCGCCACTTGGGAACGGTCCCAACGACAACAAAGCCACCGTGGCAACAGCTGCCCCGGAGGCCACCATAAGAACGATTCGACGAACCCTTGGGTCTGTCATTGGAACAGTCGAGGACCCCCCGTCCCCTTTCGCCGTACTACTTCAGGTCCAGCTTACCGTATCACCCAACACAAGTGCGCAGATCGCGCTCACCAGCGACGTGATGATGGACATTGAGACTCACCTCCCTTCGTGAGATGGCCTGGCCTCTCGACCAAGCATTCAGCAAAGTTCGGCTCCGCTCATGCGTCCTGATTGACGCTTCCGCTCTGTTCTCTCCGCTTGGAGAGAACGGGGGGTACCCTTTCCGCTTCCTCTCTGTTCAGGTCAGACTGCACCCTACGCTTATCACCTTGACTACCAACCACTTGCCTGCTTTCGCGTACTGAACCGCCTCCCTGCACCAACGCGGCGAAGGGATGACTCCCAACGCCGCGTCACGTCACATCCTGACATCCGGACCGCCAGGGACCGACAGGGACCCGTTCCGGTCCGCTGCCGGCCCCTGCCAACCGCCGTCCCTATCTCCCCGGCACCCGCCGCTCCTCGCCCGACACATGCGGGGCCGAGCCGTTCGCCACCGCCGGCGCCATCCACCGATTGGTCGCGTCCAGCACCGCCAACACCGCCGCCGTCTCCGCGCTGTCCCGCACCTCGCAGCTCCCGGTCAACAGGATCTGCTCCCGGCCCTGACGCGCCATCACGGCGGCGAACACGAACTCCCGCTCGAAGGCCGTCATCACCTTGGCTCCCTCGAGCGAGAACATCCCCGCCACCGGGCCCGCCATCGAGAGGGCCATCAGCGCCGCCCGCGCCGCCACCTCCACCCGGCCGCGATCGCTCTGCAGCCCCTCCTCCGCCTCACCCGCGAAATGCTCCGCCCCGATCCGCAGCGTGACCTTGCAGGTCACCCCGCGCGCCCGGGACCCACGCACCTCGACGTCCTCGAAATACACGGGACGGCCGATCTTGCCCATCACCGCCCCCTCGTTCGGCGTGGCCACGACTCCTGGCGATGGCGTCGGACGCTTCGACGTCGCCGCGATTGACACCTTGCGATGATCCACGCGCAGCCCCAGCTGCGCCATCAACGCACTCTCGATGTTCCGCACCACCTGCTTGGGAGGCGTGTCGCCCGTCACCAGCACGTGGATCGCGTCCACCGACCCCGACTCGGTCGCGGTGATCCGCACCGACACCACGTCGGTCAACGATGCAATCAACTCCTCCGCCCGCTGCAGCGGCAGCACGGAACCCGCGATCGGGGACACCGGTGTCGACGGCTGGGGCTGCGGCTGCGGCGGATTCACAGAACCTTGTGCGAAACGGTGAGTGCTCGGAACCGACGAGAATCTATCCACTTTGGATCGCCTCGAACCCGGCCGAGGCACGGGCTACTCGCTGACTGTCGATAAACTTGCCAACCACGGGACGCCACCGCAACGCAACACGATGTCGCAACTCTGCATCAGCCAACCTGCGGGTGCTTCACCCATCCAGCATCCCGCGTCCCTCGCCCGCAACCCTACTCCCCGAACCGATCCGGCACGTCGTACTCCTTCAACTTCCGGTACAACGTCCGCTCGCCGATGTCCAGAATCTCTGATGCCTTTCGACGATTCCCGCGAGTCTCCCGCAACGCTGCGAGGATCGCGGCCTTCTCGATCTCCGCCATCGTCATCCCCGGCGTGATCGTCACGGCATTGGACGGTGGCGCGATCCCGGGCGGTTCGATCCGCCCCGGCAGCGACTCCACTGCACCGAACGTGCCGCCGACCCCCATCGCCGCCATCCCGCCGGTCAGGCGTTCGAACATCGCACGGTCATCGTCCTGACGACGGCGAAGCTCCTCCAGCTGCAGCTTCACCTCCACCAGACTGCGCACGATGAACTCGAGCTCGCGGCCCTCGGCCCGACCCTCCTCGCGCACGATCGGGCCGATCGGCACCGGCAGCAGCCGGTCGGTCGCGTTGTTCTCCCGGATCCCGCGCGGGATGTCGTCGATCCCGATCTCCCGACCGGTGGCCAACACCACCATCGACTCGATCAGGTTCCGCAGCTCCCGCACATTGCCCGGCCACGGGTAGTCCACGAGCGCCTGCAGTGCCTCGGCCGAGATGCCGTGGAACGTCCGGTCGTGCTGCTCGGCGAACTCCTGCACGAAGCGACGGACCAGCAACGGGATGTCGCTCCGGCGTTCCCGCAGCGGCGGCAGGTAGATGCGCAGCACGTTCAGCCGATAGTAGAGGTCGGCTCGGAAATGCCCGCGCTCGACGCTCTCGCGCAGCGGTCGGTTGGTCGCCGCCACGACGCGCACGTCCACGGGGATGGTCTGCGTCCCGCCGACACGCGTCAGTTCCCGCTCCTCGAGCACGCGCAGCAGCTTCACCTGCGTACTCGACGGGATCTCACCGATCTCGTCGAGGAAGAGGGTGCCGCCGTCGGCCAGCTCGAAGCGCCCGATGCGCCGCTCGGCCGCCCCGGTGAACGAGCCCTTCTCGTGGCCGAAGAGCTCGCTCTCCAGCAGCGTCTCGGGCAAGGCACCCACGTTCACGGCGATGAACGGCTTGTTGCGCCGCGGCGAGAGCCTCGCGATGGCACGCGCGACGAGCTCCTTGCCCGTGCCACTCTCGCCCTCGATGAGCACCGTGCTGGTCACCGGCGCCATCTGCTTGATGGCGACGAGCACCTGGCGCACGGCCTCGCTCTCGCCCCAAAGTCCGGTCTCCCGCGTGATGCGCTGGCGGTCGAGCAGGCCGTGCACACTCGCCCGCAGCGCGTCGGCCGTCACCGGCTTGGTGAGGACCTCGGCGAACCCCACCGACTTGAGCCGTGCCTCGAGCGCCGCGTCACCCACATCGGCCAGGCCGATCACACTCGCACCACCCCAGAGCTGGTCGCGCACGAGTCCCAGCGTCTGCTGGTCGAGCAACGCGCCGGTGAACACGATCACGTCGGGCTTGGCCCGGCGGATCTCGCTCGGCACGTCGTCCATCGGCGACACGAGGTGCGTCTTGACGCCGTCCGCTTCGAGCAGGGCGTTGAGACGGACGGCGGGCTCGACGTCGGTCAGGGTGATGAGAACGGACAAGCGATGGACGGTGGAAGGTGGATGTGGGATGTGGGATGTGGGAAGGTGGAAGGTGCGGCGGTGCGGGAGGTTGCTGGCGCGCCTGCACAGGCGCGCCCCTCACTCCTCACACCTCCCACCTCCCACCTATCGCTTCACGGTGCCCTTCTTCCAGAACGGGAACCCCGTGATCGTCCCGAGCACCCGCTTCCCGCGGATCTCGACCTCCAGCGTGTTGCCTTCCTTCGCGTGTGCGGTCGGCACGTACGCCGTGCCGAGTCCGACGCCGACGCTGGGGCTCATCACACCGGACATCACCACGCC
>Ga0268299_1004123_pt1 | contig 11907 bp, 7 predicted proteins | sample NOBtaG_FD_193484 | JGI IMG/M metagenome (GOLD analysis project Ga0268299, IMG submission 193484) | Activated sludge microbial communities from bioreactor in Nijmegen, Gelderland, Netherland - NOB reactor | ecosystem: Engineered > Bioreactor > Aerobic > Activated sludge | place: Netherlands... | reverse complement strand
GAGGTCTTCGATCGCATTTACAATGCCGGCTTGCCCGCCGACTATCAATCTCTCGATTAGGCGACCTGCCGCAGAAAGTTCAATGCATTAATAAACAAGGACAGATTGCTGTCCTAAATCCGGCCAGCTCAACTCTTTCACTGACAGCTCCGCTTCCTTGAGCGTCAGGGCTGTGCCCTCAGGAATCGGCAACAATTCAATCGTCAGGTGATGTCCTCTGCCCCTGACGGCGTTGATTGGATAGAGCGCCTTGACCAGAAATTCCGTGTCTTTTCCCTTGTTGAAAGTGACCACCTGTGCGGTGCCGGGCAAGCGCAGAGTCTCCGGCTTCGGCTGTCCCTTGCAATCATAATAATCTGGGTTGTCACCGGATGTGGTGATGCCATCGAGCCTTACTGATACGACTGCCTGTTGTCTATCGCCGGAAACTGCCTGACCTTTTCCTTTGAATTCCGCAAGGACATGAGTGGCACCTTCTTGCGGCTTCAGAAGATAATCGCAGTGGCATGCGGTATTGAAAGTGAGAAAGTCGTCTTTCTTGCCCGGTATGACTTCGACTTCTTTAAAGTTGAAGGGACTTAGCCGCACGCATTTCGTTTCGGATTCGAATGTTTTGCCCACGCCAGCATATCCAAGCGCGATCATCATCCGCCACTGACCCTTCTGAATTCCAGGCGCCGAGGACAAATCAGATTGAGGCGCAAGCGGATATTTGGGTTCGTCATACTCGATCTGCGATTGAGACGGAGTTGGAATCGTAAATTTCACTCTTGGTCGCCAATCCAGGTCGTGAACACTAACAAAGATTCGGCTGTGACTGACAATCTCATATGTAGGAAGCGCAATGCCCGCGGACGGCGATTCGGCCGCGAAGTCACCATATACGGTTAATGGTGCTCCGGAGGGTGATGAAATTCGGATTTGATTTTTTCCGTCCTGGCTTAAATATTCGATCGGAATCGGCACTGCGCGCCACTGTCGTACATTCTCAATGTTGACATTGATATCCTTGGCCATTTCTTCCATGAAAGACAGGAGATCGAATTTTTTTTGATAGAAGTGAAATACACTTTTGGGAGCTTCTCTTATTCTGTGACCATTGACGGTGATATGCGCATGCTCGATTTCTTTGCTCGCATCGACTAGAAGCAAGGCCCACTGTGGCGTATCACTGCTGTCCGCTCTCTTTGAAAAGCTAAGTTCACGCATTGCCACTGCAGGTCCCGATATTCTTGCGGCGATTTCTGCTTCTCTCGACTCGCGCAACAAACAAAGACCGGTCGTAATAGTGAAAAGCAAGAATATGATGGTGACGCTCGTCTTCATTAGTTTGGAACTCAGACTTAGCCTGGCGGTTATTTTTTGCAGGGCAAAAAAGAACCACGCTGCTAAAATCGCGTAGGCCGTCGCCAATGCAAGCGCTGCTGAAATGGGTGAACTCAGCCAGCCAAGGGCGTTCTCTACGTAAAGCAGATTAGAAAGCAAAACCAATAATATTGGTGGAATGATCAAATTTAGCAATTGCAATTTTGAAGGGTGCGAGTGCCTGATTGCTTCAATTGCCCAAAAAAGCAGCACGACAAACAATGGTGTTGCCGTAAAACCGTATCTTGGAATACCCTCGAATCCCGTGTAGATAAGATGACCGATTACGGCAAGAACAAGCATGGCCGCGGTCGAATTTCTTAAAGTAAACTGATCGAATTCGATTTTCTTTATCGAGATTTGCAGCGCGCTTATCGTCGCTGTCAAACCCAAGGCCAGCGCTCCCATAGCGAATACCGCCAGCAATTGATGGGTAAACCTGATGGACTGCGCGTTTAGAAAGACGGCAGTGCGCCGGAAATCATTCCATGGTTCTGCGAAGATTCGCGCCAGTTTGCGAATGTTCAGGTCGGTGTGTCCTAACGGATCTTCCATGAACAACGCAACCTCGACCCCGATTACGCTTGTTTGTCCGGACGCGTAATTAGATGCCTGTTGTGTGGGCAAGCCATGATACCCGTCTGTAATCAAGCTGTTTGTGACAATTGCATTGAGTATTGGATAACGCTGCGGTATGAAAAAAATTTTGCCGGTGGCTTCTTTAGTGAAAACCCAGAAAGGCAGCATTGTAATGATGGTTGCTGCAGAAAACGCAGCCAGCCCTGTTGCCGCTCTTTTCCACCTAAGGCACACAAGCAGAAACGCGAGCGCAAACAGTACACAGAACATCATAACCGGCTTGGTGAGCAGCATTAGTGCGAAGAAAAAACCGGCATAAGCTAATGGAAGCAGGTGACTGAAATTTGCATTTTTTGCTTTCAATGCGATGTCGAAACATAGGCTTACTGCAAGAAGCAGCGCCGCGCATAAATTCTCTGAAACCAGTCTTTGAGTGGCAATCACAGCCGGGGGATAAAGCCCCCAGAGCAAACCTGCTGCCAGTGCCAGAAATTTGTTGCCGGTGGCGCGCCAGGCGAGGATAAAGACAAGACCCGACACCAGCGACTGAATAATGCTTTCCAGTACAGACAGCGCGTACGGCATACTCAGATGAAAAGTCTGCCCAAGCAAGATTGCTTTTGCGGCAATCAAAGGCAGGACGGGACCGTCCACAATCAGCATGTCGGCAAGCTCTTTCTGCCTTGCTTTGGACGCCTGGCCGGTAGCAGACCTTTTTTTCTCTTCGTTGATTTGCAGGATGGTTTTAGCCGACATCAGGAAAACACCCGAGTCGAACAGTTCCACAAAGCGGTCGTCCCCGCGCTTGAATGCTCTTTCCGTCGTGGAGGCGCTCACAAAGTAAGCAGAGCAAATGACCAGCAAGAAAAACCCGGCGAGCACAAATTTACTTTTGCTCTGCAGGCCCTTACTTTGTGAATTTGCTTGCATAAAACCTGGTGCCGGCGAAGCTTGCTGAAATTGCCCTCCAGCTAAGCTTGCCGAATTCGCCGGCAAAAAACATGATAAACGCTCAATCCAAGGGTTGTAATCAAGTTCTACAATGACCGGCATATTGTGGAGCTGTGACTTTCTTGATCAGAAATTCAGTATTTAAGACGCTTTTGGCAGCAATTTCGGTTTTGGCTGTGGTCGCTCAGACGGCCTGCGGCAATGTTGCACTGGCTCAGACACCTGCAGGCAGCGCGAAAAGCTCTGTGGCATCGGTGCAGCCTTCCCTGGAAGGAGGAGAAGAGCGGACTGCCGAAGACGATAGTCAAGAGATGAGTGGGATAATTCCGGAAGGAGAAGCCCAGGTGCGTGTTCGCATTTCCGTCCCCCACAAGATCCGTCCTGACAGCACAATTACTCTTTATCCATATCCGGTCAGACCGCCCAAATTGCTCAAACTTATTAACAAAATCGACGACAACCCGAAGTCGCTTCGTGCTCAGTTGTTGAACCTTGGCTACGCTCAACGCTCGTCCGACACCAGATTGTTTCCCATAGGCGGCTGGCGCTGGAAATACATCATCAATTCAGCGCTGGCGAAAAGCGGCACTCGCTCGCCGACAAATATCATCACCATGTACCCATGGACGTTCAAGATGGTTCCTTACGTCCAGACTGAGGTGCGGCGTATCAATCAGATAGAAGAAGAACGCAAACAAAGTTATGCGGCCGCGATGAAAAACTTCGAAGAGAATGGCGTCGATCTGGAAAACGAAGCCTTGCATCAAGGTCTGGCCCCTGTCGAGATTGCCATCAAGAAAGGCAAGACGACAGCCATGTCCGGTACGGCAATTGTGCCGCCCGGAACCTGGTATGTAGTAGCCACGCACAAAACTCCGAACTTGAAGTTTTACTGGCAGATACCAGTTACGGTATCAGCCGGAGAGCGCTCGACCGTTCAATTGACGCAAACTAATGCGCTCGTCATCCAGGGCGACTGGTAGTCTCATGAGTTTATAAGCCGGTCTAGAGCGTCTTTGCCAGCTCGTGAATTATCACTTGCACTGTCGGCTTAGCTTGCAATTTGGCGCGCAATGATTTGGATACTGAATCACGAATCTGCGATCTCAATTGAGCAATATCGATCGGTGGCGCATCTTTTCTTGCTCGGGCTATCAGCTCATGGATAGCACCTTTGAGCTCATCTTGCATGTCTTCCCATTCTTTCGAGAGAAGAAATCCTGAGGCTCCCGACTCGATTGTCGGTCCACTCAAAAGTTCGCCGACATTGTTGATGACCAGCGCTACAGTAACCACGCCTTCCAAGCTTAGCGAGCGTCTTTCGTTGACGGAGAATGTGGTGACTCGCTCGCCCTGGTCGCGATTGAATAGAACCGCCTGCGCTTCGATTGTCCCAATCATCGACGCGATGCCGTTGTCGACTTCCAGTATCTCTCCATTCTTGAGTGGAAATACATTCGCTTGCGCAATGCCCCAATCCATCGCCAGTTGCGCGTGGTGCATAATATGGCGTCCTTCACCGATGGCCGGAATAAAATACTTCGGCTTGGTTATGGACAGCATCAACTTCAGCTCTTCGCGGCTGGCATGCTTGGGCATGTGCACGCCTTCATGCTTGCCATGCACGACTTGAACCCCACGAGAGAGGAATTGATCGAGAATGACGGACATTTGCCGCACCCGTCCCGGGATGATGTCGGCACTGTAAATTACAGTGTCCCCTTCTTTCACCGTCAAATTTTCATTGGTGCCGGAGGAAAGCTCGCGCATAACTTCCATCGGGTCGCCTTCCGTGCCGGTGGCGACGACCAGAATCTGCTTGTCTTTGAGCTTGCCTAAATCTTCCAGACTAGCTTCAATCGAGCGATCGTAATTGAGATTGCCGGTAAGCGCCCCTGAAAGCGCCGTGCGGATAAGCGTCTCGCCGACGATGATCACTTTTCTGTCGTTCGCTTTTGCCAGATCGCACAAGATCTGCAATCGATGCGTGGCGCTGCCGGGAATGACGACGATGACGCGAGCCGGAGCACTGGCGATATGTTTGCTCAACCCCGCCAGAACGGATCTTTCGGACGGACAATAGCCATGGTTTTCCACTCCTGCCGAGTTGCTTATCAAAAGCATCACTCCTTGATCGCCGACTTGCGCCAGGCGGCTGACATCGAGAAGGCGCTTATCGACCGGAGTTTGATCGAGTTTAAAACTGGAAGTGTAGATAATCTCGCCTTCAGGCGTGCCGATTCTCAGCGCGGCGGCATCAGCAATGGCATCATTGACTTTGATCCATTCGACCTCGAATGGTCCGATTTGATACGGATATCGCCATTCGATAGTATCGACTTCCGGAAACTTCTGGCCTGATTTCTCCCTTTCTTCTTTCTCAATCAGCGATTGGGTGAGCATTGCCGAGACAAATTGTGGCGCCATGATGCGCGGTACTTTCAAATGATTGAGCAAATAGGAGACACCGCCTGAATGCTCTTCATGCCCGTTGGTCAGCAGGAGGGCAAGGATTTTATCGGTATTGGCTTCCAGAAAATTGGTGTTGGGAAGCAGTAAGTCGACGCCCGGCAATCCTTCGGGTGGGTAGGCAACGCCGGCATCGACGATCAGTATCTCGCCGCCGTATGTAATTACCCAGAGCACTTGCCCTAATTCGCTTTGCCCGCCAAGAGGAATGACGGAAAGGCTGTCGTATTTAAGATCGGCGCCGCCGGTTACTATATGTGCCACTTTTCATCCGCTTGGTTGTGACGGTTGTCAGCTATTGAGCCAGTCAGGCTCAACCTTTTATGGCTGACCCGAGGGAAAGTCGTATTCGTTTTTTTTCCTGTCTTTTAAATTGTACGCTTTTACGAAAGATTGTCGAACAGTTTCGTGAAGTGTTGCCTTTGATATCGTTTGTCACCTCAAGAGCGTAAAATCAATGATTGGAGTTTTCTGGGTGTCGCGGCAGGCTCCTTGGCTGGATTACGGTTTAAAACCAGACAAAAGCGCGAGGAAACATGACTAATCCAAAAGATGTACTCAATAAATTGCTTTACCCCGTGAGCGAAGACCCCGAACGGTCTTCTTTGCCGGCCGTTATTGAAACCGATGTGGAGACGCCGGGCGCCAGCGGTTCGAAACACCGACAGTACAGCTACAAAGAGTTTCAATCTCTTATTGATGCTGCCGAGGAAACCTTCATTGGCGCGGGCGTTGAGAAGGGCAATCGTGTAATGATGTCGGCGCCCAATTCAGCCAGACTCTTAGCTTCGATTCTGGCGCTCTGGAGAATCGGGGCAGTAGCGGTTTTAGTCGATGCGCGGGTGACGCCGCAAGAAGTGCAAAACGTAGCCAAAAGGCTGAAGGTCAAGCTTTTGTGCGGCTCTTTGCGGCACGCCCCCGACTTCTTTTCAGCAAATGAAACGATGAAAGAAGCGCAAGTCGGCTTGCTTGATCTTTGCGCCATTGCCGATGCGCCTAAAAATGCGTCGTCGCTTTCAAGGCGGGAAAAGAGCGATGAAGAACTGAAAGAGCCGGCCTTCATAATTTTGACTTCGGGCACCACCGGCACTCCTAAAGGTGCGGTGCACGACCTCTATTCTTTGATGATCAATCTGGAAGAACTAGGCCAGATGGCGTCGATCAAATTGGAAATGCGTGGACTTTTGCCCTTGCCGTTGAGTCACATTTTCGGATTGGAAGTAAATTTGATCTGCGCTCTTTATGGCGCCAGCGTCACTTATTGCGACCTTACACCTAATGGTTTTTTTGCCTGCATCAACAAATACGATCCGCATATCCTGGTGGGCGTGCCGACCGTGTATGCCGCCATGCTGAATATTCAAGACGGACTGATGAATATGAACTCCGCCCATATTTTGCTCTCCGGCGGCGCACCGTTGCCGGTATCACTGGCGGAAGACTTCTTGAAGAAATACGGCAAGAAATTGAACAATGGATACGGCTCGACCGAGTCCAAAATCATTGCTCTCAATCTAATCGGCCCGCATGATTCGGTAGGAAAACCAATCCCATCGGTGACGGTCGAAATCGTGGATGAGAACGACAAAGTTCTCTCAGAAGGTGAGACCGGTGAGATTACAATTTCCGGCTCCAACTTGATGCTTGCCTATGTGGACAATCCTGAAGCGACAGCCAAAGCCGTTCGCAACGGACGCTATTACACAGGTGACCTGGGGCATATTCAGGATCGGCAGATCTTCATCTCCGGCCGCGCTAAAGAAATGATCGTAGTTGCAGGCAATAAAGTTTTTCCCGCCGAAGTCGAAGATGTTTTGCTCAATCATCCGAATGCCGCTGAGGTCGCTGTTGTCGGTGTTCCTCACAAGAGTCTCGGGCAGACCGTAAAAGCAATAATTGTAATAAAAGACAAGAAATTGAGCGAACAATTGCAAGAAGGCGGAGATGCGAAAAAAGCTGCCCGGCAAGAATTGATCGCGCAGTTCAAAGATTACTCGAGAGATAATTTGAAACGCGAATTGCGCCCTATGGAATGGGATTTCAGAGCAGTCGGCGACTTTTTGCCCAAGACTCTTTCCGGAAAAGTCGACAAGAAAAAATTGGAAGAGAAGCCTGCTTAAGACATCGTCTTTCGCTTGCGAGAAGGTTCTTTGAACGCCGCCTCAATTGCTTCTTCAAACTCTTTTGCTGTTTGATATCGATCGTCGGGCTCTTTCGCCAGAGCTTTCATTACGACAAGCTCAATCGGCGATCCGCTCTGGATGTCGTCTCGCTCTGCCGAAAGCGGCGGCGGTGCTTCGAATAATTGTTTCGTCAAAATAGACTCGGCTGTTTCACCCTCGAATGGCACTTTTCCTGTCAGCAACTCGAAAAGTATTACGCCGACCGCGTACAAATCCGCGCGCGCATCGATTTTTCGATCTTTCAATTGCTCAGGTGCGATGTATGCCGGAGTGCCGATTAACTTGCCGGTTTGCGTGAGGCGATGCGCTCCGGCCACCAGATACGCGATGCCGAAGTCCAGTATCTTGATGTGTTGGGTTGCGCCTTTGACGGCTTCGACAAGAATATTGTCCGGCTTCAAATCTCTGTGTATGATCCCGGCTGCATGCGCTTCGGCAAGACCGCGGCATACTTGCATCACGATGGCGCCTGCTGTTTTCAGATGCACTGGCCCGTGCCGATCGAGCGCGCGCCTGAGTGATTCACCGGCGACATACTCCATAACCAGATACGGTTCGTGATTGTTGAGCACGCCGCCGTCGTAGACTCTTATGATGTTCGGATGGTTCAGTTGCGCTGTGAGCTGGCACTCACGTTTGAAGCGCTCGTTAGCTCTATCGTCGTTGGAGAGCCAGGCTTGCATGACTTTGATTACGACAGGTCGCTCGATGAGATTGTCGAAAGCCTGATAGACAACGGCCATGCCGCCCTGTCCTATCACCGATTGAATGGTGTACTTGCCGCCGACAGTTTTCCCAAGCAGGCGCGAGGCCTCTGCGATTTGAATGCGCGGGCGCAATTTGGGCTCGGCGCTTTGCGGCAATCTCGAGCCGTCGATCATGCAGAAATTGGCTTCTTCCGGATATTGCCGGCCGCAATTTTCGCAGCGCTTAATCTCGGGGATTATGTCTACGTTCGTGCTCATGCCGCGAGCTTCGCCTTCGTAGTGGAAGGCGCAGCCGTCAAACGGGCAATGTGTGGCGCCTTGTGGCAAAAGGCGATTACATAAGACGCAGCGACGGGTCACTGTAGCCCCTCCTGGGGCCGGCTGACGTTCAAAAAACTTCCACTCTCGAGAATAGCCATTTCAAAGCGGCATATCTCATTTGTATCTTACCCAAACGTTCTTGCCCTCCTGCGACAGAGGGAGTGCAGCTTTTGCGATACTGGTAAGTGAACGTTGCGTTTTTGCGAAAATGGCAATTTTTATCATGCCTGCAAGAGATCCAATCAAACCATTTTTCCTCTGCCTGACTGCATGTGCGGTTTTGTCAGGTCTTGCCGCATCGGCTGAGGAAGATGGGCAAATACAGGCGGACGCGCAAGATTCTCCTGCCCAGAGTGGCGATTCGGCTAATTTTGCAAACTCGTCGAATTCTTCTGACTCATCCGGCGGCAATATGGAACCGGCCGGCGAAATCCAGCCTTCAGAAATCCAGCCTTCAGAAATCCAGCCTTCAGAAATCCCACCTTCAGAAATCCCGCCGGGCGAAACTCAAGCGACCGAGTCACCTGAAGCGCAGGCTAATTCTGCGTTGCCGGAAGCGCCGCCTGCCGAGTTGCCGTCCGGCCAGCCGTCTCAAGAAGCCAGCGAAGCGAGCCCGACCGGACAGGCAAAAGGCAAGGAGCAACTTATCGAAAGTCTGCGCGATGTATTTCCGATCAACGGGAATCCATTGAAGGATTTGTTTACCCCTCAGCCCCAGTACGTCACCCCCCAAACCCTGATGAATCCGCAGCCTAAAGCTCCTTTCGCCGGTGAAGCGAATCCGTTGAAAGGGCTTTTCACGCCGCAGCCTCAGTACGTCACCCCCCAGACATTGATGAATCCGGAGCCCTCGCCGCCGGGCGGCGAAATTAATCATTTTAAGGGCATGTTCACGGCTCAGCCGCAGTACCCGACTTCGCAAACTCTCATGAATCCTCATGCGCTGCCGCGCTACTACGTGAAAGAAAGGCTGCCGGAGCACTTTTTCGAAAAAGCGGTTAATGGCAAGGGCGCTGACGGGCAAAAGGCGGAAACGCCCTTGGGACCGGCGAAATCAACGGACGCAAACACGGCGGGCAGCGCTCATCCTCTCAGACAGGCGTTGCTTTTGCTAAACAGCGGTCGCGAGCAAGATGCCATCCGACTGATTGACCGTATGTTGGTTCAAACCCCGGGAAACTTTCAGGCGCGCTATGTGCGGGCCGTCGCACTGGTACGGTTGCGGCGTTTTGCCGAGGCTTCTGAGGAATATAAAACCATCCTGCGCTTTTCGCCGGACCTGGCGCTGAGGAAGCTGGCCCAGGAAGGGATTACGAAATTGGGAGTATAAATCCGGCACCGGCGTCATTTGTCTGAAATGAGTCTCAAAGCTTAAGAACTTGGCGGTTGTCAATAGGAAAGGATATGCTGGTTGCAGATGCCGGATTTTAAGGTTGTTCAGTGAACCGAATTAGTACGGGCCCGTCCGATAGAAAAGTTCTTTCCAAAGAGCACGTTGTGAATTTCAGCGTGGCTGCAGGATCGCTTTGGCTGATGCGCCATTTGCTTTTCGGAATGCTTTTCTATTTCATGATCTGTCATATCCCAGGCATTATGGTGAAAGCCGATTTGCTTGGCTGTGTCTGTATTTCTCTTCTGCTCTCGACTGGCTTTTACATCTCAGTTTTCGCCATCACCGCACTTTTGAGTCTAAGCTGGGTTACTTATCGTCTCTACAAAGACTCCGAGGAATTTCTTGCCGGCGATTCGCCCAAGATGGACTGGTTGAAAGATAAGAGATTCACCGTGCCGTTTTTTATTTTAGGAATCATTACCAACGCACTTATATTGAAAGTCTTTTCCAGTTTCTATCCGAATATGATTCTGGTGGATAGCTGGAATGCCGCTTTCCTGGCTGGTCTGGTTATGGTCATTGCCAATCGTTCCTTGAATGCATTGCAGAAAAACGTCGTCAAACTTTCATTGCTCGACGACGTAAATAATCTGACTCGCAGTGCTTGATTAGAGTACTGCTGTTTCTCTGTAGGCGCCGTGCACTTCGCGCATGGCATCGCAGATTTCGCCTGTGGTTGCGTAGGTTTTTACTGCTTCCAAAATGAATGGGAAGCTGTTCTCACCAGTGCGCAATGCATCCTTCAGTTTTTCCAGCGAGGCGTCGACGGCCTTTTGATCGCGTCTTGCTTTCAGTTTTTTCAATCTTTCGACTTGACGTTCTTGATACTGGCGGCCGATCTTGAGGATATCGATGCCCGGTCCTTCCGCTTCTTCGGTGAAGCCGTTCAGTCCGACAAAGATGCGGTCTTTCGAATCCAATTTTTGCTGGAATTGATATGCGGAGTCGCCGATTTCCTTCATGAAGAAACCTTTTTCGATACCGGATATGACACCACCGATGGCTTCAATTTTGTCGAAATATTCTTCTGCCTGACGCTCTAACTCATCGGTGAGCCACTCGACGAAATACGAGCCGGCCAGGGGATCGGCGACGTTGGTGACACCGGTTTCGAAAGCGATGATTTGCTGTGTGCGCAAAGCGATGTGCGCTGCTTTTTCGGTGGGCAGCCCGAGCACCTCATCCATGGAATTAGTATGCAGCGATTGCGTGCCTCCCAGAACACCTGCCAGAGCTTCAATGGCGGTGCGAACGATGTTGTTCTCCGGCTGAGGCGCAGTCAGACTGCAACCGGCGGTTTGGGTGTGAAAACGCAATTTGAGCGAGCGCTCGTCTTTGGCGCCGTAACGATCGCGCATGCGGCGTGCCCAAATTCTTCTGGCGGCACGATATTTAGCGATCTCTTCAAAGAAATCGATGTGCGCATTGAAGAAGAAGGAAAGGCGCGGAACGAAATCATCAACTTTGAGACCGGCTTCAATGCCTGCGTCCACGTAAGCAAATCCATCCGCCAGAGTGAAAGCCAATTCTTGCGCCGCCGTAGCTCCGGCTTCGCGAATGTGATAACCGGATACTGAAATGTGATTCCATTTAGGCACCTCATTGGTGCAGAACACCATCATGTCCTGGATCAGCTTGAGAGCCGGACGAGGCGGAATCAGGTATGTCTTTTGAGCGATGTACTCTTTGAAGATGTCGTTCTGCAGAGTTCCATTCAGTTTGCTGAGGTCGAAACCACGATTCTGAGCGTTGGCCAGGAACATGGCAAAAACAATAACGGCAGGTCCGTTGATGGTCATGGAGGTGGAAACTTTGTCCAGCGGCAGATCCTGATAAAGGATTTCCATGTCCTCGAGGCTGTCGACAGCGACGCCGCAGACACCCACTTCACCGTCCGACTTGGGATGATCTGAGTCGTAGCCCATTAATGTCGGCAAAT
>Ga0268299_1004122_pt1 | contig 11922 bp, 2 predicted proteins | sample NOBtaG_FD_193484 | JGI IMG/M metagenome (GOLD analysis project Ga0268299, IMG submission 193484) | Activated sludge microbial communities from bioreactor in Nijmegen, Gelderland, Netherland - NOB reactor | ecosystem: Engineered > Bioreactor > Aerobic > Activated sludge | place: Netherlands... | reverse complement strand
TCCCGGGCAGAAGTTGAGCGTGCCGGAGATGCCGGCGGTGGGCAGCGGGTTGGCGACAACGGTGGCCGAGGCGGTATTGGTACAGCCGTTGGCGTCCGTGGTGGTGACGGTGTAGGTGCCCGCGCCAATCACGATTTGACTGGTGTTGGCGCCGGTGCTCCAGGCGTACGACGAGCCGCCGTTGCCCGTGAGGGTGGTAGTTTGGCCGGCGCATATCGCGAGGGTGCCGCTGATAGAGGCCGTGGGCAACGGGTTGACCACCACAGTGGCAGAATTGGAGCCGGTACAACCCGCTGCGCTGGCCACCGTCACAGTGTAAGTGCCGGCGGTTCCCGTTGTGATGGATTGGGTAGTGGCCCCCGTGCTCCAGAGGTAGGAGGCGCCGGCGGTTGCGGTCAGCGTGGTCGTCTGGCCCGCGCAGATGGACAGGTCGCCGTCAATGGTGACCGTGACATTTTCATTTTCAACAACGGTAACCGATGCGGTTCCCGTGCAGCCGTTGGCATCGGTCGCCGTAACCGTGTAGGTGTCGGCGGCGTTTACGTTGATGGAAACCGTGTTGGCGCCGGTGCTCCAAGCGTAGGAGGCGCCGCCGGTGCCCGTAAGGGTGGTCGAGCCGCCCGGGCAAATTTCCGGTACGCCGGAAATGCCGGCCGTGGGCAGCTGGTTCACCGTGACGGTAGCCGTGGCCGTGGCCGTGCAGCCGGCTGCGTTGGTCACCGTCACCGTGTAGGTGCCAGCGGTACTCGTGCTGATGGAAGCGGAATTGGCGCCGGTGCTCCAGGCGTAGGAAGTTCCCGCGCTGCTGGTCAGGGTCGTGCTCTGTCCGGCGCAGATGGTCAGCGTGCCGCTGATCGAGGCCGCAGGCAGCGGGTTGACCACCACCGTGGCCGATGCAGTACCCGTGCAGCCGGAGGCGTTGGTCGCGGTCACCGTGTAGGTGCCGGCGGTGTTGACGTTGATGGCTGCCGTGTTGGCTCCCGTGCTCCATGCGTAGGACGTGCCGCCGTTGCCCGTGAGGGTGGTGGATTGTCCGGCGCAAATGGCCAGCGTGCCGGAAATGGAAGCACTCACGCCCGGGTTTTGGGTGACGGATGCCGATGCCGTGTTGCTGCAGCCGTTGACGTTCGTGGCGGTCACGGTATAGGTGCCCGCAGCGTTGACGCTAATGGAGGCCGTGTTGGCGCCCGTGCTCCAGGCGTAGGACGTGCCGCCCGTGCCCGTGAGCGTGGTGGAAAAACCCGGGCAGAAGTTGAGCGTGCCGGAGACGCCGGCGGTGGGCAGCGGGTTGACGGCCACGGTAGCCGACGCGGTGCCCGTGCAGCCCGCAGCGTTGGTGGCCGTGACGGTGTAGGTGCCGGCGGTGCTGACGTTGATGGATGCCGTGTTGGCGCCCGTGCTCCAGGCGTACGACGCGCCGCCCGTACCCGTGAGCGTGGTGGTTTGCCCGGCGCAGATGGCGAGCGTGCCGGAGATGCCGGCGGTGGGCAGCGGGTTGACGACGACCGTGGCCGACGCGGTTGCGGTGCAACCGGCAAGATTGGTCACCGTTACGGTGTAGGGGCCGGCAGTGCCCGTTGTAATGATCTGAGTATCTTCCCCGGTGCTCCAAGCGTATGTGCCGCCGCCGGAACCTGTGAGCATCGTCGTTTGGCCGGCGCAGATTGTCAGGTTGCCAATGATGAGCGCACTAGCGCTAGGATTTTCGGTCACATTTGCGTTTGTCGTGTTGGTGCATCCATTGGTGTCGCTTACCGTTACGGTGTAGATTGCGGCGGTGCTTATGGTTATGCTCGCCGTATTGGCGCCCGTGCTCCACGAGTAGGACGTGCCGCCCGTACCCGTGAGCGTGGTGGAAAGCCCGGGGCAGAAGTTGCGCACGCCGGATATGCCGGCGGTGGGCAGCGGATTGACGGTCACGGTGGCCGACGCGGTGCCCGTGCAGCCGGCGGCGTTGGTGGCCGTGACGGTGTAGGTACCGGCGGTGCTGACATCAATGGAGGCCGTGTTGGCGCCCGTGCTCCAGGCGTACGACGTGCCGCCCGTGCCCGTGAGCGTGGTGGTTTGCCCGGCGCAGATGACGAGCGTGCCGGAGATGCCGGCGGTGGGCAGCGCGTTCACGGTCACGGTGGCCGACGCGGTGCCCGTGCAGCCGTTGGCGCCGGTGGCGATGACGGTGTAAGTCCCGGCGGTGCTGACGTCAATGGAGGCCGTGTTGGCGCCCGTGCTCCAGGCGTACGACGTGCCGCCCGTGCCCGTAAGGGTGGTGGTTTGGCCGGCGCAGATGGCGAGCGTGCCGGAGATGCCGGCGTTCGGCGCGGGTTTTTCGGTCACGGTTGCCGAGGCGGTGAGGGTGCAGCCGTTTTGCCCGGTGACCGTGACCGTGTAGGTGCCACCGTTGGTTACGGTGATCCCGGCGGTATTGGCCCCGGTGCTCCAGCTGTACGACGTGCCGCCAGAGGCAGTCAGTGTTGTGCTACTGCCGGCGCAAAAATCGAGAACGCCCGAGATGGTCACGGGGTCAACGGTGAATTCCGACTGTGCATAGAATCCCCATTCGCCAAGGGCATTGCGTCCGCGAATGTAGAGTCGGTGCGTGCCGGGAGGCAGGCATTGTGGGATGGACAGGTTTTGCACCGTGACGGTATCGTCCGAAGTTATGCTGATGGGTGTGCCGTTTCCTACACCCGGATCTGTGTCGAAGAAATACTCGGCGGCCACGATATTTTCTTCCGGGATGAGCGGGCCGATTTGCACGCCCGTGGCAGCGCCTTTGTCCGTCGGGGTATAGTCATCGAGGTTGATGTTGATGTTCAGCTCTTGGATATTCGTGGGGCACAGCTCGAATGTGCCAAATCCGGCACCTGCGAGGTTGTTCGGGATCGTCATGATCACCACCCATTGATTGGTCACCCAGTCCACCGGGAACGTGATCGGGTTGGGGTCTTTGGCGAACAACTGGACGCGGGTCGAGCCGCTCGTAAACTCAGGCCCTGCCTTCAGGATGGTGTAGGACGTTGTTACGGAACCGAGGCTGACCCCGTAGGATGTGGGCCAGCAGATGCCAAAGACAAGGTCGGTGAGAAAGTCGCTGGTCGTGGGCGGATGGCCGGATGTCTCGCGCATTTCCACGGCGATGACGCCGCTTCCGGCATTTCGGAGCCGGATTTCAAATGTTTGGCTCTGTGCTACGAGCCACGCGAAACAAAGGAGTATGGTGAGTACAAGACTTTTCATAAAGAGTAGAAGGAATAAACGTGAGAAACACCGTGGAGGACGTGGGAAAAAGGATTATTGAGCATTCGGGGTTGCCTTCCGAATGGTGAAGCTCGTGGAAACAGCGCCGCCCAGTGGCACGGAAGCCGGGGTGGTGACCGTGGTGGTCTGCGGGCGCGCCGGCTCACCGGTCATGGAGAATTCATGGTCCGACTCGTATATCCCGAGGTTGGTGCCGCCCGTGCCGGCGCCGAGGCCGGGTGAGCCGGGTTGGAGGCGGTAGTTGCGGGTGTAGCTAAAAAATTCCGCAGGTGATGGCTCGTTAGGGGCCTGGACATTGACGAACTGCGGATTCACATTAACGAGGTTGCCCGAACCTGCCTGACCAGCAGGAGGCAGGTTGTTGTTGGTGTTATGGCCGAAGGACAAATTGTTTTCATACAAACAGTTAGTTTGTATGCCGGAGTTGGCTGTTAAGCCATAGAAGATGTTATTTCGGAAAATGGTATTACGAATGTTGGTGCCGGCGACAACCAAATTCCCTGTACCGCTTGCTGCAAAGATGTTGTTTGATACCATCTTGTTTCCTGTATTGCCCCATTCCCATAATGGGTCATTCGAGGAAAAATAATTATTTTCTACGATAACGCCATCAATGTTGGTGTCAAAAAAACGAATTATACTATTTTGGAAAACCGAACCTCGAATTACGAGGTGATTGCAATTAGTACCCGCAGATATAGCACCGCCATTAGAAAAAAACACATTTTCGATAACCAATGAATCAACATTCGTTAATATTCCACCTCCTGGGCCATTTATGCCACCAACTATTATCCCATAAATGCGTACGCCGGTTAGGTTGTTGGAAATAAAAATACTAAGGATGGTCGCTCCCAGCCCCCATGTCGTATTCGGCTTATGTCCGGGTCCAATGAGCGTTAAACGTTTAGTAATAGTAATACCGCCATAATGCGTTGGCGACCCATGCACCAAGATCGTATCTCCCGCACTCGCTGCGTCGTGTGCCGCGGCGAAGGTCGTGTACTGCCCTGGCGAGGGGTTGTTGTTGTTCAACGTGAGAATAGCCGCTTGTGCAGTCGAGGAGAGCAGAAGCAGCCACAAGAATGTAGTGTTTTTCATGAGTACGGAGTACGTTTTAACTATTGTGTGGATTATGACAAAAAATCTGGTGCAAATGTAGGTGGTCTTCAGAAGATTGTTGCATGAAAAAATTATCGAAGGAGCAAAAGGCTTGCCAAAGGCTTGCGCAAAGTCTACCTTTACCGGCCAACCACAACGTTTTTGCTCTGTGTCGAGTTGTCGCTCCAGCGGATATTGACCCGGTACACGCCCGCGGGAATATCGCCGAGGCGTATGGCATGGCGGTTGGGGCCGCGCTGAACCCCGACCACATCTTGATAGACCGATTTGCCGGAGGCATCGAGGACAGAAAGCAGGATTTCCTCGTCTTGAGCGGCAAAAAGCAGCACACTCAGGTCTCCCTGACTTGGGTTGGGGGTCAGCGTCCAGTCGTTGGTGCGCTCGAACTGTACAATTCGCACAGGGGAGTATTCGTGGTGCCCGTTGGCGGCAATCAAGTAGATACGGTAGTAATGGGCGCCTGCGGCATTCGGTTCGTGCCGGTAGTTGTAGAGGCTGTCTGGAGGAACGGGCTTGGCAGGCACCGAGGCGAACCGCGAAAAGATTTGCCCGTCGGAACTGTGCTCCAGTTCGAATCGAACAAGGTCACTGTCCGATATGGTTTGCCATTCCAAGCCCACCGAGCCATCTGGGTTGCCGATGGCGGCAAATCGGCGCAAACCAACGGGCATGACGGTTCCGATGCGCACGTTGGTGGCACTGCCGGCGGCGATCACGGAATAGTCTGCCAAATTGTAGTTGATGTTGAGTTCTTGCAGATTGGTCGGGCATACCGAAAAAGTACCGACGGCTTGGTTGCTGGCCATGTTGTTGGGAACGGTGAGGATCGTGACCCATTGGCCGTTGCCCCAGTCGGCTGGAAAATGCACGGGGTTGGGGTCTTTGGCAAACTGTTGGTACTCGATCTGACCGCTGACCGTTTCCGGGCCGGCCTTGCGGATGGTGTAGTTGGACGAGACCTCACCGAGGTCAATATCGTATTTCTTGTCCCAGCAAATTCCAAAAACCAGATCGGTGAAGATGTCGGAACCCCGGGGCGGCTTGCCGGAGGTCTCGCGCATTTCCACGGCGATGAAACCGTTTCCGGCATTGTTCAGGCGCAATTCAAAGGTTTGACCAAAGGTGTTGGCGAGCAGGTACAACAAAGCCATGCAGGTGAGTAGCGCTTTTTTCATGAGCAACCAAATTTGGTGACTGATTGGTGATTAGCACAAAGGTATGGCCAAATACGCTGAAGTTCGGTTTGCCGATTCGATTATTTTTTGGACACTTTACACGTCCCTTTGCGGCCATGCAAAGTCCAAGAGGTTAGTCAGTTACATAGATCGCTTGGATTTGATCGTTGGGGGGGCAACTTGGCTGTAGGGTTCTCCCTCCGAACCTGTTTCTTCGAAACAATCTCGTTGTAGAGTGGCTGCTTTGTGTGCGATATTTAAATGCAACAATTTTCGTATAACCCTTATGATTAACTGAAAGGCGTTGTTTACCTTTGGCACGTTGAAATTTAATCCGCTCCATTTGCTCCTGCTGGAAGGCGTTTATCGCTTGAGTGCGATGCTGCCCTGCTATCGTATTCAAGGTCTTATGAAACAGTTGTCTTGCTTCCGCTTATCGAAAACTTGTCTCTTTTCCCCCCTTGCTGTGTCGCTGTTGCTCTTAGCTGCGGGCGTATCGCATGCCCAATCGGCATCTTTCACATATCAAGGCCCAGTATTGGTACCCGACAACAGCTGCGCCAACGGCTACAACGACCCGGGAGAGACAATCCAGTTGGACGTCGCGGGCATAGGCATACTTGGTGTGCAGTTCGCTCGGTTGGACAGCGTGCGGATCAACATTGCCAGTACATGGACCGGAGATTTAAACATTTGGCTGGAAGCGCCCTCGGGCGCAGTGTTGGAATTGTCCACACAAAACGGTGGCAGTGGCGATGATTACGCTAACACGAGTTTTCGAGATGGATCTGTTTTATTCATAACTGAAGGGGTCGCGCCGTTCACAGGGGTCTTTAAACCTGAAGGGCGAAACAATGTATTGCTCAACAGCCCTTCCAATACCAGTCCCTTAGGCACCTACACAATGGCAAACACATTCGATGGTGTACTTGCGGACGGCACTTGGAAACTCCGGGTGTGCGATGCGGCAGCCTTGGACACCTCGCAGCTACTGAGCTGGACCTTGTATTTCACTACCCCTTGCTCTGGCCTTGCAAATGATGCCGGAGCGACTGCAATCGCATTTTCCGGCTTGTTATGCGACGGAGTTTATCCGGTATCTGCAACAGTACGGAATTATGGAACCGATACAGTCCATACCTTGGATGTACTTTGGTCTGTCAATGGAGTGCCTCAAGCATCGGTGTCTTGGAATACGCCGCTGGACACATGCGGTACCATGAATAGCACTGCTGTGATCAGTTTGGGCAACTTTGCGGCCCAGGCGGGAACGCCCTATACGATAAAGGCATGGACAAGCACCCCCAACGGAATGCAGGATGCCAATATATCGAACGACACTGCCTCGGCCGCCGCGCCAATGGGGCTTGCGGGCACCTACACCATCGGCGGCGCCAATCCCGATTATCCCAACTTTTCCTCTGCGTTGGGTCATCTCCTTGCATTCGGCGTATGCGGCCCCGTTACCTTTTCCGTTCGGAACGGCACCTACACGGAGCAGATCAGTATCCCGCCCATTGCTGGGGCAAGCGCCACAAACACGATAACCTTCGAATCCGAATCGGGCGATAGCACTGCGGTTGTGCTACAGTTCAACAGTTTAACTACTTCTCTAAACCATCTAGTGTACATGAATGGCGGCGACTGGTTTCGTTTTCGAAAAATGACCTTCAAGGCACTGAATGCCAGCTTTGCCAAGGTGCTGCATTTCGCCGGCGGCTCCGACAACAACATCTTCGAGAGCAACCAGTTCCTAGGCGTCGTCACGACCAATACCTCGTTCGAACGCGCGCTCATTTACTCCCCCTCAGGAACAACCGACAACCACAACATTTTCCGAAACAATTACTTGAAGGACGGCAGCGACGGCATCTGGCTCAACGGTGGTACTACCTTGCCGAACTATGAGTCTGGAACCATAGTGGAAAACAATCGCTTCGAAAACCAGTATCGCCGAACGATCAATCTTGCTTGGCAAAACGCGCCAATAATATCAGGGAACAATGTAAGCTCCAATACTGCCTATACCGCGTACTACGCCTTGGTAAACTATTTCTGCGCCGGTGCACACCAAATCGTCAACAACAAATTCAATTTGAACAACGCCTTGGGCGGCATCGTAGTGGAAGAGTGCTACGGAACTGCCGCCGAGCGCGGACTGGTGGCCAACAACATGGTTCAGATCGGTGGTTCGTTGCAAGCCGATGGTATCTACACGTTCAACTCGACGTACCAAAATGTCTATTTCAACAGCATCAGGATCGGTAGCACCAATACCAACAGCCGCGCATTTAGTCTGGTAGGCGGAGGCAACCTCCGGTTTTTCAACAACATTGGCTACAATGCCACCAATGGATTGGTCATTTGGCGCAACTCGGCAACTCATATCGAAGCCTCCAACTACAACGATTTTTACACCTTGGGGACGACCATGGCCTACAACTCGGTCGGCAACACGTTCTACGCAAACCTGAATGCTTGGAGGACGGGCACAGGCTTCGATGCCAACTCCGTGTCCGTCAACCCGCAGTTTGTCAGTCCGACGGATCTGCACACCGTCAACTCACTCTTGGACGGCAGGGGCACGCCGTTCCCGGAGGACGTGCCGACCGACATAGACGACGAGGCGCGCAACACTACGGCTCCCGATATCGGCGCCGACGAATTTGTCCGGGATTCGGTGGACGCTGCGCTCGTTCGCTTTGTCGCGCCTATGCCCCCGGTTGCTCCGGGCACAGTGCCGGTTTCGGTCTTGCTCAACAACAACGGCGAGCAAACCCTGACCGCACTCCAGATTTTCCTATCGGTGGACAACGCTGCGCCGACGCCAGTCAACTGGAGCGGCTCTTTGGCATCCGGCGATACCGTGACGGTATCCCTTGGCACCATCAACGTTGTCGCGGGCCAGGCCTACCTGCTTCGGGCTTGGAGCTCCCAGCCCAATGGCATCGCCGACCCAAACCCGGCAAACGACACCGTGCGCCTACATACCCAAGGGCTAATAGCCTATTACAGTTTTTGTGGTTGCTCGTCAAACGACAACAGCGGCCTGGACAACCACGCCTCACTTGTCGGCAATCCCACTTGTACGCCCGGCAAAAGCGGCCAAGGCGTATTGCTCAACCCCAACGCCGGCGGCAACAACGGTTGCGGCCAAGCGGGCGGGCAGTATGTGCAACTGCCGGAAATCGGCCCGATCTGGCAAAACGGCTTCTCCTTTTGTGCTTGGGTGCGCTTTGATCAAGCTACCTCCTTCGAGCGGATATTTGATTTTGGCAACGGCCGCGGCGATCTAGGCGGAATGCCGATTTGGTTTGGAAGGGTGGGCACGTCCAATGACCTGAGATTTGGAAGCTGGATATCCAGCGATCCGGTCGCCAACGACAATACAGGAACGCTGTCGGCGCCCAATGCCATCGTCAACGGCATTTATCAGTATTACTGCGCCACGATCAGCGGGGACACCATGCGAATCTATGTGGACGGGCAATTGGTAGCGGAAAAAATTGGGCATCCCATCGCCAACGTCCATCGCAACGGTAACTTTCTCGGCCACTCCAATTGGTGTGCCTTTGACCCGGATGCCCGCTCTGCCATGGACGAAGTGCGCGTGTACAACCGCGGCCTGACACCTGCCGAGATTCATGCCCTTTACCTGGGCAGCAGCGCTTTTGTGCCATACACGACAACGGTATGTTCCGGCATGTCCGTGCAATTGCAGGCGCAAGGCGGCACCGCCTACGCGTGGTCGCCGACGCAGTTTCTCGATAATCCCGGCATCGCCAACCCGGTGGCCACGCCGCAAAACAGCATCACCTACAACTGTGCCATCACCTTGTCGGACGGCTGCGTGTCCACAGATTCCCTGCGTATCGAGGTTGGCGGCGCCAATGCCCTCAGCGGCACCTACACCATCGGCGGGGCATCGCCCAACTACCCCACTTTTGCCGCTGCCGTGACGGCCTTGGCCAACAACGGGGTCTGCGGGCCGGTCGTGTTCAACGTGCGCAACGGCACGTACAACGAACAGATCACCATACAGGCCATACCTGGCGCTACCGAAACCAACACCGTCACCTTCCAATCGGAAACGGGCGACAGCACGGCGGTCATCCTGTCCTTTACCTCGGCTTCTTCCACCACACCGTGGACGCTGCGCTTGCTCGGCGCCAAGTATGTGACGTTCCGGCGCATGACCATCGAGGCCAACGGCACGAGTTGGGCACAAGCGGTGCAGTTGGCCGAAAGCGCCCAGTTCATCCAGGTGCGCAACTGCGTGTTGCTCAGCACCACCACGACCAGCACCGCCAGCACCCGGGCCGTGGTGTACTGCGTTACAGGCGTGAACAAAAACAATACCTTCCGAAAGAACCGTATTCTGAACGGCAGCCTGGGCTTTTGGTTTGAAGGAAACACCAACAACGGGTATTATATCAGCGACATCACGGTAGACAGCAACCAGTTTGTCAACCAATATGAGGGTGGAGTTTACCTGCGGTACATCCGCCGGGCCAAAGTACGGTCGAACACCATCACCACGACGGCAGCGGGTTCGTCGTACACCGGCGTTCAATTGTTGGACGGGCTCGACTCCGTGGACGTTATGGCCAACCGGATATTCAACATCAGCCCGAACGGGTACGGTATTTATATCGAGAACCTGAATGGCACCCCGTTGGCGCGCAACGTGGTGGGCAATAATTTTGTGGAAATCACCGGCACGTCCGTCCGGCAAGGTATCTATGTTTCCAACGGTAGTTATAACACGATTCTGCACAACACAGTGCGGGTACTGAACACAAGCCTGGACAGTCGGGCGCTGGAACTGAACAACATCAGCAGCGCCATTGCCCGGAACAACATTCTTGTCAACACGGGCGGCGGTTATGCCTTTTATAAAAATGGAGGCACGTTGTTGTCCAATTATAACGACCTGTACAGTTCGGGCAACCGGACGGGTTACTGGCAGGGCGCGGTTATTCCTACGCTCGCCGGCTGGCGCTCGGTATCGGGCAACCAGGACCTGAACTCGCTTTCCGCCGATCCCTCGTTCGCGGCCCCCAATGCCTACCGCCCCAGGGTGATCAATCTGGACGGCGCCGGCTCGCCGTTTCACAACCTGCCCGAAGACATCGACGGCGAGCCGCGAAATCTGGCGGCGCCCGACATCGGCGCGGACGAGTACGAGCCGGAAGCGCTCGATGCCGCTGTGCTGGCCTTTGTCCAGCCGCAAAGTCCCGTGGCGGCAGGCCAGACTGCCGTCAAGGTGCTGCTCAAAAACAACGGAGTTGACGCCATTACCGCCGCAACCCTCAAACTGCGCGTCAACAACAACGCCGCCCTGACGACCAACTGGACGGGCAACCTGCTCAGCGGCGACACGGTACTGGTGGAATTGGACACCATACCCTTAGTCGCCGGACAAACCTACAACCTGTACGCGTGGTCGGAGCAACCCAACAGCGATTCGGACCAGTACGTCGGCAACGACACGATCGTGCTGCTCAACCTGATTCCCGCCCTGAACGGGGTGTACACCATTGGCGGCACAGCGCCCGATTTCCCCAATTTCGTCGCCGCAGCCAATGCCTTGAACGTCGCAGGCGTGATCGGGCCGGTCACCTTCAACGTGCGCAACGGCACCTACAACGAGATCGTTACCATTGGCGCGATTGCCGGCGTGGACAGCACCAAGCGGGTCGTGTTCCAGTCCGAAACAGGCGACAGCACGCAGGTCGTCCTGACCTTCGCCGCATCTTCCTCCGCCGCGCCTTGGACGCTCCGGCTCAACGGCGCGGACTACTGCATCTTCCGGCGCATGACCATCGAGGCGACGGGCACTTCGTTCGCCCAAACGGTGCAAATCGTCGGTGATGCGCTGAACAACCGCTTTGAAAACAACATCCTGCGCGGCCGGGCGACGACCAGTACGTCCAGCAACCTCGCGGTGGTGTTTTGCGGGGCGGGCAACAACGGAAATACGGCTTTTGTCCGAAATCGCTTCCTGAGCGGTAGCACGGGCCTGTGGTTCGAGGGCAACTCCAATGGCGGGGCCTACATCGCGGGTATGGTGGTGGATAGCAACTCGTTTGAAAATCAGTACGAGCGAGGGGCCTATTTGTCCTTCGTCAAATCCGCTAAAATTCGGGCAAACAACGCAGGCTCTACCTCCGCACTCGGGGCCTACATCGGTTTGCGCGTACTGAACAGTTTGGACTCGACCGTGGTGCTGGCCAACCGCATGGCTAATCTCGGCAACAACGCTTACGGCTTGCGCTTAGAAAACATGGGCGGCACCGCATCGGCCCCCGTGCTGGTCGCCAACAATTTTATCGAACTGACCGGCGCCACGACCCGGCAAGGAATC
>Ga0268299_1004121_pt1 | contig 11922 bp, 8 predicted proteins | sample NOBtaG_FD_193484 | JGI IMG/M metagenome (GOLD analysis project Ga0268299, IMG submission 193484) | Activated sludge microbial communities from bioreactor in Nijmegen, Gelderland, Netherland - NOB reactor | ecosystem: Engineered > Bioreactor > Aerobic > Activated sludge | place: Netherlands... | reverse complement strand
TCTTCTCGAAGCCGAGGGCGAGGGCGCACTCCGCGATGCCGCCCTCCACCAGTTGCTTGGCCATGAAGAGCGCGGTCGAGCCGGTCGAGCAGTTGTTGTTCACGTTGTAGATCGGGATGCCGGTGAGACCGAGGCCGTACACCGCCCGCTCGCCACTGGTCGACTCGCCGTAGCAGTAGCCGACGCACGCCTGCTCCACCTGATCGTAGGGGATACCCGCGTCCTGAAGGGCCTTGGTGCCGGCCTCCTTCGCCATCGCGGGGTAGTCCCAGTCCTTCGACCCCGGCTTCTCGAACTTGGTCATACCGACGCCGATCACGAAGACCTTTCTGCCCATCGAGCTTCTCCTTCTGGTGGGGATTTGATCGGCATGGTCTACTCGGGCCGCCGAGATAGCGCCACCCGGGCGGTGCACACCGGTGGCCAATCCCGCCGGCACTTGCTACCTCCCGCACATGACCCACGACGTCCTCAACCAGCCCCCGCCGCTCGAGAACTACAACCTCTTCGACAGCGATCGCGCCTTGGCCGAGGGCCTCCGCCGCGAAGGTGCGGCGTGGGCCGAGGAGCGGGCGCGCGCCTTCGGCGCGATCGTCGGAGGCGAGCCGCTGCGCTGGGGATTCAACGCCAACGAGAACCCTCCCGAGCTGCGCACGCACGACCGTTTCGGCCACCGGATCGACGAGGTCGAGTTCCACCCGACGTACCACCAGCTCCTCGGCCTGGGCGTGCGCCACGGCCTGCACTCGCTGCCCTGGCGCGAGCCCGAGCCGGGTGCGCACGTCGCGCGCGCGGTGCTCTTCTTCCTGCTGGCGCAGGCCGAGGCGGGGGTCGGCTGCCCGCTGTCGATGACCTATTCGGGGGTGCCGGCGCTGCGGGTGCAACCGGAGATCGCGCGCGAGTGGGAGCCGCGCCTGACCTCGTTCGACTACGATCCCGCGCTGCGGCCCGCCGAGCAGAAGTCGGGTGCGATGTGCGGCATGGGCATGACCGAGAAGCAGGGCGGCTCGGACGTGCGCGCCAACACCACCCGCGCGGTCGCCCTCGGCGCCGGCGGCCCGGGAGCCGAGTACGCCCTCACCGGGCACAAGTGGTTCTGCTCCGCGCCGATGTCGGACGCGTTCCTGGTACTGGCACAGGCGCCACGCGGGCTGTCGTGCTTCTTCGTTCCACGCTTCCGGCCGGACGGCAGCCGCAACGTCTTCCGCATCCAGCGCCTCAAGGACAAGCTCGGCAACCGTTCCAACGCCTCGAGCGAGATCGAGTTCGACGGCACCTGGTCGCGCCTCGTCGGCGAGGAGGGTCGTGGCGTGCCGACGATCATCGAGATGGTCAACCACACCCGCCTGGACTGCGTCATCGGCGCGGCAGCAGGCATGCGCGCCGCGGTGGCGCAGGCCTTGCACCACACCGCCCACCGCGCAGCCTTCGGCAGGACGCTGATCGATCAGCCGCTGATGCAGAACGTGCTCGCCGATCTGGCGATCGAGTCCGAGGCCGCGACGGTCTCCATGCTGCGGCTGGCGCGCGCCTTCGACGAGGGAGGTCGGGACGCGGAGCAACGCGCCTTCGCACGGCTGGCGACGGCGGTCCTGAAGTACTGGGTCTGCAAGCGCAACCCGATGCTCGCAGCGGAGGCGCTCGAGTGCCTCGGCGGCAACGGTTACGTCGAGGAGTCCGTGCTGCCGCGCCTGTTCCGCGAGTCGCCGCTCAACGGCGTGTGGGAAGGCTCCGGCAACGTGATCTGCCTCGACGTGCTGCGCGCCATGGGTCGGTCGCCCGAGGCGGTCGAGCTGTTCTTCGCCGAGGTCGAGTCCGCCAGCGACGAGCGCCTTTCGCGCGCGGTCGAGGCCGTGCGTGCGGAGCTCGGGAACTTTGAGCACATCGAGATGCGCGCGCGGCGCGTGGTGGAGCGGATGGCGGTCTGCCTGCAGGCCTCGCTGTTGCTGCGGCACGGCGCAGCCGACGTCGCCGATCTCTACTGTGCGACCCGCCTCGCCGGCGACCACGGCAGAGCCTTCGGAACGCTGCCGCCGTCTGCCGGGCTGGCGCGCATCGTCGCACGGGCGCGGCCGTCCTGAGCGCCCCCGGCCCCGCAGCGGTCGGCGGCGATCTGGACCGTTCCCGGGGCGATCGGCTATCACTCCTCCGCATGCGGGGCCTCAGAGACAAGGTCGCACTGATCACGGGCGGCGCCTCGGGCATCGGCGAGGCGACGGCCCGGCGCTTCGCCGAGGAGGGCATGCGGGTGGTGATCGCCGACATCGACGCCGACGGTGCTCGCCGGGTCGCGGACGAGATCGGCCCGGCGGCCCTCTGGGTGCAGGCCGACATCACCCAACCGGAGAGCGCCGCGCTGATGGTGCGCCAGGCGTACGAGCGCTTCGGTCGCCTGGACGTGCTCCACAACAACGCCGCCAGCGGCTTCCCCGGGCGGATCGGCGAGCTCGACACCGAAAGTTGGGAGCGGACGGTCGCGCTCAACCTCACCGGCCACTTCCTGGTCACGCGCGCCGCCCTCCCCGCGATGCTCGAGGCGGGTGGCGGAGCGATCGTCAACATGGCGACCGCAGCGGCGGTGCTGGTCGAGGAGGGTCTCGGCGCCTACGCCTCGGCCAAGGCCGGCGTGATCGCGCTGACGCGCCAGACCGCGGTCGAGTACGGTCGGCGGGGAATCCGTGCGAACTGCATCTGCCCGGGGGCGATCGCGACGCCGCCGACGCTGGCATTCATCCGGATGGTCGACGGCGTACAGGAGCGGATGGAGAAGGCGAACCCGCTGCGACGTCTCGGCCGACCCGAGGAGGTCGCCGGGGTCGTCGCCTTCCTGGCCTCCGACGACGCCTCCTTCCTCAACGGCGCGACGATCATGGTCGACGGCGGCGCGACGGCGGACAACTCGATCGGCCTGCTGGGAGGCGACCACTAGCCATGACCGACATCGCCGGCATCCACGCCGACAACGTCACCCGTTTCTTCCACGAACGCGTGCCCGGAGCGCAGGGCGAGTTGCGCTTCTCCCTGATCAGCGGCGGGCGATCGAACCTCACCTACCTGGTGCGGAGCGCCACGCGCGAGTGGGTGCTCCGGCGTCCGCCGCTGGGGCACGTTCTGCCGACGGCGCACGACATGGCGCGCGAGTTCCGCGTGCTGGCCGCGCTCGCCGACACCGACGTCCCGGTCGCGCGGCCGTTCGCCCTGTGCGAGGATCCCTCCGTCAACGAGATGCCCTTCTACGTGATGGAGTATCGCCCCGGGGTGGTGCTGGCGGAGCGTCTCCCCGACGGCTTCGCGAGTACGGAGGCCGAGCGGCGGCGCGTCTCGGCGGCACTGGTGGAGACGATGGTCCGCCTGCATGCCGTCGACTACCGCGCCGTCGGACTCTCGGACTTCGGCCGCCCCGAGGGCTACCTCGAGCGTCAGGTGCGGCGCTGGTCGCAGCAGTGGGAACGGTCGAAGACCAGCGAGCTGCGCGAAATCGACGAGCTGATCCGCCGCCTCGCCGCGGCCCTGCCCATCTCTCCTGCGCCGACGATCGTCCACGGCGACTATCGCCTCGGCAACATGGCGCTCGATCCGCAGGATCCGGGGCGGGTGATCGCGATCTTCGACTGGGAGATGGCCACGCTCGGCGATCCGCTCGCGGATCTCGGCTATACCCTGATCTACTGGGCGCAGGCCGGCGACCCTCAGCCCACCGGCGGTGTCGGCTCGGTCTCGCCCTTCACCGCCCTGCCCGGCTTCTTCACGCGCGCCGAGATCGTCGCCGAGTACGCCCGGCTGAGCGGCCGCAGCGTCGAGGCGATCGACTTCTACCAGGTGCTGGCGTTGTACAAGCTGGCGGTGATCAGCGAGGGCATCTATGCCCGCTTCCTACAGGGCAAGACCCTCGGCGAGGGCTTCGAGAACCTCGGGCGCGCCTCGACCAGCCTGGCACAGCGGGCGCTGGCCATCGCGGACGCGTCATCGGACCGCCGCCTGCGCGGCTGAGCCTCAGCGCAAGAGCGGGACGCGATCGACCTCGAGCGCCCCCGTGACGAAGGCGAAGGCAGCGCCCGTCTCGGCGAGCGCGGCCACCTCGCCCGATACGCCGTCGTTGCCGAGATAGGCGAGCAGCGCGATCTGGACGGTGGTCGCTCCCGCGGGGAGGGAGACGGAGATCTGCGCGGGGTGGCCGGGAGCGACCACGCCCTCGCCCACGATCCAGCGACCGTCGGACGCCAGGCTTCGCACCGCCACCCGATACGACAGCTCCTCGGGCAGACCGTTGCTCTGGAAGAAGAGGGTGAAGGCGCACTCACCGTTGGCGTTCGCTTGGCAATCGAGCGAGTCGGTCGCGGGAACCTCGAACACCACGCCGCGCTCGGGCGCCGCGATCGGCCCCGGATGGCCGGGAACGGCGCCGGTGGAGTCGACCGCCGGACAGATGGTCAGCGCGAGATGCTCGCCGCACTCGCCCGAGTCGATCGCCGCGGCAATCACCGACTCCTCGACCAGGGGCGAGACGTCGAAGCCGCTCGAGCCGCTGCCGCCACAGCCCGCCAGGATGGCGGCAAGGATCAGATTCGCAAGGAGAGTCAGCGTCGGTCGCATCATGGGGCCTCGCTCAGAACGGGGTCGACGTCACCAGCACGTTGAGGAAGCGGGTCTCCGCCGATTCGTCCTCGGCGAACTCCTCCGCCAGCTTGCGCAGGGCCTCCTCCAGGCGCCGCTGGAACTCCGGCAGCCGTTGCGGCGAGAGATGGAGGAAGTGGTTGCGCAGGTAGGTCTCCGGCTCCGACTCCGCCAGCACCAGCTTGTCCACCAGGCCCTTGGCGAACAGCGCGCAGAACTCGAGCGCCAGCGAGAGGCGCTCGCCGCTGTCGGTCGCGACGTAGTGGCGCTCTTTGCGCCTCACCCGCTGCCCCGAGACCTCGACCACCTCGCGCGTGCGCAGCAGTTCCTCGACCCGCTTCGCCAGCGCATCGTCGACGACCTCGCGCTGTGAGCGCCGATCGACGCCGCTGCGGATCTGCCTGCGCCAGCGCGACAGCGGCATCGGGCTGCCATCGTCGGGCAACGCGGCGATCGCCTGGCTCACCAGCACGGCGAGATCGGCGTCCTCGATGCCGCTCACCGCGCGCGGGGCGTGCAGCACGCGCTTCAGCTCCTTGCCGAAGGCGTGCAGCATCCGGTCGCGCCACAGCAGGGCCAGAAGCGGCATCGGGTCCTCGCGGCGCACGACCGCGAGCCGCCGCACCAACGCCTCGGTCGGGAACCGCTGCCCCTTCTCGATGTAGCCGAGCATCACCGGGTCGACCCGTCCACCGAGGCACTCGGCGGCGAAGCGGCGCAGCGTGTACTCGCGCCCGAGCAGCACCCGCGTCTCGTAGAACACCTGGCCGATCCGGCGCCGGCCGCCGCTGCTCGCTGACATCGGCTCCCTTCCTAGCCAAATGAACTTTGCTTGACAAGCTAACAAGTTTTGTTTTAGACCGCCGGCCGTGGGCAGAACAGGAGGACATCCGATGCGCTTGCGCAGGGCTTCGAGAGCGTTGCTACTGATGGCGGCCGTCGCCTGGCTGGCGGGCTGCGGCGGAGACGATGGCGGCGGCACGAGCGAGCCGACCGCCACCAGCGCGCCCGCGACGGCGACCCGGACGCCGACTCTGGCCGGGACGATCCCCGCTACCAGCACGGCGACGTCCGCCCTGCCCCCGCCCACTGCGACGCCTACGACGGCCACCAGCGGCGCGGTCTCGGGTCTGGTGGTCGTGCGTGGCGACCTGCGCGCCTCGGCCGGCGACGCGCTCGGAGCACCGCCGGCCGAGTGGAACGGCGGGGCGACGGCCGAGGCCTTCGACCGCGCCCTGTCGCACGCCAGTTGGAGGGTTCCGGGCGAGGGTCTGTCCGGGAGCACCGGCGCCGACGGCCGCTTCTCCATCACGGGCCTGGCCCCGGGTCCGCAGGAGGTCGAGCTGAGCCGGACGCTCAACGGCAACCTCGTGTCGGCACGCATCCCCTTCGTCGTCGGCGACGATGGCGGGGCTTCGCTCGTGGTGGAGCTCGCGCCGGGTCAGGTCCGCTGGACGGCGGTCCACCTGGAGAACGGCCGCGAGATTCGCGAGACCGGCTCCCCCAACGGCAGCCGCGTGTCGAGCGAAGGGGACCGCCTGCTCGCGCTCTCCTCGGCCGAGCGCGAGTATCGCGACCCGGACGGCGACGGCTCGTTCGATCCGGACCCGTGTTACGGAACGACCCACGTGTGGCTCTGCGAGGAGGGTGCGACGTGCGGCGATGATCGCACCTGTGCCTGCGCGGCCAGTTGCCCCCTGTGCGAGGACTGCCCCTTCGGCGTCTGCGTCCCACCCATGGCTCGACAGCCCTACGCGTGCGTCCAGGGCACCTGCGCGGACCCGAACGATCGCTGCGCCTGCGTCTCGAGTTGTCCGGACTGCGACGACTGCGCCGCGTCCGTCTGCGTCCCGAGAACCTGCACGCCGGCGACGGTCCAGGGCCTCGAGATCCACGGCCCGGCAGGGTTGATCGTCGGCCAGGCTGGATCGATGACCGCGCTGGCGCGGATGAGCGACGGTTGGGTGATCGACGTGACGCACTTGGTCGAGTGGAGCTCGACCGACACGTCCGTCGCGTCCGTCGACGCCTGGGGCAGCATCGCGGCGCAGGCGGCCGGCTCGACGACGATCGGCGCGGCGCTCGGCGGGATCGAGAGCGAGCCGTGGACCCTCACCGTGCGCGTGCGGCCTGCGTTGCAGCGCATCCACCTCCAGAACGTTTCGTGCGCCTACCCCATCGGCGCTCCGGTGGCGGGCCCCGAGGCGGCCCTGCCCCGCCCGGGCGCCGACCACGCGATCCTGCCACCTCACTGCCGGCAGGTGGTGCGGATCGGCGGGACGCTCTCCTTCTTCGCCCTCGGCGAGTTCGACGAGGGCTACTACGAGGACGTGACGGCGCGCGTGAGCTGGGAGGTGTCACCGGCGAGCGTGGGCCAGGTCAGCAACGGCACCTTCACCGGTGCGCAAGTCGGCACCGCCACCATCTCCGCCCAGCTCGACGGCGTGACCAGCAATGCGACCGAGATCCGTGTGGTGGACCAGCCCACGATCGTCGCGCTGCAGATCTTCCCGCTCACCGCGTTGCCGAGGCCGGGCCCTCTGCCTCCTGTCGACCACAGCGACGCAGCCATCCCGTGCTACGACTGCGGCTACACCGTCACCATCCTCGAGGGCGATCAGCTCCCCTTCCAAGCGGTCGCCGCGTACGACACCGGCGAGTGGGAGAACGTCACCGAACGCGTCACGTGGTCGTCGAGCGACGCTGCGGCGGCGCCGATCACCGACGCGGGCGTCCTGTCGGGCAATGCTGCCGGCGAAACGGCCGTGAGCGCCAGCCTCGGCGAGGTCGCCAGCAACAGCGTCGCCGTGCGCGTGGTCGAGAGTGCCACCCTCCTCGGTCTGTCGATCTACCAGGAAGGCCTCGATCGCGTCGTGCAGAAGGGCGACGAGGCGTTCTTCCGCGCGCTCGGCTACTACGACATCGGCTTCGACCGCGACGTCACGCCGGACGTCGCCTGGAAGTCGAGCGACGAGTCCATCGGGGGATTCGAGCGCCCCGGGGTCTTCGTGGGACGCTCGGCCGGTACGGTCGACGTGTGGGCGGAGCACGAGGGCGTGCAGAGCGCGCGCATCCCGCTGGAGGTGTTCCAGACCAGCAGTCTGGGCTACTGCGACGAGAACCTCATCAATCGCGCCGAGTGGTCCGACGCCTTCAACCGCGTCGTGCTCGAGTCCGACTGCGCCGTCTACGAGCATCCGGACGTCTCCTCTCTACGGTTCACCGTCACGGAGCGGGAACGGCCGTTCGGCATCTTCGACCCGTGCCTTGATCTGTACGTCTACCAGGGCAACCACCTGGTCCGAACGATTCGCGAAGAGGGCTGCGGCGAGCCCTTCCTGCGGCCCGGTGCGCCTGCGTTCGACGAAGCGGCCGTGCGCTACCAGACGCTGGCATTCTGGGACCTCAAGGACGACCGCGGTTCACCGGTGCCACCCGGGTCGTACCGCATCGTCGGGCGGTTCTACCTCTACTACGACCCGATCGTCAGCCTGAACGTGGTCGTCCAGGCGCCGAACGGGCGCATCCCCTGCCAACCGAATGCCTGCGGCAACGGTTGCGGCTACGTTCACGCGTGTGGTGGGACGCCACCGATCGCGTGCCCGGAGGTCTGCACTCCGCTGTGCGAGTGCCCGCAGGGCTGGGGGATCACGCCCGAGGGCGACTGCGAGCCATGCACCCAGGAGTGCTGTCCGAAGGGGGCCGCGTGTCTACCCGAGACACCGTCCTGCGAGCCGCCGCCCGTCTGTTGCCCGAGCGGCCAGGTCTGCATCCCCGAGCTGCCGCCCTGTGGGGGTCAATGCTGTCCCCTGGGCGCGCTCTGCGGCCCACTCGACCAGGTGCCGTGCGACTGCTGCCCGGTGGGCTCGCCCTGCGGCGAGAACGGCCAACGCTGCGAGCCCGCCCCCTGGTGCTGCCCCAAGGGGGCGCTCTGCATCCTACCCGCGCCCGAGTGCGAGGCGGAGTGCTGCCCGCCAGGGGCGACCTGCACCGACGACCTGGTCCCCTGCGAGATGCTCATGTGTTGCGGACCCGATGGCACCTGCGATCCCAACCGGCCGGCGTGCGACTAGGCGGGGAAGACTCAGGAGGCACCGTTCTGCATCAGGCGCGCGAAGAACCTCACCGCTCGTTCGTAGTTGTCGACCGAGATGCGCTCGTCTGTGCCGTGAATGCGCTTGAGCACGCTCGGGTCGCCCTCGATCGGCGTGAAGCGGTAGACGTTGTCGCTGACGATCTGGAAGTGCCGGGAGTCGGTTCCACCGAGGACGAGGAACGGTGACGTCAGGGCATCGGGGAAGACCTCGCGCACGGTGCGCTGCAGCAGCGTGAATGCCGGGGCGCCCACGGGCGACTCGGACGTCGGCTCGCGCGCGCCCTCGAGCGTCTCGATGGTCACGCGCTCGTCGTCGACCACCCGTCGCGCGTGCGCCACCACGTCCTCGCTGCTGTCTCCCGGAAGGATGCGGAAGTTGACGACCGCGCGTGCCGACGACGGCAGCACGTTCTCCTTGACGCCACCCTGGATCATCGTGGCGGCGGTGGTGGTCCGCAGGGTCGCTGCGAGCGCGGGCTGTCCCCCCGCGACCCACTCGATCGCGGGCTGGAACAACCACAGGTTGGCCAGCACGAAGCGGTGGGCGAGCGGCAACTCGGGACCGAGATAGTCCACCATCTGCCGCACCGGTCCCTGCAGCTTCATCGGCATCTGCACGGTTTCGAGGCCGTGCACCGCGGCGCTCACGACTCCGACGGCGGTATGCTCGGGCGGCGTCGACGAATGCCCACCATCGGTCCGCGCTGTCAGCGCGACGCTGACGCTGCCCTTCTCCGCCGTGCCGATGAGGGCGACGCGCTGGTCGAGTCCGGGGATCGAGCCCGCGGCGATCGCGCCCCCCTCGTCGAGGACGAACTCGGCTCGCACGCCGCGCTGCCGCAGCAGTTCCGCGACCTTCAGCGCCCCCCGGTCGCCCCCGATCTCTTCGTCGTGCCCGAAGACGAAGAGGATCGTCCGCTTCGGTTGGAAGCCTGCCGCGATCAGGATCTCCGCCGCCTCGAGCAGACCGGTGACTCCGAACTTGTCGTCGAGCGCGCCGCGTCCCCAGATGAAACCGTCCGCGATGCGCCCCTCGAAGGGAGGGTAGGTCCAGAGCGGCTCGGTTCCCGGCTCGATCGGCACCACGTCCTGGTGGGACATCAGAATGATCGGGGCCAACGACGCATCACTGCCCTGCCAGGTGTAGACGAGGGTGTACTCGCCGACCAGCTCCCGGCCGAGAGTGCGGTGCGCCTGGGGATAGTTCTCCTCGAGGTAGCGGCGGAGCGCGAGAAAGGGCTCGCGCTCGCCGGCCGTCGGATCCTGTTGGGAGATGGTGCGGAAGCGCAGCGCGCCCGCCAGTCGGCCTGCCGCCGCGTCGCGGTCGAACTCGAGCGCCGGGGCGGGAGGCACCTGCACCTGCTTCGAGGTCATCGTCGCCGCGCGCACACCGGCGACCACCAGGACCGCCAGCAACGCGAGGCCCAATGCGAGGCTGAGACGCTTCATGTGGCGCTCCTAGCTGCCTTGCGACGGTGGATCAAACGTGACACAGCACTCCAATTCCACTGGAGGTTGTGCCGTGACCACTCCCATCGAGGTGCGCGAGGAGATCGTCTCGACCGTGCGCCGGTTCGTCGAACGCGAGGTGCTGCCGGTCGCCAGCGAGCTGGAGCATCGCAACGAGTACCCGCAGAAGCTCGTCGACAGCATGCGCGAGCTCGGCCTGTTCGGTGCGACCATCCCGCCGGAGTACGGCGGCCTCGGGCTCGACTACACCACCTACGCCATGGTGGTGGAGGAGCTCTGTCGCGGCTGGATGAGCCTCTCGGGCGTGCTGAACACCCACCTGATGCTCGCCTTCATGCTGCGCTTCCACGGAACGGAGGAGCAGCGCCAGCGCTACCTGCCGGCGATGGCACGCGGCGAGCACCGCGCCGCCCTGTGCCTCACGGAACCGCACGCGGGCAGCGACGTGCAGCGCATCCGCACGACGGCGGTACGCCAGGGCGACGCCTACTCGCTCAACGGCGCCAAGATGTTCATCACCAATGCCCGGACCGCGACCCTCTATGCGACGGCCGCGAAGACCGACAAGGACGCCGATCCGCCGTTCAAGGGGATCAGCATGTTCGTCGCCGAGCGCGGTCCGGGGCTGTCGGTGAGCCGCGACATCGAGAAGCTCGGCTACAAGGGCATCGAGACCTGCGAGGTGGTCTTCGAGGACCATCGGGTGCCGGTCGAGAATCTCATCGGTGGCGTCGAGGGCCAGGGCTTCCGTCACGTCATGAGTGGGCTCGAGGTCGGCCGCATCAACATCGCGGCGCGCGCGGTGGGGGTGGCACGGGCTGCCTTCGAAACCGCGATTCGCTACGCCCAGGAGCGCCACACCTTCGGAAAGCCGATCGCGGAGCATCAGGCGATCCAGATCAAGCTGGCCGAGATGGGCACCAAGCTCGAGGCCGCGCGGCTACTGACGTACCAGGCGGCGAGCAAGAAGGACCGCGGCGAGCGGTGCGATCTCGAGGCCGGCATGGCGAAGCTGTTCGCCTCGGAGACGTGCTTCGAGATCGCGACCGACGCGATGCGAATTCTGGGCGGCTACGGCTACACCAAGGAGTTCCCCGTCGAGCGCTACTTCCGCGATGCTCCCCTGATGATCATCGGAGAGGGCACGAACGAGATCCAGAAGACGGTCATCGCACGGCAGCTCGTGCAGAAGTACAAGATCTGAGGATTGAACGATGCAGATACCCAAGACCGGACTGCCGCGGGACGAGATCTTCGGCCGACTCGAGTCGTACCGCGTCAACGACACCCCCTGGCGCGAGGGCCGCACCTGGGCCTACGTCTACGACCCCGGCCAGGAGGCCGAGGAGGTCATCAAGCAGGCCTACTCGCTCTTCCTGAGCGACAACGGCCTCGATCCGACCGCATTCCCGAGTGCCCTCCGGCTGGAGACGGAGATCGTCGCCATGGCCGCCGCTCATCTGCGCGGCGACGAGAACGTGGTCGGCAACTTCACCAGCGGCGGCACCGAGAGCATCATCCTGGCCGTCAAGACCGCGCGAGACCGGGCCCGCGATCTGCATCCGCAGATCCGCGAGCCCGAGATGGTGCTGCCGACGACGGCGCACGCCGCGTTCCACAAGGCGGCCCACTACCTCGACGTGAAGGTCGTCGAGACCCCGGTGGACGACCGTACGTTCAAGGCGGACGTCGAGGCGATGCGCCGCGCGATCACTCCGAACACCATCCTCCTGGTCGGATCG